>Ga0208564_1001070_pt1 | contig 23329 bp, 19 predicted proteins | sample AD_UKC073_MetaG_FD_184439 | JGI IMG/M metagenome (GOLD analysis project Ga0208564, IMG submission 184439) | Active sludge microbial communities of municipal wastewater-treating anaerobic digesters from USA - AD_UKC073_MetaG (SPAdes) (version 2) | ecosystem: Engineered > Bioreactor > Anaerobic >... | reverse complement strand
CACAAGGTCACCGTGCAAAAGCGGCTCGGCGCACAATCGGTGGTTGATCTTGTGCGATACGCCGTGCAGCATCAACTGGTGAATCCGGACGTTTGATTTCACCGATCGTCTGGGCAACACAGCAGCGCGATTCGTCGCGCTTTTTTTGTGTCTGTTGGTACGGCTACAGAAAGCAGCTTTCAGTTGAGTCGACCGCGGCAAGCGGCTTGGGACTGATTTCTGCCAATAGTCGACTTCCCTAAAAAATACATAGTCAGCCCTTTTCAAATAAGGCTTTCATCGAAAAGCTAACCGGCCAGTCGGCGACGTTCTCGCCCTCGCAGCCTCGCCTGAAAACTTTGCGCGCTGGCGGCAAAGCCGGTCGCTAGCATTGACGCCTGCTTTCTGTCGCCACCCGCTCTCCCGCATGACATCCAACCAACGCATCTTCCGCGCGCTGTTCGCCGTTGCGCTCATCCTCGGCATCGCGATGGGCACGCGCAACGCGTTCTCCGGGCTCTTCCTGCAGCCGGTGTCGGCCGACATGAAGTGGGGTCGCGAAGTTTTCTCGTTCGCGGTGGCGCTGCAAAACTTGGTCTGGGGCGCGTCACAGCCGTTCATCGGCTACATCGCCGACCGCTATGGCGCCAGGCGGGTGCTGATCGCAGGGGCCGTGCTGTACGCGTTGGGGCTGGGCTGGACAGCTTTCCTGAGCAACACCTTCACACTGGCCATTTCGGGCGGCATCCTGATGGGCGTGGCGATCGCCTGTACCACCTACTCGGTGGCCTACAGTGTGCTCGGCAAGATGGTGCCGCCGGAGCGCCGCGCGTGGGCGTTCGGCATCAGCGCCGCCGCCGGCTCGTTCGGCCAGTTCTTCATGATCCCGGTCGGTCAGTTCTTCATCACCCAGAATGGCTGGTCGGCGTCGCTGATCGGGCTGGCCGTCATCACCGCCACCATTGCGCCGCTGGGCTGGTATTTCGCCAAACTCGGCAGCGAAGGCAAACTCCCGCAACCGGCGGCCGCGACGCAGGCCAGCGCGGGCGAAGCGCTGCGCACCGCGTTCGCCGACCGCAGCTACACGTTGCTGACGCTGGGTTACTTCGTTTGTGGCTTTCAGGTGGTGTTCATCGGCGCCCATCTCACGCCCTATCTGCTCGACAAGGGGATCGCCGCGCGTGTGGGCGTTACCGCGCTCGCGCTGGTCGGCCTGTTCAACTGCTTCGGCACTTATCTCGCGGGCGTGCTCGCCGGCAAGCTGCCCAAGCGCTACGTGCTCTCGTTCATCTACTTCATGCGTTCGGTGGTAATCGTCATCTTCCTCGCGCTTCCGCTCTCCGAGTGGACGGTGTACGCCTTCGCAGCTGCGATCGGATTTTTGTGGCTCTCCACCGTGCCACCCACCAACGCGATCATCGCGCAGGTCTACGGCGTGCGCTACCTCGGCATGCTCGGCGGCATCGTCTTCTTCTCACACCAGATCGGCAGCTTCCTCGGCGCCTGGCTCGGCGGCAAGCTCTACGACGTCACCGGCAACTACAACACGGTGTGGATGCTGACCATCGCGTTGGGCGTGTTCGCCGCCATCGTGCACCTGCCGATTGATGAGCGGGCGCTGGAGAGCCGGACGCCAGCGTTGGCTTAGCTGTCAGTAGTGTCCGTAGCCCGGAGAAGCGAAGCGCGTCCGGGGTCGTAAACCTGGTAGGGCGGGTAGTGACCCGCCACAAACCGATACCAGCGAAACTTGTTCTTCGCGAGGTTGGTTCGGGTGCCACCAGCGCGCTCTGTGGCCGCGCGGGGCCAGTCACTTTTCTTGCTTCGCCAAGAAAAGTAACCAAAAGAAGGCGACCCCAACGATTCGCCTGATTCCTGCGGTGCTCGCAACGCGCGGGACCCGCACAAATCGCCCGATGGCGCGCAAGTCTGCGCGCGGTGGGCTCATGGTGCGGGCCTACGACCGCGCGTTGCTCCACTCCTCGGGGCGAATCGATGGGGACCCGTTCGAACCGCTGCTTGATCGCTTCGCGATAAGAAGCACGGGAACCCGGATGCGAGCATCCGGGCTACGCCGACGTATTGGGTCGCTGAGTGACGATTACTGGCTGGAAGAGCAGCTGGTCGAAGCGCTGCGTGTCGACAAAACCTGCTTCCGCGAGGAGTGAGTTGAGCCGATCAATGGTGACCGCGTAATACGTGCTACGCAGCACTTCGGTGGTACACCTACCGTCACCGAAGTGCGTGGTGAGGTAAATGCTGAGGTCGTACTGGTCTCCCTCCCATTCCCAAATTTGCACAGCAAAGAAGCGATTCCCATCCACATGGCGTAGGCCGTACGGTCGAACGTCAGGACTGATGCGCGGAATCTCTGCATAGTCACGCACGGACATCACAAAGACACCACCCGGCCGTAGGCGCTGAAAAATTGCTCTAAATGCACAGAGAATGTCACTGTCCGACAAGAGGTGCGGAACGCTGTTGTCGCAGGCGAGCACCGCAGCGAACGAGGCCGGTTCGGCATTTCGTAGAACGCGAAGATCGTCAACACAGGTACGTGCATTCAGTGCGCGTTTCTTGAGCTCCTGATTGAGACGATTCACTGCCGCGGGTGAAATGTCCGACGCCGATACGTCGTAACCCGATTTTGCGAGGCCCAGCGCCTGAGTGCCAATTCCACACGCAGCATCCAGAATTTTCATGCGTGGCGATACGCCGTAACGCTTCAGCAGCGTCGAGAGTGCGCCGCCTTGGTCCTCAATTGCCTGCTCCCAGTTTTCGTACAGCAAGTGATAACTCGATGCGAGCCCATCATAAAAGCAGCGAACGTGGTTTTCGTGGATGTTCATACGGTTCTGCAGGCTGATCAGTACATCGAAGCAACGTAGCTTAGCCGGACACCAGTAGCGCAGCTCGGCTACTCGCGTCCGAGACCCCGAGAACCGCATCGCGAAGCGATCAAGAATCAGTTCGACGAGTCCCCATGAATTCGCCCCGAGGAGCGCAGCGGCACGCGGTCCAAGCGGCGCAGCATGAGCCCACTGGTTGCACGTCAGCGCAACATTCGGGCGAAAACGTAGCCGCGTAGCGGCGAGGCTTCAGTGCAGGCCAACTTGCGCAGCAAGTTAAGCGAAGCGTGCCGGAACTAATTCTGCGACGTCCGCCTGACGCGAGCACCGCAGGAATCGGGCGAATCGTTGGGGTCGCCTTTCTTTGGTTACTTTCTTTGGCGAAGCAAAGAAAGTGACTGGCCCCGCGCGGCCACATAGCGTGCTGGTGGCGAGCGCAGTCCTCGGACCTTCATCTCAACTCCTCCGCGCATCCGGCGCGGCTAGCGGCGACAGCAACTCATCCACATCCGCCAGCGTCAGCCCGGCCAAGGCATTGCCGCCACCGTCGAGCAGTGCAGCGGCGAGATCGCGCTTGCGGGCGAGCATGGTGAGCATGTGTTCCTCCAGCGTGCCCTTGGCGACCAGCTTGGTGACGATGACCGGTTTGTCTTGCCCCATGCGGTGAGCACGTGCGGTGGCCTGCGCTTCGACGGCGGGATTCCACCACGGGTCGTAGTGGATCACGGTGTCGGCGGCGGTGAGATTGAGACCGACGCCACCGGCCTTCAGGCTCAGCAGGAACACCGACACCTTGCCCGATTGAAAACGGTCAATGGGCGTGTCGCGGTCCACCGTGTCGCCGGTCAGCAGTACAAACGGAATCTGTTGCTCGTTCAGCTGCTGGCCGATCAAGTCCAGCATGCTGGTGAACTGCGAAAAGATCAGCACCCTGCGGCCTTCTTCCAGCAACTCCGGCACGTGGGTCGCAAGCCATTCCAGCTTGGCGGAGCCTGCGTTCATGGCGCGGGCCGACTGGCCGGGCAGCTTCACCAGGCGCGGGTCGCAGCAGGCCTGCCGCAGTTTCAGGAGCGCATCGAGGATGTGCACCGTGCTCTGGCGCAGACCCTTCTTCTCGATGACACGACGGATGTCCTCGTGCACCGCTGTGCGCAGCGCTTCGTAGAGATCGCTCTGTGCCGACTCAAGCTCGATCCAGCGCGTGTACTCGGTCTTCGGCGGCAATTCGCCCAGCACCTGGTCGCGACCGCGGCGCAGGATGAAGGCGCGGATGCGTGTCTTCAGCTTCTGCATGCGCTCGCTATCAGCGCGCTGCTCGATGGGGTGGCGGAACAGGCTGTTGAAGCTCTCCAGCGTGCCGAGCAGGCCGGGAATCAGCACGTTGAAGATTGCCCACAGCTCGCCGAGATGATTCTCCATCGGCGTGCCGGTGAGGGCAATGCGCTGCTGCGCGCGCAGCGACTGCGCGGAGACATAGGTCTTCGCCTTCGCATTCTTCAGCGTCTGCGCCTCGTCGAACACCACCACGTTCCACTCGATGCCGGTCAGCAGTTTCTCGTCGCGTTGCAGCAGGGGGTAACTGGTCAGCACCACGTCGGCGTTGCTGAACGCTGCGGCGCTTTCTGCACGGTCGCTTCCGTGATGGCGATGTACTTTCAGCGTCGGCGCAAAGCGCTCGGCCTCGCGTTGCCAGTTGCTGAGCACAGACGTCGGCGCGATGATCAGGCTTGGCCCTGGCGCCTTCGCCTTGGGGCCGTGCAGCCGATGCAAATGCGCCAGCGTTTGCACCGTCTTGCCGAGACCCATGTCATCGGCCAGCACGCCGCCCATGCCCAACTCGTAGAGGTGCGCGAGCCACGACAAACCGTGGTTCTGGTACGGACGCAACGTCGCGATGAAGCCGGGAGCGGCGGCGACTGGTGCGAGTTCGGCGCCATCACGCAGCTTGTCGCGCATCGCCAGCCAGCGCGGGTGATCGCGGCCAAAGTAGCGCACGGTGAAGTTCGGCAGATCGGGCAACAGCGCGGCCTGCAGCTCGCTGATCTGCGCCACGCCGCCGCCGTGGAACCAGTCGAACACCGGTTTCAGGATGGTCGCGATGCGCTCACCACTCAGGCGCACCACCTGCGCCGCCAGTGCGCGATCCGGTACCGGCACCGAGAGCAGCACATGCTCGACGGTGGGCAGTGCCTCCACCCATTGCTCCGGGTCTTTCTGCGCCCCGATCAGCTTGGCGAGTGCGGGCGCCAGATCGACGCGTTTGCCGTCGATGTCGACGCCAAGCGAGAGACGATACCAGCCGACTTCGGTGCCCGGTGCCAGCTCCAGCGTCGGCTCCGGGATGTCGGCCATCGAGATGGGAAAGCCGGCCTCGATCTCAATGGCGAAGCCGGCCATCTGCGCATCCGCCAGCACCGTCGGCCCGCGGCCCGACCAGTCATGGTCAGGCAACCCCCACAGCGACTCGCGCAATGCCTTGATGTCGCGGGCGTAGGCCAGCGAGGGCTCGATGCGGTCGGCGGTGTAGAGCAGGCGCGGCATGCGCATCTCCCACTGCGATTCCACCCGCACATTGCGCAGGCGCTGGCCGACCAGCTCGCGACCCATGCGCTCCTGCTCGATGGCATGGTCCAGCCCGTTGCGCTGGTAGGGCACCAGGCGCCCGTCCGGGTAACGGAACAGCAGTTGCACCGCCGGGAACACGCGGCCCTGCAGGCTCGAATTGCGGCCCCAGCCGACCGACACATCAAACTCGATCAGTGCAAAGCGCAGCACCGCCTGCGGCACCGGTAGCGGTGGCTCAACGTGCCCCGCGTTGTCGGCGGTAACGGTCGGGCAACGAGGGACTAGCGCAAAATCGGGCAATTCGCGCAGCGCGTCGTCCACGAAGGCCCACGCCGTGGCATCGTCTGCTTTCAGCGGCGGCAACGCAATGAGACGGGCCAGCGTCGCGGACGACACGGTGGTTTTCAGCGGGCGCAGCTGCAGGCGCGCTGCATCTATCGCCAGCGGCGGCGTGAGCGCGATGATCGGCATGCTGGCGGCGTCGGCGTCCTGCGCGGCCTTCGCGCGCAACGCCATGCGTGGCCCTTGTGGTGTCTCCACTTCGTCCCACACCAGTTGCGCGTCGAGCGCTTCGCCCATCGCCAGCGGCGCGGCCAGCGACGGCGCGTCGGCCGCCTTGAGCGCGCGGGCGCGCACTACGCTGTCGGTGTAGCCATCCGGTGCCAGCCACAGGCGGCGCGTGGCCAGCGCCATGTCGAGCAACTGCGCGCCGATCAAGCCGCTGAGTGCGAGCACCGGCCGCGCCGACTGCATGCCGATGGTGGCCGCCATCATGCGCAGGATGGGCTCGTCCTCAGGGGCCACATAGCCGGGCGTGGCGTGGCCGTGTGTGACCCATGCGAGTGACGCGGCCTGCACGTTGAGCTTCGTCTCACCGCCCTTCAGCCGGCGTGCCTTGGCGATGGTCAGCTCGCCACGTGCGGTGAGCAGATAGGCCACGATGTCGGGCGCCGCCTTGCTGTCCTCGGCGTCGGTCTCGTTCGCGCGACTGCGCGGCGTCGTCTCGAACCCAGCGCGCAGCCACTGTGACAGCTCGGGCGCGAGACCAGTGCGCAGGGTGGTTGTGGCGCCGGGCGTCGTGCTCGCTGCGCTGGACGCGAGGGTTGTAGCGTCTGGCAAGTCAGGCGGCGGCAGGCCTTCGCCAATGGGCTCAGCGGATTGCCCGGTGAGCGTGCCGTTGCGCTGCGGCTGCATGGTCGTCCACAGGTAGGCGAGGCCGGCGGCGTGTTTGCAATTCAGGCGGGTGGCACAGGTGCATTCGGCCGCGAAGAGATCAATGCCAAACTCGAAGAACTCCATCTCCACCGTGGTGGTACAGGGCTCGCCGCTGCCGTCCTGTACCTTGGCGACGAGATGCCAGACGCGTTCTTCGTCAAGCTGGGCAGACTCGATCGCGATGCGCTTGTCGGTGACGAAGCCGATGCCGTTGCGAAAGCCCTGTTCGCCGAACTCTTTTTCGAGGTCGGTACGGGCGGCCTGCAGATCGAGCGCGGTGCGCGCTGCGCGGGACATGCTGCTACTCCGTTGCTAGTTCAAGGCGAGGCTAGGCACGACGACGCAGACAGTGCGGTCGCACGGCAAGGAGGAGTAACGACGCATCGGATTGAACTGGCAATGGGGTTAGTGCGCCTCGTCCCAGTTCGGTCCGACACCAACTTCCGCGACGAGTGGCACGCGCAACTCGGCAACGCCGGTCATCTTCTCCGGCAGCACGCGTTTGACCAGATCAAGCTCGGTTTGCGGCACTTCGAGCACCAGTTCGTCATGCACCTGCATGATGAGTTTGGTCGCGAGCTTTTCCGCGTGCAGCCAGTCGTCCACCGCAATCATCGCGAGCTTGATGAGATCGGCGGCCGTGCCCTGCATCGGCGCATTGATGGCGGCACGCTCGGCGCCCGCACGGCGCGGGCCGTTGCCGCCGTTGATGTCGGTCAGCGTGAGGCGACGGCCGAATACCGTTTCGACGTAGCCCTTGGCACGGGCCGATTCACGCGTCTGCTGCATGTACTCAGCGACGCCGGGATAGCGTGCGAAATACTTGTCGATGAACTGCTGCGCGGCGTTGCGCTCGATACCCAGTTGCGATGCCAGGCCGAACGCACCCATGCCATAGATCAGCCCGAAGTTCACCGCCTTGGTATAGCGACGTTGCTCGCTGGTGATGTCGCCGATTGGCACACCGAAGATGTCTGCCGCCGTGGCTTTGTGGATGTCGAGGCCCTTGGCGAAGGCATCCAGCAGCGAGGCATCCTGCGAGATGTGCGCCATGATGCGCAGCTCAATCTGCGAATAGTCGGCCGACACGATGACGTTACCGGGCGCCGCGATGAAGGCCTTGCGGATCTCGCGGCCCTGCGGCGTGCGCACAGGGATGTTCTGCAGGTTCGGGTCGTTGCTCGACAGACGGCCGGTGATGGCCGTGGCCTGCCCGTAGTTGGTGTGCACCCGCCCGGTGTGCGGGTTCACCATCTTCGGCAGCTTGTCGGTGTAAGTGCTCTTGAGCTTCGACAGCGAACGGTGTTCGAGGATCAGTTTCGGCAGCGGATAGTCATCGGCGAGCTCGGTGAGCACTTCCTCGTCGGTCGAGGGCTGACCAGTGGCGGTCTTCCGCTTTACTGGCAGACCCAGCTTGCCAAACAGGATTTCACCGAGCTGCTTGGGTGAGCCCAGATTGAACGGTTGGCCGGCGGCTTCGTAAGCCTTCTGCTCCAGCGCATTGACCTGCAGGCCGAGATCATGCGACTGCTTCTGCAGCAGCGCGGCGTCAATCAGCACGCCATTGCGCTCGATGCGCACCAGCACCTCGCGCGTGGGCAGTTCGAGCTTTTCGTAGACGTAGCGCAGCTTGTCGTCCTGCGCCACCTGCGGCCAGATTTCATGATGCAGACGCAGGGTGACATCGGCATCCTCGGCGCTGTATTCGCTGGCGCGGGCGATGTCCACCTCGTCAAAGCCAATCTGCTTGGCGCCCTTGCCGGCTACGTCCTCGAACTTGATGGTCTTCTCGTCGAGGAAACGCAGCGCCATCGAGTCCATGTCGTGCGGCTTGTGGCTCTCGAGCACGTAGTCGGCGAGCAGCGTGTCGTGCGCAACGCCGCGCACCTGAATGCCGTGATTGAGCAGCACATGTTCGTCGTATTTGGCGTTCTGAGCCAGCTTCGCTTTGCTGGCATCTTCGAACCAGGGTTTCAGCTTGGCAAGCGTTGTGTCCAGCGGCAGCTGCTCTGGCACACCGGGGTAGCGATGCGCCAGCGGGATGTACACGGCCTCGAACGGCGTCCACGCGAAGGAGAGGCCCACCACCTGCGCCAGCATCGGCTCCAGCGAGGTGGTCTCGGTGTCGAAACAGGTGAGCTCGGCGACGTTGATCGCTGCGATGACGTCGTCGAGTTCGGCGTCGGTGAAGATGGTTTTGTAGTGGCGGGGTTTCTTTGGCCGCACAGCCTCCCCTGCGACGTAGGGGAGGGGCCCCGCAGGGGCGGAGGGGTTGGCTGTGGAGCTATCACTCGCGTCTGGAGAAGCGACCGTGACCCCTCTGTCAGCTTCGCTGACATCTCCCCTGCTCAGCAGGGGAGACTGGGCGCCCGCCCGCAGTTCATTCGCCATCCCCTTGAACTCAAACCGCTCGAAATACCCGAGCAGCGCAGCCGTATCCGGTGCCGAAGCCGCCAGCGTCGCCGGGGCATAGGGCAGCTCAAGATCGCACTTCACTGTCAGCAGTTGTTTGCCCTTGGGCAACCACTCCAGCGTGTTGCGCAGGTTCTCGCCCACCACGCCGGTGATCTTGTCGGCATGGGCGACGATGGTGTCCAGCGTGCCGTGTTCAGCGAGCCATTTTGCTGCCGTCTTCGGGCCGACCTTGGGCACACCGGGCACGTTGTCCACGGTGTCGCCGATCAGTGTGAGGTAGTCGAGAATCTGCGTTGGTTTGACGCCGAATTTCGCCATCACGCCCGCTTCGTCGAGGGTTTCGTTCGACATCGTGTTCTTCAACGTGATGTGCGGTGTGACGAGCTGGGCGAGATCCTTGTCACCGGTGGAGATCACGCACTCGATGTTGGCCGCCTCGGCCTGCTTTGCCAGCGTGCCGATTACATCGTCGGCCTCCACGCCTGTCTCCACGATCAGCGGCCAGCCGTGCGCCTTGATGATCTCGTAAAGCGGCTGGATCTGCGGCCGCATGTCGTCGGGCATCGGCGAGCGGTTGGCCTTGTATTCGGGGTACCAGTCGTCCCGGAAAGTCTTTCCCGGCGCGTCGAACACCACCGCAAAGTAGTCGGGCTTTTCGTTCGTCACCAGCAGGCGCAGCATCGACAGCACGCCGCGGATGGCGCCGGTCGGTTCGCCCGCTTTGGTGCGCAGGTCCGGTAGCGCGTGGTAGGCACGGTACAGGTATGATGAACCGTCAACAAGAACCAGTTTTTTGCGGGAATCAGCAGCCATGACCGATCAGACAACCCATAACGAGAGCACGAAGGCGAAGGTGGCGCACCTGAAGAGCGCCGTTGGCGCCACCGATCTCACGCCGGGGCAGGAAGCATGGCGTGCCTTGCAGATTATGTCGGAGTTCGTTTATGCCACCGAGAAGCTGCGCCCGGTGCAGCCCGCGGTGTCAATCTTCGGCTCGGCGCGCATCAAGGCGGACAACCCGTGGTATCAGCGCACGGTGGACATCGCGCGTGCATTGTCGGACTCGGGTTTCAGCGTGATTTCGGGCGGTGGCCCTGGCATCATGGAGGCGGCCAACGTCGGCGCCTTCGAGGGCAAGAGCCTGTCGATCGGGCTCAACATCCAGTTGCCGCACGAGCAGCACGGCAACCCGTGGCAGGACATGGGGATTTCGTTCAAGTATTTCTTCAACCGCAAGCTTGCCTTCGTGCGCACCTCGTCGGCACTCATCTGCATGCCCGGCGGCTTCGGCACGCTGGATGAGCTGACTGAGGCGCTGACCCTGATCCAGACCGGCAAGGCACGGCGGATGCCGATCATCCTGGTCGGTCGCGAGTTCTGGAGCGGCCTGCACGACTGGATGCGCGCGACGCTGCTACGCGACAAGTTGATCTCGCCGGGCGACATCGAACTGATGCAGATTCTCGAAGAGCCGCAGGAAATTGTCGACGCGATTTTTGACGTCTACGAACGCGAGGGCATCGCGCCGACCGTGCAGGAACGGCAGCAGATTTTGACGCTTTAGTCAGACGGCATGGGACGATCAACTTTTCGGCGAATTCCAGAATAAACGTGGGCTCCAGCCTGAAAATCAGAGAAGTCGACTTTGTCGTTTGTTGGTCTCTGAGCCCTACTCAAATGGGCTTTTTGATCAGAAGTTGATGGCCAAGTCGCAAGCAGCGGAAGTGGTTATCGCGGGCATTCAACGCGTAACCAGCACCGCAGACGACGTTGCGCTTGCCCGCGATCTCGCGCTGCGCGCCGGCGCCTTGCTGCTTGACCTGCGTGCGGGCGCCTGCGGCGCCAATGCGATGGACGCGCGGGCGCTGGGCGACGCCGGGGACGCGCAGGCCAATGCCCTGTTGCTCGCCGCACTGGCACAGGCACGTCCGTCCGACGCAGTGCTGTCGGAAGAGTCTGTCGATGATCTGCAACGCTTGCACGCCCATCGCGTCTGGATCATCGACCCGCTCGACGGCACCCGCGAGTTTCGCGAAGGCCGTGACGACTGGGCGGTGCATGTGGCGCTGGTGGCTGATGGCCGGGTGCTTGCTGCGGCAGTCTCGCAGCCGGCGCGCGATGAAGTGTTCGACACCGCGCCCGTGGCTTCCGGGACACCATTGCCGCCGCCCGTTGCAGCAAGCGCGCGCCGCGTCGTCATCAGCCGCTCGCGCCCGCCGCGCTGCGCACAGCGCGTAGCCGACGCGCTTGGCGCGACGCTATGGCACGTCGGCTCCGCCGGCGCCAAGGCGCTCACGGTGGTGCGCGGCGAAGCGCTCGCCTATGTGCACGAGGGTGGCATGAACGAGTGGGATGCCGCGGCACCGGTCGGCGTCGCGCTCGCACACGGGCTGCATGTGAGCGACCTGCACGGCGAGGCCATCGTGTTCAACCAGCGTGATGTGGTGCTGCACGGTGGCTTGGTGATTTGCCGCAAAGAGATCGCATCAACCCTGCTCGACGCCGTGTAGGCGTGGGCTTGCCCGTGATCGGCGGCGGTCAGCGGAGCTGATCTGCAAAGCGACCATGGCAATCGCGAGCAAGCTCGCTCCTACAAACACGCCAAACCAGTAAGTCTCCCTTGCGCAGCAGGGGAGATGTCGGCGCAGCCGGCAGAGGGGTCGCGGCGCAGCCGCTCCTGCATCGTGACCAGAAGCTAAATCCGCAACCGCTCCACCACCCGTCCATTCTGCAGATGCTCGCTGATGATCTCGTCGACGTCGGCCTCGTTCTCGTAGTGGTACCAGACTTCTTCCGGGTAGATCACCATGGTCGGGCCTTCGTCGCAGCGGTCCAGGCAGCCGGCGTTGTTGACACGCACGCGGCCCTTGCCGGCGAGGCCGAGGCCCTTAACCTTCTTCTTTGCGTAGTCGCGCAGATCCCCGGCGCAACGCTCGCCACAGGAGGGGCGTCCGTCATCGCGCTCGTTGGTGCAAAAGAAAACGTGGTGCTGGTAGTAACTCATAATTGCAGATCAAACCGTCAAAGCATCTGCATCAATTATGTCTGGCCCGCTTTCCCATCTTCGCGTCCTCGATCTCACCCGCGTTCTGGCTGGCCCGTGGTGCACGCAGACGCTCGGTGACCTCGGCGCTGACGTGATCAAGGTGGAGCGACCGGACACTGGTGACGATACCCGCGCGTGGGGCCCCTCGTGGCTGACTGATGGCGAGGGCAAACCGACCACGGACTCTGCCTATTTCTCCAGCTGCAATCGCAACAAGCGCTCGATCACGGTGGACATCTCGAAGCCGGAGGGTCAGGCGTTGTTGCGTGAGTTGGCCGCGAAGTGCGACATCCTGGTGGAGAACTACAAGCTCGGGGACCTGAAGCGTTACGGGCTCGACTATGAATCGCTGGCCAGGGTGAATCCGAAGCTGGTGTACTGTTCGATCACCGCCTACGGGCAGGATGGCCCCTACGCGCAACGTCCCGGCTACGATCTGCTCTGCCAGGCCGAGGGGGGCCTGATGGCGATCAACGGCCATGCTGATGTGGAAGACGGCGGCCCCGGCGGCGGCCCGGTAAAGGTGGTGATCGCGGTTACCGACGTGCTCTCCGGGCTGAACGCCACCATTGGCATTCTCGCGGCCGTCGAGGCTCGCCACAGCACGGGTCGTGGTCAGCACATCGACATCGCCCTGCTCGATTCCATCGTCCAGTTCGGCGCCAATCAGATCGCCACTTACTTCATCACCGGCAAGCAACCCAAGCGGGTTGGCAACGCGCATGTGAACCTGGCGCCATACCAGTCATTCCGGACGGCCGATGGCTACATGATCGTCGGCGCCGGAAACGACGGCCAGTGGCGCAAGCTGTGCGAAGCGATGGGTTCGCCGGACATGGCGTTTCGGCCGGAATATCTCGAAATGAAGGACCGCAACGCCCATCGGCCGCAACTGGTGCGCGACATGGAGGCGATCTTGACAAAGCACCCAACGCAGCACTGGCTTGACACTTTCGCGAGTCTCGGCATTCCGCATGCACCGATCAACACCTATGACCAGGTGTTTGCTCACCCCCAGGTGCAGCACCGCGCCCTCAAGATGAGCATGGAGCGGCCTGCAGCGCAAGGCGGTGGCGCGGTCGCCATGGTGGCAAGCCCGATACGCATGAGCGATACGCCGGTGACTTATCGCCATGCGCCGCCGGTGAAGGGATCAGGCACGGAGTCGATTCTGCTTGAGGTGCTGGGCAAGAGCGCCGCCGAAGCGCAGGCGCTGCGCGATCGCGGCGTCGTCTAGCCGTGACCGCAGCGGCGCGGGACTAACCCCCTTTGCCCGGATGCACGTGCCCGCAATGCGGGCAGGTGCGCAGCTTTTCGCTTGCGTAGAACGCCTCATAAAGCGGCGGCAGGTCATCCACGATGCTCTGCAATTGCACTTCGATACGGTAAACAAGGCCGTCGCACTTCGGGCAATACCACTCGAAGCCGTCCAGCAAGCCCGCAGGGCGCGCGCGCTCAATCACCAGGCAACGCGATTCCGGCTCCGGCCTTTGTGGCGAGTGGCGCAGATGTGGCGGCATCAGGTACATGGTGCCTTCCTTGAGTTCAATGCGGTCGCGCTTGCCGCGATCCATGATGTTCAGGAAGGCGTTGCCCTTGAACTGCCAGAAATATTCCTCCAGCGGGTCGTCATGAAAGTCGGTGCGCTGGTTCGGGCCACCGACGATGGTCACGATGAAATCAGTGCCGGGCCAGATCTGCTGGTTGCCGACCGGCGGCTTCAGCAGATGCGCATTGCCGGCGAGCCAGGCCGGGAAGTCGATTGACGTGTAGGGTTGCACCATTGCGGGTTTCCTCGCTTCAATAGTCGATGTGCGGCGCAGGCTCAACGCGGCTTGTACGCCACCGCCTTCATTTCTATGCGCAGATGCGGATGCGGCAGTTGATGCACGGCAACAGTAGTGCGCGTGGGGCCGTTTTCGTCAAAGTATTCCGCCCACACCTCGTTGTAGCCCGCAAAGTCGTTCATGTCGACCAGGTAACTGGTGATCTCGACACAGTTGGCGAGCGTTGCGCCTTCAGCGGCCAGGATGTCACGGATATTCTCGATCACAGCGCGGGTCTGCACCCGAATGTCCAGCCGCGTCGCTCCCACCGTGTCCACTTCAACGCCGGCGAAGCTGTTGTCCTTGCGCCGCGAACTGGTACCCGAGACGAACAGGAAATCTCCGGCACGGCGAATGTGCGGAAAGCGGCCGCGCGGTGTAGCCTTCTCGCTGAGTGTGGTGGCGGTCATGGAGCTTGCGGTGATGGCGTTAGAAAGAAATACAGCGTTCAAGTCTAGCGTTGGCTCATGGCTGCCTGCGGTTGCGCTGCTCGCTTTTTTGCTGGCCGGGTGCTCGACACCGCAGCGCAGCGTCGATGCCTCTGGTGCTGTCAGGCGGACCGTCGCCGAACTTGCAGCCTTGCGTCCGGCGTCAATCGCCCACGGGCTCACGTCTGCCACCGGCGAGCGCGCGGTCTACGAGACCGAGATCGCCGCGATGCGTATGGCGTTCGCCCTGCCGCCTGGCCCGGAGGCCAACGAAAAGCTGCCAGCAGCCCTGAACACGGCGCTGCATTTCAATACCGACCTCGATACCGCCCGTGACCGCCTGTTGGCGGCGTTGCCCAGCGCCGTCACGCAGCCTCCGGCGTGGCAACGCAACGTGCTGAGTGCAGCGCACGCCCAGTTCGCACGGGAAGCAGCGCCGATGATTCCGCCGCTGCTACCGCAAATCCGCACGCCGCGTGAATTTGCGATTGCTGCGTATAGCTTGCTGCGCGCAAACGATACGCCCGAGGTACGGCGCCTGATCGCCGATACGATGCGAGCAGGATTTCCTGACGCGGCGCAGGAGCCACGCCTGCGCGCGCTGGCGCAGCGCCTGCAACCAGCCGCGTCTGGCGAACGGCCGTCGCTCGCCGAGTTGCTCGCGTCGCCGCCGCGACCTGGCTACCCGGTCGTCTACAGCTTTCAGCGCAAGGACCGCGTGCGGGCTGGCCTCGCCATCGTGCGTGGCGCCGACGGCCGCTTTGTGCGCAACGTGGACGGCAGCCTGTTCAACGTCGCCCAATATGCTCTGGCGCGAACCAATCTGCCCGGCACCATCACCAATGGCAACACACCACAGGGCGTTTTTGTGGTCAAGGGTACTGGCAGTGCAACCAACCGCTGGATTGGGCCGACGCCCTACATTGAATCAATGCTGCCGGTCGAGGCGCCAGTGGTGCTGTTTGAAAACCCCAATGCCCGCGACGAGTTGCCGAAACTGAGCGAAGAAGACAACCGGCGTCTGTGGACGGAGGCAGCCTACCTTTCACTATTGCCATCATCGTGGCGGAGCTGGACGCCCATCACCGAGGCGTTTCTGGCCGGGCAGGCGGGGCGCGACGAGATCCTCGCGCACGGCAACGCGATCAACACATCCTACTATCGCAATGAGGCCTGGTATCCGACAGCGCCATCGGCCGGCTGTCTGGTGTCTGCCGAATACTGGTCACGCGAAGACGGCACGCTGGTCCACAGCGACCAGTTGGCGCTGGTCAAGGCGTTCGTCTCCGGCGGCAGCGATGTTGGCTATCTTGTCGTGGTTGAGATCGATGACCAGCCAAGATCAGTGACTCTGGCGGACGTTATTGCGGACGTACTGGCTGCCGAAGCGAAGCGTTGAGGCTGCGCTGGCAAACCGCGAGTTGCTTGCGGCTACGGCGTGACGACGATCTTGCCCATCGCCTGCCGTGATGCCATGCGCGTCAGTGCGTCGCGGGCGCCATCAAGGCCAACCGACTCGGTGATGCTGGGCGCGATCTTGCCGGCGGCGAACCATTCGCCCAGTTCGCGCATGTTGGCCAGATGGCCTTTAGGGTTGGCAGCCACGCTGTCGCCCCAATAGACGCCGAGAATCTGACGCTCTTTCAACAACGCGAGATTGAGCGGAATTTTCGGAATGTCACCTGCCGCAAAACCAACTACCAGATAGCGTCCACGCCAACCCAGCGAACGCAGGGCGGGTTCCGCGTAGGGGCCACCAACGGCGTCGTAGACAACGTCCACGCCTTTCTTGCCGACGATGGCATTCAACTGATCGCGCCAGTCGTCGTGGCTGTAGTTGACGAGATGATCCGCACCGAGCGACTTGCAAAGCGCTAGCTTGTCGTCGCTCGACGCTGCCGCAATCACGGTTGCACCGGTGATCTTCGCCAACTGGATCGCACTGGTACCCACGCCGCCGGAGGCGCCGAGGATCAGCAGCGTTTCGCCCGCCTGCAGCTTCGCTACGTCCTTCAGCGCATGATGACTGGTGGCGTAGGTCAGCACGAACGAGGCGCCCTGCGCGAAGCTCATGGTCGGCGGCATCGGGCTGACACGCATCGCGTCGGCGACTGCCTGCTCGGCAAAACCGCCCCAGCCGGTGAAGGCCATCACATGGTCGCCCGCCTTGACGTGGGTGACGCCTTCGCCCACAGCAGCGACCACACCGGCATACTCGGCGCCTGGAACAAAAGGTGTCGGCGGTTTGACCTGATACAAGCCCTGCACCATCAGCGCATCGGGGAAGTTCAGCGACGCGGCCTTCACGTCAATCAGCACCTTGCCTGGCGCCAGTGAAGGCGCTGGCACCTCGGTCACCACAAGGTTCTCGATCGGGCCGAACTGCTGGCAGAAAAGTGCTTTCATCGGGGGCTGGCAGAAACAAATTGAGCGCGAAGAATATCGCGGGTTGGCGGTAGCGCGAGGGTTGCTGGCTCTAAAGTCGGGCTACGCAGGCAGCAGTGTTTTGGTTCCCATTACGACCGGGTAGTCGGGGCGTCCCGTCCGCGCCCAAGTGATCAAATTGCGCGCCGCCTTGGTTCGGAGCTCGATCTCGCTCTCCACGGAATAAAACGCCGAATGCGGGGTCAGCACCACGCGCGGATGCTCGGTCAGCCGTTCACCGGGAAGTGCCGGTTCGTCGGGCAGCACATCGAGCCCGGCTGAATCAAGCTGGCCGCTGTCCAGCGCCGCCAGCAGATCGGGGATATTGATGACGGCACCGCGTGCCGTGTTGACCACATAGCTGCGCGGCTTCATTGCCGCGAAGCAGGCAGCGTCAATCATGCCGCGAGTCTCATCGTTGAGTGGCACGTGCGGCGAAACGACGTCAGCCTGACGGAACAACTCGTGCAGGTCACGAACGCGCTCGACGAACGCCGGAAAATCGCCGTCAATCAGATAAGGGTCGTAGGCGATCACGCGCTTGAACAGGTTGCGCGACACATGGGCCATGCGCTTGCCGATGCGTCCCAGCCCCACGATGCCGAGCGTCATCTCGGTGGCGCGACGGCGTTTGCCGTTTGATTCGTAATGCCACTTGCCGGCGCGGATGTCGGCGGTGTGGAAGGTGGTGCCGCGGATGATGTCGAGCGCGAGCGCCAGCGCGTGGGTCGCGACTTCGCCCACGCCGTAGTCCGGTGAGTTGGCGAGCCAGACACCGAGTTTGGCGCAAGCTTTCGGGTCTATGGTGTCGAAGCCGGCGCCGATGCGGGAGCAGATACCCACGCGCGGCAACGCGCTGAGCACGCGCTCCGTGACCGGTGCGTACTGGATCAGCAGGCCATCGGCGTTGCAGGCAGTCGCCGCAGCGATGACTTCATCTTCGGATCTGGCTTGTGCTGTAACAAAGCGCATGCCAGCATCGGCAAAAAGCTTTTCTTCCAGCGCGAAGTTGGGAGCATCGAAATCGGTAAGCAGGAAGACCGGCATGGCGAATGAAGTGAATCATGAATTCGCCAGTGTGCCCCAGTACGCTGTCGGACAGGTCCGGCGTGTTTCAGTCACGCCGGTACCGTCGAGCCATCCCGCGTGGCTACTTCTCGTACTTCTTCACCAACGCCTGCGCTTTGGCGAGCAGCGCCTTGCCGTCATTGCCCTTGGCAGTGACTTCCGCGATCCACTCGTCATAGAGGCTCGCCGACGCGCCGCGCCAGTTGGCCAGTTCGCTGGCCGGCACGGTGTAGAAGGTGTTCTTGCGTTCTTCGGCCACCTTGCGGCCTGCCGTCGCCGATTCATCCCAAGTTTTGCCGGTTTGCTTGACCAGCGCTGCGCCCGAATTGTTGTCGATCACCTTCTTCAGGTCGGTGGGAAGGCTGTCGTACTTCGCCGGGTTCATCGCCATCAGGAACACGGCGCTGTAGAGCGCACGTTCCTTCGGGTCGGTTTCGGTATGGAACTTGGTCAGCTCATGCAGCTTCACGCTCGGGATCACCTCCCACGGCAGCAGGTAACCATCGATCACACCCTTCGACATCGCCTCGGGTACGGCGGGCAAGGGCATCGCAACGGGGGCTGCGCCGAGTTTGGCGAGCAGCTTGTTGGTCTGCCGCGTCGGCGCGCGCATCTTGAGGCCCTTGAAATCGGCGAGGGTTTTGATCTGTTTTTCCTTGGTGTGCACGTATCCTTCGTCGTGGGTGTGCAGCATCAGCGGCTTGACGCCAGCGAACTCCTTCTGCACAGCCGGCGTGGTCAGGTAGTACTCCCACACCGCCTGCGAAGAAGCTTCGGCGTTCTCGTTCATGAACGGCAGCTCGAATACTTCGGCAAGCGGAAAGCGGCCTGCGGTATAGCCCGGCAGGGTATAGACGACATCGGCGACGCCGTCACGCGCCTGGTCGAACAATTGCGCTGGCGTGCCGCCGAGTTGCATCGCCGGGTAAATCTGGCACTTGAGCTTGCCGCCGGAGTCCTTGTTGATCTTGTCACACCACGGTTGGATAACCTTGGTCGGTGCCATTGCGCCCGGTGGCCAGAAGTGGGCGACCTTGAGCGTGACCTCCTGCGCCTGCGCGGGGAGCGTGATGGTCAGCGCGCCCGTCACTGTCAGTGCAGCAAGTAGCGCGCGTTTCGTTGTTGTCATGATGTCCTCCTTGTTGATGCTCGGCGAACCGTCGATGCGGCTCGCTCCCGGAACGATTGTAGGTATTGCCTTGCGGTGGGCCGCGTGATCAGACCACGGCGGCGAGGACCGTTCCCTCACAGGTTCCGAAGCCGATTCGAGCGCGGCCCGGCGCAACGCAGTGTGCGTTCAGTGCAACGCTGTCACCGTCTTCAAGAAAGCTGCGCGTCTCGCCGCTGGGCAACGTCACCGGTTGCTTGCCGCCCGACGTCAGCTCGACCAGCGCACCGGCTTCCGTTGCGGTTGGGCCGGAGAGTGTTCCGGTGCCCAACAGATCACCCGGTTGCAGGTTGCAGCCGTTGACCGTGTGATGCGTCACTAGCTGAGCGATCGTCCAATAGGCATGGCGGTAGCTGGTGCGGCACAGCGTGTGCGGCGCGACGTTGTCAGCGCGCATCTTGGCGCTGCTCAGCGTCACCGCGAGCTGAATGTCGATGGCGCCGTTGCTGCGCAGGTCGGGCGCATCGAGATAAGGTAGCGGTTGCGGATCGTCGGCCGGGCGTGTCCATGCCGTGCGATACGGCGCCAGCGCTTCCATCGTCACGATCCACGTTGACAGCGTGCTGCCGAAGTTCTTCGACAGGAAGGGGCCAAGGGGCTGGTACTCCCAACCCTGGATGTCGCGTGCCGACCAGTCGTTGAGCAGGCACAGGCCGAACACATGCGATTCGGCGTCTGCCATTGCCACGCGGTTTCCAAGCGCGTTGCCGGGGCCGACATAAATGCCCATCTCAAGTTCGTAGTCGAGTCGCTTGCATGGGCCGAACGAGGGCTGAGTCGCGCCTGGCGGCATGCTCTGACCCACCGGCCGGCGCAGCGCGGTGCCCGAGACAACCAGGGACGACGCGCGGCCGTGGTAGCCGATCGGCACCCATTTGTAGTTGGGTAACAGCGGGTTGTCCGGGCGGAATTGCTTGCCGATGTTGGTGGCGTGATAGATCGAGGTGTAGAAGTCGGTGTAGTCGCCGATGCGGGCCGGCACGGCGTATTCCGCGCTTGCCTGCGGGACCAGGCAAGCGCGCAGTGCGCGTTCGTGCGCGGAGCCGGTGCTGAGTGCGTCGGAAAGCGCGGCCCGCAACGCCGACCAGGCCGCGTTCCCCATCGCCATGAAGGCGTTCAGCGTGCTGGCGCTGGCAGCAACGGCGGCTTCTTGCGCCAAACCTGTGAATACGCCCGCAGCCGTTGCGGCGGCCAGATCAACAATCTGGTCACCAATTGCCACGCCGCCGCGGAAGACCTCTGCGCTGCCGGTGCGACGGAACACCGCAAACGGCAAGTTCTGAATCGGGAAATCGGTGACGCCATCGTTGGCGCTGGCAACCCAGCTGGTGCGGGCGGGGTCGTGGGTGGCGTTGAGAGGGGTCATGCTGATCGGGGATGGGTTACTGCGTCGTTTCGCCGGCCATGCTGCCGTCGTGCATCCATGCGGCGTGCTTGGGCGCGCGCTTGGTCTTCGACCATTCTTCCAGCATTTCCCATTTCACTTCGTCGAGCATCTTTGCCATCTTCGGCGTGCCGGTATCGGCGGCGAGTTCGAGGCGATGGCCGTTCGGATCGAAGAAGTAAATCGACTTGAAGATGGTGTGATCGGTCGGGCCGATCACTTCGATGCCGCTGGCCTCGAGTTTTGCCTTTGCCTTCAGCAAGGTATCGACGGAGTCGACCTTCATCGCCAGATGCTGGACCCACTTTGGCGTGTTTTCGTCGCGTCCCATGGTCGGACTGTTTGGCAACTCGAAGAAGGCGAGCACGTTGCCCTGACCCATGTCGAGAAAGATGTGCATGTAGGGGTCCGGTGCGCCGGTGGACGGCACCTGGTCCTCGGCGATGGCGAGCACAAAGTCCATGTCGAGATGCTTTTTGTACCACTCGACTGTCTGCTTGGCATCGAGGCAGCGGTAGGCGACGTGGTGAAGGCGTTGAACGAGCATGAGGTTCTCCTTGTCCTGAGGATTGATGGACAGTCAGTGGTACTTCAAATGTCTTCGCGCGCTAGCTGCATTGCCTCGCGCAGCGTGTCGAGATTGCCGATGTGATTGGCGAGCAGCAGCACCAGCCTGGCGTTCAGCAGCGCACTCTGCTCATCACTCAAATCGCGGTGGGTGTCGATCAGCAATTGGTAAAAGTCGTCGCCCGGCGAAAAGTCGCGGTGGTAACGATGATCGGGCTGATGGAAATTCGGCGTCAGTTGCAGTGACATGGTCATGCTCCGGTGGTTCAGGCGTTGCACGTGGCGCGCAGCACGGCGGCGCGAATGCTAGCCAGATCGAGCGAGCGCCAGCGCGCAGCGACGTGCTGGTCCGGGCGGGCAAGATACACCGTTCCGTCGCGCGCGTCATAGCGCTGCGCAAAGCGACCCTTCACGTCCTGCAGCGTGAGAATCCCGGGGACCGCTTTCGATCCCGGTGTGATGACGACCGGTTGTACCGGAAACTGTCCGCCGCCGCCCTCGGCGAGGGCTCGCAATTGCGAGCCATCAAGCGTTGCGACGTCATCAGCGAACAGCAAGGCCTGAAAGCGGTTGCCGACATGATCGAGCAGCCACTGGTCAGCCGGGTCGTGGCCGTTGACCCGAACCGGCGCGTCATCCATCGGTGCCCCAGGCTCCATCATGCCCGCAAAACTATCACTATCCGGCGTGTTGAGCGCGGACCCGGTGTAGTACGCGGGCACTGACAGGCGCCCCGAATTCACCAGCTTGCGGGCAAACGCGTGCTTTTGTGCCAGTTGCAACACTGCCGTGCGAATCTGTTTGCTGGCGTTGCTCTTGGGCGTGATGAAGTCCGTGGAGCGAGTCGAATTGAGGATGTTTTCGTCTGCCGCCCAGCAGCGTTCGTCCGAGTAGGTGTCGAGCAGCTCGGACGGCGCCTTGCCGTCGATCACCAGCTTCAGCTTCCAGATCAGGTTGTCGGTGTCTTGCACGCCGCTATTGGCACCGCGGGCACCAAAGGGCGACACCTGATGCGCGGCGTCACCGGCAAACATCACCCGGCCGTGGTTGAAGCGGTTCATCCGCCGACACTGGAAGGTGTAGACGCTGACCCACTCGAGTTCGAATTCGCGATCCTTGCCCAGCATCGCCTGAATGCGCGGGATGACGCGCTCGGGCTGCTTCTCGGCCTGCGGATCGGCATCCCAGCCGAGCTGGAAATCGATACGCCAGACGTTGTCCGCCTCGCGGTGCAGCAACACCGACTGGTTGGGATGAAACGGCGGATCGAACCAGAACCAGCGCTCGGCCGGAAAGTCCGCCTTCATCACCACATCGGCGATCAGGAAGCGGTCCATGAAAATCTTGCCGTCGATATCCAGGCCCATCATGGTGCGAATCGGGCTGCGGGCACCGTCGCACACAATCAGCCAGTCGCATTCGATGCCATAGACGCCGTCTGCGGTCTCCACCTGCAGGCTGACGCGGTCATCTGCCGGGGTAACCGAGATGACCTTGTTTTTCCAGCGGATCTCGATGCCCACCTCGTTGCAGCGATTGACCAGATACTCCTCGAGGTAATACTGCTGCAGATTGATCATGCCGGGCCGCTTGTGGTCGGGCTCCGGCAACAAGTTGAAGCTGTACACCTCTTTCTCGCGGAAGAAAGTGCGCCCAACATTCCATTCCACCCCCTTGTCGACCACTGCCTGCCCGACCCCCACGCGGTCAAGCACTTCCAGTGCGCGCTTGGCATAGCAGAGGCCACGCGAGCCTACCGACACCGTGTCGTCGTCATCGATCACGATGGCCGGAATGCCGTGCAGATGGCAATCCAGCGCCGCGGTCAGCCCCACCGGGCCGGCGCCGACGATCAACACCGGGCGACGCGCACCGACTGCGTCCAGCTCGGGCGGGCGCTGGTAGTGGTACTTCGGGTAGGTGTAGGTCTTCAGCACCGGGTCAGTCCTCCTTGTTCTAATCGTTGCTCACGCCGCGCAAAGGCGGCGCGGCTGGCTACCCTTCCAGTGCCTTCCACATCTCGATATCGCGCTCAGCGGTCCAGATGCGCGGATCGGTATGGCCGGTCGCGAGGTCATACGCGCGCGTCACGTCGAAGGGCATACAGTGGTCAAAGATGACCCAGTGGCCGTATTTCGGCTTCAGGCGGTCGAAGGTTTCGCGATAGACGGCTTTCAAGTCCTTGCCAGCCTGTGCACCTGCCTTGACCGAGGCGTACAGCTCGCTGACGAACTCACGGGTGCCCTTGAGGCCGGCTGCAACCTGCTCCGCGGTCTGCAACGCCGCGCCGCGACCAGGCACCAGCTTCTCGGGCTTCAGTGCCGCGATGGCGTCGAGCGTCGCCGGCCAGTCCTCGTAATAGGCATCACCGGCGTAGGGCGTGGCGTCGAATTCGACC
>Ga0208564_1001067_pt1 | contig 23426 bp, 26 predicted proteins | sample AD_UKC073_MetaG_FD_184439 | JGI IMG/M metagenome (GOLD analysis project Ga0208564, IMG submission 184439) | Active sludge microbial communities of municipal wastewater-treating anaerobic digesters from USA - AD_UKC073_MetaG (SPAdes) (version 2) | ecosystem: Engineered > Bioreactor > Anaerobic >... | reverse complement strand
GGAAGGTATAAAGGGGGCAGAAGTGACTGCCTATTGCATAATGATGGCCTACGGGTACGGACTGGAGGCCGCTAAGAAACATATCCGTGAGGAAATTCCATTGTTGTTTGATTATTACCTTAACAGAACCCTTGACGAAATTCGTCCCACCTACCGCTTCAATGAAAGCTGTCAAGATACGGTGCCACAGGCGATTGTTGCATTCCTTGAAAGTACGGACTTTGAGGATGCAATCCGAAATGCCATCTCTCTCGGTGGCGATAGCGACACACTTGCAGCTATTACTGGAAGCATTGCTGAAGCCGCCTACGGTGTGCCAGATTGGATAAAGGACAAGGCTTTGAGTTATCTAGACGCACCGCTAAAGGATGTGTATAATCGGTGGACATCATACATAAGGAAGGCTTAGAATTATGTGAGCGTAACAGGTATCAATTTATGTCGATTTTCTCTTGAACGTTAAGTATTCGAGCAATAATGTTGACTCATTCCCGCGAACTGACAAAAACTGTTGACCTGTTCCCACTAACCGATAATACTCGCAAAAACCATGCTCGACCTATCCCCGCGAACGAGCAAAACGAAAAATACAGACCAGACATCGAGGTGAGCCTATCGTTCCACGTTGAGTGCGTAGTATTAATGTCGCATAAATAGGAGTTTGCCAGAGGCAATTTACAGCCAAAAATGGCTTGACCGGCATCGAAGTGTTGTCTTAGAGGAACAAAAAATCATAGAGGTATTGATATTTCAGAGGAAGGGATTAAGGTCGCCAAAGAGATTCAAAAGTTAAGCGAGAAAGAGGGTTTTGTTTTTTCTGTAGGTGGAGTGGAGGAACTGGAGGCCATAGCCGATGGAGCTTTTGATGGAGTTGTTCTATCTAATATAATCGATAATCTGATTCCCCAAGATGCTATTAAAGTTTTAACAGAGGTAAAGCGCATTCTTAAAGTAAGTGGTAAGGTATCAGTGAAGTTGAATCCTTTCCTTACAGATAAGCAAGTCCTTTGCGCCGTATGTAGAAAGACAACTGCCGCTTAAGTTAGACCAGATAAGTACTGGACAAAGAAAGAACACCTTTTATGCAGATGTCTTAAATCTTGAAGAGGAAAAGAATACAATTATTAATAATGTAAAGTCACAAGAAATGAAGTAATGGATGTAGGCTAACAAACATACTACACTCAATGATGAACTGGATGCCGGAGGGTTAAAATGAACGGACATGATTTGTTAAATTCCCGCAGGCTTACTACTGCAGGATTCTCATTTCTCTTTGCCTATATTCTGTCCTTTCAGTTTGAGGGACAGGTGCTGTACAGCCTGCTGGATTTTCATGAGCTAAATGCCTCGGCTTATATATTAGCTGCCATAATTGCACATTTTGCAGGTCTTTTCAGCTGTGGTTTGTTCACTAGGTCTTGGGCGGCAGCCAAAAACATGATGCTGGTCGGCATGGGCGTATGCCTTGCTGCCACTGTCCCATTCATTTTTACCCCTTCTGTTCTGTGGTTGGGCGGACTGATTGTCAGCGGCTACGCCGGTGGATGCGCTGTGGCGGCATGGGGATATTTTCTCAAAGCCTTTACACACAAGAATGAGCGCATTAAGTCCTGTGCAGACGTTTTGATCTATTCCAATTTGTTGATGATTGCAATCAACGTGATTGCTATGAACAAGTCCTCGTATATCGGGCTGAGCCTTGCTATGTTTAGCCTTGTGGCCGGCATGGTCCTTATCTGGATGTTGCCAGCGGAGCAGGAGATTGAGCAGCACAAAACATCTAATAACAAGACCCGGGGCGGCATTAAAAACCCGCTAATGTTGCTGTGTCTCTTTGTCTTTATCATCACAATTACTTCTGGACTGATGTACCAGGTCTTTAACCCTGCATTTGAACATCTAACGGGGCTGGTAAGTTGGTATTGGGCCGTGCCTTACATCGTAGCCCTGGCGATTATGCGCAACCTGCCTATGAAAGCAAAGCGTCCCAGAATTCTGTATGTCGGAATGGCAATGATTATAGGAGCCTTCATCAGCTTTATGCTGTTAGGGCGAAACACTTCCGACTATCTGATTGTGGACACCCTTATGCTTGGCGCTTGCGGTATTTTTGATCTGTTTTGGTGGAGCATCCTTGGAGAAATGCTGGATTATAGCGACAACCCGACCCAGACCTTTGGCATTGGACTTTCTGCCAATGTATTCGGTGTCCTTTGCGGAGGAGTCCTGGGAATGGCCGTAACCTCTATTGGGCTGCCCAGTGCGGAGATTGCGGTGATAGCCCTTACTGTGGTTTGCGTTACATTGGTTATGCTGCCGCCTTTGAACCAACAGCTGGTTTTACTGCTGAAAAGCCATGCTTACCTTGCCGCTTATGACAATATGAGTCAGTCACAGCAAACGGACATTGTTCGTCAAGTTAAAACTCTTGACCCGCTGACTGCCCGGGAGCAAGAGGTAATGCAGCTAATCCTCACAGGGAAATCCAACCGAGAGATTGCCGGGGCTTTGTTTATTAGCGAGAGTACTGTAAAAACGCATGTAAGGAACATTTTTTCTAAGTATGATGTAGGCAGTCGGGCAGAACTCATCAGCACCCTGCTTAAGAATCAAAGGGTTGAATAGGGATCCTGCTACACTTATAATGGCGCTATGCATGAGTTCAGATAGAAGTATGACCCTCCCAGCTGCGTCCCCCCCACAATAGAAGCAGTGGTCCAGGTAAAGTTAGGAGGGTGAACAGAGTATGAAGAATGTACTACCACAATTTTGGAGTTTCAATAGGGTACGAGATGCTTCAAAGATTAAAACAGAAGAATTAGTATGGCGAGGACCATTCTCTTGGATAGGGTACGAGCGAATTAATGGATTACCACCCGCACCAGATGTTGCCGGAGTATATCTTTTTACTTTCGCTTGTTTAGACGGTTATGTTTTACGCTCAGTTGGGGTAACAAACTCCATGAAGAGAAGGTTTACTGAGCATACACGAGAATACAAAAACGGGAATTACACTTTGCTGGATGTTGAATGCGCTCAAAAAGGAGTAAGGAAAGAATTATGGCATGGATGGCAATATGCAAAGAGACACAGAAGTATTTACTTGGATAATAAAGATATCATACTTGAATTGGCAGAAAAGGAACTGATAGCGTATAGAATATTCATCAGTGAAGTTGCTGATCGCAGGAAAAGAGAAAGAATTGAGGCAGCCATATTGGTTAATACCTATTCTTCGAAAGAATGGTGGGCTGATTTAATAGATGGTGGAATGTCTTTGAGAAGCCGATATAATAGAGAAATACCAATTCAAGTGAAAAATGTTTGTGCACATAAAGTGTATGGACTTCCTGAATTGATGGAGATATAGCTAAAATACATAAGTGCTGCTTACAGGATAATTTATCGCTTAAGGCTATAGGCCTGTGCTCGAGAAGTAGTACCGTTTTCAGGGGGTAATTATGTTATGAAGGTTATCTATAAAATTACTTACCCAAACGGGAAGATTTATATTGGTAAAGATTTAACCGACAGTATCAATTATTTTGGCAGTGCAAGCAGTGAATTAATTGCGAAAGACTTTACAAGAGAAGAAAGAAGAGATTTTACAATCAGGAAAGAAATATTATGGGAATCGGAAACTGCTACAGACAAAGAAGTTAACAGTAAGGAAATAGAATACATACGGTATTATAATTCAAACGACCCGAGTATAGGTTACAATCAGTGGCCCAAGTACAATCCTAAGTAATCTCAATAATCCGTTGAAGTCTTGGAGGTAACGATTATGTCAGAGAAAGAAAAAATGCTAAATGGGGAGTTCTACATAAGTTGGGATAAGGATTTAGCGGAAGAAAGAAGAAAAGCTAAGGATCTGCTTTTCCAATTCAATCACCTTAGACCGGCTTTAAAAACAGAAGGGGAAGAAATTATCCGAGAGTTATTCGGAAAAGCAGGGGATAATTGCTGGATTGAGCCACCATTTTACTGTGACTACGGATATAACATCACTGTTGGCGATAACTTTTATGCGAACACAAATTGCTGCATTTTAGATTGCGCTAAAGTTGCACTGGGCAACAATGTCTTGCTGGGACCAAATGTGGGAATCTATACTCCAGAACATGCTTTTGACAGTGAAGAGCGTGCCAAAGGCTATGAACGTGCGCTTCCTGTAGAAATCGGTGATAATGTATGGATATGTGGAGGAGTTACCATTAGGGGCGGAGTAAAAATAGGTTCAAATTCAATTATCGGAGCTGGAAGTGTGGTAATAAGAGATATTCCAGACAATGTGGTTGCAGCAGGAAATCCTGCCCGGGTGATTAGAAAGATAACTGCGCAAGATAGAATGTCCAGCAACCAATAAACCAGGTATGGAGTGCAGTTGAATTCTTAGATTATACTGCTGGCACTTGGGATGGGGCACACTTCGGGACAAGCTATACTATAAGAATGAATGACCCACGAGGGGGGGGTAAATATGAAATCAGACTGGTGTAGTAGCATCTATTGAGTTGTCAAAATCCGTTACTTACTCTGCGCTGCGTGAATATATTGCCAAAGATAAGCTTATGGAGGTCGCAGAAATATTCACAATCGATAATACCCGTTCAGCAATAAGACGTTTCATTGAAGAGCACCGCAATGAAATGAGACCACAAACGATTTTTGCATTGAAGAGTTACAGGCAGCGTTTATAAACCTTCCGTGGTATTGATATCCTCCTTGGGCTTTGACCTAATTGATTATTGCTTGACAGGATACGCTACTTGTTTTGCTGGTTGCAGTTTCGGTTTTTACCCGGACATCTGCCGACTTGAAAAGGGCTTGGTCGATGTGGAGACAGCTGCGAGGCAAATATGGGTGCTACGGCCTTTACCACTTATCCCCACGGCAGTGTTGAAGTTGCCAGGACGGCAGACAGGGAGCCCGCAACATTGAATGACCGCGGTTACAGGAATAACAAAGCTCACGGATAAATTTATTGTGGGAAGGGGGATTCCTCGGTGAAAATTATCCGGGCAACGGTGGACAGAGCTGAAGATATTGGATACGTCCATGCAATGTCCTGGCAGAGTGCATATCAGGGAATAGTGCCACAAGAATACCTTGCAAATATTACTCCGGAAAAGCGTGCAGATATGTACAGAAAAACATTGCCCTCCAGTCAGGATGAGTATTACATAGCATATTTGGACGAGCAGCCGATGGGAATGCTGGTGCTGGGTAAGTCCCGGGATGAAGATGCCAGCGAGAGCGTTGGCGAAATCTATGCTATCTATTTACTGGCCGATTATTGGGATCAGGGTTATGGCAAGCAACTGATGAATTATGCGATCAACCGCCTTAGAGAGCTATCTTGCCGTACTGTTACTCTGTGGGTTATGGAAGAGAATAATAGAGCGAGAAGGTTCTATGAGAGATACGGGTTTGTTTTGGACGGCTCGAAAAAGGAATTAAACCTCGGCAAGCCCTTTGTCATAGTCAGGTACGCTTTTTCTATACAGTAATAATTCTGCTTGCTCTTGAGTTGCCGCAGCAGTAAAGCTGTCGGGCATGGCCCTTGGCTCCGGATACGAGGCTTTCTGCTTTGGTTTGCTGGGAATTTAGCACCCGAGTTGGCAGTAACATCAAGAGATGCGGCAATGGGAGGCAGGGAATTGACAGTATTTGAAGACATAAAACAAGAAATGATGGCTGATCTCATGAATGCTGCCTATACGAGCAAGGGAATCCCGCCCTTGTTCAAAGCTTCAATCAATGCCCGCATTGCCATCGTTGGGCAGGCTCCAGGCCGGAAAGCTCAAGATACGCTAATGGTTTGGAATGATTTAAGCGGTGATCGCCTGCGGGAATGGATGGGGATATCGCGGCAGGAGTTTTATGAGAGTGATCGCATTGCTCACATACCCATGGATTTCTATTACCCGGGAAAAGGCAAACAGGGGGACCTGCCCCCGCGAAAGGGATTTGCAGAAAAATGGCATCCGCCGTTGCTGGCAGCAATGCCGCATATAGAAACGATAATTCTCGTTGGCAATTACGCGCAAAAATACTACCTTGGCAAAAGAAGGGGGAAGAACTTAACTGAGACCGTCAGGAACTTCAGGAACTACCTGCCTGAGTTTTTGCCATTGGTCCATCCTTCGCCGCTGAACATCGGATGGTTTAAGCGCAACCCGTGGTTTGAAAGTGAAGTTGTGGCGGTGCTAAGAAGAATAGTGAGAAATGCTTTAAACTAGGTGAGAACACCCTCACTCCGTTCCTTGTGGAGTTGGTTGACAATTAGAAACAAGTGCTGCTCTGGGAGGGGGAATGTTATGAGCAAGCCAGGGGTAAAGTTTTTGGCGATAACGTTTTTAATTATGTTTGCAGGATGGGGAACTTGCGTAGTTTTAGGCCTGTATGGCCTGACACTATCTAATTGCATGCCATTATACTTGCCTTTTTTGCTGGGAGGCTTTTCTCCTACGCTTGCCTCATATATTGTCTTGAAACAAGAAAAGGGTGTCGGGCTTAGAAGCTGGTTAGCTCAGATCTTCGATTTCAGGCAAAGCTTGCTTGCGTACTTATTGCCGGCGATTCTTATTCTTGTATACGGCATTCCCCAGCTATTGATTTCGGGCTACGACCAAGGGGCACCGTTTGCAATGCTTATTCTGCTAATCCCTATGATGGTTTTTGGCGGGGGAAATGAGGAAGCGGGATGGCGGCATGTTTTGCAGCCGGAATTGGAGAAAAGGCTTCCTTTTGTCATTTCTACAGTGCTTGTTGCCCTGGTCTGGTGGCTGTGGCATCTCCCGCTGTTTTATATCCCTGGTGTTGGCCAGTATGGTACGAACTATCTTTTATTTGGAGTAAGCGTGCTTGGGCTGAGCTTTGCCCTGGCAGCAATCAAGAGAATTACAGGCAGCACATTGCTGTGCCTTTTATTTCATTGCTTGGTCAATGCATTGCTAAGTGTTTTCATCGTCCATGAGGACCTCTTGGGTTATGTAGTGTCTGCGAGTTTATTAATTTTGGTATCGGTTGTTCTGGTGTTGCTGTCTGCTCGCTTTAAGGTCCTTCTGAAGACAAGTTCTCCTTGACGGCGGCAGTAAAGATGACTTGAGCCTGCTATTGTGCTTCTGGATAACGACAAAGGGAGCGGCTTCTTGCCAGCCCTGCCCCTCCCAGCGGATGCTATAGAACAATAGGCAAATATACTGCGGCAAGGCGCATCAGCGCCTTGTTTGCCTTATGGCTGTGGTTGGAATTGGATATTTTCCGGACATCTGAGAGATACTTCAAGCAAAGAGAAAAGGAGATGATGAGAATAAATCCATTTGAGCTGCAGCCAAAAAAGGTTGAGGAGGGCATTAAGGACTGGCTCAACACCTATCCGAAACCCTATGACAAGCAAACTGTGGACCCCTATACGAAAATCCGCATCATCCTCATGAACGGCATCGAGGTGGAAGAGGTGATTTTCAAGCACGAGTTTCACCGCATGTGCCAGGATAACGACCTGCGCAGGGAGTTGGCCCTGACCCGCCGCATTGAACAGCAGCAACAAAAGCGCATTAACTGGCTCAAGCCGATTGATGAGAAGGTCATCGAGACGGCTATCGGCTATGAGCATTTGGCTACAGACCTTACTGCCTGGCTGGCCTTGAATGAGCCGGACCCCTATGTCAAGCAGGCACTGGACTTTGCCCTCCTGGAGGACTTCGACCACTTGTATCGCTTTGCCAACTTGCTGAACCTGGATGAGCAGATTCCTGCCGAGCAACTGGTCAGAAAATATGTGGATATTATCCCCGGCCGGCCGACCATTGCAGAGCACCGCCATCCCTTTGACTCGCCAAGAAACCCCATAGACTTCAAGGCGGCAGATAACCGCACCAAGCTAAACTCCCTGATAATTGTAGCCGCCGAACAGCAGACAATGAATTTCTACATGAACCTTGGCCCCTACTATTACACCGATCTTGGGCGCCAGCTCTATCTGGAAATTGCCATGATTGAAGAACAGCACGTGACTCATTACGGGTCGCTGCTGGATCCCAAGTGCACCTGGCTGGAGAACATGCTTTTGCACGAATATATGGAGTGCTACCTGTATTATTCCTTCTACGAGGATGAGGTAGATCCATATATAAAAACCATCTGGGAGATGCACTTTGAGCAGGAAGTGGCCCATCTGCACAAGGCAGCGGAGTTGCTGGCTAAGTATGAGAATAAGCAATGGCAGCAAGTAATTCCCGATGGCATTTTTCCCAAGCTGCTGCATTTCCAGGACACCAGGGATTATGTGCGCAAGGTTTTGGGAGAGCAAATTCTGCTCACGGCCAACAGAGAAAACTATGTCAATGTCCAGACCTTGCCCAGGGACCATGAGTTTTTCTCTTACCAGAATACTGTTAATCATGACGTGGCTACGGTCCCCAGCCATGTGACTGTTGCCCGCCATCAGCAGCAATACAACACAGACTATCGCAGTGAGTCTGCACCTCATCCCGTAGAAGCGCTAAGGGACAGAACGACAGACAATACTTCCATAGCTCGGGTTCCGTAAACGTCGTGCCCGCGATATAGAAATCAACCTTCCTTTGACCAAAACTTCACCTTCCAAGTCCACCTGGCGGTGGACTTTTTCTTAACCTGGCGTTGACAGATAGAGGAAATTTCATGCCGGTACACGAATAGAATATATGAGCGGCTTGTGAGCCGTAAGTAAAACTTAGGAAGGTGATGTAATGCAGTATAAAATTTTTGGGGACAGTTTGCCGGCAGTAACCATCACTCTCAATAGAGGCGAAAGCCTGTATACTCAGTCCGGCGGCATGACCTGGATGAGCGATAACTTTACCATGGATACAAATATGAAGGGCGGCTTGCTCAAAGGGTTGGGCAGGATGTTGACGGGCGAATCGCTGTTTATGGCTACATATACTGCTCAGGCTGACGGTGCAGAAATAACCTTCGCATCCACTTTCCCCGGTTCTATAGTTGCGGCGGATATCAGCCAGGGAAACATCATCATTCAGAAAAGCGCTTTCCTGTGTGCTCAACCCACTGTAGAACTCAGTATGTATGTCACTAAGGGAATCACTTCCGGCCTCTTTGGCGGAGAAGGATTCCTTCTGCAAAGGTTGGCAGGCCAGGGGATGGCCTTCTTCGAGGTTGACGGCACCTGCGTCGAAAAAGAGTTAGCACCTGGAGAGGTCCTTAAGGTAGATACCGGCAATGTTGCGGCTTTCCAAGAGAGTGTTGGCTACAATGTCGAGCGGGTCAAGGGCTTCAAGAATGTCCTCTTTGGCGGCGAGGGCCTCTTCCTGACAAAACTGACTGGCCCCGGAAAAGTGTGGCTCCAGACCATGCCCCTGACAAGGTTTGCCTCCAGACTCATTCCCTTCTTACCCAGGAAAGAGGATTAATCTGGTTCGAGCAACAAAAAGCCCTCACGAGCTTTTTTGTTTATGCAAAAATGTGATTGTAATCATAGACTCGCAATTTCTTATTTGGTAAGGTTAAGACCGGAAGAATGTTATATCTAACAAACTCAATACTAAGGGTAAGAGCAAGACGAAGGAGGAATATTGAATGTTTAATTTAAAAGGGCGCGTGGCAGTAGTTACAGGGGCCTCATCGGGCTTAGGCCTGCAAATGGCACACGGTTTTGCGAATCAAGGGGCGGACCTGGTCATTATGGCCAGAAGAATTCAGCGGTTGGAGGAAGCTGCAAAAGATATCAGGGAAAAATATGGCGTCAGGTGCCTGCCTATACAATGCGATGTTACCGATACCGATCAAGTTAACAAAGCCGCGGCAGAAACTTTCAGCTATTACGGAAGGATTGATATCCTAGTCAATAATGCAGGGGCATCCAGGAATGCCGGTGTCCTTGAAATGACTGATGAAGACTGGAACTTTACCTTGCAGGCAGACTTGACCAGTGTTTTTAAAGTTACCAGAGCATTTGCCAAGTATATGGTTCAACAGAACTACGGAAGGATTATTAACATTGCTTCTATTTACGGGCAGGTCGGCAATACCGCCATGGATACCGTTGCGTATCACTCTTCCAAGGGCGGCGTTGTAAACTTTACCAGAGCAGTTGCAGCTGAATTGGCCAAGTATAATATTACCTGTAATGCTATCAGTCCAGGCTATTTTGAAACTGAACTCACTGCCGACACATTGCGGACAGAAGCCTTTACCAAGTTCATGGAAGCTACCGTGCCCCTGCGCCGCTACGGCCGGGAAGGCGAGCTGAATGCTGCTGCTGTCTTCTTAGCCAGCGATGAGGCTTCCTACATTACTGGACAGAACATCAAGGTTGACGGCGGCTATACATCGGTATAGGTATCATATCTGCAAGGGCCATAAGGCCCTTGTTTTGTATCCTCTCTTATACCCTTCTCTGGCTAAATATGTTATCCTAGTAGGAGTAAGCTGAGAGGAGCTGTCTCAATGAATAGGGGTATCAGGCCGAGGGTTTACATTGGCTTAATTGTCTTTATCCTTGCAATGATATCATTGATCTTTCTCGGAGTGTTATTACAGAGAGAGTACAAAATGTGGGGAATGGCCCTTACAGAAATCATTTTGCTGGCCTGGGCAATCATCCCTGCGATTATCCTCAAATGGGACCTCAAAGAAGTCTTTCCCATGCAAATCCCTTCCTGGCGGCAAGTATTTGGCTCCCTGGTGCTATGGTTTGGGGGCTACATTGCAGTAATCGCCGTCACTACGGTAATTGCTTACTTTTTCTCTGAGGGCATGACTGATTTAAGCAGCGCCATGACTGAGTTCTTTAGCAGTGTGTCCTTTCCAGTCCGATTCTTTATCCTGACAGTTATGCCTGCGGTCTGTGAGGAGGCTCTGCACCGCGGCTTTATTCTCCACTCTTTTAAGAACACCGGTAAGTGGACAGCAATCCTGTCCCTGGGTTTGATTTTCGGCATCTTTCACCTGGACTTCTATCGGTTTGCAGGAACTGCCATTCTTGGCCTGGTGTTTACCTACGTCATGGTGGAGACAAGAAATATCCTCCTGCCCATGCTGCTCCACTTCGTCAACAATTCCCTCAGTGCTCTTTCCACACTGTCTGCCGCACCAAGTCCCGAAGTCGTAGAAATACCCCTGGCCTCAGTAGGGATTTGGCTGTTCATTGCCTCTGCAGTTCCTTTCCTGCTTCTGGCAGGCAGCAGGTTGTTGAAGCCCAGGGAAGAAGCGAGAGCCAAGCCGATAGCCAAAGGGGCATGGGCAATTGTCATTATCCTGGCAGTGGTTTTGGCCTTGGCAGGCGTTACTGCTACAGCTATAGGGAGCGCAGAGCTGCTGGCCGATATCAAGGATATGATTACTGAGCCGGTGTATCAATTGTCCTTTTCCCAGCATGTCGACAAGGAAACCCCTGGGCACCAGCAGGAATTCTCAGTAGAGAATGCCAAGACCCATTTCCTTCTTCTGAGCATTGAGGGGGAAGAAGGCGTAATAACCCAAGTGAGTATCATTAACAGCCAAAGCGGCGAAGAAGTGTACTGTGCAATTGTGCAGGAAATGAGCCTCCAAGGCAGTATCTATTTGTCAGAGGGAGACTATACGGTTATTGTCAGCTTCTTTACCGGGAGCGCGGAGCCTATACCAGTCAGCGTAGATATACTTTTAAGATAGAAAAAAGGACTGTTCCAACCGGGAACAGTCCTTTACTTCAGCCTGTTTTCATTTAACATATCGTAATACAGTTTAAGATACAGAATCAGAGAGGTTGCCATTGCAACAATACACACTGCAATCAAAATATTAATTACAGGGGCAGGTACGGGGATAACCAAGAGGACAAACAAGGTAGCATACAGAATTACAGTGCTGATTTTCCCATGCATATGGGCGCCGTCCATTTTCAGGCCGCGTCTGAGCATATATAATCCGGCTAAGCCCAGGAGGAGTTCTTTTATTATCAATGCGATCAGGAGGATTTTGACTTTGGAATAGCGGAAGGTAATACTCAGGGCCAGGGCTGCCTGGGTTAATTTATCAGCGACAGGATCAAGTACCTTGCCAAAGTCAGTAATCATGTTGTAACGTCTGGCAATGAATCCGTCGATGAAATCGGAGAAGAAGGAGGCAAGGACGACTGCAGCGGCAACATAGTAATCGGAATCGCTGTCGGCCCTTAGAAATAAGTACAGATATACCGGTACTAGGCAAAGACGTAAAAAGCTTATTAGGTTGGGAAGGGAAAAGTATTCACCATAGTTTTTTTTCATACCAAAGGCCTCGATTTGTGTTTGTAGTATGTACAATTTCAATAGTAACTCAAATATATCACTGGAATATTAGAGGGTCAACATGGGGCGCAGTTGGCAAGGCCGGGGTCAACCCTGGATAAGGAGGATAAAATGGAAATAACGTACTGTACCAACAATAAGATTAGTATTGCCGAACTCATGGAGTTGTATGGCCAGTTGGGATGGACGGGGTATACTGCTCACCCGGCGAAAATGGCTCAAATACTGCAGGGCTCTCTTTGGTACATGAGTGCCTATGCCGGCGATAAGCTTGTGGGCCTCATCCGGGTTGTTGGGGATGGCTGTTCAGTAGTGTATGTCCAGGATCTCCTGGTCCGGGAAGAATACCAGCGAAAAGGAATTGGGCGGCAGCTCATGGAGTCCATGCTGGCTGAATTCCGCCACATCCGGCAAATAGTCCTGATTACCGATGCCACTGCGAAAACCAGGCAGTTTTATCAGTCTGTGGGGATGAGTCTGGTGGAAGATACCGGCGGTATATGCTATGTGCGCTACAACTTGAATGTATAGACGCCTGTTGTATTTCGCAGGGAATCCATACATGGATTTCAATCAGGAATCCCGATGTGACAGATGAAGAGAGATTAAGTCCCGCCTGCGAACCTTGCGCCAGCAGCACTGGCGCAAGGTCTCAGGCGGTTTTTTTGGGGGCAGAAAGGGGATTCCAGCTAAAAGTAGAGATCCCGTTCTCCTTTTTCGATGCGGGAGAGCCGCTCCCGGGTAAGGGCTCGAATCTTAGGGTCGGTGATTTGCTCCAGGTGCCGGGCAATGACCTCTTCACCCAGGGCTCGTGTTCCCGGGGAAGCATAGTCCAGCAGGTATTCTTTAAAAGTAAGGATGCCATTGGGCTGGCAGACATTGTGTATCTCGCCGGTTTTGGCCAGGGACATGAACCTGTCCCCGGTGCGCCCCTGGCGGTAACAGGCCGTGCAATAACTGGGCAGGTAGCCGGATTGACAGATGCTGTACAGCACTTCATCCACACTTCTGTTGTCGTCGACGTCAAACTGTACTGAAGGTTTTCCCCCATTGCCGGACTCTTCTCTGTACGCGCCGACGCCGGTGCAGCTGCCAGCGGAAATCTGGGAAATACCGTAGTTGAGGAGCGTGTCCCTGAATTCCGGGCTTTCCCTGGTGGAGAGGATTAATCCTGTATAGGGGACGGCCAGGCGCAGAATGGCGACTATTTTGGCGAAATCCTCATCGCCGACGACATGGGGGAATTGACTGATATCCATACCCTTGGCGGGGCGCAGGCGGGGCACAGAAATAGTGTGGGGCCCTACACCAAAACGCTCCTCCAGGTGACGGGCATGCTGCATCAGGCCCAGGCACTCAAACTTGTAGTCATAGAGGCCAAAGAGGACTCCGAAGCCCACATCGTCGATGCCGGCCTCCATGGCTCTGTCATGGGCTGTGGTGTGCCAATCATAATCCTTTTTTGGCCCCCGAGGGTGAACTTGTTTATAAGTACTGCGGTGATAGGTTTCCTGAAAGAGAATGTAGGTGCCTATTTCTGCTGCCTTTAAACGCCTGTACTCCTCAACTGTCGTGGCAGCGATATTGACATTGATGCGGCGGATACTGCCGTTTTTAAATTTCAGGCTGTAGATTGTGCGGATGGAGTCGAGGATGTAATCCAGGGGGCATTCAAGGGGGTGTTCGCCTGCTTCCAGGGCGAGGCGCTTGTGCCCCATGTTTTCCAGGAGCCTGACTTCCTCGGCAATTTCCTCCTGAGTCAGTTTGCGCCGGGGAAAGGGGTTGTCCTGTCTGTACCCGCAATAGGTGCAATTGTTGACACAGTGGTCGCTGATATACAGAGGGGCGAAGATGACTACCCGCTTCCCGTAGATTTTTTCCTTCACTTCCCTGGCTGCTGCCAACATTTCCTGCACCAGGGACTCGTCTGTTACCTGCAGCAGGGCTGAGACCTCCTCCAAGGTCAGGCCCTTCGCTTCTCGGGCCTTGTTAATGATATCCCTGACGGCATTATTGCCAAACTCTTTTCCTTGCCGCAACAGGGCGTGGATCTCCTCTTCTCTTATGAAGTCCGCCTTCTGGCGTAATTGTGGATTAATCATGTTCAGACCTCCTGGCTTAGGATTGCCTCTTTTATTTCAGGAAACGGCGACAGCACCCGGGGCAGTATTCCCATCAGGTGCGCTATTGCCAGGCCGTAGTTGACAATGGGTACTTTGTTGGCCCGGGCCTGGGCAAGGCGGGACAGCATTTCCCTGGGGTTGATCATGCAGCCCCCGCAGTGGACAATGAGAGAAAAATCCCGGAGATTATCGGGGTAACCTGAACCGCTGGACCACTCAAATTGCAGCGGCCCGCCCACATGCTGGCACAGCCAGGCGGGAATTTTCTTTCTGCCGATGTCGTCTTCTGTTCTGTGATGGGTGCAGGCTTCCGCCATAAGGACTTTATCTCCGGGTTTGAGGGCATCGATAGCCCTGGCCCCCAGGGCAAGGGTGTGTAAGTCTCCCTTTTGCCGGGCGTAAAGAATGGAAAAGGAGGTCAACAGTACATCGGCGGGCACCACGGCAGCGACCTGCTTAAAGACCTGGGAATCGGTAATGACCAGGGCAGGTTTTGACCGCAGGCCCTTGAGGGTGGCGGCCAGTTCTGTTTCCCGGCATACAGAAGCTGTGCAGTTGTGGTCCAGGATATCCCGCAGGGTTTGCACCTGGGGAAGGATTAATCTTCCTTTTGGCGCAGCGGCATCGATGGGAGTTACTAAAATTACATGGTCTCCGGGATTTAGCACGTCGCCGATGAGGGGCCTGTCCTCCCATTTTTTCGCGTTGCGGATAATGGCCATCTTTAGCTCTTCAATTCCCTGGCCCGTAGCCGCGCTGACCTTGACCACATCACAGCCAGTATCCCGGGCAACCTCGGCATCCAGGGGGTGCAGATCGCACTTGTTGACGACGATGATGACAGGCAAGTTCTTTTCCCGGCACTTGTTGAGGATATCTTCCTCACAAGCCTGCAGCCTGCCAGGGGCTTCCACTACTATCAAGGCGAGGTCGGCTTTATTCAGCACAGAATAAGAACGCCGCACCCGCAGTGCACCCAGTTCGCCCTGGTCATCCAGACCGGCAGTGTCAATGAGCACAACAGGCCCAATAGGCAGTATTTCCATGGACTTATACACCGGGTCTGTGGTTGTGCCGGCAACATCGGATACCAGGGCAATATTCTGATTGGTAATGGCGTTAATGAGACTGGATTTGCCGACATTGCGGCGGCCAAAAATTGCGATATGCAGCCGGTTGCCACGGGGAGTGTTATGCAATGCTCTCACCTTGCCTTTCCCGGGTGAATTGTTGCTTGGGAGAGTGTCCAGGGGTTTTGGCAACAGAGCGGCCAAGGGAATGGACCAGAGTCTCCACCTGTTGCCTGCAATCAGCGTGCCTGGCTTCCTCCCGGTCCTTGTTCGGGTAAATTTCATAGAAGTGCCTGTAGGGCTGGGGGGTGACATTGGGCATGATGACGTTGGCACCGCATTGGAGTGCCTTTTTTCTGCCCAAGGGATCGATGGTGCTCAAGGCGGTAGTGGCGGGCAGGTGGGCCTGGGGCAATAACAGCCTTGCAAGGGCAATCATTTTCAGAGTCATTTCTGCAGTTCCCGGGGATGCATCCGCAAGAGGTGTATGGGGACTGGGGATAAAGGGGCCGATGCCCGCCATTTCAACATCCAGTTCCTTCAGGAGTAACAGGTCCTCTGCCAGATCCTTCGCTGTCTGGCCCGGCAAGCCAACCATACACCCTGAGCCCACCTGGTAGCCCAGTGCCTTCAGAGCCGTGAGACAGCCCAGGCGATTGTTATAAGTCATGTCGGGATGCAGTTGGCTGTACAACACCGGATTTGCCGTCTCATGCTTGAGCAAGTACCGGTCGGCGCCGGCTTGGCGCCAATACTTATATTCCTCTTCGGGACGTTCCCCACAGCTCAGGGTTACTGCCAGGCCTAGTTTCTTCAGCATTTTTACCGCCCGGGCAATAGTGTCTGCGTCATAATAACTGTCTTCCCCCGACTGGAGGACAATGGTTTTGCAGCCATTGCGGCTGGCAGCCAAAGCTGCCTCATAGATTTCTTCGCCGCCCATGCGGTAACGTTTAAGGTTGGTATTTTCTTTGCGCAATCCGCAATAGCGGCAACTGCGGCGGCAATGGTTGGAGAACTCAATAATGCCCCGCAGGTGGATTTCATCGCCGACATACCGGCGGCGAGCCGAGTCGGCGGCAGCGAAAAGAGCAGTGGCAGAGGAGGGTTCACAGCCCAGCAAGTGGACAAGATCATCCTTGGAAGGCTTTTGTTGAGTTCGGATCTTGTGAATCATTTGCTGTATATTTTGATTCATGCCCTTGGCCCCTTTACTTCTTGGTCAGTGCCGATTTCACCAGGACTCCTTTAACTCCCCCCAACTTACCAGTAAGGGAGCCAATAGCATCGGTAGTGCCGTCGACAATAAGGGATATGACAGCCACATCCCTGTTCCTGTAGGGAATGCCCATCCTGCCAACGATAATATCTCCGTGTGCGCTAAGAATGCTGTTCACTTCCGGGACACTGGTCCTGTCCTCAATCACTATGCCGACGACGCCAATACGAGTAACCATTTTTTATCCCCTTTCAAAGTAAAAAGCTTGTCTTCAACGCCACAGCGCCAAAGACAAGCTAATACCCATGCTATTTTCCCCTTTCCAGCAGGTTTCCCCTTTGGCGCAGGACGTCTATTTATTATCCTTGAGTGGAGCATGCCCCGCCCTCAGATTGTGATTTACTTCACAATACACCATATGGGTGTGTTTGTCAAATTTTCCGCAGTGTATGCCTGTCAGCTTTGCCCGGAACTGAATATTCATATATAGGGATTAGAAACACGAGGAGGTCTTGCGGTGCTTAGAAGGTTTAACGAGCATTTTACCGAATGGGTCTTGCATGCGTGTCGGGAGTGGGGATTTGCTGAACCCGCTGGTTCATTTTATGAAAGGGTATATGCGAGGATTCCTGAGGGAGTAAGATATTTGCTGGGGCAAGGTCTTCAGGAAGGTATCATTATTCCTCAAGGGCACAGGTTTTCCTTAAAAGGTCTTGCGGCAAACAGAGGCCCATTTAGTTGGTTCAGTCGCTACTCTGCTGCCCGGGAGCCCAGCCCGAACTGGGAATACTTCCCCCACGTCGCTCTGTACTCTCAGCTTTATACCCCCCTGACTTCAAGGGGACTGGCACTGGTTTTTCACGACGAGCATATTGATCTGGCCATTTATGCAGGTGACAGACTTCTTGTCTACATTGAGGTGAAAGAGAAAGCGGAAAAGCTTCAGGCCTTAATGGCAGGCATAAAAAGATACCAAACAGCAATTGACCTGTCTGCCCCCGATCGCGGCAATGACCCTTTGCGCAAGGCGAAATGTATTATCAATGGCAGGCCAGATTATTTTTGCGGTTATGCCATTGGAGCTAGATTCGACTACAAGGTACATGTCAGCAACAATTCATTCCGCCTGGAAGCAGACGTCATTCCCTGGATGTAAGTCCATTGCCCGTAGACCTTTCGCTGTGAGTGAAAGGTTTTTTTAATAATACTATTGACGACCTCATAGCATAACTATATAATATACCTAATCTGTTTAGATATTGGAGGGGATGGATTGAATTACTCCAGCGAAATATTGCGGGGAAACACCGAGACCATTATCTTAGCCATCCTCATGAAACAGGACTCCTACGGGTATGAAATTATGAAAACTATTATTGACGGGGCCCAGGGTTTGTTTAGCATCAAAGATGCCACCGTGTATACTGCTTTCAAAAGGATGGAGAAGGATAATTTGATCACCAGTTATTGGGGCGATCAGGAAGGAGCGGCAAGGCGCAAGTATTACCGCATAACCCCTAAGGGCAAAGAAGTTTACAGGCAAAAGGTCGATGAGTGGAAAGAGATTCAAGTGGTCTTAAACAGGCTTATTGGAGGCGATTTTTGATGGAAAAGAAACTGAGAAAGTATATTAATCGCAAGTTTTTCCTCTATCCGAAAACAGAAAAAATCCTTGAGGTTCGGGAAGAGCTGTATTCCATCATGCTGGATCACTACAATGATTGCCTCGCTTCGGGAATCTCCAAGGAGGAAAGCTACAAAAGAGCTGTTGAGATGACCCTGGATTATAAGAGTGCCGTCAGGGAAGTGGAGACTGGAAGTTCCATGGGGGCGCTGAAGAAGAATATCATCAGCACAGCCTCCTTCAGCACCTTTTACTTTCTCACATTAACGGCTATCTTTCTCTTTGTCAGCATTGTCGTCCTCAAGTCCTTCGCCAAGACCTGGCTGATACCTGTGGGGGGAGCTTTTCTCTACCTGTTTTATGCAGCTATAAACGGGTATAATTACGCCAGCCTTTTTAACTTTGAAGTCTGGAAGCGCTGGGGCATTGCCCTTATCTATGCCACTTTGGTTCCTGTACTCTACGTCTTTCCCAGCCTGTATTTGTCAGTGGTCAAGGGGAAAAATATCTGGAGCTACAGCTGGCTGATTGTAATAGTGCTGGCATTCTTATACATAGTCACCGATTACATCGCCAATCGAAAGCGGATTTCCTCTTTGGAAAGAGACCTGCACCTGCTGGCGGCCGGCCTGATCCTGACGACATTGCTGTACCTGGTTTTGTCAATGCGCTTCAACCTTTGGGGAAGTGCCTGGATCCTGTATGTGCTGTACTTGGCCTTTGTTTCACTGGCATTTTATCTCGGCGAGAAAATGGGACCTCCGAAAGCCAATAAGGGGGATTGAAAATGGCCTTAGGCAGTATTTGTGTCTTCGGTGATTCAATAGGAAAGGGAGTAATCCTGCACCCCATCACCCGCCGCTACGAAATTATAAAGATGAATATCGAAAAGCTGTTTGGGCGCATGGTCAACATTAAGAACTACTCTATGTTTGGCTGCACCGCCCCTAAGGTATTGGCCAAGGTGAGGCGCCATGCCAGTGAATTAACTTCATACAGCAGTGTCTTTCTGGAGGTGGGGGGCAATGATTGCGATTTCGCCTGGGGAGAAATCGCAGCAAACCCGGGTAGCGAACACAGTCCCAACACCCCATTGGCAGAATTCAGAAGTGCCTACAGGCAAATTATCGAGGAAATCAGGAGGTACGGCGGTAAGCCGGTGGTTCTTACTTTACCCCCTCTGGAACCCAATCGCTTCTTCAACTGGGTATCCAGGGGACTTAACAGGGATAACATCCTGTCCTGGCTGGGAGATGTAGATATGATCTACCGCTGGCAGGAGATGTACAACATTGAGGTAATGTTGCTGGCCACGAAATTGGATGTGCCAATAATAGATATCCGCGGCGCCTTTTTGAAGCACAACCGTTACCAGGATTTAATCTGCCCCGACGGCATCCATCCCAATAGTGACGGCTATAGTCTTATTTATAAAACCATTGGCGAACAGTACCCAAATATATCCCAGTTCAGGGAAGCGCAATGAATCGTTTCGTGGAAGGAGAAGCAGGATGAATAAATATATTCTCAGTTGCTGTTCAACGGCGGATATGCCTTATGAGTATTTCCAGGAGCGGAAAATCCCCTATGCATGTTTTCATTTTGTGCTGGATGGCAAGGAGTACCCCGATGACCTTGGGCAAACGATTTCCTTTGCTGACTTTTACAAAAAAATTGAAGCCGGAGCAATGCCTACGACTTCTCAGGTTACTGTAGGCCAGTTTTTAGAGTTCTTCGAGCCCTTCCTCAGGGAAGGTCTGGACATTTTACACATTACTCTGTCTTCAGGTATATCCGGAACTTATTCTTCTGCCCTCGCCGCCAAAGAACAATTGTTGGCCCAATACCCGGATCGCAGGATTTTCATCGTCGATTCTCTGGGCGCTTCCTCCGGTTACGGGCTGCTGGTGGATATGCTGGCGGATTTGCGAGACAGGGGTGAACCCATCGAAAGGGTATATGCCTGGGCTGAGGACAATAAACTCAAGGTGCACCACTGGTTTTTTTCCACAGACTTAACCCATTACAAAAGGGGCGGGCGCATTTCTGCCGCAGCAGCGATAATGGGCTCACTTCTCAACATCTGTCCCCTGATGAATATGGACCAGGGGGGGAAGTTGGTTCCCAGGAAAAAGGTGCGCAGTAAAAAACGGGTCATCGGGGAGTTGGTGCAGATGATGGCGGATCATGCCGAAAACGGCATTGATTACGCCGGCAAATGCCACATATCTCATTCTGCCTGCTATGAGGATGCCCGCCTGGTGGCTGATCTGGTGGAAGAGAAATTCCCGCGGCTGGATGGCCCGGTGAGGATTAACAGTGTTGGCACCGTTATTGGCTCCCATACCGGTCCAGGCACTGTAGCCCTCTTCTTTATAGGCGACAAACGGCAGGATTAACTCTAGAATAGAAAATTGTTTCGGGGGAGGAACCAAAATGAAAATTGCTCTTGTTACAGACAGCACTGCCGATTTGCCCCAGCAGCTGATAAACCAATGGAAGATATTTGTCCTTCCCTTGAAAGTAAGCTTTGGCAAAGAACAGTACCTGGACAACGAACTGGCGGCGGAAGAGTTTTATTCCCGGTTGAGGGCGGAATCCACGTTGCCGACTACTTCGCAACCGACGCCGGAGGACTTTGCCTCTTTGTATGCTAAAGTCCTGACAGACTATGATGAGATTATCTCTATCCACATCTCGTCCGGGCTTAGCGGTACTCTCAATTCCGCCCACATGGCGGCGAAATCATTCAGGGGCCAGGTGCATGTTGTGGACTCTCGTTCTATCAGTTTAGGGATTGGCCAGCAGGTCGTGGAAGCAGCCCTGGGGATTCAAGAAGGCCTTGCCGTCCCGGCTGTGTTGGACCGAATAGAAAAATCGCGGGAAAACACTGAGACCATTTTCACCCTGGACACTCTGGAGTACTTGCATAAGGGCGGGCGGATAGGAGTTGTCAAGGGCATGGTGGGGGCGCTGCTGCGAATTAAGCCTATCATTCGTGTAAATGAGGATGGGGTCTATGTTCCCGCCGGCATTGCCCGCAGCTTAGACAAGTCTCTCCGGGGAATTGTCTCTGCCATGGAGAAGGCTGCCGCTGGCAGGACTGTCAAGTCCCTGGCCATCGCCCACGGGGCAGCCCCGGAGGCGGCGGAAAAACTCCAGGCTATGCTGGAAGCTGCTTTTAATGTGAATGCGTCTATGTTTACCCAAGTAGGGCCTGTTATCGGGGTACACACCGGCCCCGGTACAGTGGGTGCTTCACTAGTCTTTGCCTAGTATCTGCGGCAGCAGGGAACCCCTGCTGTCGCATTGCTTATTCGTGCTCCTTCCAGATATTGCGCATCGCCGCCTGGGTTGATACAATTTATTAGTAGACCTCGAGGAGGGGATTATCATGAAGTGGCAAGGAAGAAGGGCCAGTACAAATGTTGAAGACCGCAGGGGTATTTCCTCCAAAACGTTGCTGGGAGGCGGGATTGGCACCATAATATTAGCCCTGGTGGTTATGCTCATGGGAGGCAATCCCCTTGAGTATATAGGGTCCCTTACCGGGCCAGATACTCCCTATGAGGAAACTGCTGAACACAGAGAACTGGCTGAGTTTTCCATGGTAGTCTTAGCGGAGACAGAAGATGTCTGGGCTGAAATATTCAGCAAGGAATTAGGGGCAAATTACCGGGATCCCACCTTGGTTATCTATTCTGGCTATGTGGAATCTGCCTGCGGAGCGGCAAACGCTTCGGTGGGCCCCTTTTACTGTCCCGGAGATGAGAAAATCTATTTGGATCTGGACTTTTTTACCGAGCTCAAAGAACAATTTCATGCTCCCGGCGATTTCGCCATGGCATACGTCATTGCCCATGAGGTGGGGCACCATGTTCAACATCAGCTGGGTATTATCGACGATGTCTACTCCTATCGTGGCCGGGTAAGTGAGGCTGAATTTAACAAGCTGCTGGTCAAGATGGAGTTGCAGGCGGACTATTTCGCAGGGGTTTGGGCCCACTACGCGGACAGAGCCCGACTGCTGGAGGAGGGCGACATCGAAGAAGCCCTGAATGCCGCAATGATGATCGGCGATGACCGTATTCAAATGGATACCTGGGGGTATGTGGTGCCGGACAGATTTACCCACGGGACATCAGAACAAAGGTCGAGCTGGTTTTTAAGGGGATTTAAGTCCGGAACCATTGAAGACGGAGATACCTTTAACGCTCCGGAGCTGAATGACTGACAGAAGAATACCCAAGGAAAAAAATTATTTCATGAAAGGTGGTTCAACATGAACGAGACAATAAAGAGTATCCTGGAGAGGAGGTCAATACGCAGCTACGACTTGCGGCCCGTCGAGAAAGAGAAGATCGAGACAATACTTAAGTGCGGCCAGTTTGCTCCTTCAGCTATGAACCGGCAGCCCTGGCACTTTACTGTGATAACCGACCGCAAAGTGCTGGACAGGATTTCGGAAGCAAATCGTCAGGTATTCCTTCAGTCCGACGATGAGAAAATGCGTGAGCGGGCCAAGGATCCCGACTTCGATACCTTCCGCGGTGCACCTATGGCGATAATCGTCTCCGGCGATATGAAGGCAAAGTATGCCCCGGCGGATTGTGCCAATGCCGTTGAGAATATGGCACTGGCTGCATACTCTCTGGGCTTGGGCAGCTGCTATATCGCCTCTTTCAGACACGCTCTGGAAAGGCCCGAGGGCGCTCATCTCCTGAAAGAACTCAAAATCCCAGAGGGCTACCAACCACTATATGCATTGTCCCTAGGCTATGGCAATGAAACTTTGGGGGAAAGGGCCCCCCGGCGGGAAAATACAGTAACTTATATCGAGTAAAACATAGCAAGAGGGGCCGGGTCGGCCCCTCTTGCATTTTGCCCGCAGGGGACAGATTTTTGTCCAGCCTTAACTGAGAAGGAAAAGTAATCTGACAGGAAAGGTACGTCCCGTTAAAGGAAAAATAAGCCCCCATAGCGAAATAAAGTACACTGAGACTGCGGAGGGAAGACGGTGAACAAAAAAAGATTACTTGTAATTCTGGCGCTGCTTATTCTCCTGGCGATTGCCGCCATTTTTCGCCTGGATTTATCTCAACTCTT
>Ga0208564_1001063_pt1 | contig 23524 bp, 25 predicted proteins | sample AD_UKC073_MetaG_FD_184439 | JGI IMG/M metagenome (GOLD analysis project Ga0208564, IMG submission 184439) | Active sludge microbial communities of municipal wastewater-treating anaerobic digesters from USA - AD_UKC073_MetaG (SPAdes) (version 2) | ecosystem: Engineered > Bioreactor > Anaerobic >... | reverse complement strand
CTCGATCAGCTCCGGCGACACTTTGTAGACCTCGACAATGTCGTCCGCAATGAGGCCATGGCCACGGCTGATGAGTTCCAGCGCCAGCTCGCTCTTGCCGATCGCGGACGCCCCGGTGATCAGCACCCCCATCTCGAGCACGTCGAGGAAGACGCCATGCAGTGTGGCATTGGCGGCCAGCATGCGCGACAGATACAGCCGCAGCACATCGACCACATGCGGGCTCGGGTGCGGGCATTGCATCAGCGGCACGTGGGCGCGATCGCACTGCTCGACCATGTAGTCGGGAGGCGCGCCGATGCCGCAGATAAAGACCGCGCCCAGTTCATCGACCAGCAGGCGCGCAAAGGTGGCTTGCTGTTCGGCGGGTGGAAGGGTGCCCAGATAGGCAATTTCGGCCGGCCCGATCAGCTGCACGCGGAACGGGTGAATGAAATTCATATGGCCAACCAGGCCAACGTCAGCCTGGGCCGTGGTGTCGCGTGACAGCGTACGCCCGCCGCCATCACGGCCAGCGAGCCAGACCAGATCCAGACGTTCCTGATTGTCGGCAAACAGCCGGGAGAGCTCGACGGTTCGCATGGCCGGTCAGTCGGGCGTTATTGCGGCGCGCTGAACAAGGCGTGAATAGCCTTGGGATCGGTCGCCGCCGTGAGCGCGTCGCGGAAGCTGCGATTGGAGAACCGCTGTGCCAGCTCGGACAGGATTTGCAGATGCTCGTCGGTAGCCGCCTCCGGCACCAGCAACACAAAGATGTCGCGCACCGGCTGATTATCCGGAGCTTCGAACGGAATCGGTGCCTTAGGCCGCGCGAAGAAGCCGATGGCGCGGTCAAGCCCACGAATGCGGCCATGCGGAATGGCGATGCCCTGGCCGAGCCCGGTAGAACCCAGCCGCTCACGCGCCAGCAGGCTGTCAACGGTCACGGTGGGGGTCAAGTCGTAGCGCAGCTCGGATTCGAGCGCGATGATCTCGAACAGCCGGCGTTTGTTGGCGACATCAAGGTCGAGCAACACATTTTCTGGCGTCAGGAGATCAGCGAGGCGGCTCACAGGTAGCGATATCCGGAAAGCCCATCCCGCCACATGCGGCGGGATGAACGTGACTAAAGCAGACCAGCGGAGCTTGCCGCTGGCCAGCGACGAAATCCTGCGATTCTAGTGCAGTGCATCAAACACCGCCGCGTGCGCCCGTCGCAGGATGGAATCGCTCAGTTGAGGTCAACGCGCTTGCGCTCGAAACCCTCGTCGCGGCTGACCTGCAGCCTTTCCTTGTGGCGCAGCACCTGACGATCCAGCCGGTCGGCCAGCTCATCAATGGCGGCGTAGAGGTTTTCGCCCTCGGACGCGGCGTGGATTTCACGGCCGCTGACATGCACATTCGCCTCAACCTTTTGCCTCAGTTTTTCAACCGACATGACGACGTTGACGTCAATCACGTGATCAAAGTGGCGATTGACCCGATCAAGCTTGGACACCATGTAGGCGCGCAGCGCATCGGTAACCGCAACGTGATGGCCGGTAATGTGCAGATTCATGAACGTACCTCTCGATAACTGGATTGATTGTCCGGCGCAGCGATCCGTTCCCCGACAGCGTGGTATCAGTTGCGCCTTCTCAGGTTGACCGGGGCGATGTTTTGCAGTTCCCGGTACTTGGCCACAGTCCGGCGCGCAACGATGATGCCCTGTTCTCCAAGCATTTCAGCGATGCGGCTGTCGGTCAGCGGCTCGTTGGCATCCTCCTCTGCAATAAGTGACTTGATCATGGCGCGAATCGCCGTCGAAGACGCAGCGCCGCCGGCATCGGTAGCCACGTGGCTGCCGAAGAAATACTTGAGTTCGAAGGAACCACGCGTCGAAGCAAGGAACTTCTGCGTGGTGACGCGGGAAACGGTCGATTCGTGCAGGCCAAGTGCGTCGGCCACTTCCCTGAGCACCAGCGGGCGCATGGCGACCTCGCCGTGATCAAAGAACGCCTGTTGTCTTTCCACAATCTCGCTGGCTACCCGAAGAATCGTGTCGAACCGTTGAGCTACATTCTTAACCAACCAGCGAGCTTCTTGCAACTGGGTTGATAGCGGAGTGGAACGACCTTCCTTCTGGCGTTGCAGCATGTCGGCATAAACCGTGTTGACGCTCAGCCGCGGCACCGCCACCGGATTGAGTTCGGCCACCCAGCGCCGCTTGCTGCGGCGCACGATAACGTCGGGAATCATTTGCACCGATGAGACATCGGCGAACGGTGCGCCGGGTCGCGGCGTCAGCGTCCGGATCACCGCATGAGCGGCCTTCAGATCCTCATCATCGATATCGAACAGCTTGCGGATCTGCACGTAGTCACGGCGCCCGAGCGCATCCAGCGCCTCAGCCACGATGCGGCGGGCGAGACGGACATCGGCATTGTTGCGATGCGACGCCAGCTGCAGCAGCAGGCATTCACGCAAGTCGCGGGCACCGACACCGGGCGGATCAAAGCCCTGCAACAGCAGCAGCGCTGCAGCCCAGTCAGCCTCGGCGATAATCGCTTCACCATTCATTGCATCGACATCGTGCGGCAGCAAGGCCTCGATATCTTCGCGGGTCACGCCGAGAAAGCCATCCTCATCGAGACACTCGATCATGGCGCGCAACAGTTGCTCCACCTCGGGAGAGGCGTCAACAAACGGCAGCTGCGAGCGCAGGTGCTCGGTCAGGCTTTCCGGGGCTGATCGTTGCGACTCGAACGATTCGTCGTCATCGTCGAAGCTGCCTGCCCCGGAACTGCCCCACTCCGAAAAATCAAGGCTCGGCTGGTCACTGTCGGCGGGGTCGCCCGCGCCCGGCGCGGTCGTCGTAGCGGCCTCAAAGTCACTGCCCGGCACGTTATCGCCGCCCAGATCGGATTCGAAAACACCCGCTTCAAAGGCGTCCCCGGTATCCGCGCCACCGTCGTTGCCATCCGTAGCATTGATCGCGTCCGCGCCGTTGAGCACCTCGAAGCCAGCTGTGTCAATGCGCTCTGCTGACGCCGCCGCCAGCACATCGCTGCCGTCCAGCACGCTGTCACGCTCGGGCGCAGCGGCCAGCGCATCAAGCGACACCACCAGACCACCGTCACCCTCATCGCCGCCGTCGGCATCAGCCAGCTCCAGCAGCGGGTTTTCAGCGAGTGCGGCGGTGATCTCCTGTTGCAGTTCGAGGGTGGACAGCTGCAACAGCCGGATCGACTGTTGCAGTTGCGGCGTCAGCGTCAGGTGCTGCGCCAGTTTGAGTTGAAGTCCTGCCTTCAATGTCGCCTACAAACGGAAATGCTCGCCCAGATAAACCTTGCGAACCGACTCATTACCGATGATCTCGTCGGGATGTCCGTCGGCCAGCACCCGGCCTTCGCTGATGATGTAGGCGCGGTCGCAGATACCGAGCGTTTCGCGCACGTTGTGATCGGTGATCAGCACGCCGATGCCACGCTCGCGCAGGAAGCGCACGATGCGCTGGATCTCAATCACCGCAATCGGATCAACGCCGGCGAAAGGCTCGTCAAGCAAAATAAAGCGCGGCCGCGAGGCCAACGCACGGGCAATTTCGAGACGGCGGCGTTCGCCGCCCGACAGTGCCACTGACGGCGTATCGCGCAGGTGAGCGATGGCCAGGTCATCAAGCAGCGCCTGCAGTTCGCGGGCGATGACGGAGTCATCCTTCTCCCGCAATTCAAGAATGGCGCGGATGTTCTCGCCCGCTGTCAACTTGCGGAAGATGGAGGCTTCCTGCGGCAGATAGGAGAGCCCCTTGCGCGCGCGCTCATGAATCGGCAGGTGGGTCAGCTCGGTCTGATCAAGCTTGATGATGCCGCCGTCAGCGGCGACCAGGCCCACGATCATGTAGAAGCAGGTGGTCTTGCCGGCACCGTTCGGCCCCAGCAAGCCCACCACCTCACCGCTGTCTACGGTGAGTGATACGTCGTGAACGACGGTGCGTGACTTGTAGCGCTTCTTAAGCGCAACGGCTGAAAGCTGGCTCATTGCGCTTTGGCGGTGTGGCGGCCTTCGCGGCCGCGGGTTTGGCTGCAGGTTTGCTGGCGTCCGCAGCAGCGCCGTCTTTTTTGGGCGCTTCTTCCTTGTCACGCGGCTGCAGCACGAAGGTCACGCCCTTGCCCTCACTGGCGCGCTGTTTGGACTCACGCGCCTCGTACTTGCTGGTCTGGGTGTTGTAGGTAATGTAGTTGGCGCGCGTTTCGTCGTCGCCAACAAACAGGATGGCGTTGCCGAACAGTTCGACGATGCCCTTGCCGCTGTCGTAGTCCACGCGATCGGCGACGCCCTGCGCCCAGTCACCGTTGTCGGTGCGCTGCCGGAAGCAGACCGGTTTGCCGGTCAATGTGGCGTTGTAGTTTTCATCCGCCGAGGTCTGCGCGGTGCCTTTGTCGGCCGCGATGCGCAGCGTGCCCTGGGTGATCACCACCGACTTTTCGAGCCGATAGAACCCCTTGGCGTGGTCGGCGTCACCATCGATGGCGTTGATGGTGACCTTTTCCTTGCGGTCGGCCTTTTCGGCGTGCGCGAGCACGGGTGCCAGCACCGCGAGCAACAAGGCAATTGCACTTGCTGTCCGGTATCGGTGGTTTGGGTACGGCAAATTTGTCATGGCCATTCCTTGATCAATCCTTGCTGGCTGCGTCTTTCGGGCGCAGCTCGATTTCGATACCGCGACTGGTTTGTCCCTGCTTTTTCTCGGCGTCAACCTGCAAGCCCTGAGTCACCATCACACGGTCACCGCTGACGGTGCGGGTGGTCGATTCGGTGCGCGCCTGCTGGGTCTTCGGGAACACGGTAAGCGTTTCGCTCTCGTACGTCACGGCGTCGCGACCGGGGCTGGCCGCCTGCCGCGCAACCACCTTGCCGGAGAAATCCACCTGTTCCAGTCCGCCGCCGGCAGTCGCGCTGCTAAGCACTGCGCGTGCCGCGCGGACATCCATTCTTGGTTTGCCCGCAGGTTCATTCTCGTAGCGCGGTTCGTAAACCACGGTGCTCTGCGTCGCCGGCACATGCACCGCCAGACCACCGATCATGGTGCTCTCAATGCGGCCATCTGCTGCAGTTCGTTCGATCCGAAAGCCCTGAATGAAGTGATCGGGGGCGGGTAACGCTGAAGCCTTCTGTGCCCTTACGCTATCCGTCACCCGTGCATCGAGCCAGAACGTCAGCACCGCAAAGATGGCCACCGCAAACAGCGGAAACAGCGCGGCCAGCCGGTCCTGCCGTTTGCGCCAGACCAGCGTCGTGCTCATGTGCCGCTGCCTGTCAGGTAGCGTTGCACCAGCTCATCCAGCCGGCCCTGCACGCGCAGCACCGCCTCGATCATCTCGCGCACCGCGCCATCGCCGCCATTGAGCGTTGCCAGCCAGTGCGCGCGCTGGCGAACAGCGGCGGCGGCATTCGGCACCGTCGCGGCCAGCCCGGCCTGCACTAGCGCTGGCAGGTCGAGCCAGTCGTCGCCGATGTAGGCGACATTGGCAGCGGGCAAGGCCCATCGTTCACAGATCGCAGCGAAAGCGACGCCCTTGTTGCGCTCGCCGCTGACCAGCTCAACATCCAGCTCACGGGCACGGCGCTCGACAGCGGGGCCGCCACGCGCGGTGAGCATCGCCACCTTCCAGCCGGCCTGTTTGGCAAGCGTGATGCCAAAGCCATCAAGCACCGAGAACGACTTCATCTCGTCGCTGCCGAAGTAATTGAGCTTGCCGTCGGTCAGCACGCCGTCCACGTCACAAACGAGCCCGCGCACGGCGAGCATGCGCTCGGCAACGGTGGGGGGGCGGGGGGTCATCAGTCGTGCCATTACCGGTTCTCTTAAACCACTTTCGCGCGCAGCAGATCATGCATGTGCAGGGCGCCGACCAGCTTGCCGGCAGCGTCCACCACGAGAAGCTGCGTCTTGCGGCCCTGTTCGAGCACTGAGACCGCTTCGACCGCCAGCTCGTCGGGGCCAATGCTGACCGGCTTCACCGTCATGAAGTCAGCCACTTTCGCAGCGCTGAAGTCGGAAACTTTCGGCAGACAGCGGCGCAGATCGCCATCGGTGAAGATGCCGGCCACGGCGCCGTCCGGGGTGACGACTGCCGTCATGCCCATGCCTTTGCCGGTAATCTCGAACAGCGCCTGCGCCACGGTAGCGTCGAGTGCCACAGTCGGGATGGCGGTGCCAATGCGCATGACGTCGCGCACGTGGGTGAGCAGGCGCCGCCCGAGCGAGCCACCCGGATGCGAGCGCGCGAAGTCCTCTGCGGTAAAGCCGCGCGCCTCCAGCAGGGCCATCGCCAGTGCGTCGCCCAGCGCCATCGCGGCGGCGGTGCTGGCCGTTGGCGCCAGCCCGAGTGGGCAGGCTTCGGTGCTGACACCCGCGTCAAGCGTGATGTCGGCCTCGGTGCCAAGCGTGGAATTTTCGTTGCCGGTGATGGCAATGATGCGGGCGCCGACGCGCTTGATTGGCGTCAGCAAGGCGTTGACCTCGGCCACCTCGCCGGAATTGGACAGTGCGATCACCACGTCGTCGGCCGTGATCATGCCCATGTCGCCGTGGCTGGCCTCGGCCGGATGTACAAAGAACGCCGGCGTACCGGTGGAGGCTAGCGTCGCTGCGATCTTGCGGCCGACGTGGCCGGACTTGCCGATGCCGGTCACCACTACACGACCACTGGCGTTCAGAATCGTCTGCACCGCCGCCACCAGCGGCGCGCCGACGCGGGATTCCACCGCCGCAATCGCGGCCGCCTCGGTGGCCAGCACCGAGCGAGCGCGTCGCAAGACAGCGACAGAATCTACTGCAATATCCATGCTAGGCAGTATAGCGGGCTGGCTTGAGGATTGCTGTCGGGAGTCGCGAGACCGGTGTTCCCTAGCTGTCAGCTTTTTAGCTCAAGGCCCATTCGAAAAGGGCCCGTAACGATAAAGAGCACCAAGTCGAGATTTGGTCAAATCAGCATTGAAGCCCTATTCACACGGCTGTTTGCGCCAAAAGCTGTGGAGAAATCACGACGGGCCAATCGCTGATTTTCGCCTTGTCGCGTCCGTCAGGTGAGGAATTTTTCCAGCATCCGGTTCAAGAAGCGCTGGCCCCTTTCCGTCGGACGCACGACCTCATGCGTGCGCACCAGCAGTCCCTCGCGCTCAGCCTCGTCCAGCGCCCGACTGACCAGCGACACGGGGTAGCCAGCACGTTCGGAGAACCACGCCACCGGGAAACCTTCCGTCAGCCGCAACGCGTTCAGCATGAACTCGAAACCAACCTCGCCACGAGTGACCTCGCGCCGCTCGAAGACGCAGCTGGCCGGGTCCGCGCTGAGCGCCTTCTGCATGTAGTCACGCGGCTGCTTCACCCGTTCCGTGCGCACGATCTTCGCCTGCTGTCCGGAGCCCGGCGGTCCGCCCGGCGTGGTCAGTTTGCCGTGGGCACCCGCGCCAATCGCCACATAGTCGCCAAAGCCCCAGTAGTTGAGGTTGTGCTGGCAGCGTCGCCCCGGCCGGGCGTGGGCCGAGGTTTCGTAGTGCTCATACCCTGCCTCGCTGAGCAGCTGCTCAACGCGCAACTGCATGTCCGCCGCCAGATCGTGGTCCGGCAGCGGTGGCGGCTTCTTGGCGAACACCGTGTTCGGCTCCAGCGTCAGTTGGTAGAACGACAGGTGCGGCGTGCCGAAGGCGAGCGCCGCCCGCACATCGATCTCGCACTCCACCATAGTTTGCGCCTCGCCCCCGGTGCGGCTGGCGGGCAGCGCGAACATCAGGTCAAGATTCACGTTGCCGATGGTGGCGAGGCCGATCTCGATCGCGCGCCGCGCCTCGGTGCCGTTGTGAATGCGGCCCAGCGCATGCAAATGCGCATCGTTGAAACTCTGGATGCCGATGGAAAGCCGCGTGACGCCCGCCTCGCGAAAGCCTGCAAACTTCTCCATTTCAAATGTTCCGGGATTCGCCTCCAGCGTGATCTCCGCCTCCGGCGACAGCCGCGTCCGTGCCCGCACCCCGGCGAGCAGATCGGCTATCGCCTGCGCCGAAAACAGACTGGGCGTGCCGCCACCGATGAAGACCGTGTGGATCGTGCGGCCCCAGAACTCGGGCAGTTGCACTTCGAGATCGCTCATCAGCGCGTCGATGTATTCGCGTTCCGGTACGCCAGTGGAACCGTCAGGCCGCTCATGCGAATTGAAGTCGCAGTAAGGGCACTTGCGCACGCACCACGGGATGTGGATGTAGAGCGAGAGCGGCGGCAGAGCGGTGAAGTGGGGGCCGAGCATCGTTAGCGGCGCTTGCAGCGCCATGACGAGTGACGAATGACCAATGACGTTTGCTGACGGCGATCAGTAGCCATGAATCGCATTGTCGGGAAAAGTCTTCGCCTTCACTTCAGCAACGTAACTGCGGATCGCATGCTCGATGCTGTCATTGCCCGCCATGAAATTCTTTACAAAGCGCGGCAGCTTGCCGCGCGTGATGCCGAGCATGTCGTGCAGCACCAGCACCTGCCCGGAGCAATCCACACCCGCACCGATGCCGATGGTCGGGATTGGCAGCGACGCGGTGACTTCTGCTGCGAGCGCCGACGGAATCAGCTCCAGCACCAGCAGCGTGGCCCCTGCGTCGGCGAGCTCCCGCGCATGCGTCTTCAGCGTCGCGGCGGCCTCCTCGGTCTTGCCCTGAATGCGGTAGCCGCCAAGCGCGTGCACGGACTGCGGGGTTAGCCCGAGATGAGCGCACACCGGTACGCCGCGCTCGGTGAGAAAGCGCACGGTCTCCGGGGTCCAGCCACCACCTTCGAGCTTGACCATCTGCGCGCCCGCCTGCATCAGCGTGGTGGCACTCGCCATCGCCTGCTCGCGCGACTGCTGATAACTGCCGAACGGCAGGTCACCGATGACAAACGCCGTGCGGTTGCCAGCGGCGACACAACGCACGTGGTAAGCCATGTCCTCCAGCGTCACCGGCAGCGTACTGCTGCGGCCCTGCAGCACCATACCCAGCGAGTCACCCACCAGCAGCAGCTCAACACCGGCGTCGTCCGCCACGCGCGCAAAGCTCGCGTCGTAGCAGGTGAGCATGGTGAGTTTTTCACCAGCGGCGTGCAGCTCACGCAGGCGGAGCAGGGTGATCGGTTTGCGTGCGGCGGGGTTGGTGGTGGCTTCCGGCGGGTGGGACGACATCGGCGTAGGCATGGGTGGCAAACGGGTCGCCATTATGCGGAACTCGCGGATGTCGTGAAGGCGCGGCTGCCTGCGTCTACTGAATCACGTCAGCCCATCTGCTGGAGACCGCCATGCAACTTCGCCTTTTCCACACCGCCCACAGCCGCGATTCGATGCTGATGCCCATGGACGACCGTCAGTTGAATCTGATGCTGCAGTTCAAGATCCAGCTGATTCGCTGCGAGCCGACCACGCACTTCAACGCTGCGGGCACCTACTGCACTGGCAACGGCATCCTGCATGACGGTTCCTACGGCCAGTTTCACCTCGAAGCCTGGACTGACCGCGAGTGGAGCGACTTCAGCCGCAACTTCGCCAACATCATCACCCGTTACTGGGATGACAAGTTCGAGCTCACGCCGAACCAGCCCTGGTATTCGCCGCGCCCGAACGTCACAACCCCGGCGACCATTGATTGCCATCTCTCGCTGGCGCTGGTGACGACGGCTGCGGAGGCGCATCACCGCTACTACATCATCAAGCCGCGCGAAACCACCTTCCGGTCGTTCGCTGCCGCCGACCGTCGACTTGGCCTGTTCACCCATCGCGATCTGGCCTACGGCTGGAATGACCGCCGCACGCGCGTCGGCAGCGAGCGCCATCGGGTCAGCTATCTGCAAAGTACGGTGCTGCACGAGTTCGGGCACACACTCGGCTTGGGTCACGTCAACGGGTCAGGAAACAGCGATGCCAACTACGGCGTGTCGCTGCAGCAGCGTGAGGACCTGATGGGGATGGGTGACCACCTCACGGCGCGTCACGCGCAACCCTGGCGGTCACAGTTGCGCCACCACCTGATTCCCGGGCACAACCGTACCGATGCCGCGCTCCGCTTCACGGCGCGGGTAACAGAGCCACAACTCATCACCTACTGGGATAACGACTGGCATCCGGCGACGCCGGCGACCGGCCGCGCGGGCCATCCGTAGCGGCACGTCGCGCGAGCCGTCAACCGTTAGCCGCTCAGGCGCCCAGTTGCACGCGCAACGCGGTCAGCGCGTCCTCAAGCTCGGCGACCTTCGCCTCCAGCGCAGCAACGCGTTCGACGAGCGCGGTTTCACGATCGGCTTTCGACGGCGGCAGCGCAGGCGCGTCGGCTGCTGGCAGTTCACCACCGAACAGCATGTGCTGCCACTTCGCGGCGCGGGCGCCGGCCTCACGTGGCAATTGCACCACCAGTGGCGGCGTCAGCTCGCCCATTGCCTTGAGCGTGATCTCCACCTCGGCCAGATCGGCGAAGGCGTGCATGCGTTCGGCGCGGGAACGCAGTTCACCGGGCATCTGCGCGCCGCGCAGCATCAGCTCGCACAGTAGGGCAGACTCGCGCGGCGACAGACCGAGCTTTTCGCAAAAGGTCTCGGCGTACTTGGGCACCCGTGTCGCAGCGCCGGTGTAGAGGCTGGTAAAGCCGCGCTCACGCAGGCGCTCCACCGCGCTGGTGACTTCGCTCTCACTCAGCGCAGTAACGGGCGCGCGGTTATTGGACTGGTTGCAGCCGTTGACCAGCGTGTTGATGGTGAGCGGATAGCTGTCCGGCACCGTGATGCGCTTTTCGATCATGGTGCCGATCACGCGTGCCTCGATGGCATCAAGCACGGCCTGCATCGTGCACTCCCAGTCGTTCAGTCAATTCGATCACCAGTTTGGCAAAAGCGCGGCCGCGGTGCGAGCGCGTGCCCTTCTGGTCAATCGGCATCTCGGCGCCGGTCAAGCCAATTTCCGGGTCGAGGAAGTACGGGTCATAACCGAAGCCGCCATTGCCGCGCGGTGTGTCGATCACCTCGCCGTACCAGCGCCCCTCGGCGATGATCGGTTCCGGGTCGTCCTCGCGCATGACGAGTGCGAGGACTGCCGTGTAATGGGCGCCGCGATCCGCCACATCGCGTAAATCAGCCATCAGTTTCGCGTTGTTATCGGCATCGCTTTTCTGCGATCCAGCGTAGTACGCGGAGTTCACGCCGGGATTGCCACCGAGCGCGTGCACGCAGATGCCGGAATCGTCCGCCAGCGCCGGCAAACCCGTGTGCCGCGCCGCGTTACGCGCCTTGACAAGCGCGTTTTCGAGGAAGGTGCAATGCGGCTCCGGCGCTTCCGGCACGTTGAATGCGCTCTGCGGCAGCACTTCGATGCCCAGCGGCGCCAGCAGGCGTTCGAATTCCTTGAGCTTTTTCTGATTGCCGGTGGCGATGACGAGTTTTTGCAGATTCATATCTTGTAGGTCGGGCATTGGCCGACTGGTGCGCGACGGCGGGCATTGCCCGCCCTACAAATCACTTGCGATCAATCGCATGCCTCAACTGGTCAAGCCGATGCAATCGCCGCGTTCTGCGCCGCCGTCAACTGCTTCAGCCCATCGGCCGCCAGCGCCAGCAGCGCATCCATTTCGGTGCGACTGAATGGCTTGCCTTCAGCGGTGCCCTGCACTTCGACGAAGCCGCCATTGCCGGTCATCACCACGTTCATGTCGGTCTCGCAGTTGGAATCTTCGTCGTAATCGAGGTCGAGCACAGGCGTGCTCTCGAAAACGCCGACTGACACCGCAGCGACCGAATCGGTGAGCGGCGAAACCGGCAGTGCGCCCGCAGCGACCAGCTTGTTGCAGGCAATCGCCAGCGCCACGTAGGCGCCGGTGATCGACGCGCAACGGGTTCCGCCGTCTGCCTGCAACACGTCGCAATCGAGCGTGATCTGGCGTTCGCCGAGCTTTTTCAGATCGACCACCGCGCGTAGCGACCGCCCAATCAGACGCTGGATTTCCTGCGTGCGGCCGCTCTGCTTGCCGCTGGCCGCCTCACGCCGTGACCGCGTGTGCGTGGAGCGCGGCAGCATGCCGTACTCCGCCGTCACCCAGCCCTCGCCCGAGCCCTTCTTGTGGCCCGGCACGCCGTTTTCCACACTCGCGGTGCAAAGCACGCGGGTATGCCCGCATTCGATCAGCACCGAGCCTTCAGCGTGGCGCGTGAAGTGCGGCGTGATGGCGACGGTGCGCAGTTGGTCGGGTTTTCGCTGGGAGGGACGCATGTGCTGGTTCTGGTAGTCGGTCTTGTCGGCAGCCATTGTAGGTGGCGACAGCAAGGCATCCGGCAGCCTGCTAAAGCCAGCGCCAGCCGTGCGTGTTGAAAAAACGCAGGCCACTACGCAGGAACAGGCGCAGATGCGCGAGGCCCTTCCTGGCTGCATGCCCGCCGTGATGGATCAAGGTAACGCCGGGGTCGCTGACCACGCGCCCCTGGGCGTGCATGCGCAGCGAGAGATCAAGATCCTCGAAATGCAGGAAGTAACGCTCATCGAAGCCGCCGACCGCCTGCAGGGCCGACGTTCGCGCCAGCATGAAAGCTCCCGAAACGAGCGTGACATCACTCACACGATCCGAAGGCAGGTCGCGATACTCGTAGTGCGCGAGCCGTGCATCGAAGCGGCGCTTCAGCCACGCGGGCGCGAAGCCGCGCAGGAAGAACGTCCACATGCTGGGCATGCGTTTGGACAGATAGCCGGGCCGGCCATCGGCGTCACGCCCCACCGCGCCGACCAGCACCACCTCTGGTGAAGCGAGCGTGGCAAGGCCACCGCTCAGCGCATCGGGATCTAGTTCCACGTCAGGGTTCAGCACCAGATGCGCTGCGTCGGCCGACGCGAGGATGGCAAGGTTGTGCCCGGCGCCGTAGCCCACGTTGCCATGACCGGAAAGCACGCGCGCACCCGGCCAGCCCGATTGCTGCGCCAGTGCCCGCAATGCTTCGCCGAGTTCGCTGGCGTCGCTGTTGTCGATCAGCACCAGACGGACCTGTGTGGCGGGCTGCCGTTGCGCGGCGACGCCCAGCGTTTGCAGATTGCGCAGCAGCTCATCGCGATGCAGCCGATGCACCACGATGCTTACGGTCAGCGATTCGGCCAATGCGGGCGCGGCAGAAACGGGGTTCGCGACAGGCGGTGGCGACGGCGTAGCATTGGCGGACAACATCCGCGCGAGTGTAGGGGAAGGACAGCAATGAGCCAGGCAGCGATCGATGGCAATCATGGCAGCGGCCGTTATCCGGCAGCGAGCCTGGTGGACTTTTGCGCGGCGCTCTACCGTGCGTACGGGATGCGCGAGGACATCGCTGCAGTCAGCGCGCGTCTACTGCTCGAGGGAGACCTGCTCGGGCACAGCACGCACGGCTTGGCGCTGCTGCCGGGCTACCTGAAGGCGCTCGCCGACAGCAGCCTGCGCGCGGCAGGCGATCCGGTGGTGGAAAACCGGCGCACCGTGAGCGAGCTGTGGCACGGGCAGCGGCTGTCCGGTCTGTGGCTGACCGAGCGCGCGATTGCGCGCGCCAGCGACATGGCGCGCGAGCACGGCACGGGCACCGTCGTCATCAAGCACGCCCACCACATCGCCTGTCTGGCCGCTTACCTCGAAGCGCCCGCTCGTGCCGGCTTGCTGGTGACAGTGCAAAGCTCCGATCCCTCGGGCGCGAGCGTGGCGCCGCATGGCGGCATCACGCCGATCATGACGCCCAACCCGATTGCGGTCGGCATCCCGACGGGTAGCGACCCGATCATGATCGACATCTCCAGCTCGATCACCGCCAACGGGCCATCGCAGCGGATGATGAAGGAAGGGCGCCGCGCGCCGGGCATCTGGTACGTCGATAGCGACGGTCACGGCAGCACCGACCCGGCGGTCGCCTTCACCGAACCGAAAGGCGCGCTGCTGCCGCTCGGCGGGCTGGACGCCGGCCACAAGGGCTTCGGGCTCGGGTTGATGATCGAGGCGATGACCGGCGGCCTCGCCGGCTTTGGCCGCGCTGACCCGCCCGAAGGCTGGGGTGCGACGGTGTTTGTGCAGGTGATTGACCCCGAGGCCTTTGGCGGGCTCAAGGCCTTCGCGCGGCAGGTCGATCAGTTGCGCGATGCCTCGCACGCGAGCCGCCCGCGACCGGGCGTGGAACGCGTGCGCCTGCCCGGTGAGGGCGGGCTGGCGCGCAAGGCGCGGCACCTGCGCGACGGCTTGGCACTGCATCCAGCGATCATGCCGGCGCTGCGGCCGCTGGCCGTGGAACGGCATGTCCCGCTGCCGGTGGAATCGCCATAGCCCTGTTTCAGCTTTTCGCTGGAAGCCTCATTGGAAAAGGGCAAAGCGCCGTGAAAGCGGCTCAATCGACTTTCTCCAATTTACGGAGCTGAGCCCAATGCTAGTGGGCGTCTTCGCAGAAAGTCATAGCGCAATTTGCTGGCACGCGCTGCCTGTCGCCAGACGCGGCGCGGGCAGGATCTCCGGTCAGACCACCACAATCGCTTCGATCTCAAACTGCGCGCCTTTCGGCAGCGACGCCACGCCAACCGTCGAGCGTGCCGGATAGGGCTTGGGCAGCAGCGCTTCCAGCTTGCCGTTGACCACACCAAAGTTGCCGAGATCGGTGAGGAACAGCGTCAGCTTGACGATGCCGGACAGATCACCGCCAGCGGCCTTGATCACCGCCTGCATGTTGGCCAGCGCCTGATCAACCTGCGCCTCGAAGCCATCGCGCAGATTGCCGGTCGCCGGGTCCAGCCCGATCTGGCCAGAACAGAACACGACGGTGCCCTTGAATGCGAAATTGGCGCTGACCGCTTGTGAATACGGGCCGATCGCGGCTGGCGCCTGATCAGTGTGGATAGGGTGAAGGGCGCTGTTGCTCATGGGGAATGCTCCTGTCGATGGTTAGCTGCGAAGGCGCTTGACGATGTCTGCCGTCAGCGCCGACTGATTCATGGTGTAGAAGTGAATGCCGGGCGCGCCACCATCGAGCAGGCGGCGACAGAGGCTGGTGATGACGTCCGCTCCGAAAGCGCGGATCGACGCCGCATCATCCATGAAGCCTTCCATCTTTAGCGCAATCCAGCGCGGGATGTCGATGGAATCTTTCGCCGCGAAGCGTGCAATTTTCGAAAAGTTGTGAAACGGCATGATGCCGGGCACGATCGGAATCGTCACGCCGCGCTTGCGCACTTCGTCGACAAAATGGAAGTAGGCATCGGCATTAAAGAAGAACTGCGTGATCGCCGAGTGAGCGCCGGCCTGCGCCTTGGCGACGAAGTTGTTCAGATCAGCCTCGGCGTAGCGGCACTGCGGGTGGTACTCGGGGTAGGCGGCGACTTCGATGGTGAAGTCATCGCCGTGACGCTCGCGGATGAAGCGCACCAGATCAGTGGCGTAAGTGAACTCGCCAATTGAGCCCATGCCGCTCGGCAGATCACCACGTAGCGCGACGATCCGCGTGATGCCCTTTGCTTTGTACAGATCGAGCGTCTCGGCGATGCTCTGTTTCGTCGCACCGATGCACGACAGATGTGGCGCAGCGGCGTGACCCGCGTCGATGATCTCAAGAACGGTAGACAGCGTCTTCTCACGCGTCGAGCCACCGGCACCATAGGTGACACTGAAGAACTCCGGTGCCAGCGCACCGAGCTCCTGCGTCACGGTGCGCAGCTTGACGGTGCCCTCCGGAGTGTTAGGCGGGAAAAATTCGAAGGAGATGTTGTTCATGCGGACGGTTTCTTTTTGTTCGCTGTTGTTGTCTTGATTCCAGCGGGTTGCTTGGCGGCAGGCTTCTTCACCGACGCCTTCGGTTTGTTCTTGCCCGCCGCCGCGCGCAGTGCCGCGCCCCAGGCCAGCTCCGCCCAGGGCCGCATCAGGGCGGAGGATTCCATGGCGTCGGGCGGCACGGTGTAGTAACCCATCGTGCGCGTCTTGCCGTCCGCTTCGTAAGTGAAGATGCCACAGCCGGCCTCCTCGAACGCGCTGCACGATTCCTCGTCAGCCTTCAGCCAGAGCTGGTCGAAGGCGATGATCGCGAAGGTCTTGCCGTCCATCGAGAAGCCGGTGCCGCCGAACATGCGGCGCGCCACGATACCGGCCACGCCACCGCGCGGAGCGAGCTGGGAGAGCAGCTCCAGGCAATAGTCGCGGAACTCATCGGCGGCGGCGCGGGATGGTTTGCTCATGGGTGTTCGGCGTTACGCTGCGTGTAAAGAAAGAACTCGTGATTGCCGTCGCTACCGGTGATCGGGCTTTCGAAGTAGTCGAGCACCTTGAGCCCGGCCACAGCGCAAGCCTCACGGATTGATGTCTCGACCATCGCGTACAGCGACGCGTCGCGCACGATGCCACCACGGCCAATGTTTTCCGCGCCCACTTCAAACTGCGGCTTCACCAGCGACAGGACGTGTCCGCCCAGCGCCAGCAGCGCCGGCCATTGCGGTAGCACCTTGGTCAGCGAGATGAACGAGACATCGGCGACGACCAGGTTGAAACCGCCGGCAATACCGGTTGTCGCGCTGGTCAGTTCGCGCGCATTCACGCCTTCGAAGTACGTCACGCGCGGCTCGCTGCGCAGCGATGGATGCAATTGATCATGCCCAACATCGACACCCACCACCTGACTGGCGCCACGTTGCAGCAGGCAATCGGTGAAGCCGCCGGTTGATTGCCCCACATCGAGGCAGCGCATGCCCGTCACGTCGAGACCGACACGGTCGAGCGCGCCGTCGAGCTTGAGGCCGCCGCGCGAGACGAAGCGATTGAGTTCGCTGGCTTCGACTTCGATAGCGATGTCGTCATCGAGCGTGACGCCCGGTTTGGTCAGCGCGACGCGCGTGCCTTTACGACCCACGCGGGTGAACACATGCCCACCCGCGATCAGGCGCTGCGCGGCAGTACGCGACGGCGCGAGTCCGCGCTCGACGAGCAGGATGTCAGCGCGCATCTGAAGCCGCGGCTACTTCTTCTTGCCGAATGGAATGATCAGCGCCAGCAGCCACGAGATCAGACCGTAGAGCAGGCCGCCAAACACTGCCGCCCAGAAGCCGTCGACCGTGAAACCTTCGAGCACCTTGCCGACCATCCAGAACAACAGGCCATTCAGCACCAGGTAGAAGAAACCCAGCGTCAGCACCGAAATCGGCAGCGTGAGAAAGGTCAGCACCGGGCGGATCAGGGTGTTGACCAGCCCCAGCGCAAATGCGGCGAGCAAGGCCGAGACGAAACTCGTCACCTTGATCGACGGCATCAAATAGGCCACCGCCATCAGCGCAACGGCGTTGAGGATCCAGACGATCAGCAATCGAGTCATGGTGTTCTCCCTGGGCAATGAACAGTAAATGACGGATGACCAGTGACGAATGACGAACGCGCCGTCACTCGTCATTCGTCTTTCGTCATGCGGTTAGTAGCGATACGAATCCGGCTTGTACGGCCCGGTCTTCGCCACGCCAATGTACGCCGCCTGTTCGGTCGTCAGCTCGGTCAATTGTGCGCCAAGCTTTGACAGTTGCAGACGCGCGACCTTCTCGTCGAGGTGCTTCGGCAGCACGTAGACCTTGCCGGCCTCATACGCGTCAGGCTTGGTGAACAGCTCGATCTGCGCGATGGTCTGGTTGGCGAAGCTCGACGACATCACGTAGCTCGGATGACCCGTGCCACAGCCGAGGTTCACGAGGCGACCCTTGGCGAGCAGGATGATGCGTTTGCCGTCGGGGAAAATCACGTGATCAACCTGCGGCTTGATCTCTTCCCATTGCAGCTTTTCGAGCGAGGCGACGTCGATCTCGTTGTCGAAATGGCCGATGTTGCAGACGATTGCCTGATCCTTCATCGCAGCCATGTGAGCGCCGGTGATGACGTCCTTGTTGCCGGTGGCGGTGACGAAGATGTCGGCCTTGTCGGCGGCGTAGTCCATGGTGACCACGCGATAGCCTTCCATGCAGGCCTGCAGCGCGTTGATCGGGTCAATCTCGGTGACCCACACCTGCGCCGATAGCGCGCGCAGTGCCTGTGCCGAACCCTTGCCCACGTCGCCGTAGCCGGCAACGACGGCCACCTTGCCGGCGACCATCACGTCGGTGGCGCGCTTGATGCCGTCCACCAGCGATTCACGGCAGCCGTAAAGGTTGTCGAACTTGCTCTTGGTGACCGAATCATTGACGTTGATGGCGCGGAACAGCAGCGTACCTTTCGCACTCATCTCGTTCAGGCGATGCACGCCGGTCGTGGTCTCTTCGGTCACGCCGATGATGTGCTTCGCCTTGCGCTCGTACCAGGTCGGGTCTTCGGCCAGCTTGGCCTTGATCGCGGCGAACAGGCAGCGCTCTTCTTCGCTGGTCGGGTTGGCGATCAGCGAAGCATCCTTGGCGGCCTTCTGTCCAAGATGCATCAGCAGCGTGGCGTCACCGCCGTCGTCGAGAATCATGTTGGGGCCTTCGCCTTCGCTGCCTTTCGGGCCAAAGTCGAAGATGCGATGCGTGTAGTCCCAGTAGTCAGCCAGCGTCTCGCCCTTGACCGCAAACACCGGCGTGCCCTTGGCGGCGATGGCGGCGGCGGCGTGGTCCTGCGTCGAGAAGATGTTGCACGAGGCCCAGCGCACGTCGGCACCGAGTGCCTGCAGCGTCTCGATCAGCACGGCGGTCTGGATCGTCATGTGTAGCGAGCCGGTGATGCGCGCGCCCTTGAGCGGCTGGCTCTTCGCGAATTCTTCGCGGATGGCCATCAGGCCCGGCATCTCGGTCTCCGCAATGCGGATTTCCTTGCGTCCCCAGTCGGCCAGAGACAGGTCGGCGATCACACAGTCAGTAAAAATCTTGTCAGCAACGGCATTCATTGTTCACTCCAATCGGAGGTGACGAGAGCCAATGCCGGGGGAGACGGTTGCAACCGTGCACCGCTCGCAAGCATTGTGACTGCCGTCACCAAAACTGCGAGCGCCGTTGCCACTGAGAAATCGTTCGAGCCTAGCCGGCGGGGTGTGAGGACCTCGCGCCGGTTGCAGCGCTCCTCGAACGTGCCGCGATTCTATCGGCTTCTGCGCCGCCGCGCGACCCGGTAGCAAACGGGACCAGGCCGGTCAGGCGGCCAGCTTCTCGTACATCCCGGTAACCGTCTCGAACACTTCCAGGATGCGTTCACTGCTGTTGGCGACATTCTGCCGCCGGATCAGGTCGGCTTTTGATTTCAGCGAAGCCTCCACCGCGTTGTCGAAGAACAGCCACTGCGTTTCCGCCAGCCCGAGCTGGGTGCGGATGTCCTCGCTGGTCTCGGGATCGATGCGCAGCGTGTGGAGCGCCGTGCGGAACTCGGCGCGCGCGGCGTTGAGTTCGCCATCGACCGCTTTCGGCAGCCCCCATTCGCGGAACATGAAGAACTTGGCGATGCGCTGTGAAAGCATGCGCTGGCGCCCTGACACGTTGACCAGCCGGCCAATGGTGGTTCCGGCGTGGCGCTCAAGTTCACCGGCGCCGCGATTGGCAATGCGCAGCACGATCTCGTTCTGTTCCTGCACCTGCGCGCCGCTGTCGGGGTTCGGTGCCGTCGCCAGCAGGTCGCGGAAGGTCTTCCACGCGCCAGACAGCTCGCTATAGGTTCTGGCGATTTCGGCCGTCGGCGCGAAGCTCGCCAGTTCGTTCTGGTGCGCGTCGAATAGCGCGATCGAGTCGTTCATGATCTTGAACGCGCGATCCGGCAGCAGGCCGAGGCCCATCTGGGCGTAGGCCTTGGCCATGCGCTGCGACAGCATGCGCTGCCTGCCAGCCTTGTTGATGGCGGCGCCTATCGTGGTGAGCGTGGGCTTCGCGGCATTGACAGCCCCGCGCGGGGCGCCCGCCGACTGGGCGAGCGCCCCGGCAATGGGTGAAATGAGGGGAAGGCTGACCATTGCGATCAGCACATTGCGACGATCCATGTTGACTCCGAAATTGACATTGATGAATAAGACGTTTCCTATTCCATTGTCATTAACGAAGAAAACAATTGATTCAGTTAAAGAATTCCAAAAATCGTCGCAGCAACTCGACTTGCGTCAAATGGCGTGGGCCGGTGAACGGCAGAGTGCTGGCTACAGCTTCGCGCCGCTCGCCTTGATGATTGGCGCCCATTCGCTGATCTGGCTAGCCACGAGCGCGGCGTATTCCGCCTGCGTCATCTTGTGATAGACGATGCCCAGGTCCTCCAGCTTTTTCAGCACGGCGGGCTGGGTCAGCACCTCGGCGAGCGCGGCGTAGAGCCTGTCGGTCACCTCCTTCGGCAACCCGGCCGGGCCGGATACGCCGAAGTAGTTGTCCACCCGCAGCTTCGGATAACCCGCCTCGGCCGTGGTTGGCACCTCGGGCAGCAGCGGCGAACGCGCGGCTGACGTGACCGCCAGGCCCTTCACCTGCCCACCCTTGACCAGCGGCACGAAAGCGGTGATGACGTCGATGCCCACCGGAATCTGGCCGCCGAGCAGATCGGTCGTCATCGGCGCGCCGCCCTTGTACGCGACGTGCTGCATGTTGCCCTTGGCCAGCGCCTTGAAGAATTCGCCGCTGATGTGACCGATGCTCGCGGGGCCACCGCTGCCGAACGCTATCCCGTCCTTGCTGGAGGCCTGTTTGGCCAGATCCACCAGCGAATTGATGCCGGCCTTCGGGCTGGCCATAAACAACACGGGCGCCGAGCCGGCGTAGAACACGTGGGTGAACTGCTTGACCGGGTCGTACGGCTGCTTGTCGAGCACGAACGGGCCGATCGACAGCGGCGTCGAATTCGCCATCATCAGCGTGTAACCGTCGGCTGGCGCCTGCACGGTGGCAAGGCCGCCGACGCTGCCACCCGCACCGGGGCGGTTGTCCACCACCACCGGCTGGCCCAGCTTTTGCCCCAGCGGCTCGGCAATGGTGCGCGCCACGATATCGCTGGCACCACCGGGTGCAAAGGTGACGATCAGTTTGATCGGCTTGTCGGGCCAGGCCGCGTGGGCGCAGGCGCAAACACCGGTCACTAGCGCTGCGGCCAGCAGACGAGTGACTGCATTCATGAATTTCCCCAAGTTTTTGTCAACATTGTCTGGCAAGCAAACGCCTTGCCAGCAAAAGCATCCGGCGCTTCCATTACGCTAGCGGTCCGCCGGCCTTTGCGGCTGGCGTTCAATCCAAGGAAACGCTGAATAAGTCCGACGATGCGATGCGCACGTGGGACTTGTTCAGCGTTTCCCCAACGGCGACGAGGCGGTTTCATGCCTGAATTTTGGGCTTCTACGGGTTACAAGCTTTTGCACAGGAGCGGCGACGCGCTCACCGTAAGCGATGACTTTCTACGCAGCCTGTTCCTGCGGCCAGAAGTGGCGCCGGTCGCAGAATCCTGCGATGCCGAGTTGCGGCTGCACGATGCGCTGATGGCGACCCCTCGCCGCGCGGTCGCCGGCGGCGAATTGCTGTCTATCGCCGACCCCGACGCCCAGGCCAACTATCGTGTGCTGCTGCGCTTTCGCGACCGCTTGCTGGCGGCGCCAACGCTGGAGGCCGCCTATGTGAACCTGTTCCGCGGTGACGGGGTTGACGTGCCGCCGATCTTTGTCTTTCTGCTCACCCAGATCTTCCTGCAGCACATCCTTGGTCAGGACGCCGATCCGCTACAGGTGCGCATGGCGGAGTGCCTGTTCCGCGTGCAGAAGATCTCGGTGCTCGACGATGGTGCCGTGATGGCGGCAGACGATGAAACTGTGGAGCGTCTCGCCGAGACCGGCGGCTTTGGCTCGCTCGGCGAACTGCTGCGCAAGCAGAACACCCGGACGCGATCCATCGATCTTGATGTGCTGTCGACAGACAACGCCGAAATCTACTGGCAACGCGACGAGCGCTTCGATCTCGCGGTCAGCCTCAATCGCGGCCAGCCGGCGCTGGATGCGCTAATGCGCGTGCTGGAGCGCTGGGTGAAACACTTTCTCGGCGTCGGTGTCAGCATCCAGCACCGCCGCGAGATCGACGACAAGCAGTGGGTATGGCATGTCGGGCTCGACGCCGTCGCCAGCAGCGTACTCAACGACCTCTACAACCGCGAAACAGTGGAAGACGGTCGCATGGAGCAGCTGCTCTGCCTGTTCGAGCTGCGTTTTGACGATCCGGCCGACATGCGCCCGGCGATTGCCGGACGTCCGGTTTATCTGGCGATGGCAATGGACAGCGAGAATCATCTGAAACTGAAACCGCAGAACCTGCTGCTCAACCTGCCGCTCAACCGGGCCTGAATAAAACACTTTCCTGCGATGACATTGGCAATTTTGCTGCGCCGCACAAAAGCGAAAAATCAGGCATACAATTCGCGCTCTTTCCTCCGAGAAGAACAAGAACCATGAGTTCTCATGCGTCGCAAGACGCGAAGCACATGAGCGGCAAACACCTCGCCGCTCTGGCGCTCGGTGCGGTCGGCGTGGTCTACGGCGACATTGGCACCTCGCCCCTCTACACAATGAAAGAGGTGTTCTTCAACAAGGCGCACGCGATTGCCTATACCGAGGCCAACGTGCTCGGCTTGCTGTCGCTGATCTTCTGGGTGCTGACCATCGTGGTGGCGATCAAGTACGCCCTGGTCATCCTGCGCGCCGACAACCAGGGCGAAGGCGGCACCATGGTGCTGCTGGCGATGGCCCTGCGCACCGCCAGCAACGCCAAACGACGGCGCTGGCTCACGCTGCTTGGCATCTTTGGCGTGTCGCTGTTTTTTGGCGATTCGATTGTGACGCCGGCCGTGTCCGTGCTCGGCGCGATGGAAGGGCTGAAGGAAATCAACGAGGACTGGCTGGTCGCGGTGGTGCCGGTTACTGTGGTGATCCTGATTGGCCTCTTCTATGTGCAACGCACCGGTACTGGCAAGGTCAGCGCCTGGTTTGGCCCGATCATGGTGCTCTGGTTTGTGGTGCTCGGCGGACTCGGCATCTTCCACATTGCATCCAACCCGCGCGTGTTTTTTGCGCTGAACCCGTGGTACGCGCTGGCCTTTCTGGCACACAACCCCGGGCTTTTCATCGTGGTGCTGGGCTCGGCGGTGCTGGCCGTCACCGGCGCCGAGGCGCTTTACGCCGACATGGGGCATTTCGGCCGCAAACCGATCCGCGTGGCGTGGTTTGTCTTCGTGATGCCGATGCTGGTGCTCAATTACTTCGGGCAAGGGGCGCTGATCCTGAAAACCTGCGCGGGCAAGGCGCAGTGCAGCATGCACCCGTTCTACGATCAGGTGCCGCATTCGTTCCTGATCCCGATGGTTATCCTCGCCGGGCTGGCGTCGATCATCGCCTCGCAGGCGGTCATCTCGGGCGCGTTTTCGATCGCGCGACAAGGCATTCAGCTCGGCTTCCTGCCACGCATGCAGGTGATCCACACCTCACACCGCTCCGAAGGCCAGATCTACCTGCCCGCAGTGAACTGGACGCTGTTCGTGCTGGTGCTGATCGTGGTGCTCGCCTTCCGCAGCACCGACAACCTCGCGGCTGCCTACGGCCTGGCAGTGACGGGTGCGATGTGTATCGACACCGTGCTCTTCGCGG
>Ga0208564_1001057_pt1 | contig 23694 bp, 22 predicted proteins | sample AD_UKC073_MetaG_FD_184439 | JGI IMG/M metagenome (GOLD analysis project Ga0208564, IMG submission 184439) | Active sludge microbial communities of municipal wastewater-treating anaerobic digesters from USA - AD_UKC073_MetaG (SPAdes) (version 2) | ecosystem: Engineered > Bioreactor > Anaerobic >... | reverse complement strand
AGCGGCAGCGCGAGCACGAGCCCGATGACCAGCGGCACCCCGGCGAGGTACAGGTGCGAGACCGCGAGGTCGAGCACCGTGCGCCAGTTGTCGCCGAGCCAGGTCACGACAGGCCCTCGTCGCGCTCGGGTCGGTCGGTCTCCTCGATGGCGGTCAGCACCTCGTGGGCGAGCACCGTGCCGCACAATTCGCCAGCGTCGTCGACGATGACGCCGCGCCGGCTCGGTGAGGACAGGGCGGCATCCAGGGCAGCCCGCAGCGACCCCTGCGCCGGCGCCACCGTGCCGCCGCGGTGCAGGTCGGCCTCGGTGACCGCCCGCGCCCCGACCCGGGCCGGTTCGACCCAGCCGACCGGGCGACGGGAGCCGTCGACGACGAGCAACCACGCGGCATCCGATCGTGACGGCACCTCACCGAGGAGCACGGTCGGCTCGGCGCGCAGCGGCAGCCGCGGCACCTGCTGGAACTGCAGGGCGCGGTACCCGCGGTCGCGCCCGACGAAGTCCGCGACGAAGTCGTCGGCCGGGTGGGCGAGCAGGTAGGCAGGCTCGGCGACCTGCGCGAGCCGACCGCCGACGCGCAGCACGGCGACCTGGTCCCCGAGCTTGATGGCCTCGTCGATGTCGTGCGTCACGAACAGGATGGTCTTGCCGAGCTCGGACTGAAGCCGCAGGAACTCGTCCTGCAGCTGGTCGCGCACGACGGGGTCGACCGCGGAGAACGGCTCGTCCATGAGCATGACCGGCGGGTCGGCGGCCAGGGCGCGGGCCACCCCCACCCGCTGCTGCTGCCCGCCCGAGAGCTGGGCCGGATAGCGCGCCCCCAGTTCAGGCGCCAGACCCACCCGTTCGAGCAGCTCGGCCGACACGTCGCGGGTGCGCTTCTTGTCCCACCCCAGGAGCCGGGGCACGGTGCCGATGTTGTCGAGCACGGTGCGGTGCGGGAACAGGCCCGCGTGCTGGATGACGTACCCGATGCCGCGGCGCAGCTCGGCGGCGTTCATGCGGCCGGTGTCCTGGCCGTCGAGGCTGATGGTGCCGCTCGTGGGCTCGATCATCCGGTTGACCATGCGCAGGCTCGTCGTCTTGCCACACCCCGAGGGCCCGACGAGCACGGTGATCTTGCCGGTGGGCGCGGTGAGGGTGAGGTCGTCGACCGCGATGGTGCCGTCAGGGAACTGCTTGGTCACGGCATCGAACCGGATCATCAGGTGCCCCCAGCGGGTGGTGTCGGCGTGGTCCTCAAACCTAGTCGAGCAAACCGACAGGAGGGCGGCAACGACGCAGGGGCGCGGCATCCGTCGAACGTCCGTGATACGGATACGGCGTGCCCGCCACCTCGCCCACCGACTCCCCCGACGCCGATCTGCTCGCCCGCGACTCCCGACGCGGGCAGCTGGTGCTGTCGGGGCTGATCCTCGGCTCGGCGGTGGCGATCCTCGACGGGTCGGTCGTCAACGTCGCGCTGCGCTCGATCGGCAGTGACCTCGGCGCCTCGCTGGCCCAGCTGCAGTGGGTGGTCAACGGGTACCTGCTCGCGCTGGCCTCGCTCGTGCTCGTCGGGGGTGCGCTCGGCGACCGGTGGGGCCGGCGGCGGGTCTACCTCGTGGGTGTCTGGTGGTTCATGCTCGCGTCGGTGGCGTGTGCGGCGGCGCAGAGCCCGGGTCAGCTCATCGGGCTGAGAGTGCTGCAGGGCGTCGGCGCGGCGCTGCTCACGCCCGGGGCGCTGGCGCTGATCCAGAGCGCCTTCCGCGCGCAGGACCGGGCGGCGGCGATCGGCACCTGGGCCGGGGTGTCCGGGGTGGCGGCGGCAGTGGGGCCGCTGCTCGGGGGCTGGCTGGTCGACCACGCGAGCTGGCGGTGGATCTTCGCCATCAACGTCCCGTTGTGCGTCGCGGCGATCGCGTTGGTGCGCCGGGCGCCGGAGAGTCGGGATGCCGCTGCCACGGGACGCTTCGACGTCCCCGGTGCGGTGCTCACCGTCGTGGCGCTGGGCGCTGCGACCTTCGCCCTGACCGCAACGACGGAGGCGTCGACCACCGTGCTGGTGGTGGCCTGGGCCGTGGCGGCCCTGGCCGTGGTGGCATGGATCGCGGTCGAGAGGCGCACGGCATCCCCACTCGTTCCCCCGAGCCTGTTCAGCTCGCGGGTGTTCACGGCGGCGAACGCGATGACGGTGCTCGTCTACGGGGCGCTCGGCGGGGTGTCGCTGTTCACGGTGCTGCAGCTTCAGGCGGCCGGGTGGGGGGCGCTCGAGGCGGGGCTGTCGGGTCTGCCGATCACCGTGGCGCTGCTGCTGTTCTCGAGCCGGGCGGCGGCGCTGTCGGCGCGGATCGGGCCGCGGATCCCGATGACGGTCGGGCCGCTGCTGTGCGCCGTCGGGGCGTTGCTGCTGCTGCTCGTCGCGGGTGGGGCCACGTGGCCTCGGGTGCTGCCGGGCATGGTCGTGTTCTCGCTGGGGCTCGCGCTGCTCGTGTCACCGCTGACGGCGACGGTGCTGGCGGCTGCGCCCGGGCGGTATGCCGGTGCTGCCAGTGGCGTGAACAACGCGGTCGCTCGGGCGGGGTCGCTGCTGGCGGTGGCGGCACTGCCCGCGCTGGTGGGGCTGAGCGGCGACGACTACCTCGACCTCGACGCGATGACGGCCGGGTTCCGCGGGGCGATGCTGTGGTGCGCGGCGCTGTTGGCGCTCGGTGGGGTCGTCAGCTGGTTCGGCCTGGCCCGGCAAGAGCCTCGCTGACGAATCCTGCGACGGTGTCGTGCCAGCGGCCGGCGTGGCGCAGCATGGCGTGGTCGCCGCCGTCGACGACGTCGTGGCGCACGTCGACCCCTGCGGCCGCGTAGCGCGAGGCGAGGATCGCGGTGCGGGCCGGGTCGGTGATGCGGTCGCGGCTGCCGTGCATGAGCAGGGCGGGGATGCCGGGGCGCGGCTCGCGCGCGTCGCCCGCGATCCAGGGGGCGAGCGCCGTCACCCCCACGACGTCGGGCTCGTCCGCGAGGCGGAGCACGACCCGGCCGCCCATCGAGTGACCGACGAGGGCGATGGGGATGCCGGGGTGCACCTCGCGGATGCGGTCCAGCGCCCAGCGGGCGTCGCGCAGGGGGTCCTCGGCGGGGCCGTTCCAGCCGCGGACGCGGTTCTTCAGGCGGAGCACTGCGACGTCGTCGCCTGCTCGGCGGCTGATCACCGAAGCGAAGGGCACCATCCGCAGGACCGCGAGTCGACGCCAGGTGACGGTGTCGGTTCCAGTCTCGGCGCCGCCGTGGATGACGAGGGCGAGGCCCTTGGGGTGCGGCGGGGCATGACCGCGCAACTCGGCGCCGTCACCGCCCTCGGCTGAGAGCAGCCTGCGTGCGCTCGCGGCGCTGGGGGTGGTCACACGTCGGCGCGGTGGAAGCTCGCGAAGCTGCGGCTGGCCGTCGGGCCTCGCTGGCCCTGGTAGTGCGAGCCGTAGGTGGCCGAGCCGTAGGGGTGTTCGGCCGGGGAGGAGAGCCGGAAGAAGGCCAGCTGGCCGATCTTCATGCCCGGCCAGAGCATGATCGGCAGGGTCGCGACGTTGCTGAGCTCGAGGGTGACGTGGCCGGTGAACCCAGGGTCGACGAAGCCGGCGGTGGCGTGGGTGAGCAGGCCGAGGCGACCCAGGCTGGACTTGCCCTCGACGCGGGCGGCGAGGTCGTCGGGCAGGGTCACGGCCTCGAGGGTGCTTCCGAGCACGAACTCGCCGGGGTGCAGCACGAACCCGTCGGAGGGGTCGACCTCGACGAGGCGCGTGAGGTCGGGCTGGTCCTGCGAGGGGTCGATGACCGGGTACTTGTGGTTGTCGAACAGCCGGAAGTACTTGTCGAGGCGCACGTCGACGCTGCTGGGCTGGATCATCGCGGGATCCCACGGGTCGAGGACAACCCGCCCGTTGTCGATCTCGGCCCTGATGTCGCGGTCGGAGAGCAGCACGAGGGGAAGGCTACCGCCGACTGCCCCTCCACCCCCGCCGAACTTTCTCGCCCGATGCCAGGACCTTCACCTGCGCACCACTACATAACTGGTGCGATGGTGAAGCTTCGGGTGCGAACCCCGGATGCCGTGACGACCGCCGCACCGCGCTTGGGTTAGACTTCCGACGCCGCTTCGGGCCCCGTCCGGGCGGCGTGCCGATGTAGCTCAATGGTAGAGCGCCAGCTTCCCAAGCTGGACACGCGGGTTCGATTCCCGTCATCGGCTCCACAGCATCACTGCGTTCCAGCCCAACTCGGGCGCCATGTTCCTCGGTCGCCGCTCGATGAGCATGGGCGAGCCTCAGGACGGGAAGTCGCACCCGGCATCCAGCCGCAGTTGCAGCAGAACGTCCAGCGCGACCGAGTCGCCGTCCCGCCCGCCGGCACCGACCTGCATCGGGGCGTCACTCGGGTCGACGTGGATGCCGACCAGCCGGCCGCGCAGGCTCGGCGCGGCAACGAGGACGTACCAGCGGCCGTCCACCCCCACGGCGTTGCGGCGATCGCGCCGCACGTACCACCCGTCGACATCCGTGCGCAGGGTGCCCTTGCCGCTGTAGGGCATCGCCCGCAACCGGGTGGGCTCGATGCCCGCGGCCCGCATCGCCTCGGCGAAGGCCGCCACCATCGGTGCCGTGGCGCGCGCCTCGGCCTGCGCTGCCCGCTCGGCAGCGAGTCGGTGGTACTCGGCGTTCTCGCGCGCCTGCTGGCGACGGGCGGCTCTGGCGTCTGACGGCTCGCTCTCCTGGCTCACCCACCGATCATCCCAGCCCCGGCCCCGCTCACACCTGGCGGGTGGCTCAGCCAGGGACGACCCAGCCCAGCGCCGTCACGAACCCGATCACCGCGAACACCACGAACAGCACGGCGAGCACCCACGCGACGAACCACGAGGCGTCGAACTTCCCCTCCTCGTCCTCGGCATCAGCAGAGGGGTGAACCGTCAGCTCGGTGCTCGGCGTGGCCGCAGGCTCCACGGACGAGGCGTCGGGGTGTGGATCAACCACGTCGGATGCCGTCGGCGACACCTCCGCGTCGACGTCACCTCCCGCCGCACGGGCCCGCTCGCGCAGCGCCTCGATCCGGCGCGGCAGCGGGTCGACCCGCACGGATGCCGGCAGCGACCACCACATGGCGGCGAAATCGTCACCCGACTGGGCACGCCACGCCGCCACCGCGGCATCCACCTGATCACCCTTGGCGCCGGTGGCGAACCAGATGGCACCGGCACGGGGCAGGTCACCCATGCCCTCGTAGACCTCACCGAGCAGCGCCATCGCCTCGGGGTCCTTGACCGCCTCGACGTGGGCGGCCAAGAGGTCGCGCGCACGCCAGGCCGCACCTGCCTCGAGGGCTGCCTGGGCGCGCGTGAGCACCTGCTCGCGGGACCCGTTGCTCACCATGACCGCCAGACTAGGCGCTGACCTTCCGGCTGGAGTCCACGACGTGCTCGGCGACGGCTGCCGCGCTCAGCGCGATGACGGGCACCATGGCGACCGCGGGTCGGTCGGCGTGAATGGCGTGCAGCCCACCGAGGCAGAGCAGGAAGATCACGACTGCGGCGCTCAGGAGGAGCCCAACCGTGCGGTCGGAGCTCTCGCTGCGGTCGCAGCCGAAGATGAAGATCGTGCGGTCGTCCTCGACGAGGTCGGCGTTCTCACGCTTGGAGTACAGCCACCACATCGCGGAGACGATGACCAGCCCGCCGATGATGAGCGGCAGCATCTCGGGCCCCACCGAACCGGTGGCCTCCGTGGCCCCGTGACGCCGTGAGCGTGGACTTGCCGTCGGCGAACAGGTCGGGGATCGAGGCAGCGAGCACCAGACAGCCAGCCATGATGACGAACGCCAACAACCGGAAGATGACGTCGTCGTTGTCATGGGCGGACATGGATCACACTCACCGCACGAGGATGAGGATCAGCCGTGATGCCCACCACACGGTTCTGGCCCGAAATCACCACCGGTCGCTGTCTGGACAGGTCCCTATGCTCGGCTGGCATGACCACCACGAACGACCTGCTGCTCATCGCCAACGCCGGCGACGGCACGATCAGCGCCCTGCGCCTGCACCGCGAGCCGGACCCCCACCTCGAGGTGCTCGCGACCTCGGCCGACCTGCCCGGCTGCAGCACCTTCGCCATCGACCCCGACCACGACCACGTGTACGCCGCGTTCAAGGGTGACCCACCCGGTATCGCGACGCTCACACTCGACCGGGAGACCGGCATCCTCACCGAGATCGCGCGCACCCCGGTGGAGGGGTCACTGTCATACCTGGACCTGACTCCCGACGGGCGTTCGCTGCTCGGCGTCTCGTACGGCGGTGACTTCGGTGCGGTCTGGCCGGTCGAGGGCGGGTCCTCGGGCAGCCCGGGCTCCCTGGGTACCGCGCACTCGCGCTTCGAGCACCGCAACCTGCACTCGGTGCTCGTGCACCACCTCTCTGTCGACGGCGCCGATGCGGATGCTGATGCCATTGACACCCTGCGCGTCTACGCCGCCTCGCTCGGTGACGACCTCATCGCCCAGTTCGCGATGGCCTCCGACGCCAGCGGCACCCTCACCCCGCTCGATCCGCCGACCGTCCCCGCCCCCACGGGCAGCGGCCCCCGCCACCTCGTCGTCGAACACGTCGGTGGCGCGGCCACCGTCTACCTCGTCACCGAGTTCTCCGGCGAGGTCATCCGCTACACCGTGGACGCCGACGGCAGGCTGCACCCCGCCGAGTCCGTCACCGTCACCGACCCGGATGCCGGGCTGCACCACAGCAGGATCGGCGCCGACCCGATCGCCGGGCACCTCATCTGGGGCGCCGACATCCACCGCGCCGGTGGGCACCTCATCACCTCGGAGCGCACCTCGTCGCAGTTGGCGGTGACCACGCTGGGCCCGGGCGGCGAGCTCGGGCCGGTGCTCGGCTTCACCCCGACAGAGACCACCCCGCGCGGGTTCGGCGTGAGCCCCGACGGCCGCTTCGTCGTCGCGGTCGGCGAAGGGTCGACACACGCCCAGCTGCTCGAGGTCGGCGACGACGGCACTCTCACCCCTACGGACCGGGTGCAGATCGGCGTCAAAGCCAACTGGGTGCGCTTCGTGACCTGACCGACGTGAGGTGAGTCACGGCATCCCCCTTGTTTTTTGTTACCGCCGGGTAGCACACTGGTAAGCAAGCGCTCACCTGCACCCCGGAGGGACACCGTCATGGGCCACTACAAGAGCAATCTGCGAGACATCGAGTTCAACCTCTTCGAGGTGCTCGGCCGCGGCGACGTCCTGGGCACGGGCCCCTACGAGGAGGTGGACGTCGACACCGCGCGCGAGATGCTCAAGGAGGTCGCGCGCCTGGCGGAGAACGAGCTCGCCGAGTCCTTCGAGGACTCCGACCGCCACCCGCCCGTCTACGACCCGAAGACGCAGGCCGTGACGATGCCCGAGTCGTTCGCGAAATCGTTCAACGCCTACCGCGACAGCGGGTTCTGGAGCATCGACCTCAACGCCGAGCTCGGCGGCACGGTCGTCCCGCCGAGCGTGCGTTGGGGCGTCAACGAGATGCTCCTCGGGTCGAACCCGGCCGTGGCGATGTTCGCTGCGTCGTACGGCTTCGCCAAGCTGCTCCACGCCCTGGGCAACGACGAGCAGAAGAAGCTCGCCCAGTGGATCGCCGACAAGGGCTGGCACTGCACGATGGTGCTCACCGAGCCGGATGCCGGGTCGGACGTCGGCGCCGGCCGCACCAAGGCGGTCGACAACGGCGACGGCACGTGGACCATCTCCGGCGTCAAGCGCTTCATCACCAGCGCCGAGTCCGACATGGTCGACAACGTCGTCCACTTCGTGCTCGCGCGCCCCGAGGGCGCCGGCCCCGGCACCAAGGGCCTGTCGCTGTTCGTGCTGAGCAAGTACGAGGTCGACCTCGAGACCGGTGAGCTCGGCGAGCGCAACGGCGTCTACGTCACCAACGTCGAGAAGAAGATGGGCCTGAAGGTCTCCACGACCTGCGAGCTGACCTTCGGCGGCGAGCGCCCGGCCGTGGGCACCCTGCTCGGCGACGTCCACGACGGCATCGCCCAGATGTTCCACGTCATCGAGAACGCCCGGATGATGGTCGGCACCAAGGCCATCGCGACGCTGTCGACCGGCTACCTCAATGCCCTCGACTACGCCAAGCAGCGAGTCCAGGGCGCCGACCTCACCCAGTCGACCGACAAGACCGCTCCTCGCGTGACGATCACGCACCACCCCGACGTGCGCCGCTCGCTGATGACCCAGAAGGCGTACGCCGAGGGCCTGCGTGCGCTCGTGCTCTTCACCGCCAGCCAGCAGGACATCGTCGACCAGGCCCGCCTGACCACGGGCTCGGAGGAGTTCGAGCGCGGCTCGGCCGCCGACATCGCCAGCCGGGTCAACGACCTGCTCCTGCCCATCGTCAAGGGCCTGGGTTCCGAGCGTGCCTGGGTGCTGCTCGGCACCGAGTCGCTGCAGACCTTCGGCGGGTCCGGGTTCCTCCAGGACTACCCGATCGAGCAGTACGTGCGTGACGCGAAGATCGACACGCTGTATGAAGGGACCACGGCCATTCAGGGCCTGGACTTCTTCTTCCGCAAGATCGTGCGCGACAAGGGCCAGGCGCTGACCTTCCTGTCCTCGCAGATGCAGGAGTTCGCCAAGGACCTCGGCGCCCACGACGGCCGCCTCGACCGCGACCGCGAGCTGCTCGGCCAGGGCCTGGAGGACGTGCAGGGCATCCTCGGGTTCATGGTCGGCGAGCTGATGAAGTCCGACCCGCGCAACGGCGGCGAGATCACGAACATCTACTCGGTCGGCCAGAACACCTCACGGCTGCTGCTGTCCGCGGGCGACCTCGTCGTCGGGTGGCTGCTGCTGCGTCAGGCCGCGGTGGCCCTGGACGCCCTTGCCGCCGGTGCCTCGGGCAAGGACAAGGACTTCTACGAGGGTAAGGTGGCGGCGGCGCAGTTCTACGCCCGGCAGGTGCTGCCCCGACTGAGCGCCGAGCGGGCGATGGCCGAGGCCACCGACTCGATGCTCATGGACGTGCCCGAGTCGGCCTTCTGAGTCACTGCCCCATCCGGTCGGGGCCTTCGGGCCTCGACCCCTGAACCCGGGGCGGGCGCGCAGCCCCTTTGCGTGTGCCCGCCCCGCACCACGAGAACCGAACGGCCCACCCCGCGTGCGGGGTGGGCCGTTCGTCGTTGCGGCGCTGCGCGCAGGCTCAGCGGGGGTCGACGTCGGTGCGGTCGATGCGGCTGCCGGTTGCGGGGTCGACGTGGCTCTCGCGGGTGGCCGAGTAGCCGGCGGCCGTGCGGCGGGTCGCGAGGAAGGACAGCAGGATCGCCACGACGCCTGCGCCCATGAGGATGTAGCCCAGGGTGTCGTCGCTGACCCCCGGGATGTCGATGTTCAGGGCGAAGGCGAGGATGGCGCCGAGGACGAACAGGACGATGCCGAGTCCGATGTACATGAGGGCTCCTGTTTGGGGGAGAGAAGTGCCGGGTTCGGCTGTGACCCATCGACGCTACCCGCCGGTAGTGGTTGAGATGTGTCCCAGATGCACGCCAGTTGTCGGGGCGGTGGTGGTCGGATGGCGCGCCACGGTCGATCGCGCGTTCAGACGTCGCGAGTTCGGATGCCACGCAGCACTTCGATGGGCACGCACCAGTTCAGATCCCCGCCGGAAATTACTGCGTGCGATCTGAGGTCCTGCGTTCGGATCGAAGTCCTGCGTTCGATCCGAACTTCTGCGTTTGCCGGGACCGCGTGCGGCCCGCCGAGCTCAGTCCCCGCCGTCGCGGCGGGGTGCGTTCAGACGAACGAGCCCGGGTTGAGGATGCCGTGCGGGTCGAGGGCCACCTTGATGCGCCGGTTGAGTGCCATGACGTCCGGGCCGAGCTGCGCCTCGAGCGAGCCGGCCTTGAGGCGTCCCACCCCGTGCTCGCCGGTGATGGTGCCACCGAGGGCGATAGCCGCGGCCATGATGTCGTCGAACGCCAGCCGGGCCCGCTGCTCGGCCTCCGGGTCGCCCCGCGGATAGATGATCGCCGGGTGGGTGTTGCCGTCGCCGGCGTGCGCCACCATGGGGATCTCGAGGGCGTGCCGTTCGGCGATCTCGGCGACGGCCGCGAGAAGCGCCGGGAGCTGCGGCACCGGCACGCCGACGTCCTCGGGCAGCACGTGCCCGCGCGCCTCGAGCGCGGTGAAGTGCAGCCGCCGGGCCCGCACGAACATCTCCCCCTCGGCCGGGTCGTCCGTCGCGAAGACCTCACTGGCGCCGGCACCCTCGCAGGCGGCCACCGCGGCCGCGACCTCGTCGGCCCGGGCCGCGCTGGGAGCGTCGGACTGGATGAGAAGGAGCGCCCCGGCATCCCGGTTCAGTCCCATGGGGCTGTGGTCCTCGACGGCGTTGATGGAGCCGTGGTCCATGAGCTCGACCATCGAGGCGCGGACCGTTCGGCCCAGGGCGATCACCGCGTCGGCCGCGACGGCGACGCTGGGGAAGGTCGCGACGACGGTTGCCGGCGGTTGCTGCCCGGGCACGAGCCGCAGGATGGCCCTGGTGACGACGCCGAGCGTGCCCTCGGAGCCGACGAACAGCTTGAGCAGTGACAACCCGGCGACGTCCTTGACGCGTTTGCCGCCGAGGGTGACCAGCGTGCCGTCGGCGAGCACCACGTCGAGGCCGAGCACGTAGTCGGTGGTCACGCCGTACTTCACGCAGCACAGCCCGCCCGCGTTGGTGGCGATGTTGCCGCCGATCGAGCACATCTCGAACGAGCTCGGGTCGGGTGGGTACCAGAGGCCGTGCTCGGCGGCGGCGCGCTTGACCTCGACGTTCAGGGCGCCGGGCTCGACGACGGCGACCCTGGCGTCGACGTCGATCTCGACCGCTCGCATCCGCTCGGTCGACAGCACGATGCCGCCGTCGACGGCGAGCGCCCCTCCCGACAGTCCGGTGCCGGCTCCGCGAGGGACGACCGGGATTCCGTGCCTGCTCGCCCAGCGCATCGTCGTCACCACGTGGTCGGCGTCTTCAGCGCGCACGACCGCCGCGGGATGGCCGGCGCGGGCGTCGTGCGTCCAGTCGAAGCGGTACTTCTCGACGGCATCCGGCTCGGTGACGACCACCCCGGCCGGCAGCGCGGCGACCAGCTCGGCGACGGCGCGCTCCACGGCATCCACGGCATCTCTGGCATCCATCCCCCCATTCTTCGCCGTGAGTGCGGAAGTGGTGGCCAGGACAGCCACTTCCGCACTCACGGCCAGGGCAAGGAGTGGCTGTGGAAAACTTCGCGGCCCTTACCCCCAGTTCGCCCAGACTGCGGTGATGGGAACCTGGGGGGAGCTCGCGGCGGTGCAGGCGGGGGCGCTCTCCCACCGCCAACTCACGGAGCTGAAGGTCACTCGCGCGACCGTGCGGAACAAGCTGGAATCGGGCAGGTGGCAGCGGCGTACCGAGGAGGTCATCACCACGACCACCGGCCCCATGTCCGTGGAACAGCACCGCTGGGTTGCCGTGCTGCACTGCGGTCCCGGTGCCCTGGTCGGCGGCCTGAGCGCGGCTGCCGTCCACGGTCTGAAGAACTGGCACCGCGATGAGGTCCACGTCCTCGTGGGCAATGACCACTCGTTCGAGCCCGTCGAGGGGGTGGTCACCTTCCGAACACGCAGGTCGCTGCCACGGATGCGCCATCCATCGCCACTGCCCACGTGCGCACTCGAGCCAGCGGTTCTGTTGTGGGCCGGGCATGAACCTCATCCTCGGTCGGCCATGGGTGTCCTGGCAGCCGTGGTGCAGCAGCGTCTGACCACTGCGGCGAAACTTGCCTCGTGGGTCGAGGCCCTGAAGCCGCTGCGTCGCGCACCGGCGATCCGCAGCCTGCTGACGGACCTCGCCGGCGGATCCCAGTCGATGGCCGAGGTCGATGTGCTCCAGATGTGCCGCGGCGCCGGGCTCGCCATCCCGGATCGCCAGGTCCCGCGCCGCGACAGTTCAGGCCAGCTCCGCTTCACCGACTGCGAGTGGCACCTGAAGGACGGCCGCACACTCGTCCTCGAGGTCGACGGGCTGTTCCACCTCGAGATCCAGCACTACGAGGGGGACGTCCGCCGCCAGCGGCGACTCACCACCCCCACCCGCATCGTGGTCCGCTGCACGAGCAACGAGCTGCGACACGAGCCCTGGGTGCTCGCCGCGGACCTGCGGGCCCTGGGTGTGCCGCCAGCATGAACCCTCCAGCCGTGAGTGCGGAAGTGGCGGTCAGGGCAGCCACTTCCGCACTCAAGGCCGGGAGGGTGGGTCAGAGGCGACGGTCGCCGAGCACCGGGAAGGCCTCGCGGTACTCCGCCGTCGCAGCGAGGTCGACGTCCACCGAGAGCACGCACTCCACCGCTCGCCCGCCGTCGCCACCGGAACTGTGCCCGTCACCGGCGGCCGCGGCGAGCACCGCACCGGTCGCCGACACGACCTGGCTGTGCCCGCCCATCTCGTACCCCCCGTGCGACCCCACCGTGTTGCACTGCACGACCACGGCCTGGTTCTCCACGGCCCGGGCCCGACCAAGCAAGGTCCAGTGCGCCACGCGGGCCGCGGGCCAGGCAGCCGGGATGACGAACAGCTCGGCCCCGGCGGCAACCTGCCGCCGGTAGAGCTCGGGAAAGCGCAGGTCGTAACAGGTCGACAGCCCCGCGGTCACCGAGCCGCCGTCGCGCAGGGGGATGCCGGTCACGACGACGTCGTCGCCGGCCTCCATGAGCTTGGGCTCGCCGGAACCGAATCCGAACCGGTGGATCTTCCGGTAGGTCGCAAGCACGTGGCCGTCAGCAGCGAACAGCAGTGACGTGTTCGCCAGGTCGTTCCCGTCCACCCCGGCCTCGGGCAGCCGCTCGACGAACGACCCGGCATGCAGCACGACTCCCGCCGCGCGCGCGGCATCCGCCATCGCCCGCGCCCACGGACCGTCGAGCGGCTGGGCGGCGCCTGGCCAGCGGCTGTAGTCGAAGCCCGTCGCGCCCCACAGCTCGGGCAGCACGACGAGGTCGTGCCCGGCCTGGGCTGCGACGAGACCGGCCACCCGCTCGACCCGCTCCTCGAAGGACTCCTCGTCGCCGTAGGCGAGCTGAATGACCGCGATCCGCATCCCCCCATCCTGCCGTGAGTGCGGAAGTGGCTGCCAGAGCCACCACTTCCGCACTCGGCGCGAGGTCAGCCCGCACTCACGGCGGGGGCAGGATCAGCGCTCGGTCTCCCCGCGCAGCTGCGCCAGGTGCTCGTTGTACGCCCGCAACTGCGCGTCGCCGTCACGGTCGGCCTGCCGGTCCAGGCGCCGCGACTCGGCCTCGTCCCGCCGGAACCACTGCACGGCCACGATCACCGCGAGCACCAGGGTCGGGGCCTCGCCGACCCCCCAGGCGATCTCACCGGCGCGCTGCTGGTCGGCCAGGGGATCCGGACCCCACGGCAGGTTCAGCTGGGTGAAGAAGTCGGGGGCCAGCAAGGTGTCGCTGCCGGTCAGCGCCACCCCGAAGAAGGCGTGGAAGGAGATCGTCGCGAACAGGATGACGAGCAGCATGAGCGGGTTCCAGCGCGGGACCCCGGGGTCGATGCCGATGAGCACCCAGGTGAACAGGTACCCGGTGAGCAGGAAGTGGGCGATCATCAGCAGGTGCCCGGTGTGGGTGGTCAGCGAGAGCTCGAACAGCCCGGTCCAGTAGAAGGCGGCCAGGCTGAAGAAGAAGAAGCACGCCGCGACCACGGGGTTCGCCAGCACCTTCATGGCCCGGGAGTGCACCACTTGGAGCAGCACCTCACGCGGCCCCCACGTCTTGTCGGGGCGAGCCTTGAGGGTGCGCAGCGCCAGCGTCACCGGCGCCCCGGGCACGAGCAGCAGCGGCACGATCATCGCGACGGCCATGTGCATCACCATGTGCACGCTGAACAGCACCCGCCCCCAGATACCGGGCGCTCCACACGTGGCCCACACGAACAGCGCCCAACCGAGCACCCAGCACACCGTGCGCAGCACCGGCCACGCGTCCCCGCGCCGCCGCAACCGCACGACCCCCGCCAGGTAGAGCCCGACGGCCAGGAGCGCGACGGCGAGGAACAGCCAGTCGATCCGCCACGCGGTGAACCAGTCACCCGATGCCATCGGCCCCGGGTCCGGGTACCCGGTCAGCTCGAGGATGCGGCTCGGAGCAGGCGGGGCGTCGGGCACCGGCGGGATGCTGCGCGCGAGCACCGCGGCGAGCCCGGTGGCGGCGCCCATGACGGCGATCTCGACGACGGCGAGCCGGGCGAACGCGCTGCCGTCACCGGGGTTGGCCGTCAACCGGGTCGCGATCGAGCGGCGGTGCAACCAGCCCAGCACGCCGAGCGCGATGATCGCCACGGTCTTCATCGCGACGACCACGCCGTAGGACGTGGTGATGGCATCGAACGACCCGAGCCGGATCCACGCCTGTTGGATGCCGGTCACGGTCACCGCGGCGAAACACCAGGCAGCGACCGTCGAGTAGCGCGACACGGTGGGGCCGAGGTCTGAGCCGAGACCGCGGCGCATGACGATCAGACCGATCAACCCCCCGGTCCACACCACGACGCCGAGGAGGTGGATCGCCAACGCGTTCACGGCATCCTCATGGCTCGCCGATCCGGCGGCGTGACCCGTCAGCGCGAGGATGACGACGGCGAACAGGGTGAACACCGCGAGCCAGGCCATCGGAGCACGGCGGGTGGCCAGCCGGGCACACGCCGCGACGACCACGGCCACGAGGGCGCTGATGAGCAGGACCCGGGTGGTCTCGAGGGTCCAGACGAACGAGACGAGCTGGTCGAGCAGCTCGGGGCTGGTCAGGGGCGTGCCGGCGAGGTCGGCGAACGCGAGCACGACCTCGAGCAGCGCGGCGATCGCCCAGATCGTGGCCGCGCCGGCGGCGTACCGGGTGGCGGTGACCCGGCGGCTCGTGCGCGACCGCTCGGGCATGAGGAAGGCCGCCAACCCGAGCAGCCCGACGGTTGCGCTGGCCGCGAGGGTGCTGATCGTCGAGACCACCGGCACCCCCCAGCGCACGAGCGGGCCGGGGTCGCCGAGGTCGAGCGGCGCCACGGCGCCGGTGATCAGCGCGGCCACGACCACGGCCACCAGACCGGCTGCGACGGCGAGCCCGAGCGCCCCGTACGGCCCGGCCGGGCCGTGCTGAGCCGCCGACGAGCGGGTGTCGATCGCGGTGTCCTCTCGGGTGGGCATGGGCACCAGCGTAGGTACTGTGGCCGGATGACCCTGCACCCCCCGGCGCCCAGCGACCTCGGCGAGCTCGTCGACGCCTACGCCCAGACGGTGCGCAACGTCATCGACCTCGGTCGAACGACCCGCCCCGGCGACGAGTCGCTGCCCACCGACTGCCCCGGCTGGAGCGTGCTCGACCAGTTCGCCCACATCGCGAGCACCGAGGCGATGGCGGCGGGCGAACCCCTTCCGGACGTCGACGTCAGCCGGCACGAGCACGTGCGACACGCCTTCGGCGAGCGCATCGAGCGCTACCTCGAGTCCCGCCGCGGGCGCAGCCTCGAGGAGGTGCTCGACGAGCTCGAGGAGCGACGTGACGAGCGCCTGGCGCTCTACCGGTCGGGCACCGCCTGGGCGCAGACCCCCGTGGCCGGCCCGTTCGGCCCCACGACGCTCGGGGCGCTGCTCGGCATCCGCGTCTTCGACATCTGGATGCACGAACAGGACATCCGCGAGGCGCTCGGACGCCCGGGCGGCCTGGAGTCCGGGGCTGCGTCGCACACCGTGGCGCAGCTGTTCGGGGCCCTTCCCCGCATCGTCGCGAAGACGGCCGCCATCGAGCCGGGGAACGCGGTCGTGCTCGACCTCACCGGCCCGACGACCGGGCGCGCCGGGGTTCGCGTCGAGGAGCAGGACGGCCGCGCCGTCGGCGTCCCCCTGTTCACCGGCGGCGCCGAGGACCACGGGGATGCCGTGACGACGTCACTCACGATGTCGACCCAGGTCGCGACCCGCCTCGCCGGTGGCCGGCGCAGCCCGCAGGAGGCCCATGTCGTGATCCACGGTGACGACGACGTCGCGCAGCGCGTCCTGGCCGCCCTGACGATCACCCCCTGAGGGCCGGGACCATGGCGACCTTCACGACCTCGAACCGCTCGGTGGCCGACGTCACCGCGGACGTCAATGACGTGTGGGAGGTGCTCACCGACCCCGACCTGCTGGCACGCCTCACCCCGTTCCTGCACTCGGTCACCGAGCACGGCGAGCACTGGGTGTGGCAGCTGACCAAGGTGCCCGTGCTCGGCACGAGCTTCTCGTTCACCTTCCGTGAGCTCATGGCCTTCGACGAGCCCCACCGCATCGACTTCACCCACGACCCGGCCCCGGGCGCCGCCGAGACGGCGGGCGTCGTCGGCTACTACGCGCTGACCCCGCACCCCAGGGGCACCCACCTCGAGACGTCGATGACCATCACCGTCGACCTGCCCTTCCCCGGGCTCGTGCGTCCGGGGGTGACCGCGGCGATGCGCGGAGTCATCGCGATCATGGGTCAGCGCTTCGGCCACAACCTGCTCGCCCACCTCGGCGCGACGAACGCCTGACCCAGCTCCCCGGCATCCGAAAAAACGTGCGCCACGCGGGAATGCGGCACGACCGCATATAGTTGCTTGACTCATGCAACTATCCACGCAGGGTGATCGAATGCCGTTCACGTCACCGCGGTCCTCGCCCACGGCCATCCTGGGCGACGACCTCATCACGGTGGTGAAGCTGCTGCACCTCGTTCGCCAGCACGCACCACGACAGCACCCGCAGGTCGACCCGATGGCCTACCCGCTGCTGTTCAACCTCGTCGCCGCGCCCAAGCGGGTGTCGGCCCTCGCAGAGGCGATCCACTCGGACGTCTCGACCGTGAGCCGCCAGGTCAGCACCCTGGTCGACCTCGGCTTCATCGACCGTGGGCCCGACCCGGACGACCGCCGCGCCCAGGCCCTCACCCTCACTGATGAGGGCCGCACCCTGCTCCTGGCCATCCGCGACGACCGCGACCGCTGGATGCAGGGACTCCTCGCCGACTGGGACCCCGACGACGTCGCCCAGTTCTCGACCCATCTGCGCCACTTCGCCAAGGACCTCGAAAACTCCCTGACCACCCTCACCTCAAGGACCACGTCATGAGCACCTCCTCCCCTGCCGCTGACGCGGCGTCCGCCACGGCGGTCGACGCCCCGGCCGGGCCGCTGACCCACCGGCAGATCGTCACCATCCTCATCGGCCTGATGATGGGCATGTTCCTCGCAGCGCTCGACCAGACCATCGTCGCCACCGCCATCCGGACCATCGCCGACGACCTCCAGGGCCTGAACCACCAGGCCTGGGCGACCACCGCCTACCTCATCACCTCGACGATCGTCACCCCGCTGTACGGCAAGCTCGGTGACATCTACGGCCGCAAGAAGCTGTTCATCATCGCCATCTCGGTGTTCATCATCGGTTCGGTGCTCTGCACGTTCGCCACCTCGATGGGCTCGCTCGCGTTCTACCGCGCGGTGCAGGGCCTGGGCGCCGGCGGTCTGTTCTCGCTGGCGCTGGCGATCATCGGCGACATCGTGCCGCCGCGTGAGCGTGCCAAGTACCAGGGCTACTTCCTCGCCGTGTTCGGCACCGCCTCGGTGCTCGGCCCGGTCATCGGCGGGTTCTTCGCCGGCCAGGACAGCATCCTGGGCATCGACGGCTGGCGCTGGGTCTTCCTCGTCAACGTGCCGATCGGCATCGCGGCGCTGGCCGTCGTGACCAAGACGCTGCACCTGCGCCACACCCGCCTGGACCACCGCATCGACTGGGCCGGGGCCGCGCTGCTCTCGACCTCCCTCGTGCCGCTGCTGCTGGTCGCCGAGCAGGGCCGCGAGTGGGGCTGGGGCTCGACGAACGCGATCATCTGCTACGTCATCGGTGTCGTCGCGGCCATCGGCTTCCTCTGGCAGGAGTACCGCATGGGCGAGGAGGCGATCCTGCCGCTCGCGATGTTCCGCAACAAGACCGTCGGGGTGGCCTCGATCGCCTCGGTGCTCATCGGTGTCGCGATGTTCGGTGGCCTGGCCGCCCTGCCGCTCTACCTGCAGATCGTCAAGGGTGCGACGCCCACCGAGGCCGGGCTGCTGCTGCTGCCGATGACCCTCGGCATCATGATCGGCTCGATCCTGTCCGGCCAGATCATCTCCCGCACCGGCCGCTACCGGGTCTTCCCCATCGTCGGTTCGGCCCTGCTGACGATCTCGCTGTTCATCTTCCACTACGTCGCCTACGACACCCCGCTGTGGCAGACGATGATCGTCATGACCATGTTCGGTGTGGGGCTGGGCTTCAACTTCCAGCCGCTCACCCTGGCCGTGCAGAATGCCGTGCCGCCGCAGCAGATCGGCGTCGCCACCTCGACGGCCACGTTCACCCGCCAGATCGGTGGCACGCTCGGCACCGCCGTGTTCCTGTCGATCCTGTTCTCGACCGCGTCGGAGAAGATCACGACGGCGCTGGCCGCAGCCGTGCCGACGCAGGAGTTCCAGGCCGCCCTGGCCGACCCCGCCAACGCCGCCGTCGCCGAGCAGTTCGCGGCGGCTCAGTCCGGCGGTGGTGCGGCGACCAGCGTGCTGTCCGACAGCTCGTTCCTGACCGGCCTCGACGAGCGCCTGGCCAAGCCGTTCCTCATCGGGTTCTCCGAGGCGATGGACCTGGTCTTCCTCACCGGGTCGGCCATCATGGTGCTCGGCTTCCTCGTGATGCTGATGCTGCCCAGCGTCGAGCTGCGCAAGAGCTCGGGCTACAGCGAGCGCGCCCTCGCCGAGTGACCCGCCCGGCGCCGGGTCGAGAGTAGGCAAATCGCCGTCTGCATCCACGTGCAGGCGGCGATTTGCCTACTCTCGACTGGTGGTGGCCTGTGGGTCAGGGGTGGTCTCGTTGAGGTGGTCCGGGCCGAGGAGGTTCGGGATGCCCGTGAGGTCGCGCATCGTCGCGTGCGCCCCGGAGTCGCGCAGCACCTGCTGCGAGAAGCTCGTCGTCACCCCGACGACGTGGCCGACCCCGGCCGCGACGGCGGCGACCACCCCCTGAGGTGCGTCCTCGCACGCGAGGGCGCGCCCGGCATCCACCCCGAGTCGTTCGCAGGCGAGGGCGTACCCCGACGGGTCGGGCTTGCCCACGGTCACGTCGTCGCGGGTGACGACGACGTCGAACCGGTCGATGCCCCCGAGCGCGGCGAGCGCCTTGTCGGCCCACCGCACCCCGGCTGACGTGACGAGCGCCAGGGGGATGCCGGCCGCGAGCGCGCGCTCGATGCTCGCCACCGCGCCCGGCACGGCATCCGGCAAGTGGTCGCGGGGCACCATGGCGACGATCTCGTGGAACATCTCCGTCGGGTCCCCGCCGCTCCACGGCCCGTCGACCGTGCGGAAGACGTCGTCGGCTCGTCGGCCGGTGAACAGCGAGGCCACCTCGCGGTCCAAGGCCCAGCCGCGATGGGCGAACCACCGCTCGAAGCCGGCCCGGTGGATGGGCTCGGAGTCCACGAGCGTGCCGTCGAGGTCGAGCAGGAGGGCGTGCGGTCGGCTCACATCAGGTCCTCGATGTCCTCGGCGAGGTTGTCGGCCTCGGGCCCGACGACGACCTGGACGACGGACCCGGCGCGGATGACGCCGTGGGCACCGGCCGCCTTGAGCGCGGCCTCGTCGACGACCGAAGGGTCGTGGACCTCGGTGCGCAGCCGGGTGATGCACGGCTCGATCTCGATGATGTTGTCCGCGCCGCCGAGGGCGATCAGGATCTGCTGGGCCTTGCTGCTCATGCCGGGAGGGTCCTTTCGGGCGTTCGTCGCGCCGGTGTGATGGAGTCAGCCTCTCACCGACTTGCCTTTGAGGAGGCTCCACCGCCATGACCACGGCTGACGTCGCCGCTGCCGGCCCGGAGAAGCAGCGTTTCAACCTGGCGCCGCTGCAGAAGTTCGGCCGCAGCCTCATGCTGCCGATCGCGGCCCTGCCGGTCGCCGCCCTCATGCTGCGCCTGGGTCAACCCGACCTGCTCGGGCGCGACGGCCTGGGCTGGGAGAAGGTCGCCGCCGTCGTCGGTGCCGGCGGCGGAGCCCTGTTCGCGAACCTGCCCCTGCTGTTCGCCGTCGGCGTGGCCATCGGCGTCGCGAAGAAGGCCGACGGGTCGACGGCCCTGGCCGCGGTCGTCGGTTACCTCGTCTTCAAGGGCGTCGGGGATGCCGTGTCGCCCTTCATCCTCCCGGCCCCCAAACCGGGTGAGGACCAGGATCTGGTCAACTACGGCGTGCTCGGCGGCATCCTGTGCGGGCTCATCGCCGCCGTGCTGTGGCAGCGCTACTACCGGATCTCGCTGCCGCCCTACCTGGCATTCTTCGGTGGTCGCCGGTTCGTGCCGATCGTCACCGGCTTCGCGACCCTCGTGCTCGCGGTGCTGCTCGCGATCATCTACCCGGCGTTCGACGCCGTGCTGACCGGCCTCGGCGAATGGGTTGCCGCGAACTCGATCATCGGCGGGTTCATCTACGGCACCGCCAACCGGCTGCTCATCCCGCTCGGTCTGCACCACATCCTCAACTCGGTGCCGTGGTTCGTGCTCGGCGAGTACACGCCAGCCGGTGGCGACACCGTGCAGGGCGACATCGCCCGCTTCCTCAAGGGCGACCCGACGGCCGGTGCGTTCATGACCGGGTTCTTCCCGATCATGATGTTCGCGCTGCCCGCGGCCGCCCTCGCGATCTACCAGGAGGCCAAGCCCAAGGCCAAGAAGGCCGTGGGTGGGCTGATGGCGTCGGTGGCGCTCACGGCGTTCCTCACCGGGGTGACCGAGCCCATCGAGTTCGCCTTCATGTTCGTCGCCTGGCCGCTGTACGTCGTGCACGCCGTGCTCACCGGCACGTCGATGGCGCTGGCGAACGCCTTGGAGATCCGGGACGGGTTCGGCTTCAGTGCGGGGCTGTTCGACTTCCTGCTCAACTGGAACATCGCCACGAGACCGACCCTGCTCATCGTCATGGGGTTGGGGTACGCGGTGGTCTACTACGTGCTGTTCCGCTTCGTCATCCGCCGGTGGAACCTGCGCACGCCCGGCCGTGAGGACGACGCCGACGACGCGGCGAACTGACCGGCATCCGACCTCCTCCTCCGACCCTCACACCCGACCTCCCACACCCAACCCCTGACCCCTGACCCCCGACCCGACTTCGTGCGACTTGCGTGCGACCCCGGCGCGATTCAGCCCAGAAATCCGCACCGAAGTCGCACGAAGTCGAGGCTAGGCGGGGGTCAGTGGTAGTCGGCGGCGGCGAGCTCGGCGCGCTCGAGGTGCCGGTAGCGAACGCCGATGATCGCGAAGGCGCACGCACCCGCGGCGATCGGCACGGCATACGCCGCCTGCGCGCCCCACGCCTCGATGGCCCAACCCGCGATGGCCGACCCCAGGGAGATGCCGATGAGGATGCCGGTGATCGCGACCGCCATTCCCTCGGTCACCAACGCCTTGGGCACTAGGCGCTGGGCCAGCGACAGGCTCGTGATGAGCAGGGGCGCGGTGGCCGAGCCCGCGATGAACATCACGACCGCGAGCGGCCAGAGCCCGTCGACGAACAGCGCCGGCACCTCGAGCAGGAACATCCCGCCCGCGGCGAGGAACAGACGGCGGGTCATCGTCGAGCGGAAGATACGGGTGCCAAAGAGGAGACCGGCGATCGTCGACCCCAGCGCGAAGGCCCCGAGCACGATGCTCGAGAAGGTCTTGGTACCGGCCTCGTCGGCGAAGGCCACGGCGATGACCTCGTTGCCGCCGAAGATCATGCCGGTCATCACCAGGGCGGTGGCGACGAGCAGCAGGCCGGGGCGGCGCACCGCGAACCCGCCGGGGCGGTCGGCGTGCGGCACGATCGGCGGCTCGGTGGCCCGCGCCGCGAGGAAGATGAGCATGCCCGCGGTGAAGAGGACCTCGGCCAGGATGAGGCCGGCCTCGGGGAACCACAGCGTTGACACGAGCACGGCCAGCACGGGGCCGAGCACGAAGGACGCCTCGTCCGCCACCTGCTCGAAGGACATCGCCGTGTGCAGCTGGTCGGGGTCGTCGCGGAAGATGTGGGCCCAGCGCGCCCGCGACATCGGCCCGGGTTCGGGCAGCACGGCGCTAAGGCCGTAGAAGACGAAGAGGGTCCAGACGGGGGCGTCGGACCAGGAGAAGTAGGCCGTGAGGGCTCCGGCACACGACGACACGAGGATGAACGGCAGGGCCACCCGGCGCTGGCCGTGCTTGTCGACGAGCCGCCCGATGACCGGCCCGGCGATCGCGAGCACGGCGACCCCCACGGCCGACACGGCACCGGCGACCCCGAAGGAGCCCCGGCGCTCACTGACCATGACGATGACGGCCACGCCGAACATCGACCCCCCGGTGCGCGAGAGCGCGGTGCCGGCGATGAAGCGCAGGGCTCCGGGCACGCGAAAGAGCGGGGCGTAGGCGGACAACACGACAGAACTCCGTAGGACGAAGGGTGAGGGATGAAGGGCGAAACGACCATCCTGAGGCCCGCCGGGCCCTTCGAGCAAACGAGATCCCGCCGCGACCCGCGGCGACCCGCCGCAGGCGGGTCAGCGGAAGGCCGACTCCCCCGTGAGGGCCTGGCCGATGACGAGCGTGTGCATCTCGACGGTGCCCTCGTAGGTCAGCACCGACTCGAGGTTGTTGGCGTGCCGGAGCACCGGGTACTCCCCGCTCACCCCGTTGGCGCCGAGGATCGTGCGGGCCGTGCGGCAGATCTCGATGGCCTTGGTGATGTTGTTGTACTTGCCGACCGAGACCTGCTCCGGGCGCAGGCCCACGGTGTCCTTGCGTCGCCCGAGGTGCAGCGCGAGCAGCTGCCCGAGCTGCAGCTCGGTCGCCATGTTCGCGAGCTTGGCCTGGGTGAGCTGGAACCCGGCGATCGGCCGGCCGAACTGGATGCGCCCCATCGAGTAGCGCCGCGCGGCATCCAGCGACGAGCGGGCCGCGCCGAGCGCGCCCCAGACGATGCCGTAGCGCGCCTCGGACAGGCACGCGAGCGGGCCCTTGAGCCCCGTGACGTCGGGGAACACGGCATCCGCGGGCAGACGCAGGTCCTCGAAGGTGAGCTCAGCGGTCACCGAGGCACGCAGCGACATCTTGTGGCTGATCTTGTGCGCCGCGAATCCCGATGTGTCGGTGGGCACCACGAAGCCGCGGATGCCGCCGTGCTCCTCGCCCGCGTTCGCCCAGACCACGGCGACGTCGGCGATCGAGCCGTTGGTGATCCACATCTTCGAGCCGTTCAGCACCCAGTCGTCTCCGTCCTTGCGGGCGCGGGTGCGCATCGAGGCGGGGTCGGAGCCGTGGTCGGGCTCGGTCAGGCCGAAGCAGCCGATCGCCTCACCGGCGGCCATCCGCGGCAGCCACTGCTGCTTGTGCTCCTCGGTGCCGAAGCGCCAGATCGCGAACATCGCGAGGCTGCCCTGCACCGACACCAGGGACCGGATGCCGGAGTCGCTCGCCTCGAGCTCCAGGCAGGCCAGGCCGTAGTCGACGGCCGACATGCCGGCGCAGCCGTACCCCTCGAGGTGCATGCCGAGCAGCCCGACCTTGCCGAACTCCAGCGCGAGATCGCGGGA
>Ga0208564_1001052_pt1 | contig 23715 bp, 11 predicted proteins | sample AD_UKC073_MetaG_FD_184439 | JGI IMG/M metagenome (GOLD analysis project Ga0208564, IMG submission 184439) | Active sludge microbial communities of municipal wastewater-treating anaerobic digesters from USA - AD_UKC073_MetaG (SPAdes) (version 2) | ecosystem: Engineered > Bioreactor > Anaerobic >... | reverse complement strand
GCCATCCCGTCCGTGAGCAGCAGAACACGGTTGACTTGGCCGGGGCGGCATTCCTTGAGGGCTTCCTCATACCCCCTGAGCAGGCCACCTGAAAGGTTGGTGCTCCTCCCTGGCCAGATAGAATCGATGGCTCCTTTGACAAGGTCTTTATTCGTGACCTTCTGAGATGGGAGTGCTACGTCAACCTCGTGGTTAAAGACGGTTATTGATAGGACATCGTTGTTCTACAAGGAATTGTGTTGCCTGCTTCACCTGACCCGCTTCGGTCGAGCACTACGTTGATGTTGAGCGGCAACCGCGAGTCGGACTTGTCGCTGCCTGCTTTGGCCTCTTCGGTGGCTTGGTTTGACGCCGAAAGCTCGATCACAGCCCAGAGTTTTCCGGGCCTGTTTGCCGGGAGCATGCCATGGGATAAAGCAATTCCGACTTGAATAGGGCTTACGACCTTCTCATCATTCACTTCGTCGTGTATTAGCTGCCTCTAGCTATGGGCAAGCAAGGTAGTGGTTAACATGTCACAAAGAGGACTGGCTTGTGTTCTAAAAGCGTCAGTTGCCGGTCGAAGCGGTCTATGTGATGATTCGCCAAAACCTTGCCGGAAATCGGCGTCCCTGAAGCGGAATTCACCGATGCTTGCTTATATATAGATACCCGTTCATCTCGATCTGACCTTTTGGCTCGCCGGGTGCTGCGGGAGATTGGAATTGGGTTGCGGAAGGACGTTTTGCTTCAGACATCACATCGAGGACAGTTTCCGGGATCCTGGCTGGTTTTCGGCCCAACATTTGCCGTCTCCATGCTGGATCAGCTTCACTTCTGATCAGGGCCCTTACTGATCGAGGCGCATACTGCGGGACCACTGTTTCCACCCAGGGTTCCGGGAAGATGCGGGCGCGTGTTGTCGGTGGTTGTCGCGCATTTCGCGGTCGAGGATGGATTTTTTGAATATGAGTCCAAATCCAGTCGTATACTTGCATGGTCTGTCAATCTGCTGACCGGCTCCTATCTTTATGAGAGGCGTCGATGGGGCAGATTATCGATGATATCAAGGACGGTTTGCGGAGTAGGGTTGCACCTAGGGTGGTGCTATCAACCCACGGTGTAGTGCGGGGGAGGAATTGGCGGCAAAATGGATGCGCGATTGGTGCGCGGCCTCATTATCGCTCTCATCTTCGGGACAGTGGCTCTCCTCGTGGTGTTTAAGATATCAGGAGCAAAGGTCACTTGGTCGGATTTGATGAGAATCAACCCGGTTGTGGTTATCGTGGCGCTTTCGCTCGTGACGGCGACTTGGGTTTTCGATAGCCTCCGAATGTCGGCCCTAATCCGAGCCATAGGCGAGAAACTCGGTTTTTTGAGCGGGATTCGTGTCGCCATAACCGGCGTTTTTGTGGCCAGCTTGATGCCGTTCAATGCAGGCGGAGAACCCATGCAGATCTACTTGTTGAGGAATGAGGGCCTCAGCGTGGGACAGGCATCGGCAGTCGTAGCGGTAAAAACCTTCTGCAACGCTCTTGCAAAGGTTATTGTGGCATTGACTGCGTCTTCATGGATCGTCCTGTCCGGCATAGGTTGGCGTGTGCCGCAGCAGATGAAAGCGGTGTTGTTGACTGCGTCCTCGCTGTACGTGGGATTCTTCCTTTTCTCGCTGTTCCTGATGAATGACCCACAGCTGATCGAGACTGTTATTGCTCCGATTCTTCGCAGCCGATTTGTTGCCAGGCTGTTAAAACCTGATGGAAGTGAACGGGTTCTCAAATCGATAAGGAAGTGGATCTCCGAGTTTCAGGTCGCACTTGCGCACTATTGGGAGTGTGAACGTTGGACCCTGCTGGGAGTGATCTATCTGAGTGTGGCCGGATGGCTTGCCCTTATTCTGGTGCCTACGATGATCCTCGCTGGGCTCGGGGTTAGGGCGCCTAGCGAGCAAGTGATGGCCAATGTAATTCTCTTTCATATGGTTTCATCGTATGTTCCTACTCCCGGGGCGAGCGGCGCGGCCGAGCTGGGGTTTGCTGAGCTGTTCAGGATGGTTGTTCCGCCGGATCTGATCGGTGTGGCTGTAGCCCTTTGGCGGCTGCTCACCTACTACTTTACCCTGTTGGTGGGGGGCACTTTAACCTTGAGTCGGTTGTTGCGAGGCAGCGTTGGGCCGGCAGGGGATGAGGGATGAGGTTGGGGCCCTAGGCACAGGAGTCGAGGTGTTGGGCGTAGAGGATGGTTCTTCTGAGTCATCAAGGAAATCGGGGCGTGTTGGAGCCTGGTTATACCCAACATCCTGCTGCGAACCCTAAGTGGTGGCGATTTTTCCCGGAGGTCTGCGCAAGCCGGGTAGCCGACATATCTGCAGCCATCGCTTGGACAAATGTCAAGGGGGTATGGCTTTTCGGAGGGATTCATGGAATTCATCGTTAAAGCCCAGATAGACTAGGAAGGTTTTGGCCATGTCGTCGCACTCCATCCAGGTGCGTGGATTGAACGGACTTGATCAGGCTGAGTCCTCGCAGCTATGGAATGAGTGTCGAGGATATGGCGGAACTCGGCAAGCCCTCTGGCCAACATGGTGCTTTCTCAGGGTTAGTTCGATGAGATAGGACTGATTGATCTCGCAAAACATGAGGTCGGCCCCACCTTACTTGATTGAAACGCGTTGCCATCGAGGAGGCGTAGATTTGGGTGTGGGAATTCAGGGCAGTGGGTGAATATCCCCAAACGAGGTCTCGGCAGCTGAAAGGAGACTGAGACTTAATGGAGTATGAACAATGATAAGCGGATGAGAGAGCATGAGGCGGCAATCGAAAGAGCCTGTTAAAGTCTGAAGTAGTGGTGTGAATTTGGCAGAAGGATTTTGGGGTATTGACGGAACAGCCATCATGCGATTCTCTTCGGATGTAATACAGACTCAAACCGAATAGGGACAGGCCATATTGCACTATTTCGGAGGTATTTTCTTGAGATTAGCTACGTTGAGAGCAACATGTATTCTGGCACTAGCAGTGCTTTTGTTGGCAGTGAGTGCTTCAGGAGCGTTAGCGGCGCCGGAGGCAGTGCAAGATTTGACTGGAGTTGAAGAGCACAAGCCGTACTTCATCATCCACCTTGACGCCATCTCGTCACAGGTGTTCTTTGAGATGTATGACGCCGGCCTCCTGCCCAACATTTCGGAGCTGTTTTCCGAAGGCAAGGTCATCCCGTATGCTATTTCCCCATTTATGCCTGGTACCGAGATGATCTACCCCCGGTTGAAGCAGGGGGCTCCGGCGAGTTCGGATGATCCCATTTCGTGGACTTCAATCAACCGCCATACCGGTGAATACAAGACCTACCTTGACAATGTTATAGGGCTTTGGTCGTGGGCGCCGCGGTATGCGTTTGGTCAGCTTCTCACAGGCGTGCTAGGGCTTGACGCGTTGTCCCGTCTGTCGCTGGCGAACATCGAACGGCTTTTACGGGATTATGGTGTAGTTGAATTCCTGTGGTTGGCATCTGACACCGTGGGCCACATAAAGGGCATCGATGCGCAGAAATCCAGCGCAATGCGTCTCGACAGCATGCTGGCTCCGTTGGTGCGTTATACGAAAGACTCGCCGGGCAGCCTAAATCTTGTCCTCTACTGTGACCACGGGATGAGTATGATTGATGAGTATGTCCTCACGGAGCGTGCCATGGCCGAGGTTGCAGGTGACAAGGCGCTGCTCTGCTTCTACCCCAACGTGTATCTCAAAGACGAGCGGCATGCCCCCGAAGTTGCAAGGGCTCTTGGAGAGCGGCACGAGGTTGATTTTGCCTTTTGGCGTGACGGAGAGGGCCGGATAGTCGGCTGCCATGACAAAGGGACAGTGATGATCGATTATGATGACGAGCGGGTTGCCTACTCCTGTGAGGGAAGCGATCTGTTCGGCTATGTTGACCTCGGGTATTCGGGTGAAGCTCTAACCGACTCGGAATGGTTGGATCTGACCGCGCGGTGCCAATGGCCGGCTGTGCCAGTCCAGATTGTCAGATACATGCAGGGTGACTACAGTGGAGACGTGGTTGTAGTGACTAATCCTCCGAAAGGGATGCCTAACGCAAGCGGATTTGTTGCCCGTCACAAAGGTGTTGCAGCGTCTGACTGCACAGTGCCGGTGCTACTTGTGGGCCCTGACATCAACCTCGATCCTGTGCCTGATAGCATCTGGCTGCAGACTCTGTACAGCGATGTGTTGGGCATTGACACAGTCAACACTCTGCGTGCCGAAAGGGAACCACACAGCTTGTCTCTTTCGTCAGCCGGGGTTGGGTGTACCCTATCGCCTGCTCCGAGCTTGGTGCTGCAGTTAGAGCTCGGGAAGGGATCTAGCGATTTTCTGTGTGAGATCGATGTGTTCCGTACTTTCAACACGAGGATCTGGATTGGGGCGGGGATAGTTGCCGATAGGGCATCTTCATTATCACCATGCGGCACCTTTTCGACCAGGTCGGAACTTTTTTCTGGCAGGATGGTTTTTGAATTGCGCAAACTCAGATTCGACCATAAGGTTGAGCAGCAGACATCTGTCAGGTATGACGTTGGTAATGGTATCACATTGAGGTGGACTTATCCGGATCAATTCAGCCTGGGAGTGACTTGGTAGATATGGTTTTGCGAGAGAAACCTATGGCCCGGTTGAGCATGTGAGAGTGTTCTAGAGCGAAGGGGTGCGCAACCTGTGGGGCAGTGGAGTGGTAAGGAACAGAGGAGCCTACATGAGGTTGAAAAGCGCATTCCATCCCCAATACGCAAGGGTGAATAGAAGGCTGAGACCGCTCGGTATTATTAATAGTCGCCAGCTTTCCCCCAAGTCAGCCCCGAGATATTGTGTTGTAGCGGTTAAACAGACATGTGCGGGGGAGACGAGATACCCTGAAAACGATGACATGAAGAGGGCGACGACGAAGCCGAAGGGAGTCGGCAGGTCTGCGATTAGGGGCAGGAGAAGGGGGGCTGTGATGGCTACGGCGGCGGTATGTGAGCCTAGCACGAAGGCAGCTGCAATGGGCATGGCGATCCCGAACAAGAGCAGGGATGCCGGGCTTGTCTGCATGCTGGCACTTGCTATATCTAGGGCTGGCGAGTTGGCCACTGTTTTGCCCAAAAGAACGGTGCCTGCCACTGTCGCAACTACGGGCCAATCGATGCCGCGCACTACGCCTTCCCTAAATCTTCTGTTTACCTCTTGCCAGTAGGGTTTGCCCGGTTGCACCACAAAGACTCCTGTTGCCACGCTAAATGCTACAGCCAGCGGGAAACTGACTGGGGTTGCCAGGGCGAAAAGCAGAACTACGATGATCGGAGCTATAGATATCAGGATCATCGGGAATGTTGTACGGGCCCGGGATATTACTGCGCTCGGCAGCCTGGATTGAGCGTCTAAGCCAAAGGCGGTTCTTGAGTGTGTACCCGAAGGCTCCATTGGCGGTGCTTCCTGCGGGAACACCAGCTTGGCTGTGGATAGAATTACTATTATGCAGGCAATGGAGCCTGGCAATGCGAAGGCGCTATATGGTACGCCCGAGACTTGTTGGGTGAGGAGAAGGGTTGTGGAGAGGGGATAGATGTAATACCATGCATGTCTGAACATGATGTTGGCAGTCACTTTCTGTTCTCGGCTCATGTCCAAGGCATCTCCAACAGAATCGATGACTGGCGCGGAGAAGACTGCAGCCCCTGGAACGCTGAGGAAGCCCATAAGTGAAGGGATGAGGAAGACAACCCAGCGATCATCTTTGACTAGGCTTCTTATTCCCTGTGCCAAGGCGTCGGTTGCTCCCGAGGTTCTCATTACACTCCCTAACATGGTGATGAGGGCGATGGAAACAAGCAAGGTGAGGCCGTTCGGATCAATAAATGTATCGTGCAATGCTCCAGCAAGCATGGCGATTCCGTTGCCGCTCATAGCTGTAACGACCAGCGCGGCTATTGTGGCTGCAAGTCCCACATTTACTTTGTGCCTGACGGCGATGAGCAATAGGCCAGTTCCTACTGCGAGCCCCACATAAGGCATCAACTGGCACCTCCGAGAACATGCTACCACATCCCAGTATATTTCGACATCTGGCACTGGTTCAATGCTGAACGTGTCAGGAAGGCAGTCTCGATATTCGGGCGTTAGTAAAGGAATTGAGAACACCGTGGAGTATGTATGCCTAGGGACTGTGGAGCTGCAGTGGGCTATGTAGCAAAGATTGTTCAGATTCTCCCGTAGGCTAGCGGCCCCATTTTACGCTTTGCGCAAGTGGGCGGATTGAGGTTGTAGCGCAACCACTAGGATGCTCAGTATTGTGCAGCCTTGTGTGGTTGTTACAGATTTTACATAAGCCTTGCTTCGGCCGGGAGCGGTGTATGTGAAGTTCATGGTTGCGGAGTGGGACGGGTAGGCGAGAATGTAGACTGATGGCTCAAGATGAGGGAGGTTTCGTTTGGAATGCATGTCCAGACCGTGGAATACAAACGCGTTGACGGATGCAGCATATGTGCTGATGTCTATGGTTCATCCATTCCAAGCTCTCCCGCTGTAGTGTACATACATGGCGGGGGTTTGATATGGGGATCGCGGAAGCGGGTTGTGCCGGAGCAAATCTCTGCCTTTGTGGGTCAGGGGTATACTGTGATATCCATAGACCACCGTCTTGCCCCCCAAACAAAGCTGCCGTCCATTGTTGAAGATGTGTGCGACGCTCTGAGCTGGGTATTGGATGACTGCCCCAGGCTCTTTGACATCGACCCTTACCGAGTCGCTGTATTCGGCAGGTCGGCAGGCGCGTATCTTGCGTTGCTCAGCGGGACCCTTGCCCGAAAGCCGAAAGCTGTCGTTTCGTACTTTGGATTTGGCGATCTTCTCACTGATTGGGGGAATAAGCCAAGTGGGTATCATCTGTCAATGCCCGAAGTTTCGAAGAAACGGGCATATGAATGCATAGGAAGCAATGTTATATCCGGAAGCGGCGAAGAACGTTTGCCGTTCTATATCTACTGCCGCCAACAGGGTATCTGGATGCGCGAAGTGGTTGGCCTCAACCGAGATGACAGAGTCCTGAAGGAATACTCGCCCATGCACAATGTAAGGTCGGATTACCCCCCTACACTGTTGATGCATGGCGAGGAAGACAAAGATGTGGATTGCACGGAGTCCGTAAAAATGGCCAATGCACTGACTCACGCAGGAGTAAAAAACGAGCTGATAACCCTTCCCGGCCTAGGGCACTCCTTCGACCGCCAGATGGGGGACGCGCGGGTTAGGGAGTCACTCGAGTCCATGCTGGCTTTCTTGCGCGATAATCTATAGACAGGTGGATGCAGCTATTCGACTCATGGAGTGTGCTTGAGTCTGTTGTGAGGTGGGTTTTGTGATCAATGCCATAACTGGTCTGGATGATCACCTATTGCCACGTTTGGAGGCGGCAATCGGAAGAGCCGACAGGATACGGCTGATTGTGGCATTTGTCATGGAATCTGGGGTGAAGCTCATCCTGCCAAGTCTTCAGCAGGCGGCTAGCCGAGGCGTGTCTATAGAGCTTATTGCGTGGCGCTAGCATGACAGGTCTGTGTCACTCGTGTCTGATATGATCATTATCAAGTTGACCACGCAAACTTGATAGTTCAAGCTGGTATCGGCATTTTCCTAGAAAACAGAAGGAACAACATGATTATCGGCGAAAGGAATACTAGGTAACCCTAGGCAAGTTGATTATTGAGTCATCGCTGACTTTGCACTATTTGCAGCTCGGGCTTTGGCTAAATAATAGTGTTCGAATCTTCTTAGGCGGTTATCTAGAGTAACACCAATAGTAGATAGCACTGGACCATGATTGCTTATCATGGATCCAATTGGCAAACTTCGTAAATGAGATTGATTGTATAAGAGATAGCGCAGGATATTTTTCTAAAGTCTACCATTGTTTATATCATTCAACGTTCTACACACTACCTACACTGATAGATTGTAAATTGTTATCTATAATCCACAATCCACTGTTTGCGACGCTGAAAGGCTGCCGGTATACTACCATACATATCTATTCGGTCGGTGGGCCGCACATCTAGTGTTTGAGTGAAGCAAACAACAAATGTTTATTTGCGCATCCTCGTGTAGTCGCGTTCTAGGAATGAATGAACTAATATGATAACGCCATAATCTACAAAATCATAGCCAGTGTAATTGGTCGGGTGGTCGGAGGAGGGGCGATATATAGAATATGGCAAGTGAGGTTGCAAGCTATGAAGATTATGTAAAGCAGGGTAGTCTAGGAAGGCATGAGACCTTTACCCCTAGGTATGGCTGGCTCAAGAAAGGGTATGATGCCGCCAAGGAAGATGCAAATGTATTCAGGGCAGTTAACGCGATACAGCGTCTAGGTGTTGGCAAGAACATGGTTAGGTCGATCAGATACTGGTGCCAGGCATTCAAGGTTCTCGATACAGATCCCTCTGGCGGAATGGTACCTACAAAGTTAGGCGATAACTTGTTTGCGGACGATGGCTGGGACCCCTATCTCGAAGATGCGGCGTCCTTATGGTTGCTGCATTGGCAACTTTTTGTGCCTCCCCTTGACGCCGTAAGCTGGGTGTTCGCTTTCAACCGATGTAATCTATGGAGTTTTGATACCCGACAGCTCAGCAGGGTTATAAAAGACTCTGCTAGCAAGTACGATAGTCTTTCATCCTTGTCAGACAACTCATTTGCGCGAGATGCTTCTTGCATTATTCGAATGTACGCAAGGGTTGGGTCGGCCAGCGAGTCTGAGATCCAATGTCCGTTTACAGAAATGGGTATCATGAGACCAACAGAGGATCTCAATTCAGTTCGGTTTGACACATCGACCAAGCACGATCTTCCACCGCTGATATTTGCAGCATCGTGCTTTTCATTTATAGCGCATTATGTGCCGCCGGGCCCAAAAACCGTATCTATTCACCGGTTAACGCATGATGCGAATTCGCCGGGCGTGGTCTTCAAGTTGACCGAAAGCGCCGTAGGGGCTTACTTGCATGAGGCTGAAGAGAAAATGGAGGGCTTCGCATTAATCGATATTCTAGGAGACGTGCAGCTGCACCTGAACGAACATCCTCTGACTTTGTACGAGAGTGCGCTAGAGAAATATTATACGGAGCAATAGAGAAATGAGAGTATCGGATATTGTCCAACCTGATATGAATATTGCACGCTCTACTAGCTTGGAGCGGGACAAGAGCGCAACTAGTTTCATTAGAGATTATCAACTGACTGCAAAAGCAACAGAAGCACTTGGCCGTTTTGCGGATGCACTTGGCGGTGAAAAAGTGTCAGCCTGGTCCTTAACAGGACCGTATGGCATGGGGAAATCTAGTTTTGTATCCTATTTGATGGCCCTGACTGGTCCGAAAGATGATCCCCTAACGGAGATGGCAATGAAGAAGCTAGAGGATTCGTCTCCGCAGTTGCATTCAAGAATATCCAATGCTATGGCCGAAGCTGTAGACGACGCAGGCTTCTTCCGGATCGCCGTTACGGCTGCTTATGAACCGATAAATAACACCTTGGCGCAAGGACTCCGTGAAGCACTAATGAGCACTCAGCTAGATAGCGGAGATCAATGCATTGAACGACTGAATCGGCTTATAAATAGCGATTGCGTTGATCCGAGGGAATTGCTTGCCGTTTTTGAAGATGTGCGTAATCTAGCAGGGTGTCCAATGATTGTAGTAGTAGATGAATTTGGTAAGTGCCTGGATTACATGTCCCATCATCCTGGTGAAGGCGACATATTCATTGTTCAGCAATTGGCTGAGCTTGATGATATATACCTTTGGGTCTGTTTACATCAGGCTTTCGATGATTATGCGTTAGGGTTATCTATTCTTCAGAGGCAAGAATGGGCCAAGGTGCAGGGACGATTTGAAGACATATCCTTCGTGGAATCGACCCCGCAGATGCTATATCTCATAGGTAGGACTTTAAAACAGAGCCAAGACGAAGAAATGGAAAGGCTAATTAGGCGGTGGGCAGTGAATGCCCATGAGCTTATTGACCAGCTTGTTGGGGCTGACAAGCAGTATTTTGACGTGGACGCAATAGCTGGCATGTACCCACTACATCCTCTAACTGCTATTGCATTGATAGAACTGTGTAAAAAGTATGCTCAGAATGATAGGACCCTCTTCGCTTTTATGTGTGGTGGCCATAAGAATGCGCTGCCTGCTTATATTCAAACAACAGTGATTGCTAGTGAAGAATGGCTTCCCTCTGTGGGTTTGGATTACCTGTACGACTATTTCTTCAATATTGTTACAACGACATATGTGAATCGATCTGAATCTCAGAGATGGATCGAAATACATGACATCATAAGGGGAGCAAGCCATCTGTCCGTTGATGAGTATGCGTTGTTGAAGACCATTGGTGTTTTGAACCTCCTGTCAAATAACCTTGGAATAAAGGCAAACCTAGCAAACATCTGTGCCATCATGGAATACTCCCATAATATACCACGCGCGAAGGTCTGTGATATTGTAGAGGAATTTGCCAATAAAGGGTTTCTTATATATAGGGAATATGCAGATGAATATCGATTATGGGAAGGGTCTGATTTCGATATACACGGGGCAGTTCGTCAGAAGAGGGAGAGACTGATTTCTGCTCCGCTAGATGCCATTTTACAACGATACGTGGAACTCTCTCCCGTAACGGCATCACGCCATTCGTACAAGACAGGGACTACCAGACGTTTTGAACGACGTTGGGTCGATGTTGCATCGTTGTCTGACGGGCTGAGTCCATGCGAGGGCTTTGATGGCTTACTGGTATATTCCTTTGGAACTACCCCTGAGCCAAGCTTTATTCCTAGGATATGTAATGATGGACGGCCACTGCTTGTCGCTTATTCTGGAGCTAGACGGACTATTCATGAATTGGCTTTGGAATTAGCGGCATCTCGCCTCGTTCTTGAAAACAGTCCTGAGCTTATGCATGACAGTGTAGCCCGGAAAGAAATGAGGTTTCGCATTGAGGTTGCGGAACAAAAGCTTCGCATTCATTTGAAGGAGCTGTATAGCCCAGGTTCCGAACGTGTCAAGTGGTATAAGTCTGACCGGATTACGGGTGTATCTGAAGTACACATATGCAATGCTCGAGGGCTTTCTTCTATACTCTCGGATCTTTGCGATGAATACTACTACAAGTCCCCCCGGATTCATAATGAGATGGTCAGCTATCACACGCTGTCCGGTGCTGCATCGCGTGCCCGTCGTGAGCTGGTCGAGGCTATGGCAACAAGGTCTGCTGAAGAGCGCTTGGGGTTTGATGGTTTTCCACAAGAGGTTGCCTTATACATTTCGCTACTCGAGGCTGAAGGGCTACACAGGAGGGATGATGCAACTGGATTTTGGTATCTGACACTAGAAGGTCGGGATAATGATCTTAACTATGTCTGGGAACAGATAGACCAGTGCATAGAAAACGCCGACGATTCTGGAATAAGTGTGGCGGATATTCTTAAGGTGCTCTATGAGCCCCCGTTTGGGATGAGACAGGGGCCAGCCCCCATATACCTTTCTCTATATATCTTGGTCAAATCAGAAGAGATTGCGGTGTTTCTGGAGGACAAGTACTTGCCATATGTTTCTGCTGCAGACATGGCGCTAATGCTCAAGCGTCCGGAGTTATTTGTTCTGAAGAAATTTGCTGCGTCGAACATGGAAAGGGAAGTATTTGATCTTTATCGTGCAATACTGAACACGATTGAGATAGCTGCAGATACAGGCTTGCGCAATGCGACTATGTTGGGAGTAGTTGGCCCGCTTACGAGATTTATCGATGAGCTAACGGCGTACGCGAAGCGAACTAGGAATATTTCCACAGAGGCCCAACGGGTAAGAACAGCTATTCTCAACTCTGTTGACCCTATTGAACTCCTTTTCGAGGGGTTGCCTAATGCTGTTGGCGTAGAGCTTGGGGCAACTGATGGTTGGAACCGTGAGTGGCAAGATGCGTTCCAGAATAGATTGCGAAGCTCTCTCTTGGAATTAGGCGAAGCGTATAACCTTCTTACCTCATCCGTAAAGGATGTTGTTGCAGAAGCGTTTCGATGTGAAGACTTAGCAGAGTTTCGTGCAACACAATGTGAAGATTTGAAGAAGCTAATCGACATCTGTAATGATAATGAACTAAAGGCGGTATTACGAGCACTAACGAGGAAATGCGATAGCATTGATGACTGGGTGGATGGTATAGCTGGCACAGTATCCAGAAAACCTATGTCTTCATGGCGTGATGGTGACTTAGAATTGTTTGCTCTCAAATTAAGGGACTTTGCTAGTCGAATAGAGCAACTACAACAACTAGCTGCTGTAACAGGCTACTCACGGATGGATAATGCCATATGCTTAAACATATTGATGCCGGATGGAAATGTGATTAGAAAGTCGGTCATACCAGATGATGAAGGGAACGCTGTGGTCAGGAAAACAATCGATGAGGTAATGAAGTTGAGCGAGGCTGCCAACCTTTCGAGTGATGAGCGTTGGCTAGTCATATCAGGGCTAGTAGAGAGCCTTCTCGAGGGTGATAAGGATGCTACATAAGGACACTACATGCTGTAAAGCCAAGAAGGAGCGACACATACTTGCTATTTCGGGGGGGAAGGATAGCGCTGCCCTCGCAGTCTACATGAGTAAACACTATCCCGACCTAGAGCTAGAGTATGTTTTCACTGATAGTGGCCTGGAGCTCCCCGAAACCTATGCGTATCTCGACAGGATCAGAGCTGTTTTGGGCATTGATATCACCGTGATCAGGCCTGAAAGGGATTTCGATTACTGGCTTAAGTATTACAACGGAGTATTGCCATCGCCCCAGAACAGGTGGTGTACGCGTCAACTAAAACTGAGGCCTTATGAAGCCTACATTGGGAATGACTTAACCTACAGCTATATCGCAATTCGTGCAGATGAGAATCGCGAGGGTTATCGAAACACGAAAGGGAATATCGTGCCCTGCTATCCTTTTGTGGATGAGGGAATCACACTTTCAGATGTAATTGGGATGCTGGATGAATGCGGCTTGGGGCTTCCTGACTACTATGAATGGCGGTCTAGATCCGGTTGTTACTTCTGTTTCTTTCAGTCAGATGATGAATGGCGAAGCTTAAGGGAACGTCATCCGGAGGAATTCGAAAGGGCGTGCCTCTATGAGGAAAACCACAGCGATGGGAGGGTGTACACGTGGAGAGGCAAAAGGCGGGGTGTGCCTCTGTATCTAAGGGATCTTAGAGGTACGCCTAGGCCAGTTAGTGATTATCTGTTTCAAGAGCGTGATAATGATAATCGGTTAGTTAGCATTCTAAATGACATAGACATGCCCGTTATGGGCGACAAAGAGTTTTTTGTGTAGGGTGAGGTGTATGCATGCTGTAGGAGATTCCTTGGCAAGGCCCGGGCTCGACAGGAATGAATCATTGGCAACGGGCCCAAGTACTAGCCTGTTCAAGCACGAACAGGACGTAATAGACAAAATCAGAAACCAGATTCAAAGTGAGGATATCGGGAAGCTGGCTTCTAACGTTTACATCTTTGACCGGGCGACTGGCAGTTATCTCGAATGCGATATTGTGCTCGTTGCATATTCTGGCATTTACGTCGTTGAACTTAAGCATTGGTCGGGGCATATTGAAATTGCACCTTATCAATGGAAGATTAACCATACCAAGGAAGTGATATCGCCTCACAAGAATAACCATCGTAAATGTCAAGTTCTAAAGAGCATTTATGAACACCATTTTAGGACATATCCAACTGATCTGTGGGTCGAATCGGTAGTAGTGCTGACAAATCCTGATAGTGTAGTAGTGGGCGCTAGCGATCCAAGCGAACTTGATGACGTAGCCAAACATAACCCAACATTCGATTCGCCGGCTCAGTTTATGAGATATCTGCGGCAGAAGCAAAGTGGAGCAGGTAGCTCCATTCTTGATACTAGGCAAGTTGACAATATCGTTGATTACCTCGTTAACCTTCAGAATCCCCAAAAAGGAATACATTACAGTATCCCGGGTTATGAGATTGTCAGCTACTTATACCAAACCCCAGAATGCATAGAGTTGGTAGCCCGACCTGTCAATGGCCGGACTAGAGGGTTGAACCGTTTTAGAGTCTTTCGCCCTCCTGTTGAAGCAACACGAGAAGAGAAAGAACGGTTTGTTAAGAGAGCTACCAATACCTTAAATGCGGTGTCGGATATAGGCGAACACCCTAACATTCATAAGGTATGGCGTATCCCCAACGATTATGGGGACATCATAGAGATGTCTGACTGGTCCGAAACAGGAACTTTGCGCGATCTAATATATGAGCGCGATGGCAATTTTGACAAAGATGAGGCTTTGGCAATATGTAGACAGATAGCACTCTCTCTTCACGAGGCACACCGCTGCAACGTCATTCACCGTGCAGTAAAGCCAGAAAACATACTGATCATGCACGATATGGCCAAACTGACAAATTTCGACCTTTCTTATCAGGTTGAGGATCATCGGTTAACCGTTATTCCGGATGTATCTGCTATTAAGGACGATGGTTACATAGCGCCTGAGGTTCTCATGGGTATGGATATTGACGAAGGTAGTGACTATTTCAGCCTAGGGGTAATAGCGTATCAACTATTGACAGGGGTTAAGCCCTTCGCGTCAACGAGGGAGTTTGTTGCCAAAGGTGGAGCGCTAGAATCTGATGAGATCGAAATGTTGGTTGGGAAAGGGACACCGGAGGCTACTGTTGACGCCATACAACGCATGGTAATTGCAGATCGCCGATCACGGCTGAAAAACGGCGATACAATCATATCTGCATTCAGTAGAAACGACATGGAACGGGAGGAAGGTGCACGCACGCCTGAGCACAATGCAGTATTGCAGGCCGGCGCTAAGCATGATGTTTATACAATAACCGGTTTTGTTGGTGCGGGCAAGGACGCACAGGTTTATCGAGCAGAGACATTGGAGAGCCGGATAGTAGCTCTTAAGATGTTTAACAGGGAAGTTCCCAAAAGTAGAATCATGAATGAGTATAAGGTCGGGACTGCTATACACTGTCCGTATGTTGCAGAATACTACAGTATTGGCCATTGGAGTAATGATAGATACTTTATAGCGCTAGAATATGTCGCGGGCAGGTCTTTACGAGAGATGATTGACCAAGAGGAAAGGCCGGATAAAACCACGTTCCGAGCTATTGCAGTCTGCTTGATGGAAGCGATAAGGGCATTTCATCTGCACGAACGCGATGGCAAAGTGAGACCTCTATTGCATAGCGACATAAAACCAGAGAATATTCTGCTCCCCGAAAAGGATAAAGCAGTGCTCATCGATTTGGGGATAGCAGGTGAGCCTAGAGTGGACATTTTTGCGGGTACAGCAGGGTATGTGCCACCTGATAGCATGGACGGGACAGATATGCAGTTTTCCGAAAGCGTAGATCTATTTGCCCTTGGCGTTACGTTGTGGGAATGGTTATTTGGGGCTAAACCCTATCAGAGTGCTACTATCGGAGATACGCCCGACATGCCAGAACATATCGATGAGGAAATGCGGCAGTATTTACCATGGTTGCAGAAGGCTGTAGCTACTGAAGGCCATGAAAGATACTCTACGATTGAAGAGATGTATGATGCCTTCCTAAAGTGTGATAGAGAAAGTGATGGGACTTCCGAAAAGGCGGATGCTGAAAGACATAGGAAAACGATCCTTCCCCATGACGAGGTTTCGTCCGAAGCTGTCTGTGGCAACACTGGAAAAGAGCGCGAAACTGGGACGCCGGAATTGGCAGCTTGGAATCCATTCGTCGAATACCTCAACTCACTATGCAATTCATCCGCAGCTAATGAGAACGCTACCGCAGAGTCTCAGATTGGGAACGAATTTTTCGAGAGGATCCATGTCAGGAATCCCATCACTGATTACGTCTATGATGTGCTTTTCGAGGACAAGACCAATGTCATTCTTACAGGCCACGCAGGGGATGGAAAAACGACCATTGCTGCTGAGGTAATTCAAAGAGCAACAGGAGCGAGGCCGACGGTATTGCAGCGATCGGAAGACCTTTCCGAGGCTGGCTTGGTGGTCATCAAAGACATGAGTGAATTGGCCGGTCATGTTCAGGTTGATATTCTGAAAAGGGCCGTTGACGATGATTCGAAGAGATACTTAATTATCTCTAACACTGGCACATTGATAAATAGCTTTAGGGGACTACGAAATTGCGGAATAGGGGTTAGTGAAAGTGAATTGCTGACGGCTCTCGAATCCGACAGGCCAGAGTACGTGCTAGACCATCAGTTTCAGATTATCAATATTGCCAAAAACGATAGCATTGATACAGCATGTATGGTATTCGATAGGATGCTTGAAGAGGACAACTGGCGTGAGTGTCAGCAGTGCAAGTACGTTGATGTATGCCCTATTAATAGTAACGTAGTCTTGCTTCAAGACTCATTGGATACCGCCAAGTCGCGGGTCGCGCTCATGTATAGGCGATTGTACGAGTATAATATTGGGCTTACGATGCGGCAGATGACAGGCCACTTAGCATATGCTATTACTGCTGGGCTGAACTGCGAAGACATACATGACATGTCATATATTGGGACGAAATCGTGTTTCCCTGGGACAATGTTCTTCAATCGATTCTTCGGTGATGACGGGGATGAAGTGGCCCCCGAAAGCCTGCAGCTATTGCCTGTGCAGCATATTAGGGAAGCCAATTTTGGTACATCCCTCGACCCCGAATTCGAAACGAGTGCGTGGATCGGAGATCAGGCGCCGTTTCCTCTCATAGGAAAGGCTAAAGACGTGTTTGAAAGGCTTCTCGCAACTCCGGATTTGGAGCCTCATTGTTGGCGTCGACAGGTCAGACGTCTAGGATATTTTACTAGTCCAATGAACGAGCAATCTGCGGGCAGATACGTATGCAACTTCTTGCAATCTCCTACATTGATGGACTTCTTGAAGTATTCAGAGGCCGATAGTTGTATTTCTGCGCTTGATGAAAGACATTATCGTCATCAGATACTCCAAGTGCTTCAGGAGCATTTCATAGGCATACGTTTGCCAGAAAACAACCGGGTAATACGCGACTTGTACATTACGCTAAATCATGGAGAGAACAGTTCTAGAACGCAGATGGTGCTTGCAACTCTCAGAGAAGACGATTTTAGGTTAGTTCTTAGGAAGCGCTACATTTTGGGATCTAATGCAAGGAGTGTACTCTGCCTGGACTACAAAGATGGCGAAGCAACAATGGTACTAGATTTGCCGTTTCTCGATTATGTAGAGCGTAGATATCAAGGAGAGATTGCTGAGGAGCTATCTGCGAGCTATATGAACAGACTGGACCGGTTTAAGGCCGAACTCCTTGCTGCGTATGACAATCATTCGGAGGCCATTTGTGATAACGAGCGGTGCCTGGTTTTGCTTCGTATAGATCAGGCATACACGTTTCGAGTGATCACCATCCTCCAGAGCGATAACTACCTGGAGGTGATCTAGTGACTCTGCCAATGCCTTTTCCCACGAAGGAGATCGCGGGCGACTACAATCCGGCGATTAGACTCTTCGGGTTGCGGTTTGTTGCGGATCAAACGATTGTGGAATACCTATCGGAATTCTTGTCCATCGTCTTTTCTAATAAGACAATCTGGGATGACACCATAACCACGCCACTCCCGAGTCTTGAGGATCTGCAAAAATGGTCCGCAACTAGCGAATATGCGCCACTGAGATATGCTCCGCCTATCAGGCTGAACCTCAAACTATTGGCGTTCTACGGTTTGACGCCTCTTGCAAAACGGCACAAGGTTCATGGCTATGGTTATGAGAGAGTAGCAACGATGTTGGAAAGCCAGATCAAATCTTCCACGGTAGAACCTGAGGAGGCACGCCGTTGTATTGAGGATTTCTTCAAAGGCTTTCAGGGTGCTGGCGATACTAGGACGTGGTGTGCACGGACGTTCTATCCGATCTCGGAAAGTCTCTTAACCCAGGAGACTATGTGGGAGGAGACGAAAGCACGCAAGGATGATCTTAGCACCTGGGAGGACTCTATAGACAACTTCAGCCGCTATTACAGCACAACCAAGCATAATTTTCTAGCCAGAGGCGGAGAACTACTATATCTTCAGTTGTGCAATGCATTATCTACTGAACAGCGCAGTATCGATGATTTTGTAGGAAACGCAGGCCCATTTTTTGATGAAGATGAAGTCCAGCTAAAGACGTTGCATAATTCACTTCAGAATGGATTGAAGAGGCTTTATGGATCCTACACTGCACCACTGGATGAGCTTGCAGACTACGTGGAACGACTAGATAAGGAAACATACAAGCGTATTGGCAACTATTCTAAGGCTCTGACGTGTGAGTGGTGTCCTCGAGACAGCTGGCCCGAAGGTTATTTATTCGCTGTAGAGCTCAATCGATTGATGTCTACGACAGTCAGCCTTGCCGACAAGCTTGAGCTAATGATGATAGGATGCGCGTTGCAGGTATTAAGAAGCCTATGCGCCCAGAGTGCTAGGTACATGAGCCCCTTAGATAAGGCCAAGAAGGGGCGTGGCGGGGCGCTTGGATACGCATGGATATTTTCAGCTCCGGATTCGTGCACAAGACAACAGAGCTTGGTGTCACAAAGGAACCTACAGGCCATAGAGGCACTTATTCAGGGGGTTTTGCGTATCAGTGCCTTGGAAACGTACGTAAGAGAAGGCCAAAAGGATGACCGCAAGATTCGGGAAAGGTACAAGGAAGCGGACAAGAAATATGGCTACAAGCTATTCCGTTCATTGGGCAAGAATCTACTTATCATAATCCCCAGGCGGGGCTCTGGCGCCAGATTCGTAATGACTGAGAAAGTTTTGCGTTACATGGTCATGACTCTTGTCAGGCCCGGTGAAAGGTTGACCTACGACGAGTTTCTTGAGCGCCTGTATTGCTTTTATGGGATTGCCGTTGAATCACCCCAGCTGATGGACGCTATGGTTTGGAGTGGGCTGCCTGCTAATCAGTCTGTGCAGTCCGACAGGGAATCATGGCTATGCCAGATGCTGAGGGCTGGCGGATTCTTGACTGAGCTTTCAGATGCGCGCTCAATCGTCTGTAACCCTTTTGGCACGAATATTGACTAGGCAGGGGTAATTTGGATGAAATATTTGGCGAATGCTATAGCCGACTACATATTGAGGAATGTGGATCGGAATTCAGGGACTCTTAGATTCGTGCTTCCCTCCTACCCGGCTGAGGTCTTGCTAGAAATAGGGCGGAAAGTCGATGAAGGGATCCAACGGCGGCTGGATCGCAATATTGGTTATGAATATGGAATAGCCTATAGACTTGGCAAGGAATGGGCGGCAGGTACAAGAGCTGACAAAGCATGCTTTGAGCAGATTCAAGAAAAAGGTTGGTATAACAAACAGAACAATCTTACAAGCCTACGAAATATTGTAAAACCCGACGACGTGGATTGCCTTGTGATTCTCCTGGCCGGTTATACCGATGTTGACGATCAGGCTAGCTTGAAGGACTTTTTCCACCTAGATCAAGATGATGTATGGGATATGTGCTTGCGCCAGTCCTTCGCGGGCTGGGTAAGGGATTGTGTTCGGGGGCACATTAACATGGATGACGCCGAGCACGATATAGAAGCAATATGTAACGTCTTGGAGGGACTTTGCAATAACGGCTTGGCTCACGTGCTTGATATAAGCAATTTCCTTGAAAGTCTAGATTTCTCATCAGCACGCGATGGGCACGATGCTTACAGAATAGTATTGCAGGGACTCCCATTCTTCGGATTGCCTCAAATGGATGGACTTGCTCACAAGCCGCTGTCAAGACGCAATTTCGGTAGATATGTTGCTCCCGCACAAGAGTTCCTTAACTATAGCATGTTCATTGATGAGAAGAAGAGAGAAACGGCTAGAATAAGCATTGATGGGTTTAGGCAACAAGTTGCCAACGGGATGTCTGATGTAGATATAAGTGTATTAGGGCCTTTTGCAACGGAGGAAAAACCCCTGGATGAATTCCTGAATGCTCTTGAGGATTATGTTGATAATAGGTCCGAAACCGCTCGCGCCAAGCTCGCAGGGGTTGATTTCCTATATGTATATGAGAAGGTACTCGGATATAAGCCACCCTCTCCCGGAGGTAAAGAACCGGCTATACCCAGAACCAGGAAACTGGCTGGGCTGCCGCCTGAGGTTTTTCTACATGGGTTATGGCTAACTTTTGCTGATTTCGAGAAGGCTAATAATGGAGTTGGTATTGATAGCGTCTCTGCAGTGGTGCTCGAAAGCATAGAGTTCAGATACGATTATGACGCTAGTGATGATGAGAACCATTGTGAATTGGCAAAGCTGTTCATGCGACGAGTGTTAGGCGGAATAGATGATTTTCTAGAGGACCAGCTTCGCCTTGGTGTTGGGGCGGACGATGCGAGTATTGCTGTAACATCCCGTCTTGAGCCGGATACAGAAGATGCTAGTCGGTTGTCTTATAGAAAGCACAACAATGCTGAGCCTTATTTGAAATTCCAGGTTTCCATTTTCACGCATGGCAATGACAAGCCATTTATTCGTGACTTTCGTTGGGCTTTGCCGGAGTACCATCAGAGCCGATTGTTGATAGATCTCTATGATTGGGCCTATGCGAAATGTCGTGTCGCAGGTGATGCACTGCCGATTTTTGCAGTGCCCTATATGAGCGAGATTTTCATGGCTAGCGACGAGGAAACGATAAATCATATTATGGGCAGAGCATTGCAGGAAAATAGACGGCTTGCGGCGGAACTTCACGCTGCAACTAACTTCAGGCAATACGAGTATACAGATAAGGTGCTTCCTCTTCTCGGAGGATTATCCGCATGTTATCAGGAGTTCATCGAACAGGTACTTACATGCGGGTTTTTCAATGCTCTCCATAGCAAGTATTATGTTCTTCGAGACAACTATTGCAGAGTACTGGAAACATATATTGAAACAAGCGATTGTAGTATCTCTGGCCCGTTGCTAATGAAGGCTTTCATGCTTGTTTCCGATAACAACTTGGATATGTCGGCATTGCTCCGGAACGATATCCTAGAGGCTGGTATCGTTACACCTCTACATCCGGCACTACTGGAAATGATCTTATATCAACATGTCTTTCTATGCGAAAGCTTTTGCTACTATTTCAACGAGAAATTGAAAGAACCGAGCGCCAAGCTGTTTACGGGCCGGCGCTGGGAACGTGCGGTTGAACTGTCAACAATGCGATGGCCAGTATTTGGAACAATCGGGGCAAACAGGTCTCTTGACACTCACGTTAATTCCTATGGCTACGTGCATCTGGTTGGTCATCCTAGGGGCGATTCGCTATCGATCGGTTCAACGCTGCTTCTGCAAGATAAAGATGTCGATGAAGATGAGGAGATTACAGATACGGACCTGTTTGGCGAAACTATGTCATCAAGGCTGATTAAACGTACTCTCCTCGACTATAGACAGGTGCACGAGCACGCAGATGATGGAATAAGTATAGGGGTTTACTGTGGTGGAGACATGCAGCCGATCATTGCGGGAATCGACTCATATCTTTCGGAGGTCATTACGAAAGAGCGCGGAAACAGGTTGTATTCACTCAAGTTGACTGTATTTTCAGACAGTGTGCATGACGCAACATTCTTACGGTGGGTAGACGCTTGGAAGGAACGTTGGCAACAGGCCGAACTGTCTCAGGCAAAACGGCACTACACGAACTGCAGAATATCCATTTCATACCAGGTTACCTCAAGCAAAGATGATTTTAAGCAGCTTGAAGACCTAGTCGAAAGGACGCCCCTAGATGTAATGGTATTCTTGAATTTCATACCCCCCGACTTGAGCGAATTCAAGCTTATCGGAGAAGACGATTTTATTGAGGCCGGATATCAGAAATTCCCTATCCTTGAGAAGATTTATTGCCGTGTTGACGATGGAGGGATGGATAGCCAACGTCGCAGGATCTTGAGCAACCACCGTTTTAGGTTAGGCGCTCTGCACGCCGAAGCCATGGCTCGAATACTGACAGGACCTCGAAGTTTGAAGCAGAAACATGCAGTCATTTGGAGGTCTGATTACAGCCGAGTGGAAAGAACTGTAGACGCTGCACATAGGTGTAGCGCGTGGGTCGTATGCATAGATCCATGTATGGATGAGCAGTTGCTAAAGAAACCGTACGAATCGGGTTTGTCCCGTGACATAATTGGCTTTGGCTCAGGTGTTGGGGCACATGGCGAAAGCAACTACACGATATCTACCGAGCAGTTCTACTTGTCCGACATATCAGAGAAGATTGGTTCACAGGTATCCGCAATATTTACCCCAATAGACAGTGAAAGCGCCGATCGAATTGCTAAGAGTCTAATGCAGGATGCACAGCACATAGGGGGACTTTCAGTGGTGAAGGCCACAGGACCATCAGATTATGTGAGAGATTACATGGCCTATTCCATGATGAGAAAGCTTCTGCCCAAGAATGACAGTGCGTTTTGCGATGAAATGATATCTTTGGACGCTGTTTGGCACTGGTTTGATGACGCAGAAGATCGAAAACGTCCCGATCTACTTAGACTTCACGCTAACGTAGTGGACGGTTACTTCGATATTGAGGCACAGATTATCGAATGCAAGCTTGCAGCACATTCCGAAAAGTATCTCGTCGATGCACGGCAACAGATTGAAAATGGCATGAGGCAACTTTCTGCCCATTTTCGTCCTCGAGAAAGTGATAGACCTATGGGGACTGCTGATAGGCCTCCCGACCAGAGATTCTGGTGGATGCAGCTTCACCGTTTGATTGCTAGTCGAGGCATGGCAAGCCCACAAGACTATAATGAAGCTCTGCTAGCTCTTGAACGTCTGAGTGAGGGATACTTCGACATTACGTGGCAAGCGGCAGCGGTAGCATTTTGGACCGATATGGATACTGAGACCATTACGTGTACGCCTTCATGGGAAATAGGCTTATGCGATGACGAACGACTAACCGTGTCTGTCGCTACTGCAGGTAAAGGATTTTTTAAGAAAGTATGTATGGACAATATCCGCGGGCCAGTATTCTGCGACGACAGCAGCATTACTTTTAGATTCGCGCGACCAATAAGCAACCGTGGTCAAAAGGGTAATGCATATGAAGCTCAGGAATTCTCTGAAGCAATAGCAGCGGCCACTGTGCCTGCTGTTGCAGACCGAGCGGCACCAGAACCCTCTATGTCGTCTCAAGGGACCTTGGAAATACCGCTGGATGATGGTGAGCAGGAGCGACAGCTTTCCGAAGTACCTGATCGGATACTGCTTGGTAGATTCACGTCAGGTTATAGAGAAATCTATTGGGAGTTTGGTCATCCGGAGCTATTGAATCGACATATAGTGATCTTTGGTTCCTCTGGCTCAGGCAAGACCTATACCATTCAAGCGCTGCTATTGGAACTTGCCAAAGCAGGTCAGAATAGCTTAATAGTTGATTATACAAATGGGTTTACTGCGGGGCAGCTAGAGCCGATCATTGTGGACAAGCTTTCTCCGACTCAACATGTGGTGAGACAGGAACCCCTGCCGATAAATCCCTTCCGCCGACAGTGTGACTACATTGATGACCAGCCGTTGCCTGAAACTCCAGCTGGAGTGGCCAGACGGGTTACCGATCTGTTTGCGA
>Ga0208564_1001051_pt1 | contig 23723 bp, 22 predicted proteins | sample AD_UKC073_MetaG_FD_184439 | JGI IMG/M metagenome (GOLD analysis project Ga0208564, IMG submission 184439) | Active sludge microbial communities of municipal wastewater-treating anaerobic digesters from USA - AD_UKC073_MetaG (SPAdes) (version 2) | ecosystem: Engineered > Bioreactor > Anaerobic >... | reverse complement strand
CGTTGATGTTCACGCTCGCCTCGGTGGTGTCGAGGTTCACGAGCACGACCTCAGAGCGTGCGTTGGCGTTCGACCGCACGCCCGCGAACCACTGTTGCGCGCGCGGCGAGCGACAGGCCGCCAGCGACAGACCTTGGTCGGCGTCCGTCGCGGCGGACGCCGACACGACGCCCCAGAAGGGGGACCCGACCGGGGCCGAGATCCTGCCCGGGTCCTTGGCGAGCGCGATGACCTGCGGCGACGTCACCGGAGTCAGCGTGGTGGGCGTGGCCAGGGGTGCTTGGGCCAGTCCATCGCCGAGGGCCGTCAGCCCCAGTTGGACGCCGGCGTCCAGGGTCGGGCAGGCGCGCGTGACCCGCACCGCGGACGCGTCCGCGACGGGAGCTGTCGGGCGGATGGCAGGGACGAAGGCGGTCGCGGCGGCGAGGGCCGCGGCCGCGACGGCGACCGCCACCAGCGGCCCCTTCGCCGGTCGAGCCGCGGCGGCGTGACGCATGGTCGTCGAGCGGGAGTCGGTCATCACACGCCCCTCCTGACGTGGCGAGGGGTCCTGGCGCGCGCGTCGGACGCCGACGGCGACGCCGGGGCGGCCAGGGCCAGCAACGCGATCAACAGTGCGGCCTGAACCCCCGCCCACCATGGGACTCCCCCCTCGCGGTTGAGGGTGACGGCGCCGCCGGCGTCCGGCACGGCGAAGGCCGCACGACCTGCGACGTCCGGCAGGCGCGTCGCCAAGGCCTCGCCGATGCGCACCGCGAGGGCGGGCGACGTCGGCTCAGCCACCAGGAGCACGTGTCCGGCGCCGCCGGCGGGCACCGACGAACCGGGGTCCACCCGGGTGGTCTGCTCCCCGGACACGAGCACGAGGCGTCCCGAATCGGGGACGATCCAGCTCGCGCCGTCGGCGTCGGCCGCGCCGACGCCCAGACCGGGAACGTTCGAGATCGACACCCGCTGGTCAGGGGACGCCCCGGTCACCCACAGGTAGCAGACGCCCAGCGACTGAAGGTCGCTGACGATGCGTTCGTCGGCCGAGCCCTGGGCGAGCCGGTGCACGACGGACTGGGCCGTCGCCGTGCCGTCCTGCGAGCCGCCGAAGGCCAGCCCACGCTCGGCGTCGCCGAGGCGTCCGAAGTCGCCTTCCAACAGGTTCCAGGACACGTGGTCGCCCCGAAGGTCGAGCGTGACGATGCGGCAGCTGTCGCGGGCGGCGTCCTTGCGGATGAAGGTCGGCACGGACGACCCGGCGCGGCGCTCGAGCCCCGCGTGTCCCAGGGCGACCCACCAGCCGCTGCCGATGGCCACGGCGCCGCAAGCGAGGAGGGCAACGGCGTAGACCAAGGCGTGCCGCCGATCGAAGGTGCTCTCCGCGATCGACTCGCGCAGTCCGTCGAGGCCCAGAACCGCGGCCCAGATCAAGGCGCCAGCCATGCCGACGATCCACGCCGTCGCTTGCGGATGGGTGGGGATCCCGGTGGGCTGAACCGTCACGACGATGCGCGTCAGGACGACGGCCACAGCGGCGCTGCCCAGGGCCACGGCGACGGCCCAGGCAGCGCGGCGGTTCAGGACGGCACCGGTCAGGGCCAGGAGCCAGATCACGCCCAGCGTGGCCGCGGCGACCCACACCGGGGCGGCCTCGGGGGCCGCGCGGCCGAGCAACAACTCGATCCGGCTCATGGCGTTGGTCGGCACCAGCAGGGGCTCCGTGCCGGTCAGGAGGCGTCCGGGGAACCGTGCAAGCTCGGCGGTGAACGGGGTCACGAGCAGCAACAGGGGCGACACGGCGGCGACCGCCGGCCGGATCCAGCCGTGTCGAAGCCGCCAAGCCAGGACGCCCACCGCAGCGACGACTGCCACCCAGGTGAGGGGCTCCGCCGCGGTCATGACGGTGGCCGCCAGGCCGACGCCACCGACCACCGGCCAACTGGGCTCTCCGTCCTGCCACCACGTCACGAGCCGGCCGGCGAGCAGCGGGAGGGCGATCGCCCAGGCGACGGCGCCCAACTGACCCGAGGCCACGGCCCCCGTCAGGACCGGCACCAGCGCGTAGCAGGCCGCTCCCCCCAAGACCACCCACCGGTCGTCGGCCAGGCGGCCCAAGACGCGCGAGGCCAACAAGAAGCACACCGGCACCGCCCCCAACAGGACGAGGCTCACGATCAGGTCGGGGTGCCCGAGGGTCAACAGCGACGCCGCCCACACGAGCCCGACCCATGGCGCCCCGGCCGACGGGTCCGCCCCGCTGACCCCAGCGGCGTAGCGGGCGAAGAGCCCCCCGAACGAGTCCGGCACCTCGAGCAGCTGCGGTCCCGACAACGGCGCGAACGACAGCAGCCCGCGGCTGGCCACCAGGGCGCCCACGATGAAGACCCAGGCGAGCACCCAGACGGGCGAGATTCGCCGCTTGGTCTGGTCGTCGCGGGCGAAGTCGTCACCCGTGAGCGCCTCGAGGCCCAGACCGCCGCCCCGATCGCCGAACGCCGAGAGCCAGTCGGTGATGCGTCCAAAGGTCTCGTCGAGGCGACGCGTCCGCAGCGCCTTCCGGGTGAGGCGCAGGGCGCCCACGGGCTCGTCCGAGCGGTCAGACCCCTGCGTGGCCGACAGATATGACTGGTGGAGCCGGTCGACGCTGGCCCGGTCCGCGCGCCACTCGCGCACGGCGGCGCGCTCCAGGCGGGCGTCCAGGAGGTCCTTGCCCACGACGAACCCGAGCACGCGCCGCAAGGACTCGGCCCCGAGGCGTCCGCGCTCACCGGACGACATCGGGCCGGACCGGAAGGCCTCGTGCAGCGCTAGACCCCACCGCCGCTTGTCCTGGTGCGGATCGACCGCGATGTTGTCCCGGATGCCTCGCGTGGACGCCTCGACGTGGACCACCCGAGCACGCGGCTGCGTCACGATCCGATGGCCCGCGAGGCGTGCCCGCCAGCAGAACTCCAGCCCCTGGACACCGGACGGAACCGCGTCGTCGAAGCCCCCCAGCTCGTCCCACACCGACCGCCGGACGAGCATGCCGCAGGAGTTCAGACCGAGGACCTGCGTGCTCTCGAGTTGGCCCTGATCGACCATTCCCTCCGGGACGACTCCCGTGATGACACCGCTCTCGGTCATCGTCTGACCGGCCTCGCTCACCCGGACGGCTCGTCCGCGGCGTCGGCCGGCCTCCAGCAGGAGAGGTCCGACGACGTCCGCGGGGCCCTGCACCGCGGTGTCGAGAAGGCGATCGAGCGCCGAGGCATCCGCGACGACGTCGTCGTGCAACAGCCACAGCCACTCGTCGGCGGGCAGCCCCTGCAGCCCCTGCGCGACGTTGGCGCCGAAGGATGCGTCCCTCACGCCCTGGACGACCGCCTGGACGCGACCGAGGGTGCGGGCGTCGGACGCCACCTGCGCCGTCTTGTCGTCGGAGCCCGCGTCCACCACGACGAGCCGGGTGGGCCGCGCGTTCTGGGCGGTCACCGAGTCGATCGCGGACTTGAGCCAGCGCTCCCCCTGATGCGCGACGATCACGACCGTGACTGTGGCAGGGGAAACGCTCACAGCGGCGCCGTCAGCGTCGTCCTGGCGGGCCCACGCCCACGGGTCAGCGCTTGAGGTGTCGTCGGTCATGGGGCCCTATCGTACGGGGGCGCGCCGTAGCCCGACGCGAGCGCCCGCGCCTAGACGACGCGACGCTTGAGCTTGCGCCGCTCGCGCTCGGACAGCCCGCCCCAGATTCCGAAGCGTTCGTCCTTCTCCAAGGCGTAATCCAGGCACTCGGAGCGGACCTCGCAGCTGTGGCACACGCGCTTCGCCTCGCGGGTCGAGCCACCCTTCTCCGGGAAGAAGGCCTCGGGGTCTGTCTGCGCGCAGAGAGCGGCCTCTTGCCAGGCGAGGGCGCCGTCGTCCGAGGGATCGACGATCAGCAACTCTGACATGCGATTCCTCTTCCTGGTGACGGGGGTGCTGAAGGAATTACATGCCTGTAGTTCGCCGATAGTCAAGCCGCAGAGGTCATCAAGGCCAATTCTTAGGTGACCGCTACGGCGTGTCGCCTTACGCCTCGGGCTCTGAGGTCGTAGAAGACCCTCCCCCGATGCGTCGCCAGCCCATGGCCTCCGCGGCACCCTGCTTCGTCCGCGGATTCGCGGCCCACGCCCCGGCCGGGGTGTACGGCGCCTCAGTCGGAGCATCCACGGCACTCCTCGGCACGTCGGGAGCGTCCGAGGGACGGGCGGGACCCGCTCCGGACGCCGCGTCCGCCGCCGTCTTCCAGACCGAGCCGGACGCCTCCGCGGCCCGCCACACCGGCGGCGCGTCGTCCGTGATGGCCCGTGGCGCCTCGACGACGGGCTCGGCCGCGGGCGTCTGCATCCGACCCGCCTCGACGGCCCGGTAGATCGTCCACAGCGCGAAGGCAGCCCCGGCCTTGAGCGTGATGTCGAGCAGTCCCCCGAGCAGCTCGAAGATGACGCCCAGAACGCCGTTGGACGCCCACAGGCCCAGGACGGTGGCCACGATCGTGAGCACGGTGCCCACGGTCACGATGATCGCCGCCCAGCGCGCGATGGTCGTTGAACGCGGGCTGGCCGGCGCGATGAACAGGCACAGGCAGACCAGGGCGACGAGCGCTGCGACCAGCGTCAGGTTCGTGGAGTCGTTGGCGATGTCGGCGAAGGCCGCGAAGACCGGCACCTCGCCGCGCGTCAGGACGAACACCAGGCGAGCCGCGTTCAGCACCATGAATCCGACGATGATCACCATCACCGCCCAGGCGGCGGGCTCACGCACCTTCTTGAGGCTGTCGAGCATCACATCGCCTCTCACGCGTAGTCCGGTGCCGATTCGGCGATCTTGGCGACGAGCGCCTTGACCTTCTCTGCCTGGTCTTTGGTGGCGACCAGGATCGCGTCCGGGGTCTGCACGATCACGAGGTCGCTGACCCCGACCAGCGCGATGAGCTGGCCCGAGCCGCTGTGGTCCAAGACGATGTTGTTGGTGGCGTCCAAGGTCTGGATCAGGGCATTGGACGCGTTGTCGTCGGAGTCGCTCGGCAAGAGCTCGCCGAGGCTGGCGAAGCCACCGACGTCGCGCCAGTCGACCCCCAGCGGAACGGCCACCACTCGCGCGGACGCCTTCCCGTGCGCCACCGGCTCCAAGATCGCGTAGTCCACGGAGATCTTGGTCAGGGTGGGGAAGATCTCGGCGAGGCGTCCGGGATGGTCGGCCAGGGTCATGATGTCGGCGTACGTGGTCGGCTCCAGCAGCCTCAGTTGCTCGAGGAACGTGGACGCCCGCCACACGAACATGCCGGCGTTCCACCAGTAGTCGCCGGACGTCACGTACATCGCCGCGGTGGCCAGGGGCGGCTTCTCCTTGAAGTTCGCCACCGCGCAGGCGCCGGGGTGATCCGCCAACGGCTCGCCCCGCTGCAAGTAGCCGTAGCCGGTGTGCGCGCTCGTCGGAACGACCCCCAGGGTCACCAGCACGTCGGGCGAAGACTCGGCAATCGTGAAGGCCTGGTCGAGCGCCTCCGCGAACGCGTCGACCGGTTCGATGATGTGATCGGCCGTCAACTGCGCGATCACGGCGTCCGGATCACGGCGCAGCAGCACCGCGGCCGGCCATGCGCACGCGTTCAGTGAGTCGCGCCCCTCGGGCTCGCCCAGCAGGTTCTCAGCCGGCAGGGCCGGCAGTTCGCGGGCCACGGCGTCCAGGTACGCCTCGCCGGTCACGACCACGATCCGCTCCGGCGGGACGACGCGCGAGGCGCGCTCGTAGGCCAGTTGCAGCAGGCTTTGGCCGCTGATCAGCTTCAACAGTTGCTTCGGCGTTCCCTTGCGTGACAGGGGCCAAAGGCGCGTGCCCGAGCCCCCGGCCATGATGACGACGTAGCGCATGGCCGCAGCGTATCCGACCCGGTTGGCTCCCCTCTGGCCGGGCTCGTGCGCCGATTGCGGCGCGCCTTGGGGCGTCCGGTTTCGGCGGGTCTGACAAGATGGCCACGATGATCAACGGGTGGAAACAGGAGATCGGATGAGTTCGCGGCTGACCCGCCGGACCGTGTTGCTCGGCGCCTGCGCCGTCCTCGCCGGGTGTGCGAAGCCGTCCGCGACCGTGGTCCGGCCGACGGCGTCCCCCACAGGCGCGATCGCCGACCAGTTGACCGCGATCATGCGCACCTACGACGCGAACACCGACAAGCTCGGCGTGTTCGTCCGCGACCTGACCAGCGGCAACGACTGGAACCACAAGGGCGATTACGCATCGCAGAGCGCGTCGATGGCCAAGGTGATGATCTCCGCAATGGCGCTGCGTCAGGCGCGCTCGGAGGGACATCCGCTGGCGTTCGCGCAGCAGACCGACGTCAGCAACGCCCTCATCAACTCCGACAACGACTCCGCCGATCGGCTGTGGGCCTACGCCGGCGGGGCGGACGCGTACCAGCGCCTCGCGAACGAGCTTCAGATGACGTCGTCGCACCGGGACGCCAAGCGGCCCGACTGGTCCTGGACCTGGACCACCCCGCGCGACCAGGTGACGCTTCTGTCAGCGCTGATCAACGGCACCCCCGCGCTCGTTGATGAGGATCGGCTGTACGAACTCGACGTCATGCGCAAGACCAATCCCACCCAGATCTGGGGCGTCGGCACCAAGCGCAGCGACGACGTGGCCGTCCAGATGAAGAACGGCTGGGTGGAGTTCAAGAGCAGCGACGGCCTGTGGGCGGTCAACTCGATGGGGCGGGTGCAGGGCGAGGGGCGCGACTACCTGGCCGCCATGATGTGCCGGGTGAAGACGTTCGAGCAGGGCAAGGCCCTGTTGGACGCCATCGGCTCGGATCTGTTCAAGATCCTGGGCTCGGGCAGCATCTAGCCCCCGGCTCCGCCGAAGCTCGCGTCAGCGACCCCGGACGACCTCACCCTTCGCGACCGCTGCCGCCCTCAGCGACTCCTGGAAGTCCACCATCGCCTGCTGCAGCCCCGCATCGGACGCCCCCAGGATCCGCACCGCCAGCAGGCCCGCGTTGCGGGCGTTTCCGATCGCGACGGTCGCCACCGGCACGCCGGACGGCATCTGCACGATCGACAGCAGGGAGTCCAGCCCGTCGAGGTGCTTCAGCGCCACCGGGACGCCGATCACCGGCAACGGCGTCAGCGCGGCGAGCATGCCGGGCAGGTGGGCCGCTCCCCCGGCGCCGGCGATGAGGCAGCGCAGGCCGCGTCCGTGCGCCTCGCGTCCGTAGCGGACCATGTCCTCCGGCATCCGGTGCGCCGACACGACGTCGGCCTCGTAGGCCACCCCGAACTCGGCGAGGGCCTGCGCGGCGGCCTCCATCGTGGGCCAGTCCGAGTCCGAGCCCATCACGATTCCCACCAGCGGCTGCTGCTTCATCGGTCCTCCTCCAGGTTGGTGCGGCGGCCTTCGAGAGCCTCGGACGCCGCCCGCGCGCGTCCGGCGACCGTCGCGAGATCGTCACCCAAAGCGGTGACGTGGCCCACCTTGCGGCCGGGCTTGACCGCCTTGCCGTACAGCTGGACGCGCAGCGCGGGGTCAGCGGCGAGCACATCGGCCAGCCCGCCCACGAGGTCGTCGCGGGAGCCGCCCAGGATGTTGCTCATCACCGCGACCGCGGCGGTGGCGTCGGTCGGACCCAAGGGAAGCCCGGCCACCGCGCGCAGATGGTTCTCGAACTGGGACGTCCGCGCACCGTCGATGGCCCAGTGCCCCGTGTTGTGCGGACGCATCGCGAGTTCGTTCACCACGACCGACCCGTCCGCCAGTTCCATCAGCTCCACGGCGAGGAGCCCGACGACGCCGAGTTCGGACGCCGCCGCGATGCCCAGGGCCTGGAGCGCGTCGGCCCGCTCAGCAGACAGTGCCGGTGCGGGTGTCGTGGTCTCGCGGCAGATGCCGTCGGCCTGGACGGTCTCGGTCACGGGGTAGGCCAGGCAACGGCCATCGGCCCCGCGGGCCACGATGACCGACAGTTCGCGGGTGAAGTCGATGAACTCCTCCGCCAGGATCACCGGGCGTGGCCCGGACGCCGACGTCGCCGAGTCCCGCTCCGTCGGTCCGAGGGGACCCTCGAGCGCCGCGAAGGGGACGTTCGCGTCGGCGTCCGACTCGATCTTGAAGACGCCCTTACCGTCATAGCCGCCGCGCGACAGCTTGGCGATGACGGGCCAGCCGGTCTCCCGGCCGAAAGCCACAAGATCAGCAACCGAGTCGACGACGCGCCACCGGGGGCACGGCAGTCCGAGTGCCGTGAGCCGCGCCCGCATCACCGCCTTGTCCTGGGCGTGCTCGAGGGCGTCCGGACCAGGTCGAACGAGCACGCCGGACGCCTTCAAGTCGCGCAGCAGATCGGTAGGCACGTGCTCGTGATCGAAGGTGATGGCGTCGCAGCCCGACGCGAAGGCGCCGAGGACGCCGGCGTCCGCGTAATCGCCCACGGTCACGTCCGCGATCACCTGCGCCGCCGACGAACCGGGGGCCTCGGCCAGCAGCTTGAGGTTCAGCCCGAGCGCCGCCGCGGCCGGTGCCATCATGCGCGCCAGCTGCCCGCCGCCGACGACTCCGATGGTGCGTATCCCGGTCACGGGGGCAGCCTAACGGGCCTCGACGCGGCGCCTGCCGGACAGCCGGATCACGGGCCGGAACAGCCCATCCGAAGCGGCTGTGTTCCGTGCCAAGATGAGCGCATGACTGCACACATCGTGGCCATGGGTGGCGGCGGATTCTCGATGTCGCCCCTGGGGGCTCCCACCAATCTCGATCGTTACCTCGTGGAGTTGACCGGCAAGTCAAGCCCCTTGGTGTGCTTCGTGCCGACGGCGTCCGCGGACGATCCGCAGTACATCAACAAGTTCTTGAACGCCTACGGCACGCTCGGCGTCCGCGTCATGGTGCTGACGCTCTGGCAGGACGCCGCCCGCTCCGTCGAGCGCCTCGCCGAGGCCGACCTGGTCATGGTGGGCAACGGCCTGACCGTCAACATGCTGGCCCTGTGGGAGGCGCACGGCGTCGGCAAGGCCCTCAAGCAGCGCTATGAGGCCGGCGATGTGGTCCTCGGCGGCGTCGCCGCCGGCGCCAACGCCTGGTGCGAGGGCTTCGTCACCGACAGCTTCGGCCCGTTCCGCGCGGTGCGTGGCGGCCTCGGGCTCATCCCGAACAGCTTCTGCTGCCACTTCGACGGCGAGGACGGCCGCGTCCCGGTCTACACCGAGGCCATCGCCGACGGCACGCTGCCGGAGGGCTACGCCTGCGACGACGGCGCTGGCATCCACTACTCCGAGGGCAAGCTCAAGGGCATTGCGGACACCCCCGGCGCCCGCGTCATGCGCTTCCGTCCGACGTCGTCACCCACGTCGTCCGGCGTGTTCAGCGAGCCCGTCGACGTCGAGCTGCTCTAGGCCGACACGGTGCTGATCGGACGCCCTCGGCGTCCGGTCAGGGGTGACGGAAGATCACCGTCCGCTGGACGATGAAGTTGACCGTGGTCGCCAGGCCCTGGGCCACGACGAACCCGACCGCGTTCGCCACCTCGCGGCCGTACGCCGTGAGCAGCGGCGGGAAGAGCAGCGCGAACGTGCCGACCTGCAACGCGAACGTCAGTGCATAGAGCGCGGCGACGGCGGCAAGGCGTCCATGTGAGTGGGCCGCGCGGAACGTCCAGACCCGGTTGATCGAGTACGCGGTCAACGTGCCGAAGACGAACGAGAGGGCTTTTGCCAGGTTGTGATCCCAGCCGAAGGCGTACTGGCCGACGAGCAGGAGCCCGAAGTCGACGGCCGCCGAGAGCACGCCGGTGAGGATGAAGCGCGTCAGCTGGGTCCGCAGCGACAGCCGGTCGCCCGCCGCCGCAGCGGTCTGGGGATCGGGCGTGGTCACGGCCGCCATGCTGCCACAAGCCGCTACGGTGACGGACGTGAAGCTCCTCGTCTTCGTCCATGGGCTCGGACAACTCCCGCAGACCTGGCAGGACCAGGTGACGGCGATGCCGTCGGACCAGTTCAAGGCGGTCGCCCCCTTGATCAAGGGCCTGCGTCCCGGCAAGCTCGGCGCGTTCTCGGTGGACGCCGCGGCCGACGAGCTGCTCGGGCTGCTCAACACCTACGGCGTCGAGTCGATGGCCCTCGTGGGCTCGGGGTTGGGTGCGGTCGTCGCCCTGGCCGCCGCGGAACGGTCACCGGATTGCGTGTCCGATCTGGTCGTCGAGGGGGTCGCGCTGAAGTACGGACGCCTCGCGATGGGCGCGCAGAAGGCGATGATCCGGGCGCTGCCCGACGCGAGATGGGCTGCGACGGGCCTCAACCGGACCTCCGTGCTGAGCGTCCTCGACGGGCTCGCCGGGATCGACCTCGAGCGCGACCTGGGCAGCGTCCGCGCCCGGACGCTCGCCATCGTCGGCGCTCACGACCGCACCCAGCGCCCCGCCTCGGACGCCGTGGCCGCCGGTGTGCCGGGGGCGAGATTGACGGTCATACCGGATGCCTCCGATCCGGTCCACCTCTCGGCACCGGAGGCCTTCAACGCGGCGCTCTGGGGGTTTCTGGACGCTGCCGCAAGCTAGGAAGCATTGCTCGTTGGGGGCATTCGTTGGCGGATCACCCGGGGAATCGCTGGCTGATCGCCTCGGTCATTCCTTGGCGGATGACACGGGGCAGTCGTTGGCTGAGCCTGTCGAAGCCCCTTGCTCGCGCGGCTTCGACAAGCGACCGATGCTTCAGTGCCTTGTCAGTCCCCGGGACGCAGGTGGACGACGTCGCCCGCCGAGAACGCCTGCCGACTGGACGCCGTCGCCACGATCAGCGAGCCCGAGGCGTCCACCGAGACCGCCTCGCCTTCGACCGCGCCCTCGGCGAGTTGGACGCGCACGCGGCGTCCGATCGTGGAGCAGCGCGCCAGGTACGCGTCGGTCAGCGACTCCCCCGCATCCCAGCGGCGGTACCAATGATCGAGGGCCTTCAGGACGCCGCCGGCGACCGCGGTGGCGGACGCGTCCGAGCCCTCGATGCGGACGGAGGTGGCCGTCGGCACGGGCAGTTGTTCCTCCGCCAGCGCGACGTTGATGCCCATCCCCAGGACGGCCGCGCGGTCGGCGTCCGTCATGACCGCCTCCGACAGGATGCCGCAGATCTTCCGCTCACCGATGAGGACGTCGTTGGGCCACTTCAGCCGCGCGTCCAGGCCGGACGCCGCGCGCAGGCCGTCAGCCACGGCCATCCCGACGACCAGCGACAGCCACCCCCAGGCCGCCAGCGGAGCGGTCGGCCGGACCAGCGCCGACATGGCGACGCAGGTGTCGGGCGGCGTCTCCCAGACGCGGGTGAAACGACCGCGTCCAGCCTGCTGCCAGCCCGTGATCTCGACGAGGCCGTCCAGCGCCCCGGCGCGGGCCCGAGCGGCCACATCGGCGTTGGTGGAACCCGTAGCCGCGACGAGATCCACCGGCGACCACCGGGTGCCGACGAGGTCGTCGAGAAGCGCCTGGCGGTCGAGGAACGGAGTCACCGCGCGATCGTAGAACACCAGGTGTCCAAACACGCGGAACACCCGTGTCCAACCCCCTAGGGATATGGCTATCGTCGCCCCCATGGAGATCGACATCCACACAACACAAGGCAAGATCGCCGATCTCGGAGAGCGGATTCGCGCTGCCGAGAATCCGAGCACGCCGGAAGCGGTTGAGAAGCAGCACGCCAAGGGCAAGATGACCGCAAGGGAGCGCGTCCTCGCCCTGCTCGACGAAGGCACGTTTGCCGAGTTCGACGAGTTCTCGCGCCATCGCAGCACGGCCTTCGGCATGGAGAAGAAGCGTCCGTACACCGACGGCGTCATCACCGGAGTCGGGGCCATCCATGGCCGCCCCGTCTGCGTGTTCTCCCAAGACGTCACCCTGTTCGGCGGCGCCCTCGGCCAGGTCTACGGCGAGAAGATCGTCAAGATCCTCGACTTCGCGATCAAGACCGGCTGCCCGATCATCGGCATGAACGAGGGCGGCGGTGCCCGCATCCAAGAGGGCGTGGTCTCCCTCGGCCTGTACGGCGAGATCTTTTACCGCAACGTGCTCGCGTCCGGCGTGATCCCGCAGATCTCGCTGATCATGGGTGCCGCGGCCGGTGGCCACGTCTACGGCCCCGCCCTCACCGACTTCGTGGTGATGGTCGATCAGACCTCGCAGATGTTCATCACGGGTCCGGACGTCATCAAGACGGTCACCGGTGAGACGGTCACGCTCGAAGAGCTGGGCGGCGCTCGCACCCACAACACCAAGTCCGGCAACGCCCACTACCTGGCCGCCGACGAAACGGACGCCATCGAGTACGTCCGCGAGCTGATCACGTACCTGCCGCAGAACAACCTCGAAGACCCGCCGATCTACGACGACTCCGAGGTCGATCTGACGATCACTGATCACGATCGCAAGCTCGACACGCTGATCCCTGACAGCCCGAACCAGCCCTATGACATGCACGAGGTCATCAAGTGCGTGCTCGACGACGACGAGTTCCTCGAGGTGCAGCCGCTGTACGCCCCGAACATCGTGGTCGGCTTCGGACGCGTCGAGGGCCGCGCGATCGGCATCGTGGCCAACCAGCCGATGGTCTTCGCGGGCTGCCTGGACGCCAAGAGCTCGGAGAAGGCCGCGCGCTTCGTCCGCACGTGCGATGCGTTCAACATCCCGATCCTGACGTTCGTGGACGTCCCCGGCTTCCTGCCCGGCACCGATCAGGAGTACGACGGCATCATCCGCCGCGGCGCGAAGCTCATCTACGCGTACGCCGAGGCGACCGTGCCGAAGCTGACCGTCATCACCCGCAAGGCTTACGGCGGCGCGTACGACGTCATGGGCTCCAAGCACCTGGGCGCCGACGTCAACCTGGCTTGGCCGACCGCGCAGATCGCCGTCATGGGCGCCGAGGGCGCGGTCAACATCCTGTACCGCAAGGAACTGGCCGAGGCGTCCGATCCGGTGGCCCGTCGTAAGGAGCTGATCGACGAATACAACGACGAGCTCGCCAATCCGTACGTGGCGGCCGAGCGTGGCTACATCGACCAGGTCATCTACCCGCACGCCACGCGTGAGACCGTGATCCGGACGCTGCGCCTGCTGCGCACCAAGCGCCAGCAGTTGCCGCCGAAGAAGCACGGGAACATTCCGCTATGACCGCCGCCGCTGCCGAGGTCGTCGCCCCCGCCTTCCAGGTCGTGGGTGGCGACCCGACGGACGCCGAACTGGCGGCGCTCGCCGTGGTCATCTCGTCGCTACGACGGGAGCGGGGCCAGCTGGCCGCGCCGGAGAACCCCCGCATCAGCGGGGGCTGGAAGTCCTACTGGCACATCGTTCGGGGGCCGCTGTTCCCGGGCTCGAACTCCTGGCGGGCGACCCTGCGTCGGTGACGCGGAACGACTAACCAATTCACCAGCGCACTGGCGCCGGACCCCTGGGGCCGGCGCCAGTGCGCTGGTACTCTCAAACACCGAAGCCCGCCCGGTACCAAAGGAACTCCAATGGGTGCAATCTCCGACATTCTGGCCAATCTTGACGTCGACCAGATCGCTGCTGCCCTGGGTCAGAACCCAGCCGACGTTGAGTCCGCCGCCCAGAAGGCCGTTGGCTCGTTGCTGGGCGGCCTCGAGAACAACTTGGGCAGCGACCAGGGTGCGATCAGCCTCGCCAACGCGCTGGGCAACCACCTTGATGACGACAATGCCGCTCCGCAGACCGGCGCGATCGACCTGAGCCAGCTTGACCTCACCGACGGCGCGAAGATCGTCAACCACATCCTTCCCGCCACCGAGCAGCGCCAGCTCTTCGGCGGCGTCCAGGGCGCGCTCGTCAAGAAGCTGATGCCGCTGCTGGCACCGATCGTCATGTCGTACCTCGCCAAGCGTCTCGCCTCCTCCGGCGGCCTCGGCAGCATCCTGGGCAGCGTCCTGGGCTCGCAGTCCCAGGCCTCGTCCGGCGGCATGGGCGACATCCTCGGCCAGATCCTCGGCGGTGGCACGTCCGCGAAGCAGGCCCAGGAGCAGCACGGCGGGCTCGGCGACATCCTGGGTCAGATCCTCGGTGGCGGCGCGGCGGCTCCGGCGCAGCAGCAGCAGTCGTCTGGCGGCGGCCTCGGCGACATCCTGGGCCAGATCCTGGGCGGCGGCCAGGAGGCCCCGCAGACCCAGACCCAGGACCAGCAGACCCAGTACCAGCAGCCCCAGTACCAGCAGCCCGGCAACCTGACGATCGACGATCCGGGCGCGGACGCCGCTGCGGCTTCGGCGAACTCGGGCATGCCGTCCGTGGGCGGCATCCTGAAGAGCATCCTGTTCGGCTGATCCGCAGCCTTGATCGACCGCTTGGTCCTTGCCTCGGCCTCGCCGGCGCGTCTGCAGACTCTGCAGAGCGCCGGCGTTGCCGTGTCTGTCGTAGTGTCTGGGGTGGACGAGTCAGGCGTCGACGCCCCCGACACGGCCACCCTCGTGGCCGAGCTCGCCCGTCTGAAAGCCGAAGCGGTCCTCCCCCTCGTGCCGGATGGTGACGTTGCCCTCCTCGGCTGCGACAGCCTGCTCGATCTCGACGGGACGCCGCAGGGCAAGCCAGCCTCGCGCCAGGAGGCGTCCGAAGCCTGGCGTCGGATGCGCGGGCGTTCGGGAACCCTCCTGACCGGCCACCACCTCATCGTCCGACGCGGATCCCTCACCGAGCGGGCGACGAGGACGGCGTCCACGACCGTCTTCTTCGCCGACCTGGACGACGACGAGATCGACGCCTACGTGGGGACGGGCGAGCCTGACCACGTGGCCGGCGCCTTCACGATCGACGGGCTGGGCGGCCCGTTCGTGACGCGGGTCGAGGGCGATCCGCACACCGTGGTCGGCCTCAGCCTGCCCCTCCTGCGCGAGATGCTCCGCTCGGTCGGCGTCCGCTGGTACGACCTGTGGGAGGCCCGGGTCTAGGCTGTCGCCGATGAGCGACCAGACCGGACTCGAGCCGCGGCGATCGGCGCTGCCAGCCCCGGTGCGCGCGATGCGTCCCAAGCAGTGGGTGAAGAACGTGCTCGTGTTGGCGGCTCCGGCCGCGGCGGGCGTCGTGCTGCAGCCCCGGGTCCTGGCGCACTCGCTGGCGGCCTTCGTCGCCTTCTGTGCGGTGAGCGCATCGATCTACCTGATCAACGACGTGCGCGACGTCGAGTCGGACCGCCAGCACCCGAAGAAGCGGTTCCGCCCGATCGCTGCGGGCGAACTCAAGCCGAGCACGGCGCTCGCGATGGCCGCCGTTTTGGTCGTCCTCGCCGCCGTCGGCGGCTATCTCATCGCGCCGCTGTTGGCCCTGGTCATCGTCGTCTACTGGCTCCTCCAGGTGGGCTACTCCGTCTTCGCCAAGAACCAGCCGATCATCGATCTCGCGATGGTCGCCGCTGGCTTCCTGTTGCGCGCCGTGGCCGGCGGCGTCGCGTCCAGCATCCCGCTGTCGCAGTGGTTCCTGCTCGTGGCGTCCTTTGGATCGCTGTTCATGGTGGCAGGCAAGCGCTACTCCGAGATGATCGAACTCGGGCCGGACGCCGGCACGCGCGCGTCCCTGGCGAGCTACACCCCGACGTACCTGCGCTTCGTCTGGACCTTGTCGGCGGCGCTCGTCGTCATGTCGTACGCGCTGTGGGCCTTCGATCTGCGCAGCGCCCCGGTGCAGTGGCTCGGTGTGCCCTGGGACCAGGTCAGCATCGCCCCCTTCACCCTCGCCATGCTCCGGTACGCCTACGCGATCGACCGCGGCGCTGCGGGCGAGCCCGAGGACGCGGTGCTCGGCGACCGAACGCTCCAAGTCCTCGGACTGGCTTGGGCGATCACGCTGGGGCTGACCTTCGTCCACTGAGAGCTGGGCCTGCACGCGTCCGCACGCGCGACTTTCGAAATAGGCGTCCACAGGGGAAGAACGGACGTACCGCGGTCTCTTGCGTCGCTCTAGACTCCGGCGTAGCCAGGCGAGCCTGGCGTGGCGAGCTTCGAGGAGGAACAGTGCCCATCACCAAAGTCTTGGTGGCCAACCGCGGCGAAATCGCAGTCCGCGTGATCCGTGCGGCGAAGGACGCCGGTCTCGCGAGCGTCGCGATCTACGCGGATCCGGACGCCGACGCCCTATTCGTCACGTTGGCGGACGAGGCCTACGCCCTCAACGGCCAGAGCCCGGCCGAGACCTACCTGGACATCGCGAAGATCCTGTCCGTGGCTGAGCGGTCCGGCGCGAACGCCGTGCACCCCGGCTACGGCTTCCTCGCGGAGAACGCGATCTTCGCCCAGGCCGTCATCGACGCTGGCCTGATCTGGATCGGCCCCCCGCCGGCCGCCATCGACGCCCTCGGCGACAAGGTGAAGGCCCGTCACATTGCGCTCAAGGTGGGCGCTCCCCTGGTCCCGGGCACGCCCGATCCGGTCGCAAACGCCGACGACGTCGTCGCGTTCGCGAAGGAGCACGGCGTCCCGATCGCCATCAAGGCAGCCTTCGGCGGCGGCGGACGCGGCCTCAAGGTCGCCCGCACGATCGAGTCGATCCCGGAGCTGTTCGAGTCGGCGACCCGCGAGGCCGTCACGGCCTTCGGACGCGGCGAGTGCTTCGTCGAGCGCTACCTCGACAAGCCGCGGCACGTCGAGACCCAGTGCCTCGCCGACTCCCACGGCAACGTCGTCGTCGTGTCGACGCGCGACTGCTCGCTGCAGCGCCGCCACCAGAAGCTGGTCGAGGAGGCCCCGGCCCCGTTCCTGACGGCCGATCAGCTCAACAAGCTGTACGCCTCGTCCAAGGCGATCCTCAAGGAGGCCGGCTACGTCGGCGCCGGCACCTGCGAGTTCCTGGTCGCGCAGGACGGCCTGATCTCGTTCCTGGAGGTCAACACCCGCCTGCAGGTCGAGCACCCGGTCTCGGAAGAGGTCACCGGCATCGACCTGGTCCGCGAGATGTTCCGCATCGCCGACGGCGAGGAGCTGGGCTTCGGTGATCCCGAGATCCGCGGGCACAGCATCGAGTTCCGCATCAACGCCGAGGACGCCGGACGCAACTTCATGCCGGCTCCCGGAACCCTCGTCAAGTGGACGCCCCCCACGGGCCCCGGCGTCCGCGTCGACTCGGGCTACCTCGAGGGCATGAGCGTCCCAGGCAACTTCGACTCGCTGGTCGCCAAGATCATCGTCACGGGTGCCGACCGCGCCCAGGCGATCGCCCGGTCGAAGCGTGCGCTGGCCGAGACGATTCTGGACGGCATGCCCACGGTCATCCCGTTCCACCAGGTCGTGCTGGACGATCCGGCCTATGCCGCCACCAACGGGCAGTTCGGCGTCTTCACCAACTGGATCGAGACCGAGTTCAACAACACCATCGAGCCCTACACGGGCACGCTGGGCAACGCCGAGGCCGAGGAGAAGGCCACCTACGTGGTCGAGGTCAACGGCAAGCGCATCGAGGTCAAGGTCCCCGCGACGCTCGGGGCTCCGGCCGCCGGCAAGTCGTCCGGCACGGCGCCGAAGCCGACCAAGCGCAGCCGCAGCGGCGCGACGGCCAAGGCCCCCTCGACGAACTCGCTGCAGTCCCCGATGCAGGGCACCATCGTCAAGGTCGCTGTCGCCGAGGGCGACACGGTGGCCGAGGGCGACCTCATCGTGGTGCTGGAGGCCATGAAGATGGAGCAGCCGCTCAACGCGCACCGCGCGGGCGTCATCAAGAGCCTGACGGCCGTCGCCGGCGCCACCTGCGCCAGCGGCGAGCAGCTCTGCGAGATCGTCGACGCCGAGTAGGCAGCAGTCGACGAGGGGCGCCCGGTCAGCCGGGCGCCCCTCGTCCGTTCAAGTCAGAGTTGACGCGGCGGTCAGTAGTCCACGTGCTCGCTGATCGCCGCGCCGGGATGCAGCCGCCGCGCAGCCTCGGCGATCGAGCCCGACAGCGACGGGTAAACGGTGAACGCCTGCGCTAGCTGGTCGACGGTCAGCTTCGCCGAGACGGCCAGCGCGATCGGGTGGATGAGTTCGGAGGCCGACGGCGCCACCACCACGCCGCCCACGACGATGCCGGTGGTCGGGAGGCAGAAGAGCTTGATGAAGCCGTCGCTCAGCCCCTGCATCTTGGCGCGGGCGTTCGAGCGCAGCGGCATCATGATGCCGCGCGCGTTGAAGCCGGCGTCGATCTCGGCCTGGCTGACCCCCACGGAGGCCACCGACGGCGACGTGAACACGTTGGCCGACACGCTGCGCAGGTCGAGCGGCGCGACGGCGTCCCCCAGTGAATGCCACATGGCAATGCGACCCTGCATGGCCGCCACCGACGCGAGCGCGAACACGCCGGTGCAGTCGCCAGCGGCGTAGATGCCGCGCGCGGACGTGCGCGACACCTTGTCGACCACGATGTGTCCGGACGCCGACGTCGCGACTTTGCCCTCGGCCAGGCCGAGATCCTCGGTGTTCGGGATGCCGCCCACGGCCATCAGCACGTGCGAGCCCTCGACCGTGCGGCCGTCCGAGAGGGTGACGACGACGCCGTCGCCCTCACGGCGCGCCGCGACGGCGCGTGATCGGGACAGAATCGTCATGCCCGTGCTCTCGAAGACGCCCTGGATGACCCGCGCGGCCTCCTCGTCCTCGCTGGGCAGCACCTGTGCACGGGACGAGATCAGCACGACCTCGACGCCGAGGGCGTGGTAGGCGGACGCGAACTCGGCGCCGGTGACGCCCGAGCCGACCACGATGAGCCTGGTGGGCAACTCTTTAAGGCCGTACATCTGCGTCCAGTTCAGGATGCGCTCGCCGTCCGGCATGGCCTCGGGCAGCTCGCGCGGCCGAACGCCCGTGGCGATCAACGTGATGTCGGCGGGGAGCACCTCGCGGCGTCCGTCCTCGGCAACGGCCAGCACGCGATCGGGACCGTGCAGCCGCCCCGTGCCCGAGATGATCCTGATGCCGGACGCCTCCAGCCGCGACCGGATGTCGTCGCTCTGGGCGATCGCCAGCTTGGTCACGCGGTCGTTCACCGCCGCGAGGTCGGCCGTGACCCCGTCCTTGATCCGCCCGTGCCCGGACGCCGGACGCAGGCCCAGCCGCTCGGCGCCGCGCACCCGGCTCATGACGTCCGCGGCCGCGATCAGCGACTTGCTGGGGACGACGTCGCTCAGGACCGCGGCCCCGCCGATCCCTTGCCGCTCGACCAGGGTGACCGTTCCGCCCAGCTGGGCACCCACCAACGCCGCCTCGTAGCCGCCCGGTCCCCCGCCGATGATGACAACGTCCGTCACTTGGCTCCCCGCCCGCTCGTCCGGACGCCCCGCGCGCCCACCGGGGCCCATTCTTCCAGCCCCGGAGCCCAGACTCCCACTGGGGCGTCCACGCCCGATAGCCTGTCCCGATGGACGCAGAAGTTGACCCCTACGCCGCCGCCCAGGACGCCGCACAGGCCCTGCTGCAACGACTCTCGATCGACCGGATCGACGTCGGCCTCGTGCTCGGCTCCGGGTGGTCGGCCGCCATCGACGGCGTCGCCGAGACCATCGCCGAAGCCCCGCTCGGCGAGCTGCCCGGCTTCAACAAGCCCGTCGTCGCCGGCCACGGCGGGGTCGCCCGCGCGCTTCGGACGCCGAGCGGTCGCGTCGCGCTGGTGCTCACCGGACGCACCCACTTCTACGAGGGACGCGGCGTCGCGGCCGTCGCCCACGGCGTCCGGACGATTGCCGCGGCAGGGGCGTCCAGGATCGTGCTGACGAACGGCTGTGGCGGGCTCAACCCGGCGTGGGCGCCGGGCACCCCGGTGCTCATCAGCGACCACATCAACCTGACGGCCACCAGCCCCATCGTGGGCGCCACCTTCGTCGACCTCACCGACGCCTACTCCCCTGAACTGCGGACGCTCGCCCGCACGATCGACCCGTCGCTGGACGAGGGTGTCTACGTCCAGTTCCCCGGACCGCACTACGAGACCCCCGCCGAGGTGCGCATGGCGCGCACGCTGGGCGGAGACCTGGTGGGCATGTCGACGACGCTGGAGACGATCGCCGCCCGCGAGGCCGGGCTCGAGGTGCTCGGCATTTCGCTGGTCACCAACCCCGCCGCGGGCTACTCCGAGACGCCGCTGAACCACGCCGAGGTGATCCAGGCGGGCAAGGACGCCGTCCCGCGCCTGCGCACGCTGCTCTCCGGCCTGCTGGGCGTGCTGTGATGAGCGCCCTGTACACCGAGGCGCTGGCTTGGGCGGACGCCGATCCGGACGCCGCGACGGCCGAGCAGCTTCGCCGGCTCGTGGCCGCCGCCGAGTTGGGCGACGCGTCCGCGCAGGCCGAGCTGGAGGACGCCTTCTCGGGCACGCTCGAGTTCGGGACGGCCGGTCTGCGGGCTGCCCTGGGCCCTGGTCCGAATCGGATGAACCGCGTGGTCGTCTCGCGCGCCGCTGCGGGGCTGGCGCGCTGGCTGATCGCGCACGGCCACGTGCGTTCCGAGGTCGTCATCGGCTACGACGCGCGGTACAACAGCGACGTCTTCGCGCGTGACACGGCCGAGATCCTGGCCGGCTACGGCCTGCGTCCGCTGCTGTCGGCGACCCGGGTGCCGACGCCGCTGGTGCCGTTCGAGGTCGGACGCCGCGGCGCGGCCGCGGGCGTTGTGGTGACGGCGTCCCATAACCCCCCGGCCGACAACGGGTACAAGGTCTACGTCGGGGCGTCCCAGATCATTCCGCCGACCGACGGCGAGATCGCCGCCGAGATCGCCGCGGTGTCGTCGATGCCGGTGGCCCACCTGCCCCGCTCGTCGGAGTACGAGGTGTTGGGCGACGAGCTCATCGAGCGTTACGTCGAGCGGGCGGCGTCCCTGGTGGCGCCCGAGGCGCCGCGCGACCTGGCCTGGGCGTACACGGCCATGCACGGCGTGGGCCGGGCGATCGTCGACCGCGTCGTGAAGGCCGCGGGCTTCCCGGCCGCTGCGGTGGTCGCCGAGCAGGCCGAGCCGGACCCGGACTTCCCCACCGTGGCATTCCCCAATCCCGAGGAGCCGGGCGCCATCGACCTCTGCCTCGCGACCGCCCGCCGGATCAACGCCGACGTCGCCATCGCCAACGACCCGGACGCCGACCGCTGCGCCGTCGCCGCGGTCATCGGGGGCCAGTGGCAGATGCTCACCGGCGACGAGTTGGGCATGCTGCTGGCCGACGACGCGCTGCGCTCGGGTCGTGACGGCGTCTACGCCTGCTCGATCGTGTCGTCAACGGCCATGAGCGTGATGGCCGCCGCCCACGGGCAACGGTTCGAGCCGACCCTGACCGGGTTCAAGTGGATCGGCCGCGTGCCCGGGCTCGCGTTCGGCTACGAGGAGGCGATCGGCTACTGCACCGATCCCGCGTCCGTGCCGGACAAGGACGGCATCACCGCCCTGGTCCGGGTGCTGACCCTGGTGGCCGGGCTGAAGGCCGAGGGCAAGACGATCGCCGACCGGCTCGACGAGATCGTCCGCACGTACGGGCTGCATCACACGTCGCAGCTCTCGTTCCGGGTCTCGGACCTGTCGATCATCTCGGACGCCATGGCCCGCTTCCGCGCCCACCCGCCGACAGAGCTGGCCGGCGAGGCCGTCGAGGCGTCCGACCTGCTGGACGGCTACCAGGGGCTGCCGCCGACCGACGGCATCCTGGTCGAGGGTCCGTCCGTGCGGGTCGTGGTCAGGCCGTCGGGCACCGAGCCGAAGCTGAAGTGCTACTGCCAGGTGCGGCTGTCGCCTGGGCTCAGCGAGAATCCGGACGCCGCCCGCGTCGCCGCGGCAGGGATGATGGGCGACGTGCGCGCCGACGTGCAGGCGGCGCTGGGCCTGTGACCCGGATCGTCCTGCTGGCCGGCCCGTCCGGCAGTGGCAAGTCGCGCCTCGCGCACGCGGCCGATGCGCTCGTCGTGCGTCTGGACGACTTCTATCGGGACGCCGACGCCCCCGACCTGCCGCGGACGCCGCACGGCTTCATCGACTGGGACGACGTCCGAACCTGGGACGCCGACGGTGCGGTCGCCGCGCTGGCGCACCTCGTCAGCGAGGGTTTCTGCGAGCTGCCGGTCTACTCGATCGCCGAGTCGAAGCGACTCGGCTGGCACCGGCTCGATCTCGGCGAGCACCAAGTGATCGTCGCGGAGGGCATCTTCGCGATCCAGTTGATGGCGATCGCGCGCGACCACGGCCTGGCCGTCGAAGGCCTCTACTTGCACCGGCCCGGCGCCCTGGTCGCGGCGCTGCGGTTCCGTCGAGATCTGGCCCAGAAACGCAAGGCAGTTCCGGTGCTGATCAGGCGCGGCCTGGACCTGTGGCGTGCTCAGCCGTCGCTGGAGCGCAGTGCCGTGGCCGCAGGCTTCGAGCTGGTGACGATGCGCAAAGGCCTGCGCGCGCTGACCGCCTCGTGAAGTTCCACGTGTGACTTTCTCGGGGTAGACGCCAACAACGTCACACGTGAAAGCCGACTGGGCTCAGGCTTGTTTCGTCTCGTCCGGAGCAGCGACGTCGGGGGCCGCGGCGTCGTCCGTCTCGGGGAGGAACTGGGCGACCGGGTCGACCTGAGGCTCCGCGGCCGCCGCCAGCTGCGGGGTCTCCCCCACCGCCAAGCGGGCGGCGCGTCCGGACTCGAGCTGCTGGGCCTCGGCGATCGCCTGCTGGACGCTGCGCTGGGACTCCTCCTCGGCGACCTTCTTGGCGTCCGCGATCTCGGCGAAGACATCGACCCGCTCCGGCGACTTGTACTTGGACTTGTCAGCCGGGGCCAGGGCGCGGGTCACGTCGCCGACGGTCGAGCCGAGGCCCTTGAGGGCGTCGTTCAGCTCCGACGGAATGACCCACACCTTGTTGGCGTCGCCCTGCGCCAGCTTCGGCAGCATCTGCAGGTACTGGTACGACAGCAGCGCCTGGTCGGGCTCGGACGCGTGGATCGCGCCGAACACCGTCGTGATGGCCTGCGCCTCGCCCTCGGCCCGCAGCATGGCGGCCTGCCGATCGGCCTGCGCCCGCAGGACCGCGGACTCCCGCTCGCCCTGCGCCCGCAGGATCGACGACTCGCGGTCACCGGACGCCGACAGGATCTGCGACTGCCGCTGGCCCTCGGCCAACAGGATCTGGGCGCGCTTCTCCCGCTCGGCGCGGGCGCCCTTCTCCATCGCATCGCGGATCGTCGCCGGCGGCTCGATCGAGCGCAGCTCGACGCGGTTGACCTTGATGCCCCACTTGCCGGTGGCCTCGTCCAGCACCGAGCGCAGCTTGTGGTTGATGTCCTCGCGCGAGGTGAGCGTCTGCTCGAGATCCATGCCGCCGATGATGTTGCGCAGGGTGGTCATGGTGAGCTGCTCGATGGCCTGAATGTAGTTCTGGGCCTCGTAGGCCGCGCGGACCGGGTCGACGATCTGGAAGTAGATGACCGAGTCGATGCCGACCATCAGGTTGTCCTCGGTGATGACGCCCTGCGGCGGGAAGGGCACGACCGCCTCGCGCATGTCCATCGTGTAGGCGACCCTGTCGACGATCGGCGTGATCAGGTGCATGCCCGGCTCGATCGTCTTGTGGAACTTGCCCAGCCGCTGGACGATGCCGACCTGCTGCTGCTGAATGACGCGGACGCTCATCACGATGGCCACCACCACCACGATCGCGATCAGGATGAAGGGGATCAGGAAGAGGGGCATTGCGACTCCTTCGACGGGGGGCTACGTCCACCATAGCCCGGGGCACCAGCCCCCCGTCGTCAGCACGTC
>Ga0208564_1001045_pt1 | contig 23769 bp, 25 predicted proteins | sample AD_UKC073_MetaG_FD_184439 | JGI IMG/M metagenome (GOLD analysis project Ga0208564, IMG submission 184439) | Active sludge microbial communities of municipal wastewater-treating anaerobic digesters from USA - AD_UKC073_MetaG (SPAdes) (version 2) | ecosystem: Engineered > Bioreactor > Anaerobic >... | reverse complement strand
CAGCGCGGCCAGCGTCACGCGCTCTTCGGGCTGCATCTGTCGGAATCTTCTCGTCATCTTCACACCTTACCGGGGCGGCAAGGTGTTGCATTTCAGATTTGAGACCGCCGCGCTTGACCTTGCTTCTCTGAGAGAGTTACGTGGGTGAGAAGGTACCGAACTTCGACGCCCGCGGACTTCCCGTCTTCGGAGCTCACGCGGAACGTGCCGATGGTCCCGTTCAGATGCACATCGAGCGCGCTCTTGCCCCCACTGAGGCGATGTCCCACCCTCTGTTGAACGGTGGCCGGTGACGGCTCCGATGGGGTGATGCTACGCGGCCTTCGGCAGCGTTGCGTTTTCGGCTGGTGGACAGCGAGCGTCGAGGGCGTTGAGCAGGCTGCGCATTTGGCTGCAGCCACGCAGCTTGCGCATGCGATGAGCGGCATCACTGAGCGCGCTGGCCACCCAGCGCAGCACCATCTGTCCGTCGCCCCAGCGCTTGACGTTGCGGCAGTAGCGGGCCACCGAGCCGTTGAGATTCTCGATCGGGTTGGTTGTCCGCAGCGTGCGGTATAGCGCACCCGTGATGCCCAGCTCCTGCGCGGTCAGCGTCTCCTCGAGGCCTTCGCGCAGGCTGGCCGCTGCGCCCGGGTGCTTGGCCTGCAGCGAGGTCGCCAGGCGTTGAAGCTGGCGCCGACCCAGTTCGGCGTCCGATGCCGACCAGGCGTCCTTGAGCACCCGTTTCACGCTGGCGTGCATGTCGTCGGGCAGATGCTCCAGGACGTTGCGGCGCTTGTGCTCCTGGCAACGCTGGATCAGTGCCGCGGCCCCGAAGGTCTGGACGATGGCCTTTCGCAGCGCCTTGCCGCCGTCGATGACCCACAGCCGCATGCGCTGTGCGTCCAGCCCGCGATCGATCAGGTCCGACAACAGCGAGGCCACCACCCGGGCGGCCTCGGTGGAGCCCTCGCGCAGCCCCAGAACGTGCTTGTTGCCCTGGGCGTCGATGCCGATCGCCAGCAAGATCACGCGCTCGCGGAAGTGGATGCCGTCGATCATCACCACCGGCAGATCCAGCTCACCAATGGGCCGCGCCAGCCACTGCGCCAGTTGTTCCTGGCTGAGTTGCACGAAGCGGCGCGAGACGGCGCTCTTGGAGGCAGCGCGCGGCCGGTGCGCCGCCGGCACCGGCTCCTGGGTGCTGGCGTAGCGGCGGGTGGACACGCCCGCGGCGATGGCAGCCATCGTGGCCGCGTCCAACGGGTCGTCGTGGGCAGCCCACTCGAAGCTAGGCAAGGCCAGTTCTCCATCGGTCATCGAGCGCGCCCGCGGCCGGCGCACCGCAATGCGCTGGCCACCGAGCACGACTTGAGCTGCAGTGCTGCCGCCGCGCACCGCACGCCGCCCGGCGTCAGGCACGCCTTTGGGCCCGCACAGCGCGATGCGATCGGACTCCATCAGCGCGGCCAGCACCTTCTGGCCCGCATCGATGCAAAGGCCCAGGAAGGCGTGGCGCACATCGCGCAGCACGCCCTGCATGGGCAACGAGATCTGCACTTGCGCAGCCTGCAATGCCCGCAGCGCGGGCTTCATGCGAGACTTCATTTCGGTGGTTCCTTTCTTTGCTTGCTAGGCACCTGGATGGTCTCATCCAGGCGAAAGGAGCCGCCACCTTCAGCTCAAGCGTTCAACAGAACTCGGGACATCGCCCCCACTGATGAGTGTTGCCATGTCAGTTTCTCCCGAAGATGGGGTAGTTAATTCGGTTGAGGATGTTCTCGAGGTCGTTATGCTCGCCGGTATCGACATTGACCTCAGCAATGTGAACAAAGAGGTTCGTGGGGTCGAAGTTTCGAGCAACTACCTGGTTGGCGAATCCCGCTTCGGCGGGTTCCTCGATGGACCCGTGCCCCTGCAGGTCGCGCAGCTCAACAATCTTGTTCCTGTGCTGCTTTAGACGGCTGCGAAGGTTGATGGCCATCCCGATGTACAGAGGCGCCGTGAACCACGGCGCGGCGGCCTTCAGAATGTCCGAGATGGTGCGAAACCGCTCGGGATTGGCCGCGAGTCGACCTACTAGGGACTCAGACCTGCTTGGCTCGTGCGCGACCTCGCCACTGAACTTTGGCTTGAGCTGGCCACGGAGCGCTACTTGATAGGGCGTCTCGCGATACGGGCTGTAGATAAAGCGGTCCAGCGCGTCCTCCACTTCCTGGCGCGCCTTCGTTTCGCCATGCAGCTTGGCCTCGTTGACCCTCTTGACGATGGCGTCAATGTCAGCCTTCGAGATGACGAGGCGCGAATACCATGCGTAGACGCCTGGCGTCTCCGGTGCCAGGTCAATCTCCGACCATGTGAGGGCTCGCCCTACGGGTACTTTCATTTGTGGCAAACGAGACAAGCTCCGCCACCTTCGTCCTCGAGGTACAGGTCGTCGATGTCGACTGGCTCGATGGGGATGGCGCGCAGCGGGTTCGGCCGACGACGGGCAAGTTCGCGTTGCTTACGCAGTTCGAAGTCAGTGACGATTTGGGCAACGCGTTCCGGCTTCTCAAGGTCCGTCAGAGGTTCGCCGTGGCTCCACGTAAACGGGGAGCCGTGCTCCAGAGCGTTCTTCTCGTAGGCCTTCGCGTCCTCAAACGCCTCGGGATGCGTCGACTTGAGACGTACCCATTCAATCTTCTGTTGGAAGAAGCAGAAGGTGCAGCCGCTGCGCGAACGCCAGTCGTAGTACTTCGGGAGGCCGAGGCCCGAAGCGTCTAGGATTTCCAGGACGCTCGCCTTGTCTAGGCCGTTCTCACGGAAGGGCATGACGACCTTGAGGTTCTCATGCTGCGCAACCATGCCTTCTCGGTGTTCTTCGTCCGAACGGATTGCAACGTAGCTGTAGACCGTGTCGCCGGCCTCAAGCGATGGCTTCACCCAATTTTTGAAGGGTTCCAGCTTGAGCTTGCGAGTGCACCAACGGGTCCGCGGCGAGGGCAGGAAGTGGTTGTAGGTCCGCAGCCAGAAGTCGAAATCCCGATTCGGATTCAGGTACGTGATTGGTTTGCCGAGGAAGCCTTCTAGCTTGCCCAAGAACTCGTAGACTTCAGGCAGTTCCTTGCCAGTGTCGGTGAAGAAGTACTCGACGGGTAGTTCCGGATGATGAAGGCTCATGTACACGGCCAGAGCCGCAGAGTCCTTCCCGCCAGAAATTCCAAGGACGTGTCTCTCAGCCATTTTTCTTCTCCTTATCTAACTTATCCAAGGTCATGGCGCCGGCCTCTGCAAGCGCCGCAAGAATGACCTCAGGGCGTTCGCCCATCGTGTTGGCCAAGAAGGCCTTGACCATCCGGTCGACGGCGGGTGTGTCCTTCTCTGCAATGTCGACGTAACCGGTGACGTCCATGCCATGACTGGCTCCAAAAACTAGGCCCAGTACGCGTCGCGTCGAGGGGCGGTTCCGAAGAGGTGCCATCGCTTCCGCTTTACGGAAGTCGACTGCCCAGGAAGCCAACGCACCCATGGCGGCATCAATATCTCGGTCCACCCATTGCGTCGACGGCTTACTGACGGCCAAGCTGATGAGGCCCTCGATGACACTGTTCGTCTCGTCAATGAGCTCCAGGCGAGCTGCAAATGCATCCAAGCGGAGGTCGCCGGTGATGCCCTTCACTGTCGTAGCGCGCTTGCGCAGGTCTTCCGCCGGGCGACCCTCGTGGTCGAGAGCAGCCAGCAAGTGCGACCGCACTCTTCCGAGCATCTCGTCGTAAGCCGCCCCCAGCTCATCGGTTACGGCGGAAAGGCGGGTGTTGATTTCATCCGGGTCCTTGGCTTCCAGCAAAGTCGGAAGGTCAGCGAACAGCACCTTGTGGGGGTCGCTTGCCTTCAGGAGCATTGCTCGGACGAGCTGTGCGCGTTCCGACACCGTGGACGTTCGCTTCGTCCACTCAGGTAGGCCAATGACGATGCTTACGAGTCCGCGCGCAATGTCCAAAGGCGCCGCGTCGATTTCCGTGTTGGCTCGCTGAGCTACAGAGGCAGCCAGTGCATCAACGAGCTTGACCTGGTCCTTCGAGGCTTCAACGTGCTTGAACGTGATGCGTTTCGGGTCAAGGGCCCACTCGTCGACCACAGCCTCGCTGAGGTCCGGCGTAAAGGCGCCCCCAACGTACAAAGCGAGAGACGACCTATGTGCAAGGAAGAACGCCAACGAGAGAACCGGCATCACGCCGGCTCGCAACCCGTAGGGCTCATCCGCCCAGAACTGGTACAGCTCTGCAAGGGTGGTCACCTTGAACCGCACCGGGTTTCGAGGAGGCCTGTTGGCTTGAGTCAGACCGGCTTGGTCTGACGGTCTTGGGGTTCAGGTCTTCTCGCTTCCAGCCCCCCGCAGGGGCCGCCGGAGGCCCCCCGGTTGGGCCATGTACTCATGGTTCAACCCTCCTGCGGCGCTGCCTGTTCGACAGCCTTCGTTGGTGCGGCGGCCTGGGCTTGCTGGCGCCAGTAGTGTGCCTCGGCCTCGGCGGGCGGGATGTAGCCGATGGGTTCGAGCAGGCGATGGTGGTTGAACCACGAGACCCACTCCAGCGTCGCCAGTTCGACCGCTTCGCGCGTCTTCCACGGCCCGCGCCGGTGGATGATCTCGGCCTTGAACAGGCCGTTGATGGTCTCGGCCAGCGCGTTGTCGTAGCTGTCGCCGGTGGATCCCACCGAGGGCTCGATGCCGGCTTCGGCCAGACGCTCGCTGTAGCGGATCGAGACGTACTGGCTGCCGCGGTCGCTGTGGTGGGTCAGGCCACCGTGACGCCAGGGTTGGCGCGCGTACAGCGCCTGCTCCAGCGCGTCGAGCACGAAGTCGGTCTGCATCGAACTGCTGACCCGCCAGCCCACGATGTAGCGCGCGAACACGTCGACGACGAAGGCGACGTAGACGAAGCCCTGCCAAGTCGAGACGTAGGTGAAGTCCGCCACCCACAGCTGGTTCGGCCGTTCGGCGCGGAACTGCCGGTTCACCCGGTCCAGTGGGCACGCCGCCTTGGCATCGGGCACCGTCGTGCGTACGCCCTTGCCGCGTCGCACGCCCTGCAGCCCGAGCCGGCGCATCAGCCGCTCGACCGTGCAGCGCGCCACCGCCACGCCCTCGCGCACCAGTTGCCGCCACACCTTGTCGGCGCCGTAGACCCGCAGGTTTGCGTCGAACACGCGCTGCACCTGCGGCACCAGGGCCGCGTCGCGCTGGGCACGCGCGCTCAGCAGCGCCGGCTCGCGCACGCGGGCAGCATGACGCCGGTACGCCGACGGGGCAACCTGCAGCGCGCTGCAGATCGGCTCGACCCCGTGAGCAGCCCGGTGCTCGTCGATGAAGGCGTTCACTTCTTGTGGTGGCGGTCGAGCTCCGCCTGGGCGAAATACGCGCTGGCCAGCTTCAGGATCTCGTTGGTCTTGCGCAGTTCGCGTACCTCGCGCTCGAGCTCCCTGATGCGCTGCTGCTCGCCGGTCGTCGGACCTGGCCGCACACCGCTGTCGCGCTCGCCCTGGCGCACCCACTTGCGCAGCGTCTCGGCCGTGCAGCCGATCTTGCCGGCGATGGACTCGATCGCCGCCCACTGCGACGGGTACTGGTCCTTGGCATCGAAGACCATGCGCACCGCACGCTCGATCACCTCGGGGGAAAACTTCGGGGACTTCCTCATCTTGGCTCCATTCTCAATCGAAGGAGCCTCCTCAAAATCCGGGGCGGTTCACCTTGCCCGAATCCAGCAAGGTAGCCCGCGTGGCGAACCACCACGGGAAGAAGCTCTGCCACTTGTGGCTCGTGAAAGGGTCAGTGAAGCCCCAGCCACCGTTCGAAAGCGTTCGATGCAGTCCGGGGTTGTGGAGGATGGTGTAGTACAAGCCCGCGTCGGCCGGGAACCCCGTGTAGCTGAGTCTCTCCTCATGGGCGTGGCTGACCATGCGGTACATCAGGTCCTTGCGAGCCTTGACCGAGTTGCTGGAGGGTTCTTCGCGATTGATGAGTTCGCTGAAGATGGTCGGCGTCTTTGAGTAGACCAGTTGCCCAATTTCGGAGGCCAGCGTCGTTAGCGGCTTGTCGTGCTTCGGGTTGACCGACGTACCTTCCCGGTACCAGAGGCAGGTGGAGAAGGCATCCGCCAGCTCTTCTTCCAACGAGGCGCGAACCGCCTCAACGCGACCGACGAGCTCGCGGCGCGCAACTGGGTCCCCATGCAGTTCCGCTCGTGTCTTGCTGACTCGCTCGGATGCTGCGAGCTCCAAGCTCAGTTCGGCGATGCGCTCTGCATTCTTGGGCGTCCCAAGCAGCAGTGTCGACGGGCCTCGCTCGCTGGCATGACGAACTCGGTGCTCTGCTGATTTCGTGCGAGTGCCTAGGGAGGGCAGGCACATGACGAACGTACCAACACTTCCCGGCTTGTGCTTGAACGACTCAGCAGTGGATTCAATGCCATCAAGGCGCGCAAGCGTCCGGTTGAACCAGCGCATCGTGCCTGTCTGCTGGTACAACCTCTTGGCCAAGACAGGCTGCAGGTCGCTGAGCGTCGAGATGCGGTCGAGGTCAGGTTCGCCAATTTCCGCGCGAGCGGCGCGGACAGCACCCTCGATGTCGAAGTCGCTGCCGGCGTAGATGCCCCAGGCGCGCAAGTGTTTGCGTTCGACCAGAATCTTCCAGTCGGACAAGTCCTTGAGCAGTTGCCGGATAGCCTCTTCAGGAACGCCTTTGGTTGAAACCGTCAGGACGTGGTCATCGGCGACAAGGCCTGAACCGCTGCGGAAGAGCTCGATGAGCGCGATTGCTTTGGTCAACGCCACATGGCGGTCGGTACCCTTGCCTTCGGCGCGCTCAACAGCCTCACAGGCCTGCGCCCAGCGATGCCCGTCAGGGGACGCGAGGATGGATGGCTCGAGGTTCGCTCGGAGATAGTCCCAGTAGTCTTCAGGCCCGTACATCGAGTTCCACTCAGCGCTGTAACCGTTGAGGTGCTCGATGAAGCCGAGGGGTTCGCGCGACGCGAGGAAACCGAAAGTACTTCGTTCGTTCTGACCGAACTTGCGACGCGAGATTGGTCCCAGCAGCGATGCGGTGACAGGGTGCAATGGCCAGCAGGCAGCGAGCGACTCTCCGAGCGAGTCGGGCGTGCCAGGTCGACGAGCCTTGATGGAGTCTGCGATGCGATTCGCAAACCGACGAGCCACCGTGAGGTCGGGCCCGTTGTCGACTTTGATGGCTTTACCAACCAGCTCGACCACTTCATCGGCACCCGCCATCAGCGGGATGTCGAGGTACCGACCTTGCACCTTGGACCACTCGTCGCGGGCTTCTCTGCCCAGCCGGGATGCATAAGCGTCGAACGCTTGATGGAGGATGCCAACGACAACAAGCTTCTTCGAACAGCGACTTGCAGCCTCCGCGAGCTCTTGGAAGAAGCCGATGTCGCCGCCTTCAAGAGCGGTGGCCTCCAGCAGCTTTCCAAGCTCATCAATAACCACCAGCACCCCATTAGGGTGGCGCTCAGCCTCGTCAACTAGCTCGGCAACGATGTCGACGTTCTTGCGACGCCCGGTGCCGAAGCCGCGGGCTTCCGCCAAGGCGGCGCCCAGCTCAATCCGGACGTCTGCACGCTTGCCGACGACGGGCACTACGAGCCATCCGTCGCCCTTGGTGCTAAAGGCGCGGTTGACCACGCTTTCTTCTGTCAGGCCAAGCACCTGTTTGGCTTTGGCTCGCACCTTCGGCTGACCGCTCACCAACGAGCAGAGCGTCAGCGCCAAGGAGCTCTTTCCCCCGCCGTAGGGACCAGTCCAGGTGAACGCTCGTTGGTTGGTCTCGACAATCTGCCGAGCCATGTTTTCAAGAAGTGACCTCGCGGTGCCTTGGCAGATGTAGCCGGACAATGCGTCTTCGCGCCCAAGGTCGGTGTCCAGCCGAACCGAGCGAAGGAATTGTCGGGAGATGGTGACGACATCCGACAGCATTCGCTGCTCTGCGCCTGCGGCGCGTACGGCCTTAGGCATAAGCAGTCTCCAACATCTTGTATCTGTAGCTGCGCAGGCTGCTCAGGGCAGGGCCTTTGCGTGTCACCTGCCGAATGCCCGCTTGCTCAACCCACTGCAGATTGCCTTTGGACAGGGCCTCTAGCGCGATGAGGCGGTCCGCCACTGCGTTCTCGTCAAGCTTGAAGACGCGACCCGGGGAGCCAAAGTCATGCGCCACGCGGTCGAAGTCCATCACGGACCCGGCGTGAGGCATCCGGCTCCAGTAGTCCAGCAAGGCAAAGGCGAAGACGCCGTCAGGAAGCGACTTCTTGGCGCCCCTGCGGAACTCGAAGGTCCCCTTGGCGTTTTGTTGAATCAGGCCGAGCTCACCGAGCAGCGGCTCGCTCATCTCTTCGGGAGACTCTCCCCCAAGCCGCGGGACGTAGCTACGAATGCAGCACTCGACATCACGCTTCAGGGTCGCCATGGAGATGCGCAACTTGTATTCATCCTTGAACACGGTCAAGGCCTTGACAAGATGCTCGCGGTCGAACACCTGTTGCACCACGTGATTGAACAGGTACCACCATGTGGTCGTCTTCTCCGGAGTACTTGCCAACATCCAGTGAACGAGCCAAGTCGTAGCAGGACTCTCACAGTAGTGGTCGACGCCGCGCTCCCGGTCGAACAAGAAGTGACCTAGCTCGCTTGCGACGTAGCCCTCGTTTTCTTCAACGACGCCGCAGGCAGTCGCCCAGAAACGAATCGCCATAGCCATGTTCTTGCCTACGCCAAACCGCACTATGGCGTCTTCGCCCGAGAACACAGAGCGTTGCGCGGGCTCGCCGGTCTCAGTCACGGCGTCATAGGCTTTGCGCAGCCACAACTGACGCAGAGGGAAGGTCTCGTGACCCGAGAACTGCGGTTGCTTGTTTTCGTCTAGCAGGAGCTCAGTCATACATCTGCCAGTGTAACTGGAGGACATCACCAGTTAGGCTAGGATAGACCGCCGGCGAACACGCCTACTCCGGGCGATTTCAACAGGCCTAGCTTGACCAACAGAACCAAGAAGCTGTATGTAAACACAGTCTACAGCACGAACGCGCATCGAAGGAGCACCTGTGGAGCAGGGACGCTCCAGTTGCCCACGTGGAACACGCGTGCCAAAGTCATATCTCTGATTCTCAATAATCTATCGATATCGTTGTGTCGATAGACTGGCTGTACTGCGTTCCGATTTGCAGACTCCCGAAGAGCGACGCTACCGACTTCTCACTTGCCGCGGGAAATGAAAGCGGAGAGTGGCCCAGATTCGGCCGTTGGGATGCGCAACAACAATGGTCGCGCGTCTGCTGATACAAGCTCTGCATCAGGTGCGCCGGCGGCCCGGTGCCGATGCCCACGTTGTGTGCCGACCTGGCGTTGGCCCCGGGCCTGGTGCCAGTGCTGCTTGTCGCCGGCGCGCTCACGGCCGACTTGGCCCGCACCGTCATCGACGGTGACTTCGACCTCAGCGGTGCGCACGGTGAACTGACTCACCTCTGTTTGCTTGAAAGCGTCGAGCGATGAACCGCGCCTTGCTCCTACATGCCGTTGTGCTTGTGCCTCTCATCCGCGCGGTCAAGGTCATGCTCAAGCAGAACAGCCCGGACGAAAGTGATGAAACCGCTAAGGCCAGTGTCGTCTCCTGCGCTGTCGTGTTGGCGGTTGTTAGTGCCGTCGTGGCGCTGCTTGTCTGGTTGCTGTTGAGGCCGGGCACGAGTGATGCGGGTCGCCAACATGAACGTCGACAACTTCGTCGTGCGCCCGCAGCGACAGTTCGTCGAGCGCTACGCCAAGCCCGAGGCTTGGAAGCCATTGGCGGCTGACGACGACGAAATTCTTGCGCACCGGGTGGCAGGCCTGCAGTCCCAGCTCACCGACGAAGACGAAGAGGCCAAGCGCTTCGACATGCTGGTTCAGCGAACTGCTGCAGGGCGGCAAGGCGACGCCGGAGCAGATCGAGTTCATCGAACTCGTCATCGACGAGCTGACGCAGAACGGCGTGATGCCGCCGGAGCGGCTGTTCGAGTCGCCGTTCACCGATGTCAGCGCCCAGGGCCCGCTGGGGGTGTTTCCGCCGACGCAGGTGACGCGCATCGTGTCGACCTTGAACGGGATCCGCACGCGGGCCGTGGCCTGAGAACCTGTGAACAGGCCGGCGGGTCGGCCATGGGCCAGGCCGCACCCGGACCCGGTGGTGCGCGCCGACGGCCGGGACGCCGCTCAGTCGACCAGGGCCAGCAGGTGCCGCTCGAAGGCGGCTGCGATGGGTGACGGCACGCGTGTGCGCCGCCGCACCACATGCCATTGCGACGGGATCGGAAAGCCGTCGACCGGGAGCACGGCCACGCCCTGCGCGGCCAGGTCGGCACCCAGCGCGTGCACCGACAACACGGCCAGCCCCAGCCCGCCGGCCACGGATTCCTTCACCGCCTCGTTGCTGCCCAGCTCCAGTCGCACGCTGGGGCTGAAGCCGTGCCGGCGGAAGCAGGCATCGGCCGCGATGCGCGTGCCCGAGCCCTTCTCGCGCAGCACGAAGCGCTCATCGCGCAGGTCGTGCAGCGCCACGCGTGCCGCGCCGGCCAGGCGGTGGCCGGCGGGTGCCACCAGAACCAGCGGGTTGGCCATGAAGACCTGGTCGTCCAGCGCGATGTCGGCCGGCGGCATCGACATGATGTACAGGTCGTCCAGGCTGTCGCGCAGCCGCGCCACCACGCCGTCGCGGTTGAGCACCTGCAGCTGCACGTCGACGTCGGGATGGCGCTCGCAGAAGCCGCCCAGCAGCCGCGGCATGAAGGACTCGGCCGTGCTGACCACCGACACCCGGAGCTGGCCGCGGGTCAGGCCCTTCTGCGCATCGATGCGCTGGCCGAAGGCCTCCCACTCGTCGACCATCGCCCGCGCCGTGCGCGCCAGGTCCTGGCCGGCGTCGGTCAGGCGCACGCGGCGCTGCACCACCTCGTACAGCGGCACGCCGACCGCGTCGCCCACCTCGCGCAGCTGCATCGACGCGGTGGGCTGCGTGACGTGCAGCGCACGCGCGGCGCCGGTCACGCTGCCGGTGTCGGCCAGCGCCAGGAACAGCCGCAGCTGGCGGAAGCTGATGTTCATAGATATTTACTGATGTGAGGGTGCAGCAATATCGATTTTCCATGATGACCAAGGCTGCCTAGCATCGCGCCCCACACGGAGATGCCATGACCAGCCTGCTCGACCCCGCGATCCTGTTCTTCGTCTTTGGCGTGCTGGCCGGCGCGCTGAAGTCCAACCTCGACATTCCGCCGGCCATCGCCAAGTTCCTGTCGCTGTACCTGCTGATGGCGCTGGGCCTGAAGGGCGGCTTCGCGCTGGCGCAGACGGGCATCGACGCCCAGGTGCTGGCCAGCGTGGGCCTGGCGCTGGTGATGGCGGTGCTGGTGCCCGCCCTGGGCTGGCAGTTCCTCAGGCGCCGGGTGGCGGGCTTCGACGCGGCGGCGGTGGCCGCGAGCTACGGCTCGGTCAGCGCGGTCACCTTCGTCACGGCGCTGCAGGTGCTGGAAGCCCAGGGCCTCGCCGCACCCGGCCACATGACGGTGGCGATGGTGCTGATGGAGACGCCCGCGATCCTGATGGCGGTGGTGCTGGCCAGCACGCTGCGCCATGCGGCGCGCCCGGCGGCGGTGGGCATGGCACTGCCGGGCAGCGGCGGCACGGCGACGCTCGCCCTGGGCGGCGGCACGCCCGGCGGCGGCGTGCCGTCGCTGCGCCAGGTGCTGCACGAGAGCTTCACCGACGGTGCGCACCTGCTGCTGCTGGGCTCGATGGTGATCGGCTTCCTCGGCGGCGAGCGTGGTGCGCAGCTGATGCAGCCGTTCACCGGCGACCTGTTCAAGGGCCTGCTCGCCTTCTTCCTGCTCGACATGGGCTTGCTGGTGGCGCGGCACTTCGGTGCGGCGCGCACGCAGTCGCCGGTGCTGGTGGCCTATGCGGCGGTCGGCCCGCTGGTGCATGCGGGCATCGCGCTGGCCCTGGCCGTGCTGGTCGGCCTGCCGGTGGCCGACGCGGCGCTGCTGATGGTGCTGAGCGCCAGCGCGTCCTACATCGTGGTGCCGGCGGTGCTGCGCCACGCGGTGCCCGAAGCCAACCCGTCGCTGTACCTGGGGCTGTCGCTGGGCATCACCTTTCCGCTGAACATCCTGGTGGGCATTCCGCTGTACGTTGGCGCGGCACGCTGGGCACTCGGCTGAGGGCGCAGGCCGGCGGCGGCGGACGGCTTGCTATCCTGGCCCGGCCAGGAGACCGCCGCGATGCTCGACACCCCCGCCCCCCAGCCTGCCTGCGCCCCGCCCGCCTGCCGGCTGGGCCTGGTGGGCTTCGGCGCCATCGGCCGCGCCATCACCACGCAGCTGGTGCAGTCGCCGCTGCCCGGCCATCAGCTCGTCGCCCTGCTGGTCCGACCGCACCAACTCGCCGATGCCCAGGCCGCCGTCCCTGCCAGTGTTCAGGTGACGACCGACATCGCCGCGCTGCTGGCCAGCGCACCCCAGACCGTGATCAAGGCCGCCGGCCATGGCGCGGTGGTGGCGCATGGCGACGCCGTGCTGCGGCAGGGCGCGTCGCTGATGGCCTTGTCGGTCGGCGCGCTGGCCGATGCGGCGCTGCATGACCGCCTCCTGGCCGCCGCCCGCGCTGGCGGCACCCAGCTGCTGCTGCCGGTGGGCGCCATCGCCGGGCTGGACGGCCTGCTGGCGCTGCGCCAGGCGGGGCTCCACAGCGTGCGCTACACCAGCACCAAGCCGCCGCGGGCCTGGCAGGACTCGCCGGCCGACGGGCTGTTGGACCTGGCCGCGCTGCGCAGCCCAACCGTCATCTTCAGCGGCACGGCGCGCGACGCGGCGCGGCTGTATCCGAAGAACGCCAACCTGGCCGCCGCAGTGGCGCTGGCCGGGCTGGGCTTCGAGCGCACCCAGGTGCAGCTGGTGGCCGACCCGGCCGCCACCGGCAACAGCGGGCGCATCGACGCCGAGGGCGCCACGTCGCGCCTGCAAGTGACGGTGGCCGGCGCGGCCAGCGCGGGCAATGCCAAGACCTCGGGCATCGTGGCGCACAGCGTGCTGTCGGCGCTGGCCAATGCGGCGGGGGCGCTGCGCTTCGTCTGATCGGCCGGGCGACACTTGCTGGCTCAACGCACCCCGGCCGCTCCGCTCCATGCAACGCCGCTCCACCCTGCTCGCCCTGGCTGCCCTGGCCGCCGCCCCCTGCCCGCCGCCGCCCAGGCCTGGCCGGCCAAGCCGGTGCGCCTGGTGATCCCCTTCCCGGCCGGTGGCGCCACCGACATCCTGGGCCGCCTGCTGGCGCAGAAGCTGGGTGCAGCGCTGGGGCAGCAGGTGGTCATCGACAACAAGCCCGGGGCCGGCGGCACCATCGGCAGTGACCTGGTGGCCAAGGCGCCCGCCGACGGCCACACCCTGCTGCAGGCCACCAGCAGCACGCATTCCATCGGCCCGGCGCTGAACCCGAAGATGCCCTATGACGCGTTCCGGGACTTCGCGCCCATCGCCCACGTGGCCAATGCGCCCAGCGTGCTGGTGGTGGGGGCGGGCTTTCCCAAGGGCAATGCGCTCGATCTCATCAAGACGCTGAAGGCCAACCCGGGCAAGTACAACTTCGGCTCGAGTGGCATCGGCACCTATCCGCACCTGTCGGCCGAGATGTTCAAGTGGCGCGCCGGCGGGCTGTACGTGGTGCACATCCCGTACCGCGGCACCGGCCTGGTCGTCACCGACCTGATCGCCGGGCAGATCACTTTCCTGATGGACAGCATCGTCTCGGCGCAGACGCACATCAAGGACGGCCGCGTGCGCGCCCTGGCCGTGACCGGGGCGCAGCGCAGCAGCGCGCTGCCCGACGTGCCCACCTTCACCGAGCTGGGCGTGCCGGGCCTGGCCTTCAGCAACTGGTTCGGCTTCTTTGCGCCGGCGGGCACGCCGGGCGAGGTGGTACAGCGGCTCAGCCGCGAGCTGAACACCATCATGCGCGCGCCCGAGGTGGTGGAGCGCCTGCGCCAGCTGGGCGCCGACGCGGCCACCGGCACGCCCGAGGCCTTTGCCAAGGTGATCCGCGACGAGCACGACAGCTGGAAGGCGGTGATCCAGCGCGCCGGCATCAAGGCCGAATGAGCATGGACGGCGTGGTGCCCTTCGCCGACGCGCCCGGCGCCCGCCCGGTGCTGGCGGCGCTGCAGGCGCGGCTGCTGGCGGCGGGCATCACCTTCCGCACCCCGCCGGCCGAGCCCACCACCTGCTGCGGCCGGGGCTGCAACGGCTGCGTGTGGGAAGGCTGGCTGGCGGCGGCCGAGTGGTGGCGTGAAGAGGCGCTGGCCCTGCTCGACGCCGCGCCCGGCGCAGCCTGAATCCGCCGGCCTTGTCCCCCGCGTGACCGACGCGCGCTGGCCGGTGGTGGTCCCCTGACGGGCCCTGCAGCCACCCCAGCGAGACCTTGGCCATGCCCGACTTTCCCCTGCCCAACGCCGCCCACGACCTGGCGGGCCGGATCGCCCTCGTCACCGGCGCCTCGTCCGGCCTGGGCCACCGCTTTGCCCGCGTGCTGGCCGCCAGCGGCGCCACGGTGGCGGTGGCCGCGCGCCGCACTGACAAGCTCGATGCCCTGGTCGACACCATCACCGCGGCCGGCGGCAAGGCGGCTGCCTTTGCGCTGGACGTGACGCAGGACGCGCAGTTCGTGCCGCTGTTCGACGCCATCGCCGCCAGGCTGGGCGGTGCGCCCGACATCCTGGTCAACAACGCCGGCATTCCGGACGCGCAGCGGGCGCACAAGATGAGCGTGGACGACATCGACCGCGTGTTCGACGTGAACCTGCGCGCGCCCTGGCTGCTGAGCTGCGAGTTCGCCCGCCGCCGCATGGACGCGGGCAAGCCCGGGCGCATCGTCAACATCGCCTCGATGGCCGCCTTCCAGTACAAGGGCGGCGGCGCGGCGCTCTACAGCACCACCAAGATGGCCGTGGTGCGCATGACCGAGGCGCTGGCGGTGGAGTGGGCCAAGTTCGGCATCAACGTCAACGCCATCGCGCCGGGCGCCTTCAGCAGCGAGATGATGGACGGCATGCTGCAGCGCGTGGGCGACATCACGAAGAACTTTCCGCGCCCGCGCCTGGGCGACCCGGCGCAGATGGACAGCACCCTGCTGTACCTGGTGGCGCCGGCCAGCGAGTTCGTGACCGGTACCTGCATCAAGATCGACGACGCGCAGGGCGGGCGTTAGGCCCCCATGGCGGCGCGCCGTTCAGTGCAGCGCCGGCGGGCTGTTGCGGCCGTAGGTCTCGAACAGCGCCAGCGCGGTTGCGCGCAGGCGCGCACTGCTGCTGGTGTGGGCGGTGGCCAGGCAGTGGTGGGCGTAGGCGGTGTCCAGGCACATGCGGGGCACGTCCACGTCCCAGCCCTCGGCGCGCATCAGCCGGCGCAGCTGCAGCAGGGCCAGGCTGGGCAGCACCGCCACCGGCGCGGGCGGGCGGGCGGCCTGCTGGCCCTGCGGGCCAGGTTGAGGGCTGACGTGCGGATCGGTGTGGACCATGGCTGCCTCTGTTGCCGGCCGTCGGGGCCGGGCCGTGCTGCCATGTTGGCGCGGGTGGCGCTGCGGTGATGGGCCGAACAGCGCGGTGTTGGCCGGCTGATCTGGCCGCTGCCGCGCCGTGCGGCTTCAGGGTGCGGCCTGCGCCAGCGCCTGCGTGCTGGCCTGCGCCAGGCGGTCGGCCAGCTGGCGGATCAGCAGCCGGTGCAGGGCCAGGGCCAGGGCGGGTGACGCGGCCTCCAGTGCCTGCAGGCCGCTGCGGTGCAGGCGCAGCACGCGGCTGGGCGTGTCGGCCACCACGGCGGCGCTGCGCAGGGTGTCGCGGAACAGGCCCATCTCGCCGACCACGCTGCCGGCGTTGAGCGTGCGCACCGTGGCAGCGCCCACCCGGGCCGCCAGGCGGCCCTCGGCCAGCAGGTACAGCGCGTCGCCCGGGTCGCCCTGGGCGAACAGCAGGTCGCCCGCGGCCAGCTGCAGCTGCTCGAAGTGCGCCAGCACCTGCTGCGCGGCGGCGGGCGAGCCCAGCTCCTGCGCCAGCCAGGCGGTCACGTCGGCGGGCGCGGGCTGCTGCGCCAGCACGGTGTCGTCCCAGGCGCGCACCGCGTCGTCGATGTCCGCATGCAGCTGGGCACCGGCGGGCGCAAAGCCTGCAGCCCGCAGCGCACGCGTGTTGTCGGCCGACAGGCCGCTGCAATGCAGCTGCGCGCCGGCCCTGCGGGCGGCCTTGTCCAGCTTGAGCAGCACCTGGGCGGCCGAGCTGTCCAGCGCCGGCACGCGCTGGAAGTCCAGCAGCAGCCAGCGCGGCGCTGCGGCCTCGGCCAGCACCGCGCCCAGCCCGTCGACCAGGCGCGTGGCCGAGCCGAAGAACAGCACGCCCTGCAGCTCGACGATGCGCATGCCGGCGCCGGCCGCAGCCAGCGCGCGGCTGGCGTCGGGGCCGTGCTCCACACGGCCGGGCCAGGCGCTGCGCAGTAGCACGCGCCGCACCGGCGGCAGCCGCGACGAGGCCAGCGCGAAATCGACACAGCAGGCCAGCACGCCGATGCACACCGCCGGCAGGAAGCCCAGCAGCGCGGTGGCCAGCAGCATGGCCAGCACGGTGAGGTGCTCGGTGCGCGACACGCGGGCCCGGCTGTCCAGCACCCAGGCCTTCAGCATGCCCAGGCCGATGGACACCAGCAGCCCGCCCAGCAGCGGCTTGGGGATCAGCGCCAGCACCGGCCCGCCGCCCACCAGCGCCAGGCCGCAGATGGCCGCCTGCACCCAGCCGCTGGCGCTGCCGGTGGCGCCGGCCGCCTGGTTGGTGATGCTGCGGCTGATGGAGATGCCGCCGGCCAGGCCGCCGGCCAGCGCGCAGGCCAGGTTGCCGGCGCCCAGGTTGCGCAGGTCGTGGTTGACATCGGCCGGCGCGTCGAAGGCCACTTCCAGGCTGCCGACGCTGAGCAGCAGGCCGATGGCGCTGACGATCACCGCCGACAGCAGCAGTCCGCCCTGCTGCGTCACCACGCCCCAGTCCACGGCCTGCAGCAGGGCCGGCGCCAGCGGCCAGGGCGGCAGCGCGCCATCGAAGCGGGCCATCAGCCAGCCCTGCGCGCGGGCAGCGTCCAGCCCGATGCCGGCCAGCACCAGGCCCGCATGCAGCAGCAGCGTGAAGCCCAGCAGCATGGCGGGCAGGAGCAGCACGTGCTTGATGCGCGTGCCGCCCCACCACAGGGCCACGCCGATGGCCAGGCCGGTGGCGAAGCGGGCGGCGGCGCCGGGCTCGGCAAGCTGGCCCAGCGTGGCCCAGCGCAGCGGCACACTGGCCGCCACCGCCAGACCGCCGCCGAACAACAGCCAGCCGACGGCCGCCAGAAAGCCGCCGATCACCGGGTAGGGGATGTAGCGCATCAGGTTGCCGGCGCGGGCGCGGCCGATGCCGCACCAGGCCAGGCCGATGGCCAGCGCCGCCAGCGCCAGCACCACCACCGTGGTCGGCAGCAGGGCCGGGCCGCTGGCGCTGGCGGCCACCGCAGCGGTCATCGCCGCCAGCACCGGCACGGTGGCCGGCTCGGGCCCGGCGGCGGCCAGCGGCTGCGACCCGCGCCAGGCGGCGAAGGCCGACAGCAGCACCCCGCCCAGGAAGGCCGCGCCGATGGCGCCTGGCAGCCAGGGCGCCAGCGGGCCCTGGAACAGCAGGCTGGCCGACGAGACGTAGAAGCTCAGCCCCACCAGGCTGACGACGCCCCCCGCGATGCCGTTCTTCAGCCAGGCGCCGGGTGCCGTGCTGCCTGCGGCGCCGGCGGGGTCGGGGGCTGCTGCTGCCATGGCAGCGCAGCTTAGCCCAGCGCGAAGCCCACCAGGTCCCGCAGTTCCCGCAGGGCCACATCGGGGTCGCCCACCTTGATCGTCTGCATGCCCAGCTGGCGCGCGGGCTTCAGGTTCACGCCCAGGTCGTCAAGGAAGACGCAGTGCGCGGGCTCGACCTGCAGCGCCTCGCACATCAGCAGGTAGATCCGGGGGTCGGGCTTGCGCAGGCCGAGCTTGGCGCTTTCGATCACGTGGTGGAACAGCGGCAGCACCGCATCCCGGCCGCTCGGGTTGGGCGTCAGGTGGGCGTTCTCGGCGCCCGGCGTGGCCACGTTGTTGGTGATCAGGCCGATCTTCAGCCGCTCGCGCAGCACCCGCAGCGCCTGCACCATCTGCGGCCGGATGGTGCCGCCGAGCAGGGCGATCACGTCGCGCCCCGGCACGCGGTGGCCCAGCGCGGCGCTCTCGTCGGCAAACGCGGCGTCGAAGGCCGGCAGGTCGATCGCGCTGCGCTCGAAGCGGGCCCAGGCGTTGTCGAGGTGGTTGGTGGCGTTGACGGTGCGCAGGAAGTCGCGCGGCAGGCCGTGCGCACGCTCGTAGTCGGCAAAGGCCTCGAACGGCGACGAACTGATCACGCCGCCGAAGTCCCAGATCACGGCGTGGATGGTGGCGGCAGGCATCGGGCGGGGTCTCGCATCGGGTGGTCGGGCGCCGATTGTGGGCAGCGGGCCTGGTGCCGCGCTGTCACCCGCGTGCGGTGCGCGCCTGCCGCCGCCCCAATCGTCAGCCTTGCGGCGCCAACCACCGCTCCGCCAGCTTCACCCAGTAGGTGGCGCCGGTGCTCAGCACCGCGTCGTTGAAGTCGTAGGCCGCGTTGTGGACCATGCAGCCGCCCTGGCTGCCCACGCCGTTGCCGATGTTGATGTAGCAGCCGGGCACCTTCTCCAGGAAGAAGGCGAAGTCCTCGCTGGCGGTCACGGGCTCGGGGTTGGTCACCAGGCCGCCTTCGCCCAGCCAGTCGCGCACCAGCTGCTTGCAGAACTCGGTGTGCTCGGGCGTGTTGTTCAGCACCGGGTAGCGGCGGATGTAGTTGACCTCGGCCGTGGCACCGAAGCTGGCGGCCTGGGCCTGCGCGATCTCGGTGATGCGCTTCTCCAGGATGTCGCGCACGGTGGGCTGCATCGCCCGCACGGTCAGGCGCAATTCGGCGGTGCCGGGGATGACGTTGGGCGCGTCGCCGGCCAGGAAGGCGCCGACGGTGACGATGCCGGTGTGCAGCGGCGGCACGTTGCGCGCCACCACGGTCTGCAGCGCCATCACGATGCTGGCGCCGGCCACCACCGGGTCGACGGCGGTCTGCGGAATGGCGCCATGCCCGCCCACGCCCTTGACGGTGATGATGCAGGTGTCGCCGCTGGCCATCGCATAGCCGGGCACGGCCTGGAACTGCCCGGCCGGCAGGCCCGGCATGTTGTGCATGCCGAACATCGCATCACACGGGAAGAGTTCCAGGAAGCCGTCCTCCAGCATCTTGCGGGCGCCGGCCAGGCCCTCTTCGGCCGGCTGGAAGACGACGTGCAGGATGCCGTCGAACTGGCGTGTGGCGGCCAGGTGGCGGGCCGCCGACAGCAGCATCGCTGTGTGGCCGTCATGCCCGCAGGCGTGCATCTTGCCGAAGACCTTGCTGGCCCAGGGCTTGCCGCTGGTCTCGGCGATGGGCAGCGCATCCATGTCGGCGCGCAGGCCGATGCGGCGGGTGCTGCTGCCCAGCGCGCCGGTGATCGTGCCCACCACGCCGGTGCCGCCCAGGCCGCGGTGGACGGCGTAACCCCAGCGCTGCAGGCGCTCGGCGACCAGGTCGCTGGTGGCGTGTTCCTCGTAGGCCAGCTCGGGGTTGGCGTGGATCTGCTGGCGGATCGCCACCATCTCGGCTTCGTGTGCGCGGATCGCGTCCAGCGCGGGCAGGGGCAGGGGGGCGTTCATGGGTGGGTCCTCGTCGTGCAAAAGAAGGTCAGGGTCGGGCCTCGGGCGGCATCAGCCTCGCCAGCAGGTTCCAGTGGCGCACCGGCAGCAGGCGCTCCAGCAGGGCGATGAACCTGGCATCACCGCCGAGCAGCACGCGGGCGCGGTTGGCGATGTTGGTCGCCACGCCGCCCGGGTGCACCACGGTCACGCCCACGGTGCTGCCGGCCAGCTCATGGCGCAGTGCGTTGCTGAAGCCGCGCACCGCGAACTTGGCAGCCGAATAGGCCGTCTGCCCCGGCGGCGAGATGATCCCGTAGATGCCGCTGATGTTGACGATGCGCGCCGCCGGCTGCTGGCGCGGCAGGGGCAGAAAGGCCCGCGTCATCCACACCACGGCGTGGAAGTTGATCGCCAGCAGCCAGTCGAAATCGGCCTCGGTGACCTGCTCGAAAGTGCCGCCCAGCGCCACGCCGGCGTTGTTGATCAGCAGGCTGACGCGCCCATGCGCGGCCAGGACGGCGGCCGGCAACGAAGCCACTGCACTGCGGTCGGCCACGTCCAGCGCCAGCATCAGCCCCTTGTAGGCCAGGGTGCGGCCGGGCACCACGGCGCGGCCATCGACCCGCAGCGCGATGTCGCCGGCGATGTTCAGCTTCAGCCCGGTGGCCAGCACCACGATGTCGGCGGGCAGCTCGCGGCCGCTGGCCAGGCGGATGCCGCCCGCGGTGAAGCGGTCGATCGTGTCGGTCACCACCTCGGCCCGGCCGGCCTTGATCTGCTGGAACAGGTCGCCGTCGGGCACCAGGCACACGCGCTGGTCCCAGGGGTCGTAGCGCGGGTTGAAGTGCGTCTGCGCGTCGCAGCTGTTGCCCAGCTCGGCGGCGGCCATGGCCACGATGCGCTGCTTCGCGGCCTGCGGCCGGCGCCGCGCCAGGCGGTAGTCGAAGCGGCCGATCAGCACGTTCTTCCAGCGCACCAGGGCGTGCGCCGGGCCCGCGGGCAGCCAGCGCTTCAGCGCTTCGGCGATGCCATCCACCGACGGCCGGCTGACCACGTAGGTGGGCGAGCGCTGCAGCATGGTCACGTGGGCGGCGGTCTTGGCCATCTCGGGCACCAGGGTGACGGCGGTGGCGCCGCTGCCGATCACCACCACGCGCTTTCCGGCATGGTCCAGCCCCGTCGGCCAGAACTGCGGCTGCACCAGGGGGCCGCGGAAATCAGCCTCGCCCTCGAACGTGGGCCGGTGGCCGCCTGCGTCGCTGTAGTAGCCGCAGCACAGGTACAGGAAGCGGGCGCGGCGGGTGCGGGTGGTGCCGTCGGCATGGGCGATGCGCACCGTCCAGCAGGCATCGGCACTCGACCAGTCGGCCGCCAGCACGCGCTGGCCGACGCCGATGCGCGGCGTGATGCCGGCTTCGTCGGCCGCCTCGCGGATGTCGTCGAGGATGGCCGGGCCGTCGGCAATCGCCTTGGCGGCGCGCCAGGGCTTGAAGTCGTAGCCCAGCGTGTACATGTCGGAATCGGACCGCACGCCGGGGTAGCGGAACAAGTCCCAGGTGCCGCCGATGGCCTGGCGCGATTCGACGATGGCCCAGGTGCGGCCGGGGCAGCGCCGCTGCAGGTGTCGCGCCGCACCGATGCCCGACAGGCCGGCGCCGACGATCAGCACGTCGACCCGGTCTTCAGCGGCGGCGTCGGCGGACAGGGTCACGGGTGGCTGGGATGGGCGGTGCGGCAGGTGCCTGCACTCTACCGGTGCACCATCCCACGTTGCGGTGGTGTTGCCCCTGTAGCGCAGGCGGCAGCCGCGGTGTCATCGTGCTAGCAGCATCGGTGCCAACCACAACCCAGGAGTCCAGATGGCGATCTACGAACTGCGCACCTACCAGGTCATCGTCGGCAAGATGGCCGAGGTGCAACGGCTGTACAAGGAACAGGGCTGGCCGGCGCTGGAGAAGCACCCGAAGAAGCTGGTCGGCTACTTCACCGGCGACATCGGCGCGCTGAACCAGCTGGTGCACCTGTGGAAGTTCGACGACGACGCCGACCGCCGCGCTTTCTGGGCCGGCGTGTTCGGTGACGCCGACTTCATGGCCTTCGCCGCCCAGCTGCGCGCGCTGCTGGCGCACCAGGAGAACAAGCTGATGCTGGCCGCACCCTGGGGGCCGCAGCCATGAGCGGGCCGAGCGCCGGGCCGCTCCCAAGCCGGACCGCCATCCCCTCGGGGGATCGGCCGGCGGCCACGCCGGATGAGGGGCAGACATGACTGGCATGAAGTACACCCGGCTCGGCAGGACCGGCCTCACCGTCTCCAGGCTTTGCCTGGGCTGCATGACCTACGGCCTGCCCGAGCGCGGTGCGCATCCTTGGACCCTGCCCGAAGACCAGAGCCGCCCGCTGATCCGCCGCGCGGTGGAACTGGGCATCAACTTCTTCGACACCGCCAACAGCTACTCCGACGGCACGTCCGAGGAGATCGTCGGCCGCGCGCTGCGTGACTTCGCCCGCCGCGACGAGATCGTGGTGGCGACCAAGGTGCGCTTCGGCGCGCGCCGGGCGCCCAACATCGGCGGGCTGTCGCGCAAGACCATCTTCGAGGAGATCGACGGCAGCCTGCGGCGGCTGGGCATGGACCATGTCGACCTGTACCAGATCCACCGCTGGGACGCCGACACGCCGATCGAGGAGACGATGGAGGCGCTGCACGACGTGGTGAAGGCCGGCAAGGCCCGCTACCTGGGCGCCAGCAGCATGCATGCGTGGCAGTTCGCCAAGGCCAACGAGGTGGCGCGACGCCACGGCTGGACGCCCTTCGTCAGCATGCAGCCCGAGCTGAGCCTGCTCTACCGCGAGGAGGAGCGCGAGATGCTGCCGCTGTGCCAGGACCAGGGCGTGGGCGTCATCCCCTGGAGCCCGCTGGCCCGCGGCCGCCTGGCACGCCCCTGGGGCCAGCACACGCCGCGCGTGGCCACCGACGTCTTCGGCGCCAGCCTGTTCAAGCACACCGAGGCGAACGATTCGGCCGTGCATGCGGCCCTGGTGCGGGTGGCGGACGCCCGCGGCGCCCCGCTGGCGGCGGTCGCCCTGGCCTGGCTGCTGGGCAAGCCGGGTGTGACGGCGCCGATCATCGGGGCGTCCAAGCCGCTGCACTTCGAGGACGCGGTGGCGGCGCTGGACATCGCCCTGACGGCCGACGAGGTGGCGGCGCTGGAGGCGGCCTACCTGCCGCATGCGGTGGTGGGGTTCTAGGGAGGTAGGGGCTCAACGTCTATACGCCCAAGGCGTATAGTCTGGCGATGTTCACCGTTGTCGAGACTTTGCTCTTCCAGAAGCAATGGCCGATGTACTGGACGGAAGAGGAGCGCGGCGAGTTCGCTGCGTTCCTGTCGGCCAACCCCGATGCCGGCGATGTGGTGCCGGAGTCGGGCGGCATCCGCAAGGTGCGCTGGAGGCGTCAGGGCACCGGCAAGTCGGGCGGCGTCAGGGTCATCTCCTTCACCCGGAACATGGCTGAAGAGCTGGTTCTGCTCACGCTGTACGCGAAGTCCAGGACCGACAACCTCACTGGCGCTGTACTCAAGGAGATCCGCCGTGCCCTCGAAGACTGAACCGCTGTCCCCGCAGGAACTGGCCAAGTTCGAGGCCGGCCGTGACCTGGGCGCGGAACTGTTGCAGTCCATCCGTGAAATGAAAGCCGGTCAGGTGCGTGTGGTCTACAGCCCTGCGGCCGAGGCGCGTGAGAAGACTGGGCTGTCGCAGAGTCAGTTCGCGGCGCTGTTGGGCGTCTCCGTTCGGACATTGCAGGGATGGGAGCAAGGGCGGAAGCAGCCCAGTGGTGCGGCGCGCACGCTGCTGACCATTGCGCGCACCAACCCCGAGGCCCTGCTGGCGGTGATGGGCAAGTAGACCCGTGGGGCTGCGCCTGTCGATCCGGCCCGCCTCCGT
>Ga0208564_1001040_pt1 | contig 23853 bp, 22 predicted proteins | sample AD_UKC073_MetaG_FD_184439 | JGI IMG/M metagenome (GOLD analysis project Ga0208564, IMG submission 184439) | Active sludge microbial communities of municipal wastewater-treating anaerobic digesters from USA - AD_UKC073_MetaG (SPAdes) (version 2) | ecosystem: Engineered > Bioreactor > Anaerobic >... | reverse complement strand
CGCTGCTGGAGTTCCTGCGGTCGCTGTGATTATGCGAAGGACATCGGCGGCGCGCCGTGCGCGCCGCCGACGACGGCGACGCTGGAGGCCGAGCACGACTTCGCATAAACGCGGACTTCGCCTTATTCGCGTTATGCGGAGCTCCGCATAAGGCCAAGAACTGGCTGTTCGCCGGCACACTGGCTGCTGGCAAACGCGCGGCCGTGATCACCAGCCTGATCCAGTCAGCCAAGCTCAATGGGCATGACCCGTACGCCTACCTCAAGGACGTCTTGCAGCGGCTGCCAACGCAACGTGCAAGCGAGATCTCACAGTTGCTCCCCCACCGCTGGGCGCCTGTCGCCTGAGTTCCGCACGCGCTGAACCGCCGCCCGTCAACATGTGTTGGCTGGGCGCTTACGATGAAAGTTCGCTCACCGCCGCTCATCAGGCTGAGGTTCTTGCCACCGCGCGCGTCGGGGCTCATCGTCCCCGATCCGCACGTGTTATGCCGCATCGCTTCGCAGGTACCTGCGGCGCAGTTGCAGGGGCCGGGACGCCTGCCGGATCGCGCACTCGGCATATCCGGGTTCTCGGCATAGTGGATCTCATGCCGTGACCGGCATGAGATCCACACCCGTTCGCCGCCGCTCATCAGCGCGACGCTCTTGATGTTGCCTGACTCGCTGTCGTGCACTTCGATGTCGAACCCCTCGCGTGCCTCGCCCTTCGCCGTTTCGACCTGGGTGCGGATGGCCACCGTAAAGCGCGCGCCGTAGCAGGCCAGCAGCAGGTCGTTGGCCGGGCCCGACAGTGCGGGGCCTGCATCCTCGATGGCCAGCGCGATGAGCCCGTCGTGGCTCATGCAGCGCGCGAATAGCAACCAGTTGCCCAGGTGGTTCTGCACGCGGTCGATGTGCGCGCTGAGCGCAGAACGCCGTGCCTCGTGGCGCGAACGCTCGGCGTCGGCGGCCTGGCGTCTGTGTATGGCCGCGAGCGCCGCGGAGTGGGCGCACTCCGCTTCCTCGAGGCTGCGCTGGGCCGCTGTGACTTGCGCCGCCGATTCCATCAGCCGTTGCACGTCGAATCGTGGCGGCAGCGACGCCAGCATCTGTTCGATGGCGACGGTTTCGGCGCGATGTGCCTCGCGCCGAGCTTGCCTCTGCAGCGCGGAGGCTTGCAGTCCGCCCGCAATGGCCTGCCGCTCGGTCCGCTCATCGTCCGATTCGCGGATCGACTCGGCCAACTGCAGGGCCTTCACGTCCTCCAGCAGTGCCGCGTGGTCCTCCTGGGCGCGCACCAGCTCGGCTTTGCGCCCGGCCAGCGCGCTCAGGGCGGTCTCCCTGCTCGCTGCGACGGCGACACGCCGCTCGGCCTCCCGGAGCGCATCCGCGGCGCTCTGCCACTGCGCCGCCTGCCGCTCGAACGGTTCAATGTCGAGCAGCACCTGCGCGCGTTCTTGCGCAAGACGTTCGATCTCGCCGCGCGCCGATGGCATCAAGGCGGCGGCCTCGCGGGCGTCACCCAGCAGCTGGCAGCGGCCTTGCAGCGGCAGACCACTGCAGGGCACCGACCCGACAAGGCCGAACCGACGCGCGAGTTCCTGCGCCCGCAATGCAGCCTTTCCCGCCGCCTGCTCGATCGCGCCGAGCCGCTGCCTTGCATGGTTGCACGCATCGCGCGCCCGTGTCGCTTGCTCGACCCCGACTCGCGCCTGCGCCAAGCGCGCCTGCCACGCGGCGAAGACTCCGCGGGCGAGTGGCAGTCGACGCTCCCCGCGGGCGACACGCGCCGCGTCGGCCACAAGCGCGGCGCAGCGACGCAGCCGGACCTCCGCCGCCTCGCGGCGCGTCTTGGCGCTTGTGATCCGCTCAGCGACCCGCCGGTCCAGCCTTTCGGTCCGCTCGCGCAGGTCGTCCTGCAGTCGTTGCCACTCGCCTTCGGATCGCTGCAGGGTCGCCGCGGCCAGACGCAGGCGGTCTTCGAGCCGCGCGCGCTGCTCACCGATCGCGGTCGACCGCGACTGCTCGGCCAGCAGGCGAGCGTGGGCCAGCCGGGCCGCATCGCACCCGCTCCGTGCCGCGTCGCGGGCCTTCACCACCACGGCCACGGCCTGATCGGCGACGTGCAGCCGGGTGAGATCGGCCCTTACCCTCGCCTCGTCGACGGCCAGTTCGGACTGCCGCATCCGCAGCGCGCTCAAGCCCGCCTTCAGTCCGCGAACGACCTCCTGCGCACGGCTGCCGAGTCGCCCGATCTCGTCCAGGCCGAGCAGGTCGGCCAGCAGCCCCTTGATCTCGGCATTGCGGTACTGGCTCAGGTGGCGCCGACCCTGCGCCGCGAACACGGCGGGCCGGGCGAGACCTGCCTGGTGCTGGCCGGCGCCGGCGCCAGCGGATCAGGCGGCGCTGTGCCGGTGCCGGCGGGCAGCGCCGCGCCACCCGCGGCCGCCCCCGTGCGCCACTGCACGCACGGCCGCCTGCACCTGGCCAGCGCCAGCCTGGCGCCCGACGGCAGCGCGCTGGCGCTGCAGGTGCAGCCGCTGGACGGCTGGACCGAACTCTGGCGCCTGGACGCGGCCGGCCGCCTGCAGGTGCTGCCGCCGGCCAGCGACGCGCCCGGCCTGGGCGCGGTGGAGGCCGCCGGCTGGCTGCCGGCCCGCGACGGCGCCCAGCTGCTGGTCGCCCGCGAGGCCGAGGCCGGCGGCCGCAGCCTGCGCCGCTTCGAGGTCTATGCCGCCGACCTGGCCCAGCCGCTGCGCTGGGCCGGCGACCCGGCCCTGCTGGGCGCCTTCCAGCGCGCCGCCGACCCCGGCTGGCGCGGGCTGTCGACGCTGGCGCGGTGAGGCGCGGCGCGCCAGGGCCGGTGAACGGCCCCGGCCTGCCCGCGCCGTGGTGGCCCAGGGCAACGGTTCAGCCGGCCAGGGCATCGGTGCCCGGCACCGGGTCGGCGCCTGCGCTGCCGTCCGGCGCCGCTGGCCGGCGCTGGCGGGTTGCGCACCACTGCGCATGGCGCTGGCGGAACTCCGCCTCCTCGCCGCGCAGGCGCAGCAGCTCCAGCGCGAACAGGCGGGGCGTCTCGGGCAGGTTCAGCTGCGGCGGCTCACCGGGCGTGGGCTGCAGCAGGGACGCGTCGAACAGGGCCTGCAGCGCATGCAACACGGCCCAGCGGTCGACGCCGGCGGCCTGGTCGGCGCGTGCACCGGCCGCTGTCCCGGCGTCGGCCGCGGTGTCGATGCCGGCATCTGTCACCACCTGCTGCGCCGCGTCGTGGGTGAACGGGCTGGTGAAGACCGCGACCCGGGCGAACACGGTGCGCGTGCGTTCGTCCAGCAGGCCCAGGGTCCAGGCCAGGGCCGCGCGCAGCGTGCGCTGGCGCGGCGGCGCCGCGCCCGGCTGCTGGGTCAGCAGGTGCAGGCGTTCGTCCAGGCCGCGCAGCAGGGCGGCCAGGCCCAGCGTGGGCAGGCGCGCCGCCGCCAGCTCGATGGCCAGCGGCAGGCCGTCGAGCCGGTGGCACAGCGCCGTCACCGGTGCCAGGGTGTGCGCGTCCAGCACGAAGCCGGGCTGCACCGCCTGGGCCCGGGCCACGAACAGGGCCACCGCCCCGTGGGCGGCTGCCGCCTCGGGCACGTGGCCGGACGGGTCCGCGGGCGCGGGGCAGCGCAGCGGGCCCAGGCGCAGCAGCTGCTCCTGCGGCAGGTGCAGCGGCAGCTGGCTGGTCACCACCACCCGCAGCGCCGGCGCGGCCTGCAGCAGGGCCGGCAGCAGGCCGGCCAGCACGCCGGCATGCGCCTCGGCACCGTCCAGCACCAGCAGTGCCGGCTCGTCGCGCGGCAGGGCGGCCGCCAGGCCGGCCACCGTCCAGGGGCCTGCGCCCGCGCGCTCCAGGCCGAAGGCATCGGCGACCACCGGCAGCACCGCGGCGGCACCGGCCATGGCCGGCGGGCCGCTGTCGGACTGCGGCGCCAGGTCGGCCCAGGCCCGCCAGCCCGCGGCCGCGCCGGGCAGCGCCCACCAGGCCAGCACCAGCCGGCTCTTGCCCACGCCGCCAGCGCCGACCACGGTGACCAGCCGGTGTGCGGCGGCCTGCGCGGCCAGCTGCTGCAGCGCGTCGTCTCGGCCGAACAGGCTGGGGTCGGGCAGCCCGGCACGGTGGTGGGCCTGGGCGGTGAACAGGTAGCCGCGCTTGGGCACGTTGGTGATCGCCGCCGGCCCCAGGGCCTTGCGCAAGGCATTGACCTGCACCCGCAGGTTGCTGGCTTCCACCACCCGGCCCGGCCAGGCCGCCGCCAGCAGGTCGGCCGGCGCGATGGTCATACCGGGCCGTGCCGCCAGGCACAGCAGCAGGTCGAAGGCGCGGCCGCCCAGCAGCAGGGGCTGTCCGTCCACCCACAGCTGCCGGCGCACCGGGTCGATCTCGATGCGGCCGGCCACCGTCAGCGGACCGGGGCTGCGGGCTGGCATCGGGCGGCGTCCGGGTCGGGCCGGTGCAGCAGCGGCGGCCGGGGCAGCGACAGCACGTCGGCCGCCGGCGTGCGCAGGCTGGCCAGCACCGCCTGCACCAGCGCGGCGGTGGAGTCGATGAACACCTCGGGCTGGCGCGCCAGCTGGGCGCGCAGGGCCAGCGGAATCTCGGTGCAGCCCAGGATCACCGCCCGGGCGCCGCGCTCGCGCAGGAGCGCGGCCGCACGCGCCAGGCGGCGGCTGGCCGCGGCCACCTCGCCGGCCTTGACCAGGGCGATGCCGGGGCTCACCAGCGTGCTGAACTCGGTGGCGGTGGGCACCAGCACCTGCAGGCCCAGCTGCTTCAGCCGGCGCGGGTAGATGGCCATGCGCGCCGTGCCCTCGGTGCTGAGCACGCCCACGCAGCGCGCCTACGGATGGCGCTGGCGCAGCAGGGCCACGCAGGCGTCGACGATGTGCAGCACCGGCCGGTCCACCGCCGCGGCCAGCTCGTCGTACCAGCAGTGGGCGCTGTTGCAGGGCATGGCGATGGCGGCCACGCCCTGGCGCGCCAGGAAGCCGGCGCCGCGCAGCAGCTGGGGCAGCGGGCTGGCACCGCGGGCCAGCGCGGCCGCGGTGCGGTCGGGCGTGGCGCAGTCGCCGTAGACCAGCACCGGGATGTGCTCCTGGTCGACCCGGGCCGGCGTGGCCAGCGCCAGCTTGGCCAGGAAGTCGGCCGTGGCCAGCGGACCCATGCCGCCCAGCACGCCCAGCCAGCCCGCCAGCGGCGCGGGGCGGCGGCGCGGGCGGGGCACCAGGCCGCCCGCCTCAGGCATTGCGCACCCCGCTCTCGGCCACGGCCACCGGGGCGTCGCTGCCGACGGCGGGGGCGCTGCCCGCGGCCACCTAGCTGCAGGCCGCGCAGTTGCCCAGCACGATGCCCAGGGTGCGCAGCGGGTCCATCAGCGCGTCGACGGCGACGAACAGCACCAGCGCGGCCTCGAACGGCAGGCGCAGCGGCACGCAGACGATGGACAGCAGCGACAGCGACAGGATGCCGGTGGTGCCGCTGGAGGCCACGCCGGCCAGGCTGGCGGCAGCAATGATCAGCGCCGCCTCGCTGAAGCCCAGCGGCCGGCCGTAGAGCTGGGCCACGAAGGCCGCGCACAGCGCGAAGTACAGCGCCGGCCCGAAGCGGAACACGGTCACGCCCAGCGGCATCAGCAGCTCCACGCCCACGCGCGGCAGGCGCAGGCGGGTGACCAGGGCCTCGATGGCCGCCGGAATGCAGGCGATCGACGAGCGCGTGGCCACCGCCAGCAGCGCCGTCTCGCCCAGCGCCGCAGCCACGGCCAGCGGGCCCATGCGCGCCTTCCAGGCCATCACGGCCAGGGCGGCGATGAGCAGCGTGGCCGTGCCCAGGGCCTGTGCCAGCACGAAGCCGCCCATGGCAACCAGCGGCGCCAGCCCCGACTGCGCGATGTGCGCCGACAGCAGGGCGAACAGGCCCAGCGGCAGCAGGCGCCCCAGCCACTGCACGAAGGTCTGGCAGGTGCGGTAGACACCTTCGAGCATGCCCAGCAGCTCGCCCCGGCCAGTGCTGGAGCGGCCCATGGCCAGGCCGAACAGCACGCAGAAGACCAGCACCTGCAGCGTCTCGCCCGCGCCCAGCGCGGCGAAGATGTTCGACGGGATCACCGCGGCCAGCATGGAACTGCCGCCCTCGGCCTGCACGTTGCGCGGCACCAGCGGAAATTCCACGTCGGTGGCATAGCGCTCGCTGGTGGCGTCGACGATCTGGCCCAGCACATTGCCGGCGCTGCTGCTGGTCAGCGTGCCGGGCTGCAGCAGCAGGGCCCAGGCCAGGCCCGCGGCGGCGGCCAGCAGCAGCCCCACCGGGTAGACCACCAGCAGGCCGCGCAGGTAGTCGCGCGCGTCGGGCGCACGGAAGATGTGGGTGACGCTGCACAGCATGGCCGCCAGCAGGAACGGCAGCAGCACCATCTTCAGCAGTGCCAGGTAGGCATCGCCCAGGGGCGCCAGCCAGTGGGCGAGGTCGGGCGCATACAGGCCCACGGCGATGGACAGCGCGACGGTGGCGGCCAGGGCCGCCGGCCCGCCCAGGTGACGCCAGGCAGATTGGGTTGCGGTCATGGCTTGAGCAGTTGCTTGTACTTGTTGAGCAGGCCGTTGGCCGTCAGCGCCTCGGTCTGGTTCTGCAGGAAGATGTTGGCGAACTGCTGCAGGTGGGTGGCCGCGCGCGGAAACACCATGCCGATGGAGTCGCGCGTGTCCGACAGCACGGCGGTGCGCAGGTGCAGGCTGGCCGAGGGCAGCTTGACGCCGATGCGCTTGATCTCCAGCTCGTCGCGGTAGGCGCACAGCACGCGGCCGCGCAGCACCGCGTCGACCAGCTCGTCCCAGGTGGCAAAGGCCACCAGCCGCGCCCGCGGGAAGCGCGCCTGCGCGAACTCGACGAACGAGGACCGGGCGATCACGCCGATCTCGCCGCTCCACAGCCGCACCTCGGTGGCCAGGTCCTTGCCGCCGAGGTGGCTGGCCAGCGCCACGCGGTTGAAGGCCAGCGCATGGCGCAGCACCAGGTAGGGGTCGGAGAACAGCACCCGCAACGCGCGTGGGTAGGTGATCGACACCTTGGAGATCGCCATGTCGACCTGCTGGCGCTCGACCGCGTCGACCACGTCGTTGAAGCTGGCCATCTCGCGCCGGATCTCCAGCTCCACGCCCAGCGCCTCGGCCAGCTGCTCGGCATACCAGACGTCCTGCCCCTGGTTGCGCCCACCGGCGGTGGTGAAGAACGGCGGCGCGTCGAAGCGGCCCATGGCCACCACCAGCCGCCGTGTGGCCAGGATGCGGCCCAGGCCGCCGCCGTCGGCCGCGGGCGGTGCGGCGCGGGGCCCGTCGGGCGCCTGGGCCAGTGCGGGCGGCGCGGCACCGGCGGCCCAGGCGCCCAGCGCCAGGGCGCTGCGCAGCAGCTGGCGCCGCGGCGGCGCGGCGGGGCGGGGGGGCGGCATGGGCATGGTGGCGGGTGGGGTGGAAGGGGTGTGGGCGCGGGGTGTGGGCAGACAGGGTCAGCGGTTGCAGGGCGCCTGGCTGCCGTCGGGCAGGGTGGCGCCGCACAGCAGGGCGGTCTCCAGCAGCGCACTGCCCACCTCGGCGCCGCGCAGGTTGGCCTCGCGCAGGTCGGCATGGGTGAAGTTGGCACCGGTCAGGTCGGCGCCCTGCAGGTCGGCACCCTGCAGGTCGGCCGAGGACAGGTTGGCAAAGGCCAGCCGTGCCCGCGACAGGTCGGCGCCCTTCAGGCGGGCGCCGCGGAAGTCGGCAAAGCCCAGCTGCGCCCGCGCCAGCACCGCGTCCTGCATGTGGGCGTTCGAGAAGGCCGCGCCCGACAGCTGCGCCCGGGTGAAGTTGGCGCGTGCCAGCTCGGCGCTGACGAACCGCGTGCCCTCGGCGAACACATGCACCAGGCTGGCACCGCGCAGGTCGGCGGTGGTCAGGTCGGCGCCGGAGGTGTCGGCCGCGTCGAAGTTGGCGTCGCGCCCGGACAGGCGCGTCATCGACGCGCGCACCAGCGTGGCGCCGGCCAGGTTGGCGGCGATCAGCACCGCGCGGTCGAAGCGCGCGTCCAGGATCTGCGCCCGCTCCAGGTTGCCCAGCTCGAGGTTGGCGCTCTCGAAGTGGCCCAGGCGCACCTGCACCCCCGACAGGTTGGCATTGAACAGGTAGGCGCCGACCAGGTGCAGCTGCGCAAACCGCCGGCCCGAGGCGTCGAGGTAGCGCAGGTCGCAGTGGCGGCACTGGCTGGCGCGCTCGAAGCGGGCGTTGTCCTGCGCCTGCGGCGCACCGGGGCCGGCACAACCGGCCAGGCCCAGGGCCAGCAGCAGCGCGGCGGCCGCCGGCCGTGCAGCGGCGCGACGGAACACCGGCGCGGGAACGTGGTGGGCTGGCATGCGCTGGCTCGCCGGTCAGTACGGTCAGTAGAAGAGGAATTCCAGCGCGCTCTTCAGGCGCAGCAGCGTGCTGTCCCTGCGCTCCCACTGGTCGATGGTGACGTCGCCGGTGCGGAACTCGCGGTACAGGTCGGCCGCATTGAGGTGGTGGAACACCGAGGCCAGGTTCGGGTAGGGCTGGAACCAGTCGGTGTAACGCGCACGCAGCACGTCCACCGACGGCGAGAAGGCATCGCGCTTGCGGGCGATGGCGGCCTTGGTCTCGTCGCTGAGCCAGGTGTAGGCCGCCGGCCGCGGCGTGATCAGGATCAGCACCGACTTCTGGTACTCGGTCTGCGTCTTGCGCGAGAACAGGTACTGCGCCACCGGCACGTCCTGCAGGCCGGGCACGCCGTCGCGCACCGAGCTCGACTCGCGCTCGCTCAGGCCGCTGAGGATCAGCGTGTCGCCCAGCTGCATGACGACATTGGCATTGACCAGGATCTCCGAGATCTCGATCTTGTAGGTGAAGGCGATGTCGGAGCTGGGCGGCTTGAGGAAGGTGCGCGAGGCGTCGATGGCCAGGCGCACCATGCCGTTGTCCAGGATCTGCGGCAGCAGGGCCAGGCGCACGCCGTAGCGCTTCTCCACCGACACCGAGCCGCTGTTGAAGGCCGAGCCGCCGGAGACCACGGCCGCATTGAGCAGGGTGCCCGAGAAGAACTCCGAGCGCACGCCTTCCAGCGCGGTGATGGTGGGCCGCGCCAGCACCTCGTTCAGGTCGGTGTTGGCATTGGCGATGTTCAGCGTGTAGGTCAGCGCCGGCACGGTGATGGCCCGCTGCACGATGGTGGTGCCGCCGCTGCTGCCCTGGCTGGACACCGACTCCACCCGGCTGTAGGCCGGCAGGCTGGCACTGCCGAACTGCAGGTTCAGCGCCGACAGCAGGTTCACGCCCTTGCTGGTGGTGATGGCGTCCTCGGTGCGGATCATCACCACGTCCAGCAGCACCATGCGGTCGGTGCCCGACGACGGCGCCCGGCTGGGCAGCACCGACATCATGCTCATGTCCTGGGTGGCCATGCCCATGCCCATGCCCATGCCCATGCCCATGCCGGTGCCCATGCCCTGCCCCATGCCTTGCATCCCCTGCATGCCTTGCATGCCCTGCATCCCCTGCATCCCCTGCATGCCTTGCATGCCGGGCGCCAGGCCGGGTGCCGCTGGAACGCCATAGCCCATGCCCGCGCCCGGCATGGCGCCCGGCGCGGGTGTCTCGTACTGGGTGCGCACGGCCAGCTGGCGCTGGGCATGGGCCCAGTCGTCGAGCCGGCGGTCGATGCGCTGGCGCTCGTCGCCGCTCAGCGGCAGCTCGAAGTAGCGGCTGCGCTGCGCCTGCGCTGCCGTGCTGTTGCCGCAGGCGGCGTACACCAGCACGCTGGCGCGCAGGAAGCTGCGGTCCTGCGCCACGGCGCTCTGCTGGCCGGCGCGTTCGGCCAGCACGCAGGCCATGGCGCTGTCGCCGCCGAGGTAGGCCGCGGCCATGCCGCGCAGCAGCGTGTCGGGGTCGTCCGGGCGCTGCAGCAGCACCTCGGCAAAGGACGCCAGGGCCTGCCGGTAGTTGCGCTGCTCGAAGTACGCCAGGCCCAGGAACTCATGCGCCACCCAGTTCGACGCGTCGAAGTGGATGGCGGCGCGGTAGCCCTCGATGGCGGTGTCGCGCTTGGCGCTGTCGCCCTGGCGCGCCATCAGGTGGTAGACCAGGCCGTTGAGCAGGTGCAGTGACGCATTGGCCGGGTCGCGCTTGAGCGCCGCATTCAGCGCGGCGCTGGCCTCGGGCAGGCGCGCCTGCGCCAGCAGGTCCAGCACCGCGGCCAGGGTGCCGGCCAGCGGATGCGGCGCGCGCTGCAGCCGGCCGTCGTTGAGCGGCCCGAACAGCGCCTTCAGCGGCGCGCTGGCGGCAGCATCGTCGGCGGCGGCGCCATGGGCCGGGCCGGCCCCGGCCAGGGCGGCGGCCAGCGCGGCGGCGACCACGGCGCCCACGGCGCGCCGGAGCAGTGCCCCAGGACTGGCGGCGGAGATGGCGGCGGGGATGGCGGCAGCGCAGCGCATGGCCTCAGCGCTCCTGCACCCGCAGCAGCCCGTCGTGCAGACGCACGCTCGGCGCCAGCGCGGCCTGGCTGGCGGGCGCCGGCAGCGGGGCGGTCCCGCCCGGCGCCACCGGCATGGTGGCCAGCAGCGGCTGGTCGGCCTTCAGGGCCTCGGCCTGCGCCGCCAGCACGCGCCCCACCTTGGCGATGGCGACGGGACTGACACGGGCATGGCTGACCAGCAGGTTGCGCACGCCCACCGAGCGCACGGCCTGCGTCTGCCCGGCATAGGTGCCGGCCGGGATGGCCATGGCCCGGAAGGCCGGGTTGCGGTCGACCAGGGCCTGCACCACCGCGGGCGGCAGGTCGACCAGCCTGCCGCCACAGGCCAGCAGCTTCTCAAACACGGCCACCGGGTGCGGCACGATCTCCAGCACCACGTCGACCCGGCCACCGCAGAAGATGCGCTCGAAGGCGCTGGTGGGCTCGTTGAGCACGGCGGCGAAGTCGCGTTCCTGCAGGCCCAGGGCGGCCACCAGCGCGGTGCTGACAGTGAACTGGCCCGAGCCGCGGTTGCCCATGTTGATGCGCAGGCCCTTGATCTGCGCCAGCTGCTGCACGCCCAGGCTGCTGCGCACCACCACCGACACCGGCGAGTCATGCAGCACCGCCACCAGGCGCAGGCCGTCGAAGCCGGGGCCGCGCCGGCCGGCCACGTGGTCGAGCACCAGGTCCTCCTGCGCGATGCCCAGTTGCAGCCGGCCGTGGGCCACGGCATTGAGGTTGTAGACCGAGCCGGCCGTGGGGCTGGCCACGCAGCGCACCTGCTCGCGTGCGCGCTGCAGGTTCAGCTGCCGGCACAGGCTCTCGCCGATGGGCCAGAAGGCGCCGCCCTCGGTGCCGGTGCCCAGCGCCAGCAGCTTGTCGTGGAAGTCGGCATCGGCGTCGGGCTGCGCGAGCGCGCAGGCCGGGGCGGCGAGGCAGGCGGCCAGCAGCCACAGCGCCTGACGCGCCAGACGTGCGGGCCGCGCCGCCGCCCGCGCCAACGCCAACGCCAACGCCAGGGCCAGGGCCAGCGCCTCCAGGCGCCCCGCCAGCGTGGCACCGCGGCGGCGGGCCGGCCCGGCATCGGGATGTTGCTGCGTCTGCCTGGCCACGGTGTGCATGCCTCGCCGAACGGCTGGTTGGGATGCGGCGGATTCTTTCGGGAGAGGTTGTGAATTGCTGTGAATTCGCGGCCGGCGGCCGCGGGCCGCCGGGGCCCGCCACGGTGCCGCCCCGGCAGGCCACCTGGGCGGCCAGGCGCAGCGGCTGCGAATTCACAGCAATTCACACCCCGGCCCGGCAGCATGGCCTGGCCGTTGAAGACCGGCGGCACGTGCCCAGCAGTCAACACCAGGAGGTCGCCCGTGACCCACATCCGCCCAGACGTCGTCCAAGCCATGTGGGACCAGATCGCCCTGTTCCGCCAGCGCCCGGTGCTGCAGCACCTGGACCGCGTCGCCCGCGACCGGGCGCCGTCGGCGCCGCAGGCTTACCACTTCGCGTGGAAGCTGGAACCGTTCGTGGTCGGCTTCCACCACGACGACCTGGTGCGCTGACCAGGCAGCGCCGGTTCGACGCCATCCGCCAGGGCAGCAGATGCAGTCGCCACCCGTGGCCACGCCGGTGGCCGGGCACATGGCCCGGGCCAGACGGGCGCAACCGTCAGTTGTAGTACTGGTTCGGGCAATAGCAGTTGCAGGTGTTGACGGTCTTGCCAACGCCATGGCAACAGGTGCCGATCTGCTCGGCGTTGCAACTCAGGCCGGACGGGGCACAGCGGCCCGTCGCGGCGTTGCGCGCCAGGCCGCTGCAGCACGTCCGGTTGCCCGTCGGTTGATCGCCGAGGATGGCGCAGACCGAGCGATGCAAGGTGGGCACACGGCAGACGCCGCCGATGACCACCATGCCGATGCAGCAGTCACTGACGCCGTTGGCCTGCACCACGGCCCGCACGCCGTCCTGCTTGCAGGTGGGCAACTGGCAGCGCTGGTTGGCGTCGCGCACCAGGCCCGCGCAGCAGGGCATGGCACTGGCGAAGCCGCCGACCGCGACGCAGGTGGGGGCCGCCAGGCACGGCAGCATGGCGCAGCACAGCAGGGCGGCAATGATCGATCGCATGGGCTTGCTCCTCGGGCGGGTGGGCAGGCCGTGGATGCCATGCTGTCCCTGGTGCGGGCCTGGCCTGCACCCGGCATCTGCGGCAGGGTCGACGCGATGTTGCCTGCGGCCCCTGTGAAATGCTGTGAATTCGCAGGGCAGGCCCGCCCGGCAGGCCCGCCGCCACCGGTGCCAGGCGCCGGTCGCGGGTCAGTCTGCCGCCGCGTGCACCGCAACCGACGCGTAGTGGCTGAAGATGCCCACCTGCGCCACCAGGCGCAGCCAGGGCGTGGCCTCGGGCTCGAAGCCGTACATCGCGGTGTTGACGACCAGCTGGATCGGCCGGCGCTGCGCCACCGCCTGCAGCAGGCCCAGCACGCGGCGCCCGGTGTCCTCGCGGAACGAGCAGAACACGTAGTAGACGTCGGCGTCCACCGGCTGCACCCGCGACAGGTCGGCGGTCTCGAACACCAGCTGGCGCAGGCCCAGCCGGGCCGCCGCCCGCTGGGCTGCGGCCACCCGCTCGGCCACCAGCTCATAACCCACGAAGCACACGTCCTGGCACAGCAGCGCGGCGACAAAGCCGGCCCGCCCGAAGCCGCAGCCCAGGTCGACGAAGCGGCTGCCCGCCGGCAGCGCCAGATGGTCGAACAGGGTCACCAGGTCCTGGTAGCTGGTCGACGGGTGCCCGGTCTCGCCCGGCTCCTGCCAGACGTATTCCTCGCCCCAGTCGGCGCGGCGGCCCGCGGCCAGCTGCACGGCCAGCTGCCGCGACACGCGGTCCACATCCAGCCCCAGCACGGCATCGAGCAGCTGGTTGCTGGCACCGGGCCGCCGCACCAGCTGCCGGAACAGGCCGCGCCGCAGCGCTGCCGGCAGCCAGGTAACCCGCCCCGGCCCCCCACCGGCCTGCGGCGTGGCCGGCACACGCTGGCCGCCGTCTGCTGAATCCATCGTTCCCCCCAACCCTGCACCGAAGGAGCCACCATGCTAGCCCGCCACCGTTTCATCGCCGCCCTGGCCGCCGCCCTGGGCGGCCTGCTGTTCACTGCCCGCAACGCCCGGGCCAGCGGCATGCAGATCTTCGTGAAGACACTGACCGGCCTCACCATCACGCTGGACGTCGACAGCAGCGACACGATCGAGACCGTGAAGTACAAGATCCAGGCCAAGACCCGCACACCGGTGGCGCAGCAGCGCCTGATCTTCGCCGGCAAGCAATTGCAGAACGGCATGACGCTGGCGGACTACAACATCCAGAAGGAGTCGACGCTGCACCTGGTGTTGGCGCTGCGCGGCGGCTGAGAACCGGCGGACGCCACGTGGGCGGCCACCGCAGCCACGGCGTGGACGCGCTGCGCGGCCTGGCCGTGCTGGCGGTCTTCGCCTACCACGCGCTGCTGGTCGCCGACCTCGGCGCGTCGGCCTGGCTGTCGGCGCTGTACGGCGGCCGCTTCTCCTGGTTCTTTCCGCACCAGCTGGGCCGGCTCGGCGTGCAGCTGTTCTTCGTCGTCTCGGGCTGCTGCATCCACAGCGCGATGCGGGCCTGGGCGCAGGCCCACCCCGGCGCGCCTGCGGCCGTGCAGTGGCGCTGTTATGCCCTGCGCCGCTTCTGGCGCCTGGGCCCGCTGTATGCCGCCACGCTGGTGCTCACCTTCCTGGCATTGCACCCCGCGCCGGCAACGCCTGCCGGCGCCACCGACCTGCTGGTGCATGCGGCCCTGCTGCAGGCCCGTGCACATCAACCGCATCAACCCGTCGCTGTGGAGCCTGGCGGTCGAGGTGCAGCTGTATGCGCTGTACCCGCTGGTGTGGCTGGTGCTGCAGCGGCTGCGTGGCCCGCGTGCGTCGCCCGCGGGCCGGACCGCCGTGTTGCTGTCCATGGCCCTGGCCTGCCTGGCCTGGGCCGTGCTGGCGCCGCTGCTGACACGCGATGACCTGCTGCTGCACCTGCCCTGGCGCTGGGGCTTCGAATGGCTGTTGGGCGTGCTGGTGGCCGAGTGCGCGGCCCGCGGCCGCCACGCGGGCGGCCGCCTGACGCTGGCCTGCGGCCTGGCTGCTGTGCTGGTGCTGGCGCCGCTGCGCGTGCCGGCCCTGGTGGCCGCGCTGCCGCCGGTGTGCCTGGCGCTGCTGCTGTCGTGGACGCTGGCGCGTGAGCGCAGGGTGGCTGCTGCACCGGCACTGCCGACAGTGGCCGCATGCGCGGTGCGGGCCTGCCGCACCGGCCTGGCGGCCCTTGGCCGCGTCAGCTACGCGTTCTACCTGGTCCACCAGCCGCTGCTGTCGCTGCCCCTGCCTGCGTGGGCGGTGCTGCCGCTGGCCGTGGCCACGGCCTGGCTGCTGGAACGGTGGGCGCGGCGACTGCAGCGGGCCGGCCTGGCCGCCGCCACGCCAGCCGGCGCCGAATTCACAGCAGTTCACACCGCTGCCGGGCAGCATCGCCTGGCCATCCGGCGTCCATCCCTGACAAGCAAGGAGTTCCGATGACAAGCAAGCACAGCACCGTCCCGCAGGCCCCGGCCAGGGCTGGCAGCGGGTCGACACGTGCCATGGTTCTGGCCTGCGCGCTGGTGCTGGCGCTGGCCACGCACCACGGCGTGCATGCCCAGTCCGGCCCCGCGGGCTCGGCGACGCCAACGCCAACGCCGACGCCCACACCGACACCAGGCGGCGGGACCGGCGGCGGGAGCCAGCTGACGCCCCCACCGCCAACGACGCCGACGCCACCCATCACGACCGCCGTGCCGCTGCTGCCGGCGTCGGTGTGCACACGGCCCGGCTGGACGGTGCAGTCGGCCTGTCACGTCAAGACCCTGGTGCGGTGCGTGCCCAACCGCAGCATGACGGCCTGCGCCAGCGCCTGCGGCGAGACGCGCAACACCCAGACGAAGCTGGTGACGGCGGCCTGCCGCTGAGCGGGGTTCGCCCCGGGTCAGGCCGCCACAGCCAGGATCACGCTGGAGGCGTTGAACAGCGCCGTGGCGCGCGTCCCGGCCTGCAGGCCCAGCGCGTCCAGGCTGGCCTGGTTGACGTTGGCGGCGATCTGGCCGCCACCGTCCAGGTCGAGCAGCACGTCGGCATTCACTGCACCCGGTCGCAGTGACGCCACGGTGCCCGCCAGCTGGTTGCGCGCCGACAGGCGCACGCTGGCTGGCAGCCCGTCCAGCCCGGTGGCAATGACCACGCTGGAGGCCTGCAGCAGCGCAAACGCGGTGATGCCGGGCCGCAGGCCCAGCGTCTGCGTGCTGTCGCGGCTGACCGTGGCCACGATGCGGGCGCCGCCGGCCAGCGCCAGCTCCACCTCGTCGTTCACCGCGCCGGCCAGCACGCGGGTGACGGTGCCGGTGAACTGGTTGCCGGCGCTGGTGCGCAGGTTCAGCGTGCGCTGCAGCTGGAACTCGCGGTCCAGGTCGATCGACTCGTCGTCCAGCAGCTTCAGGAAGCGCTGGTGCACCGCGTCGATCTGGCCGAAGCGTTCCACCAGGCGCCGTCCATGGTCGGTGAGCTGGGTCGACCCGCCGCCCTTGCCGCCGGCCGCACGCGCCACCAGCGGCTCGCCGGCCAGGGTGTTCATCGCGTCGATCGCGTCCCAGGCGGTCTTGTAGCTGATGCCCACGGCCTTGGCGGCATGGGTGATCGAGCCGGTGGTGGCGATGGCACGCAGCAGGTCGATGCGGTTCCTGCCGCCGAAGCTCTCACCGCCGACGGTGAGCCAGATGGCACCGCCGACGGTGAAGCGCTCGGCCTTCTTCTTGCGCACTGTCATGCCTGCACCTGCATCTGCAGCCCGTCCTGGGGGTCGACGCCCGTCGGGTGGGGCTGCACCCTGCCGTCGCGCAGATGGACCACGGCGTCGGCCAGTGCGCGCACGTCATCGTCGTCGTGGGTGATCAGCAGCAACGGAATGTCCAGCGCGCGCTGCAGCGCGGCCAGGTCGTCGCGCAGGCGCTGGCGCAGGCCCTTGTCCAGCGCGGCGAAGGGTTCGTCCAGCAGCAAGGCCGTGGGTTCGTTCATCAGCGCCCGGGCCAGCGCGGTGCGCTGGCGCTGGCCGCCGGAGATCTGGTGCGGATAGTGGTCGGCCACGGCCTGCAGGCCGAAGGTGGCGATCCAGCGGTCGATACCGGCATTCTGCAGCCGACGCGGCGGGTTGGCCCAGCCGCGTCGGGTGGCGAAGCCGATGTTCTGGCGCACCGTCAGGTGCGGGAAGAGCGCGTAGTCCTGGAACACGTAGGCCAGGCGCCGCTGCTGCGGTGTCAGGTCGATGCCCTCGGCCGCGGCATACAGCGTGCGGCCGGCCACCCGCACGTGGCCACGGTCGGCGCGCTGCAGGCCGGCCAGGACCTTCAGCGTCTGCGTCTTGCCCGCGCCCGACGGGCCGAACAGCACCAGCCGCGGCGCCGCGCTGCGAAAGGCCACGTCCAGCGTGAAGCTGCTGCCGCCATGCTGCAGGCGCTTGTGGATGTCGATGTCCCAGATCACCGCGCGTGGTCCTGCCAACCGGCCCGCACTGCCCTCAAGCCCGCGCCGCCACCCGGCCGGGCACCAGCCGGCCGGCCGACAACAGCACGCTGATGCACACCAGCGAGGTCACCGCCACCAGGAAGTTGGCGGTGTCGTCCTGGCCGGCCTGCACCGCCTCGTAGACGGCGATCGACAGCGTCTGCGTCTTGCCGGGAATGCTGCCGGCCACCATCAGCGTGGCGCCGAACTCGCCCAGCGCCCGGGCAAACGACAGCAGCAGCCCGGCCAGCACGCCGCGCCAGGCCAGGGGCAGCGACACGCGGAAGAACACCGCCGCCTCGCTGATGCCCAGCAGCCGCGCGGCGTCCTCCAGCTGCGGGTCGACTGTCTCGAAGGACGCACGCGCCGCCTTGAACACCAGCGGAAACGACACCACCGTGGCCGCGATCACCGCCGCCTGCCAGGTGAAGATCAGCCGGATGCCGAAGGTCTGCAGCAGCCAGGCGCCGATGGGCCCGTGGGTGCCGATCAGCACCAGCATGTAGTAGCCCAGCACCGTGGGCGGCATCACCATCGGCAACGTCAGCAGCGCGTCGGCCAGCTCGCGACCGGGAAAGCGCCAGCGCGCCATCGCATAGCCCACGCCGACCCCCAGCACCAGGTTCAGTGCCGTGGCCCAGCCGGCCACCTTCAGCGTCAGTGCCAGGGCGATCCAGGCCTCGTGCATCGTGCGTGTGCGGTGGCGCTGCATGTCGATCTGCGGCCGGGCCAGCTGCTGCCAGCTCAGGGCTTGCCGAAGCCGTACTTCGCCAGCACGGCCTGCGCCGGCGGCGCCAGCAGGAAGTCGACGAACTTCTGCGCCAGGGCGGCGTTGGGGCTGGCGGCGACGGGTGCGGCGGGATAGAGCACCGGCTTCTGCGTGGTCACGGTCAGTGCCACCTTGACCTTGTCGGGCATCAGCGCGGCGTCGGTGGCGTAGACGAAGCCGGCATCGACCTCGCCGCGGGCGACGTAGTCCAGCGCCTGGCGCACGTTCTGCGCACCGATCATCTTGGGCTCGACGGCCGCCCACAGGCCCTCGGCCTCGAGCACGGCCTTGGTGTAGCGGCCCACGGGCACGCTGGCAGGCAGCCCGATGGCCACCCGGGTGACGGCTGGCTGTGCCAGGTCCTTCAAGCCGGCCGGCAGCTTGGCAGCCGCGGCCGGCACCACCAGCACCAGCGCGTTGGACACGAAATTCCGGCGCTGCTCGGCCTTGACCAGGCCCTGGGCCTGCGCCTGGTCCATGGTCTCCTGGTCGGCACTGGCAAACACGTCGACCGGCGCGCCCTTGGCGATCTGCTGCAGCAGCGGGCCCGAGGCGGCGAAATTGAGCTGGACCTTGGTCCCCGTGTTGGCAGCCTCGAAGGCCGGCGCCAGGTCCTTGAAGGCATTGGTCAGGCTGGCGGCGGCCGAGACGGTGAGGTCGGCGGCGCGGGCCGGCAAGGCCTGCAGGCCGAGGCTGGCAACGCAGGCCAGGGCCAGCGCCAGCTGGCGTGACAGTGCAGGACACATGGGTGCAGATCTCGAGTCGCTATGGCGCCAAGTCTACGTCGACTGGGAACGACCGGGCCAATCACCCAGGTATAGGGCCACGGCAAGCCCTGGAAACCGCCATGGTGTGGCCTATACGCAGGGCTTGCCGGTCCGCCCGGAAGAGCGACGCTCCGCCCGCGGGCGACCTGGCCAGGCCGCCTCGGCCCGGCCTGCCGGCTTGGGGTAGGCAGGCATGGCGCCACCAGGGCAATTTCCGGTCCAATCCGGGGCCGGGTCGGGCGCCGGCCGTGGTGCTGCCGGAGGTTTGCCCTGGGGGCGTGTCCGTTTGCATCCCCGCGCCTGTCCGCCAACATCCTTTCCGCAGAATCCGGCGCAAGCCACAGTTCTTCACCGCCGAAGCAACGCCCCACCGCCGCCAGGAGCCCGCCTTGAACCTCGACTTCCTCCCCGAATCAGCCCGCATCGCCGGCCTGGGCCCGCTGATGAAGGGCGTGGGCACGGTCGCCCGCCGGCTGCCGATTCCGCAACCCACGCTGCTGGTGGGTGCCGGCTCCAGCGCCCGGCTGGGCCAGGCGGTGGCGGCCTTCGGCCACCGGCGGGTGCTGGTGGTCACCGACAGGGTGATCGTGCAGCTGGGCCTGCACCGCCCGCTGGTGGATGCGCTGGCCGCCGGCGGCGTGCAGGTGGCGGTGTTCGACGCCATCACGCCCGACGCGCCGATTCCGCTCATCGAGCAGGGCGTGGCGGCCTACCGCGAGCACGACGCCGACACCATGGTCGCCATCGGCGGCGGCAGTTCCATCGACGCGTCCAAGGCCATCGCCAGCGCCGTGGCCAACCCGCGCAAGAAGCTGCGGGAGCTGGCCGGCTACTACAAGGGCCTGCGCAGCCCGGGGCCGATCTACGCCGTGCCCACCACCGCCGGCACCGGCTCGGAGGTGACGGTGGCCGCCGTCATCGCCGACCCCGCCAACAAGAGCAAGGTGGTGATCGTCGACACCCGCCTGGTGCCGCGCATGGCCGCGCTGGACCCGGCGCTGATGACCGGCCTGCCCGCGCCCATCACCGCCGCCACCGGCATCGACGCGCTGACCCATGCGGTCGAGGCCTTCATCGGCCACTGGGCGTCCGACCACACCGACAGCCTGGCGCTGGCCGCGGTGGGCATGGTCTTCCAGCACCTGCGCACCGCCTGCCACCAGGGCAGCAACCTGGAGGCGCGCGAGCAGATGGCCCTGGCCAGCACCTACGCCGGCATGGCCTTCACCCGGGCCAACGTGGGCTATGTGCACGCCATCGCCCACCAGTTCGGCGGGCGCTACCACACGCCGCACGGGCTGGCGAATGCCATCGTGCTGCCGCATGTGCTGCGCTTCTCGCTGCCGGCGGCCAGCGCCCGGCTGGCGCGGCTGGCGGTGCGCGCCGGCCTGGGCCAGCCCAGCGAGCGCGACGACCAGCTGGCGCAGCGCTTCATCGACGCGGTCGAGGCGCTGTGCGCCGACATCGGCATCCCCACCACGCTGGCCGCGCTGAAGAGCGCCGACATTCCCGGCATCGCCCGCGCCGCGCTGGCCGAAGGCCAGGGCTACCCGGTGCCGCGCTACATGACGCAGACCCAGTGCGAGGGCCTGCTGCGCAAGCTGCTGCCGCCGGCCGCCGACCCGAAGGCCGACGCCAGACCCGCCGCCAAGAAGCGCGCCGCGCGCAAGCCGCGCGCCGCGGACGCCAACACCTGACCGCATCCTTTGCAGACCTACCCTCCGGAGACTTCAGACATGAAAAAGGTCGTGACCGTTTCGCTCGGCAGCTCGAAGCAGGACTTCCGCTTCGAGACCGACTTCCTCGGCCAGCGCTTCCAGGTGCAGCGCCTGGGCGCCGACGACGACATCGGCAAGGCGTGGGAGCTGATGCGCCGCCACCAGGCCGCCGCCGACGCCATCGGCCTGGGCGAGGTGGGCGACCATTTCCACGTCGGCCAGAGCACGGTGGTCAACAAGGAGACGCAACGCCTGCTGAACGTGGTGACCCGCGTGCCCGCCACCACCGGCAACAGGCTGCGCCGCCTGCTGCAGGTGCGCGCCGTCCGCCACGTGCAGGCCGCGCTGGGCGATTACTTCAACAACAACATCGTGCTGTTCCTGTCGGGCATGCGCAACTACGACATGGCCATGGCCCTGTCGGACTACACGCCCAACCTGAACTTTGCCGATGCGCTGGCCCAGACCGGCGCACCCAAGCTGCTGACCTCGCTGACGCAGCTGGAGCTGTATGCCAAGGGCAGCGAGCTGGCGCTGCGCGGCAAGGGCGGCGAGCTGCTGGAATCCGCCCTGTCGGGCTTCAAGAGCAACCGTCTGGCCGCCGCCGTGGCCAAGGCGCACCTGGTCGTCGGCACCTTCGCCGAGATCAAGGAGGTGGGCAGCCCCGACAACCTGGCCGGCAAGACGGTCATCACCTCGGCCGTCGACGACGAGCGCCTGGCCTGGTTCCGCCAGTGCAAGGTCAACCTGGTGATCGACGTCAGCCCCAAGCTGTTCGACCGGGTGGTGGGCGTGAACGTGATCGAGGCCATGATCCTGGCCGCGCTGGGCAAGCCGCCCGAGGAAGTGTCGGACGACGACTTCCTGGAGATCCTGGACGAGCTGGAATACACGCCGCGCCTGCTGCACCCCACCGGCCAGTTCCGCAACATCCGGCGCTTCGCCTTCGTGGTGCATCCGCTGAGCCAGGAGTTCATCAAGAAGGGCTTCCCCATCCCCAAGGCCACGCCCAAGTTCGTGATGGACCAGGTGGAGACGCTGGCCGCGCACCTGCCGCCGATGGTCTATTGCAAGATGGAGAACATCGTCTCGCCCAGCGGCGCCGAGGCCGAGGGCTGGCTGATCAGCGTGGGCGGCACGCCCAAGGAAATGCTGGCGCGCAGCCCCGAGTTCACCTACCGCCGCCTGCTGGCCGCCGCCGCCATCGCCGAGAAGCTGGGCGCGCAGATCATGGGCCTGGGCGCCTTCACCAAGGTGGTGGGCGACGCCGGCGTCACCGTGGCGCGGCGCTCGCGCATTCCGATCACCACCGGCAACAGCTACTCGGCCAGCGGCGCGCTGTGGGCCGCGGCCGACGCCATGCGCCGCATGGGCCTGGTGGAGCTGTCGCCCAAGGGCCAGCGCCTGCATGCCAAGACCATGGTCATCGGCGCCACCGGCTCCATCGGCTCGGTCAGCGCACGGCTGCTGGCCATGGCCTTCCACGAGGTGGTGCTGGCCGGGCGCGACCTGAAGAAGCTCGAGGAGCTGAAGGCCTCCATCCTGCAGGACACGCCCGATGCCAACGTGCTGTGCAGCACCGACTACGACAGCCTGCTGAGCGACATGGACATGATCGTCACCAGCACCTCGGGTGCGGGCAAGAAGATCCTGGACATCACCAAGGTCAAGCCCGGCTGCGTCATCACCGACGTGGCCCGCCCGCTGGACCTGCCGCCCGAGGAAGTGGCCAAGCGGCCCGACGTGCTGGTGGTGGAGAGCGGCGAGATCGAGCTGCCGACCAAGGTCAAGGGCATGAAGAGCATCGGCCTGCCGCCGAATGTCATCTACGCCTGCCTGGCCGAGACCATCGTGCTGGCGCTGGAAGGCCGCTTCGAGGTCTTCACCATCGGCCGCGACACCGAATGGGAGAAGGTCAAGGAGATCTACAAGCTGGGCCTGAAGCACGGCATGAAGCTGGCCGCGATCTCGGGCGTGAACGGCGTGTTCACCGACGAGCAGATCGCCAAGGTGGTGACGCTGGCCAAGGAGGCGCGCAAGACCTGGAAGGGCGGCAGCGCAGCCGCAGCGCCGGTGCGCAAGCGCACGGCCAAGGCGGTGGCAGCGGCGCTGGACGCGGCGCCGGCCAAGGCCCCAGCCAAGGCGCCCGCCAAGAAGGCCGCCGCCAAGCCGGTGCTTGCCAAGAAGGTGGCCGCAAAGAAGGCCCCCGCGAAGACCGCACCCGCGAAGAAGGCCGCCAAGAAGGCCACCACCACCGCCTGACGCGCCCCGGCGCCCCCCAAACAGCACCATCCCGAGCACCAACATGCCGATCACCACCAAGATCACCGATGCCGACCTGCCACTGCAGCGCGCCTACCGCTGGGAGAAGGAGCGCGCCGGCGCCGTCTTCCTGACCCAGCCCATGGGCGGCGCCGCGGTGCGCGACTGGACCTGGGCCCAGACCATGGACGAGGCGCGCCGCGTGGCCGCCTGGCTGCAGGCGCAGGGCCACCCGGCCGGCAGCCGCATCGCCATCATGAGCAAGAACACCGCCTGGTGGATCATGGCCGACCTGGCGATCTGGATGGCCGGCCATGTCAGCGTGCCGATCTACCCCAACCTGGTGGCCGAGTCGGTGCGGCCCATCCTGGAACACTCGGGCACGGTGCTGGTGTTCATCGGCAAGCTCGACGACTGGAAGAGCATGGTCGGCGGCGTGCCCCAGGGCGTGGCCACCGTGGGCACGCCGCTGTGCGACGCGCCGGTGCAGCAGCGCTGGGACGACATCGTCGCCAAGACCCAGCCGCTCAAGGGCAGCCCCACGTTCCCGGCCGACGCCATGGCCACCATCATCTACACCTCGGGCACCACCGGCATGCCCAAGGGCGCGGTGCATGGCTTCGGCGCGTTTGCCCACACCGCCAAGGCACTGCAGCAGGTGCTGAAGTCGGATGCCAACGAACGCTCGCTGTCGTACCTGCCGCTGGCCCACGTGGCCGAGCGCTGCCTGATCGAGGGGCACAACGTGCATGTCGGCGCACGCATCTACTTTGCCGAATCGCTCGACACCTTCCTGGCCGACCTGCAGCGCGCCCGGCCCACGTTCTTCTTCTCGGTGCCGCGGCTGTGGGTCAAGTTCCAGCAGGGCGTGCTGGCCAAGATGCCGCGCGAGAAGCTGGACAAGCTGCTGCGCATTCCCATCCTCAGCGGCATCGTCAAGAAGAAGATCCTCAAGCAGCTGGGGCTGGACTCGGTGCGCTTTGCCGGCACCGGCGCGGCACCGCTGCCTCCCGAGGTCATGGCCTGGTACCGCAGCCTGGGGCTGGAGCTGCTGGAGGGCTACGGCATGACCGAGCAGTTCGCCTACGCCACCAGCAACATGCCCGGGCGCAGCAAGATCGGCAGCGTGGGCGAGGCCACCGCCTGCACCGACGTGAAGCTGTCGCCCGAGGGCGAGATCCTGACGCGCGGCCCGGCCCACATGCAGGGCTACTTCAAGGAACCCGAAAAGACC
>Ga0208564_1001036_pt1 | contig 23907 bp, 27 predicted proteins | sample AD_UKC073_MetaG_FD_184439 | JGI IMG/M metagenome (GOLD analysis project Ga0208564, IMG submission 184439) | Active sludge microbial communities of municipal wastewater-treating anaerobic digesters from USA - AD_UKC073_MetaG (SPAdes) (version 2) | ecosystem: Engineered > Bioreactor > Anaerobic >... | reverse complement strand
CATGGGTCCTGGTACGGACAATCTGACCAAACACCGGATTGTGCAAGGCATGGCGGGTAATTTGGGCTAAATCATAAGCCGTAGTAAGATGCTGCGGATGGGGCAGGCCATTAGTATTACAAAAATAAGACTGATAGGCTCCGATAGCCCGGGCTTTCAGATTCATTAAAGCCACGAATTCTTCCTCGCTTCCGGCAATGTGTTCGGCGATGGCTACGCAGGCATCATTGCCAGACTGCAGCAGGGCGCCGTAAAGCAGCTCGCGAAGGAGCAAACGGTCATTGGGACAAAGATACACCGTGGCTTCCCCCACCTGAGCCGCCTTTTTACTGACGGCGACTGTGTCGTCGAACTGGCCGCATTCGATGGCCAAAAGCGCGGTTAAAATCTTGGTGGTGCTGGCCGGGGCCCGTAAAGAAAAAGCATCATGCTCGTAAAGGATAGCGCCGGTTTCCCCGTCCAGCACAACGGCGGCTGCGGCACTAATTGCCGGCAAAGAGGTGGCGAAAGCCGCGGAGCTGTCCAAAACAGGGGGATAGGAAAAAAGAAGGAAAACAACAGCCAAGCAGGCAATTAACCGCTTTAACATACTGAACTGCTGCCTGTTTTTCAAGCTGTTCTGCTGCTCGTTTTTTATAATGAACCGCCTTTGTTTCATCCCGGATTGCTGCCTGCTTTTCATGCTTTCTCCTCAGACTGCCATGTTTTACTGTTTTTCGTGAGGTTTGATTGGTTTTGGATTAGCTTCCTCTTTTTATTATGGCAGTGCCGCGGGAAATTATCATCCCTCAGCGGAATAATCTTTAACTGATGATTTCCGTGACCTTCTTAAAGGAGAACCCTTCCTGGCGCAGGGCATCGATTAATTCCGGCAAAACCTCGACCGTGCATTCCTTGGGATGCAGCAGAATTAAAGCACCGTTGTCGGCTTGCGACAAAACCCGTTCCATAATGGTTTCAGGAGACGGTTCCTGCCAATCAATGGTATCCAGGGTCCACATGATGGTTTTATAACCTAAATCATGCGCCGCTTGCAGAACACGAAGACCATGTTCTCCATAAGGCGAAGCAAAAATCCTGGCCCATTCAACCTTTAAGTCCCTGAAAACCTTTTCGGTATCGAGGATTTCTTTTTTATTCTGTTCCACACTAAGTTTATCGGGGTGAGGATGGGAATAACCGTGATTACCGATTTCATGCCCGGCGGCAAAGATTTGGGCGGTTAGCTCAGGATATTTTTTGGCAAAACGACCGGTAATAAAAAAAGTGGCATTGACCATTTTCTCCTCCAGAACGGCTAAGAAGCGAGGTAAAATTTCCTCTCCCCAGTCCACATTCACCATCAATGCCACTGCTTTTTCTCCGGTATTTCCAATGTAGATCGGGTTAATGGTGGTGACATCTTCTTGAAAATAGCCGTGCAAGACTCCTCCGACCAGCAGTATGCCAAGAATCAGCAGCGAGATTGTGACAATTTTTGTTCTGATGTAATAAAGCTGCATTTTGCCAACCCCCTTTCCCTTCTTTTACTATCATTCTATGCGGGGGTGGCAAAATAAATTAATCTTTAGTTTGCAGGCTTGAGGAGAGCTTCACTAAAAAATGCGTGTTAATTAAACTTTTCTACACGCATTTCTAAGAAGACATCCGGTTGTTTCCGGCCCTACTTGTTTTCCTTTTCTTTTTGCTGCTCCCGTAACGCTTCCTTACGGGACAGGTTGATTCTGCCCTGCCGGTCGATTTCGGTGACCTTGACGAGAATTTCATCACCGACCGAAACGGCATCTTCTACTTTCGCGACCCTTCCTTCCGCCAGTTGCGAAATATGCACCAGGCCTTCTTTCCCAGGTAAAATTTCGACAAAGGCGCCGAAGTTCATCAGCCGGTTCACTTTTCCAAGATAAATGCCGCCCACTTCCACGTCTTTGGTAAGGGTTTCAATCATTTGCAGGGCCTGTTGTCCGGCTTCCACATCCACAGCCGCGATATAAACCCGTCCGTCATCCTCAATATCGATTTTCACTCCGGTTAAATCGATGATTTTCTTAATCATTTTTCCGCCTGGTCCAATCACGTCTCTGATTTTTTCCGGATCAATGGTTGTGGTAATGATTCGCGGAGCGTAAGGCGATAACTCTTTCCGCGGTTCGGAAATCACTTCCAACATCTTACCCAGGATAAACAGCCGGCCTTTCCGGGCTTGTTCCAAGGCGTCACGCAAGATATTGCGGTCGATCCCGGGAATTTTAATGTCCATTTGGAGGGCGGTAATCCCTTGGGCTGTGCCCGCGACCTTAAAATCCATGTCGCCATTGGCGTCTTCCAAACCTTGAATATCCGTCAAGATGGAATAGTATTCCCCTTCCTTGATTAAGCCCATGGCTACGCCGGCCACCGGCGCTTTAATGGGTACCCCGGCATCCATCAGGGAGAGGGTGCTGCCGCACACACTGGCCATGGAGGTGGAACCATTGGATTCCAATACCTCGGAAACCAGCCGGATGGTATAGGGAAATTCTTCCTCGGAAGGAATCATGGGCTCTAAAGCTCTTTCCGCCAAAGCGCCATGACCGATTTCCCGCCGGCCTGGTCCGCGCATGGGCCGGGTTTCGCCAACGCTATAGGGTGGGAAGTTGTAATGATGCATATAGCGTTTTGATTCCTCAAGGTCGATGCCATCCAGGATTTGTTCATCCCCAATCGCCCCTAAGGTGGCAATATTTAAAACCTGAGTTTGTCCTCTTGTAAAGAGACCACTGCCGTGGGTCCGCGGCATGACACCGACTTCACAGGTAATGGGACGGATTTCATCCAGGGCTCTTCCGTCCGGGCGGATCTTATCCACCGTAATCAGTTTGCGCAGATAACGCTTAACAATGTCATCGAGGACATTTTCCACATCTTTTAGGTTGTCCGGGTAGCTTTCCGTAAAATGTTCCAGCGCGTCGTCTTTAAGGCGCTTGATGTTTTCTTCCCTTGCCAGCTTGTCTTTATTTAAAAGAGCTTGTTGCAAGGGTTCCTGAGCGTAGTCTATGACCGCCTGCTCCAACTCAGGATCAATCGTGTATAAAGCGGGCACTTGCTTTTCCTTAGCCAGACCCATGGCTAAAGCTTCCGCCCGGAAGTCTTCAATGAATTGGACGATTTCCTTGATGGTTTCATGGCCGAACATAATTGCTTCCAGGCATAGTTCCTCGCTGATTTCGTTACAGCCGGCCTCCACCATCATGATCGCATTTTTGGTCCCGGCTACCACCAGGTGCATCAGGCTCTTTTCGGCCTGTTCCACCGTTGGATTAATGATTAATTGGCCGTCCACATAGCCTACCACCACCGCGCCAATGGGTTCCTGGAACGGGATGTCGGAAAGATGTAAGGCTGCCGACGCACCGTTAATGGCGGTGATATCCGGTAAATTATCCTGGTCCACCGACATGACGGTCGCCACCACCTGCACATCATTAAAATAGCCTTTCGGAAAAAGCGGCCGGATGGGCCGGTCAATCAGCCTACCGGAAAGAATCGCTTTTTCACTGGGACGGCCTTCTCTTTTGATAAAGCCGCCCGGGATTTTTCCAACGGAATACAGCCTTTCTTCGTAATCAACGGTCAGTGGGAAAAAATCAATACCTTCACGTGGCTCAGCCGATGAAGTAGCGGTAGTAAGCACACAGGTGTCACCATAACGAACTAGGACAGCTCCTCCTGCTTGTTTCGCCAATCTCCCTGTTTCCAATGATAACTTTCTACCGGCAATCTCCATTTCTTTGGTTAAAAATGGGTACGGATAATTCATATAGTACTTTAACCTCCCTACAATCGATTTCCTCTCTATTTCTCCAAACATCACTTTATTCTACATCTATTTTATTATTTCCTTCCCTTATCCAAGGAAATACCAATTAAAAATTACGGAACGCACTCCGAAAAGAAAGAGCGGTTTGATCCGCTCTTTAGCTTTTCTTATCTTCTGATGCCCAAACTACCAATAATCTTGCGATAGCGTTCAAGATCATTTTCCTTGAGATAATTAAGCAAATGGCGCCTCCGGCCGACCATTTTCAGCAACCCACGTCTGGAATGGTGGTCTTTAGTGTGGACCTTCAAATGCTCGTTCAGATAGTTGATTCTCTCTGTTAAAAGTGCGATTTGCACTTCCGGAGAACCGGTGTCGTTTTCGTGGATACGATACTTATTGATGATTTCGTTCTTTTTCTCTAAATCAAGGGTCATTTTCCTTTCACCTCCTTAAGTTTTCACCGTAGCCAAGTAAAACGTCGGTGATTCGTTTAACCTAGCTTACGCTGATTTGCATTTTTATTATAAATAATATCAGGCCGGAATGCAAGTAAATTCCATCAGTTTCCCTATTTCCCGATAATGGTAATCACCAAGCGGCCGTTGGGGATATCCTTGGCGACCAAATCAAAAACCCGGCCCGAGGAACTGACAAAACCCCGAAAACGGGTGGCCGTGGGCACCTGGCCGGGAATTTGCTCCGCAGCGTTCTTGATATCCGTAAACTTTATTTTGTCCTGCCGGTAATCCCGGAGGCGCTTTTTGGCGTGGTTAGTAATGATAATCCGCATAAAACCGCCCTACCCGGGAAAAGAAAGCGCCTGCTTGTTATGAAGGCGATATTGCCGCGCACTGTCCCTTTGCGCCAGAAAACTGTATAAGGCATCCTGAAACGCCTCTTTTTCAGGATGATGTGCCGTGTTCTTGTATAAATAGAGCAGTTCCTCACAAAGATTGATAAACTCCCTGTTTAAGACAATTTCGCTGATTTGCTGGGTGATCGCCAGGCTCTTGCCATGATTTTTCCAGACCGTAACCATCGGGTATACCTCCGCATGAACGATGTTACTAAATTTTATGGCGGAGGGTCCGAAATATTACTGCCGGTCGTCCTGTAAAGGGCTTTCTTGTAAGATGCGGTCGGCCCTTTTGATGTCACGGGCAATTTGCGCTCTTAATGCCTCCGGGGAAGCAAATTTTATTTCGTCCCTGATTCTCTGCACCAGGCTAATTTTCAGATATTCCTGGTAAAGGTTCTTCTGCAGCCCCGGAATATGGATTTCCACCGTTACCTGTTTGCTGTTAAAAGTGGGATTAGCGCCAATGTTTAAGACCCCCGGATACTGCCGACCCGCATATTCCACGAAAGCGGCATATACCCCGAAGGCAGGCAGAAGCTGCTCCGGCGGCACCGCAAGATTGGCCGTGGGAAAGCCAAGTCCGCTGCCCCGACCTTTCCCGGGCACCACCATTCCTTCCAGGATAGGCGCATAACCTAATAACTGCGTGGCCGCAGGAATGTCCCCTGCCAGCAGTTTCTGCCGGATTAAGGTGCTGCTTACGATTTGGCCATCGATGCGCACCGGCTCGATTACCGATACCGCAAAACCCATTTCCTCGCCCAACTGCTGCAAAGTTTCCGGAGTGCCGCTGCCTTGCCGCCCAAAGGAAAAATTGAAACCCACAAACACTTCCTGGGCTCCGAATAAATCCACCAAATAGCGGCGGGCAAATTCCGCCGGTGCTAAAGCCGCCACCTGCGTGTCAAAAGGTAACCGAAATAGATATTCGATGCCCAAGGCAGCAAAGAAGCGCTCCTTTTGCGCCGGGGAAAGGATGAATTTCCATTCCTGCTGTGGCGCCACGACAGTGGCCGGGTGCGGATCCCATAGTAAGACGGCCGGAGCCCAGCCTTTGGCTTTGCTTTTTTCCACACATTGCTGTAATAAAAAACGGTGACCGCGGTGCACCCCGTCAAAGTTCCCCAGCGCAATCGCCAGGGGATTTTGTTGTTTTTCCTGTTCCGTAAAAGTCTTCCGTAATTGCATCGCTTAACAACTTCCTTACAAGTCGATTTTTCATAAAGCTGCTTTCCGTAAAGCTCATCTTTTACATCTATGTAACTAGTGCATTTAAAGCCTGTTCAATACTTTTTTCGGTTGCAGTTCCGTTTTATCTTTATTTCCTATCACAACGGCAATCGCCTGTAATTTTCCCTGTTCATCAAAGACCGCCAGATCCCGGGCGGCCATATCCGGCTTAACTACAAGATCAGCTACCGCTTGGGCCAGGGACACTTTCTGTCCCCTCTTTATTCTGGCCAAATCCGGCGGGGAAAGAACCACTTGTGGCAAATCCCGCACACAATATTCCAAGGGCAAAAGGCTTTTTTCCTTTAATGAGGCAAGCTCCTCCAGGGTGAGACTGTCCTCCAGGCCGAAAGCTCCGACACGGGTACGCAGTAAAAAGGACATGTGCCCGCCTACCTGCAGAGCTTCCCCTAAATCATGACAGATGGTTCGTACATAGGTGCCTTTGGAGCAATGAATCCGCATCATTAGTTTAGGCGGAACAAAGCTTAAGATTTCGATCTTATGTACCTGTACCTGGCGCACCACCGGTGTCACTTCCTGACCCTGGCGCGCTTTTTTATATAAAGGCACTCCCTGGACCTTGACCGCGGAAAAAGCCGGCGCGGTTTGTAAAATAGTCCCGCTAAAGCGGGGCAGTTGCGCTTCAATCATGGCTAAAGTTATGTGGCCGGCATCTTTTTGGCTCACCAGTTCGCCCCAGGCATCCTGGGTCGTTGTGGAGATGCCGAGCACCATCTCACAAAGGTATTCCTTGTCGTGTTCCGTTAGATATTCGATCAGACGGGTGCCCTGCCCAACACAAACCGCTAAGACTCCGGCCGCCTGCGGATCAAGGGTCCCGGCATGACCGACTTTTTTGGTTTGCAGTTGACGGCGCAAAAAAGAAACAACATCATGTGATGTCATTCCTGGTGGTTTAAGGATATTAAGCACACCGTCCAGCTTAATCACCGCCTTTGGTGAGGATTTTTTGCAGCTGTTCCTGCGTGCGGTTGATTACCCTGGCAATGGTTGTTGACAAATCGCCGTTTAACGTGCACCCGGCCGCTCGCGCATGTCCTCCGCCCCCAAATTCGCAGGCGATGCAATTCACATCTAACTGGTTCTGGGAACGGAAACTAATCTTGATCACCCCCGGTTCCAACTCCCGAAAAATAATGGCGGCTTCCACGCCTTCCACCGAACGCATTAAGTTAAGGACACTGTCCGTATCCGTGTGCAACAAATTGTGGGAGGCTAATTCTTCATGAGACAAAGCACTCCACACGACCCGGTGATCCTCGGTGAATTGCAGTTTACTAAGCGTAAGCTTAATATTTATAAGCTCCAGCACCGGCCGCCGGTCGTAAAGGTTGTGCCGGATTAAATTCATATCCGAGCCCAGTTCCAGTAACTCCGCGGCAATATGGAAGGTTTCCGCGCTGGTGTTGCTATAGGTAAAGCTGCCGGTATCCGCGATAATCGCCACATACAAGCAGGTCGCCACCGCCGGGCTGATGGGGATTCCCGATTCTTTTAACAAATGAAAAATCATTTCTCCGGTCGCGGCCGCATTGGGATCGACGATATTGCAATCTCCGAATAAAGTGTTGCTGCAATGGTGGTCAATATTGAACACGGGCGTTTGCGCGGAAGCCTGCTCCGGAAAAGAATACAGAATCCTGCTCTGGTCGGCGCAATCCACGGCCACGATCAGTTGAGCCTCCGGTAACTGTTCCCCCTTTTCCAGCGCCTTAATCAGTTCCTGGCCCGGTAAAAAATCGTAAGTCAGAGGAACCGGCTCCGGCAGAAAGAGCGTGGGGCGATAACCTGCCGCCTGCAGGTGCAAGCCCAGGGCTAAGGCCGAACCCAGACAATCCCCGTCCGGTTTTTCATGCACCAGAATAATTAATTCACCATTTTTTCGCAAATAACTAATCATCTTTTGCCAATGAGACATTCCAATACGCTCCTTAGGTTAAACTTAGCTTTAGGTTAACTTAACTTTGGTCCAAACCGGTGATGATTTCGTTAATTTTCACTCCGTATTCAATGGAATCGTCCAGTTTAATCAGTAATTCCGGTGTATAACGCAGTTTTACCCTTTTCCCCAGTTCGCTTCTTAAATAGCCACCGGCTTTTTCAATCGCTTGCAAAGTTGTTTTGCGTTCTTCGGGTTCGGCCATAATGCTCACGTAAACCTTGGCATAGCGCAGGTCGTTGGTTACATCGACACGCGTGATGCTGATTAAACCTTTCACCCGGGGGTCTTTCATTTCATCCTGGATCAGGACCGAAAGTTCCCGCTTGATTTCCTCATTAATTTTCTCCATTCGATGACGTGGCATGAAGACACAACCTCCTAGCTAAGTTCCCTTTTAATTTCTTCCTGGATAAAGGCTTCAATTTGATCTCCTTCACGAAAATCATTGAATCTCTCCAGGCTTATCCCACATTCAAAACCACTGCTTACTTCCTTCACATCATCTTTGAATCTCCTTAAGGCCAGGATATCTCCTTCGTGAATGACAATACTGTCGCGTATTACCCGGATTTGGCTGTTTCTCGTTACTTTACCTTCGGAAATGTAACAGCCGGCCACAAAACCTACTTTAGGTACTTTGATAACGGCGCGCACTTCACCACGACCGATCACCACTTCCTTCAGTTCGGGTTTCAGCATCCCGCTCAAAGCCGATTTAATATCCTCGATGGCCGTATAGATCACCCGGTACAGGCGGATATCGATCTGTTGCAGTTCCGCCGCTTTGCGGGCGTTGGCGTCCGGCCGCACGTTAAAGCCGATAATAATGGCATTGGAAGCGGAAGCAAGCATCACGTCGGTTTCGGTAATCCCGCCGACGCCCTGGTGTATGATGTTTACGCGGACCTCATCATTCGAGAGCTTCTCCAGGGATTGTTTAATAGCTTCAATAGACCCTTGCACATCCGCCTTGATGATGATGTTTAAATCCTGGATTTCCCCTTTTTGAATCTGGGCAAACAATTCGTCCAGGGTAACACGGCTGGTGGCTTTCATGGTTTCTTCGCGCTTCGTGATGGTCCGTTCACTGATAATCTGCTTGGCCAGATGTTCGTTTTCCACCACATGGAAGATATCGCCGGCCATCGGCACATCCGAGAGACCCACGATTTCCACCGGGGTGGAGGGTAAAGCTTTTTTGACGCGGCGCCCTTTGTCGTCCAGCATCGCTCTGACCCGCCCGTGGGTGGTTCCCACAATGAGATAATCTCCAATTTTGAGGGTACCGTTCATCACCAATACGGTGGCCACAGGACCCCGTCCCTTGTCTAATTTTGCTTCAATTACCGTACCGGTAGCGTTCCGGTTGGGGTTGGCTTTGAGCTCGCTCATTTCGGCCACAAGCAAAATCGTTTCCAGGAGATTCTCCAAACCTTCTTTGGTTTTCGCGGAGACGTTGCAGCAAATGGTGTCCCCTCCCCATTCCTCCGGAATAAGATTATACTCCGTTAATTCCTGTTTAATTCTATCCGGATTAGCCGCTTCTTTATCCACCTTATTGATCGCGACAATAATCGGCACTTCCGCTGCTTGCGCATGGTGAATCGCTTCCACCGTCTGTGGCATGACCCCGTCGTCGGCAGCTACCACAAGCACGGCAATATCCGTGACTTTGGCCCCTCTGGCCCGCATGGCCGTGAAGGCTTCGTGCCCCGGAGTGTCTAAAAAGCTAATCTTTTTCCCTTTCACTTCCACCTGGTAGGCCCCGATATGCTGGGTAATTCCTCCGGCCTCGGAAGCGCTCACGTTGGTGTGACGAATCGTATCCAAAAGCGACGTTTTGCCGTGGTCCACATGCCCCATAATCGTGACCACCGGGGGCCTTTCCTGTAATTCTTCCGGCCGGTCCGCTTTTTCTTCCGCAAAGAGTTTTTCTTCTTTGCTAACTTTAACTTCCACATTGGTGCCGAATTCATTGCCCAGCAAAACAAGAGTGTCCACATCCAGTTCCTGGTTGATGGTGGCGAACACGCCCAGGGAGATAAGCTTTTTAATTAATTCGGCAGACTTTTTGTTTAAAAGATGCGCAAACTCCTGAACGGTCAGGGGCCCTTCCAGAGTAATCTGTTTAACAACCACCGGCGCGGGCTGCTCTTTGGGAGCATAAGCCCTCCTTTTATTCTTCTCAAACTTGTTTGATTTTTTGCCGGCGCCTTTTCTCTCCTCAAAACGTCCGCCTTTTTTTACGCCTGTTTTTTGCTTTCCACCCCGTTCGTAAGCTTGCTCGCCCACAACCCGTTCGATCTTTGTCAGCAGGCTGTTGTCATCATCCTGGGGTGTCTGCAGTTTTGGACTTTTCTTTGCGCCGGTACCCGTTGGCTTGCCGCTTTTATGCGTTGTTTGATGAACCGTTTGGGGTCTGGCTGGGGGCTCGGTTTTACTTTTCGCTCCTGTCTTCGGCGACGCTTTTTCCTTCTCTTTCCGGTCAGCGGTCCCTTTTTTCTCCGGTTGTGGGTCTTTGGTTGTTTTGGCCGTTTTCGCTTTGGCGGAAGCAGCTTTCTTTTCCGACGGCGCCTTGGTCTGCTCCTTTTGGTCGGGCTCCTTTCCCTTGTTATTCAAGGTTTTATCCAGATTCAGAACCATCTTTTTGATCCGTTCTGCTTCACTACTGGGAATTGTACTCATATGATTCTTTAAATCAAGTCCTAAAAACTGGAGCTTTTGTAGCAGTTCCTTACTAGGGATATTCATATCTTTAGCCAGTTCATATACACGAATGGTAGCCATTCAATCACCTCCGTAAGTATTTGGTTAGCCGTCATCCTTTTGGAGTTTTGCAGATTTGCGTATTTCTTCCGCTAGTTTTTCTTCCGTTACGGCGAGTAAGGTGCGAGGAGAAACCCCTAGTATTTGCCCGTACTCCTCTTTGGTGCCCAGTACACCAAAGGGGATTTTTCGCTCCTCACAAAAACGCATACAAAACAATCTTCGTTTCTCCGGTAAATCAGTAGCAATTAGAACTAACTTTGCTTTTCCGGTTTTAATCCCGGTATTGACAGCTTTTTCACCAGTTAATAATTGTCCGCTTTTTTGCGCAAAGCCAAGAAAAGTCTTGACCCGATCAGGAATTTTCATAGCCCAGCCCCACCTTCAACCGTTCCAATACTTCTTCCGAAAGTGGCTGCTGTAATCCTTTTTCCAACTTATGCCCTTTCAAGGCTTTGGTCAAACATTCTTTATTCACGCACAGATACACGCCACGACCGGCTTTTTTTCCGGTGGAATCAAGAAGCACTTCACCTTCGGGTGTACGGACAATCCTGATTAATTCTTTTTTGGGTTTCATCTCCATACAACCGACACACAATCTTTGGGGAACTTTTCTTGGTTTCATGGCCATCCCTTCCTTACTTCTCATTCCTCTTTTTGACCAGAATCATCCTCCTCAGGAGAGAGGTCGGCGTTTTTAACTTTCTTCGTTTTCTTTTTCGTACTTTTCGTTTCTTCTTCCGCTTCCTTTTCCGCTTCTGTTTCGGCTTCTGTTTTCTCTTCTGTTTCCGCTTCTGTTTCCGCAGCGCTTTCCGGCTCCTCGGCTTCTACTTTCAGGTCGTTATTTGGTTCTTCAGGCTGACTTGTTTGCTCTTCCAACCGGTCGGCAGACTCTTCTGGATTGGCACTTTGTTCTTCCAAATCAGTGCTTTGTTCTTCCGGCTTTTCGCTTTCCTCCTCTGCCAGTTGAGCCGCTTGCGATTCACTCTTTATATCAATTTTCCAACCGGTTAATTTGGCGGCCAGGCGGGCATTCTGCCCTTCTTTGCCAATGGCCAGGGACAGCTGATAATCCGGTACCACCACTTGAGCAATTTTCTCGTCCGGGAATATTTCCACGGACAACACCTTCGCCGGACTAAGGGAATTGGCGACGAATTTAACCGGGTCAGCGCTCCATTTCACAATATCAATTTTTTCGCCCCGCAATTCATCGACGATCGCTTGCACCCGCATTCCTTTCGGCCCGACACAGGACCCCACCGAGTCCACATTCTCGTCTTTGGAATGGACGGCGATTTTCGAACGTGAACCGGCCTCCCGGGAAACTGATTTAATCTCCACAATGCCATCATGGATTTCCGGAACCTCCAGTTCGAAAAGGCGTTTCAAAAGCCCCGGATGGGTCCTGGAGACCAGGATTTGCGGCCCCTTGGTGGTTTTTCTTACTTCAACAATGAAAGTTTTAATTCTTTTTCCCTGGAAGTAGGTCTCCCCGGGCATCTGTTCATTAATCCCTAAAATCGCTTCCGCTTTGCCAAGATCAATAAAGACTAAACGGTTTTCGACCCGTTGAACGATTCCGGTAACGATATCTCCTTCCCGGTTGGAGAATTCATCGAAAATCATATCCCGCTCGGCTTCCCGGATCCGTTGCACAACCACTTGTTTGGCGGTCTGGGCGGCAATCCGGCCGAAATTACGGGGAGTCACTTCCGTTTCCACCACATCTTCCAGTTCATAGCGTGGATCCAGTTTTCTCGCTTCACTTAAAGCTATTTCCGTGCGGGGGTCATTTACTTCCTCGACAATCGTTTTCCGTGAAAATACGCGGAAATCCCCGGTTTCCCGATCAAAGACAACCCGTACGTTCTGCAAAGTGCCAAAATTTTTCTTATATGCAGATATTAAAGCAGCTTCTATCGCTTCCACCAGAACATCAAAATCGATTCCTCTTTCCTTTTCTAAATCATGAAGTGCTTCAATAAGCTCCAGGTTCATTTCTTTACTTCTCCTTCCTTCCTTCTTCTTCCCAAGATAATTTTACTTGCGCAATGGTCTCCCATGGAATCTGGATTTGTTGATCTTGATCTAAATTTAACACAAGAACATCTTGCTGGTATGGCCCTAAACGGCCCTGCCATTTCTTGCGGCCTTCCACCAGGGAGTAAGTCTTCACATTGACGAGATGGCCTTCGTATTTACGAAAGTCCTTTTCTCTTTTCAAAGGTCGATCCAACCCTGGGGAGGAAACTTCCAAAAAATACGCCTGTTCAATCGGGTCTTCCTGATCAAGCAGGTCCGAAAGCAAGGTACTGATTTTTTGACAATCGTCTAAATCGACACCCTCATCCTTGTCGATGTAAATTCGTAAATACCAGTTGCCGCCTTCCTTCGTGAATTCAACATCGACAAGCTCCATGCCGTTTTCCGTCACGATTGGCTCGGCCAGGGAATAGACGAAATCCTGCACATTTTTCCGGGGCAATCAAATCCCTCCTCCTCGATTTTGCTGGCATCAACCCTTGACAGATGTTGACGAAACAGGGATCCGGCGATAGCAGCAAATAAAAAGAGATAAAGAGTGGGTGTAACCCACTCTTGCTTCACTAGCAAAACTTACGATTACGAGAAAACGCCTCGCCGCAAGACTCCCACTACGTCATGATGATTATAACATATTATTCCTCGTTTAGGCAAGGCTTACACATATAAAAAAAAGGAAACAAAGGCCAGAAACTACCTCAAGCCCAGTTGAACCACCAAAGGAAGAAATCAAAGGAAGATCCTACAGTGAACATGCCGATATAATCATCAACTCTAGTAATAAAACAGGGAGGGCTGCCAGGTTTTATTACCAACCCGGCAGCCCAAGTCCCCGTCAATTATTTACCAAAGGTTTGTGTTGCTTAATACCACGTTCTTGAATGGGCGAAGTATTCCCTTAGATGGCGGAAATAGTTGAGTTGAGAGTCGAAATCATTTTCCCAGGACCGATAACTGCGAACCGGGTAATTATAGTTGCCGTAGTTATTCTTGTAGTTATTGTAACTATTGTTGTAGCCGTAGTTGTAACTGTAGCCATAGCCATTGTCGTAGTTGTCAGAATTATAGTAAGGTTTATTTGGTAAGCTCTCGTCATACCGGGCTATTCCATCGTCCCCCGATAAGGCCACATTGTAAATCTTTACTTCATCAATTCTTCCATTGAATTGAGATGGGTTAATATCTCCGCCAATCCGTAAATGTCCGCCGCGATCATTCATCGGTCCACACGCCTGATTGCGGGCGACTTCTTTACCGTTGAGGAAAATGTAGATGTCCCGGCCATTATAAACGCCAATCACATGGGTCCATTTCCCGATGGGCACTGAGTAGGCCGGTGAATAAACCGAATATGCTACTCTGCCCACCTTTACGGCAAAGCCCACATTCTCTCTGTCCCCGCTGAAGAGGCAATAATCATAATCCTCTCCTGCCCGCCCTGCCGTCTTCGTAATAATTCTTTGGTATAAACCCGAATCCTCCGGACAGATCCATGCCTCTACCGAAATCGCACGTCCATTATTCAAGGCTCTGTCATGAGGCGTTTCCACAAAAGCGTTCCCGTCAAAATACAAAGCCGAGCCCATCACACCCTTGGCCCATTCCGCTCCAAACAACCTACCATCCAAACCGTTGATGCCACGACAACGGGTCCGATCGCCCCTGCCCTCGTCAAAGTCCCACGAAGCTACCGGAGACGGACCGGCGTAGAAATCGTCATAATATCCCATCTTGTTATCACCAAACAGCGTCAACCAATCAAGTTTTCTCATGAGCTCACGGTTTTTCTTCTGGAATTTGGCGATGATGTTGTCAATAGCTAAATTGCCACCACTTCTGCTTGGATAATTCCTGAGTTCCCGATTCACAACTTTTGTAACTTCCGCCATAATATCTTCCAATGCTTCTTCCGCATCAAGCTTTTTGCCGTCTAAGGCGTTCAGTTCTCTCTCCACAACTGTTTCAATTTCGTCGATGAGGTCTTCACGATTAACTAGTCCTCTTCTTTGATTGATGTTCGGGAAATGTTTCCTCATAATTTTGTCCAGATCTTCAAGTACGGCTTCCACATCACAATCTTCGTCTTCAAAAATGTCTTCTTCTTCAATAACTTTATTTATTTCCTCTACCGCGCCATTAATTTTCTCGATTGCTTCATTGAGGCCATCAAACATTTCTTTGATGTTTTCTATGGCGTCTTCTCTAAGGGTTTCTTCATCTTCAAATGCTCCAAAACCAAAACCGAAAGGAAAGAAATCATAGTCCGCTGCTAACACCGCAACTGGCACACACTGCAGGATAAACACTAACAAAACCATCAACGCGATCCTTTTTTTGTTAGCCATCCTTTTTCCCCCTCCTCGATAATTTTTCACAGGTTAAAAAACCCGTTATAATTACAAACCTCCCTCTAATTTTAGTTTACGACCTCTTACGGGCTTTTTCAAGTAAAGAATTTATAGAATTTTTTATAAAAGTCCTATTTTAAAAGAATTTTCAGTCGTACAATCTCAGTTTTAGATAATGGGCGGTATTGGCCGGGAGCTAAATTTCCTAATACTAGATTCCCAAAGGCAATGCGCTTCAGGCTTTGCACCGGATGGCCAATTTTTTCACACATTCTCCGGATTTGCCGGTTGCGGCCTTCTTTAATGGTAATTTCCATTAAGGTTGCGGCCTTTGTTTGTTTTAGAACCTTCACCTGGGCCGGCTGGGTGAGCCCGTCTTCCAGTTCTACTCCCTTGGCGAGTTGCGCCACTTTCTCCCCGGACATCGCGCCCCTGACACCGACCAGATAGGTTTTGGCAATTTGAAAGCGCGGATGAGTAAGCCGGTAGGCCAATTCCCCATCATTGGTAAGCAAGAGCAAGCCTTCCGTCATGTAGTCCAGCCGACCCACCGGAAATACCCGTTCCTTGATGCCGTGCAGAAAATCGGTAACCTTGGTTCGGCCTTGCGGATCGTCCAGAGTGGTCACCACCCGCACCGGTTTGTTCAAAAGCAGATACACCTTTTGCTCTTTTGGTGTTACAACCTGGCCGTTTACTTCTACGATATCCTTTTCCGGCTCCAACTGGATTCCCATTTCCCTAACCACTTGCCCGTTAAGCTTCACCAGACCCTGTTTAATCATTTCCTCGGCCCGACGGCGCGAAGCTACCCCGCAGCGGGCCAGATATTTCTGCAACCTTTCCAGTGTTCCCACCACCGTTCCATGAACTGCCAGCATTTCCCCTTACTTATATATTACCACATTGCATTCGCAATGCTAACCTGTTTCAAAGGGCTGCCCCAGCCCCAGATGCTTGTTCCGCACCGGAAAAGCCCTGGCAAGAAACTCAAAACTTAAAAGGCCCCGAAAACCCTGCTGACAATGTAAACGGAAGCTACAAAGGAAACCACATCGGCCAACAGCCCTACCCCCAGGGAATAACGGTATTTACCAATCCCCACCGCCCCGAAATAGACGGCCAGAATAAAAAAGGTGGTGTCCGTACTGGCCTGCATCGTGGAAGCCAGACGACCGATATAGGAGTCGGGTCCATAGGTATTGATCAATTCCGTGGTAATGCCCAGGGCGGCGCCGCCCGACAGGGGCCGCATCAGCGCCAGGGGCAGGATATCCGGCGGCAAATGCACAAGCTGAAAAAACGCACCGCCGTATTGTTCCAGCAAACGGATCACGCCGGCCTGCCGGAAGATGCTTACCGCCATCATCATGGCCACCAGGAAAGGAATAATTTTTACCGCCAGGGCAAAGCCTTCTTTAGCCCCTTTGACAAAACATTCGTACACCTTGACCCCGCGTAAAGCGGCATAGACAAGAACAAAGCAAATCAGTCCCGGGATGGCCCAGCGGGATAGCTCGTAGAATACTTTTTCCACGTCAGACTCACCTTTCCGAACCTTAAAACTACTTTATAACTTTAAAGCCCTTGCGGGCAGCTTTTTTCAAAGCTTTATCCCACACATCTAGCACTTTTTCTGCGCCCCACTTTTTCGATTATACCAAAGACGCATGAGATAATCCGTCAGCAAGGCGGCGCTCATCCCTACGGTGGTGGCAAACAAGGTGGTGCTGACGATTTCCGTGGGATTGGCCGAGCCGGCCGCAATCCGGATTCCGATGACCGTAGCCGGAAGCAAGGTAATACAGGAGGTATTCATGGCCAAAAAGGTGCACATGGCCTCACTGGCCACATTTTTCTGCGGATTCAGGTTCTGTAGTTCCTGCATCGCCTTTAAACCAAAGGGGGTGGCGGCATTCCCCAGCCCCAGGAGATTAGCGCTGAAATTCATTAAAATAAAGCCCATGGCCGGATGCTCCTGGGGTACGGACGGAAAGAGCAACCGGGTGAAAGGCTTTAAGATTTGCGCTAATTTTTTTATTAAACCGGCTTCTTCGGCTACCTTCATCAAACCCAGCCATAAAGCCATCACCCCAATTAACTCCAGGGCGTATTTGACCGCGGTCTGCGCCGCCTGAAAGGCAGCCTGGGTGACCAGTTCCGGCTGCCCTTTGAGCCCGGCTAGGATGATCCCGCCTAAAACCATTACCAACCAAACCAAATTAATCATTGCATCCCCTCTTAACTCCTCCCCCGAAGTGCCATGACCACAATAAACCTTATGAAAAACGGCCACTATTTAGAACCAAGCAGCATTAAGAACTAAGCAGCATTAGAAACCTCAACTTATTCCTCTTCCACCGCCGCCCCGACAAATTCGGCCCCGACACACTGACTATTGGGTCCCGCCATTATCGCCTTTTTCTTTTTCATCAAATGCTGCATTTGTTCGATGACCTGGGTTCCCGCCTCGATTAACCGGTCCAGGAAAACCCCCTTTTCGTTGACGGAAATTAAACGCACTTGCCCGTTTCCCACCACCAAAAAGCCCACCGGCTGCACGGAGACCCCGGCGCCACTGCCGCCTCCAAAGGGCAAAGTCGTTCCTCCATCCTGCTCACCGCGCTCCCTTCCTCCGCGGACACTAAACTCGCTGCCCCCGGCGGCAAAACCACAGGCCACCTGGGAAACCGGAATAATCACAGTTCCGTCCGGCGTCTCCACCGCATCCCCAACCACTGTATTGACATCGGTCATCTCCTTGATACTTTCCATGGCTGTTTTCATCAGCCCCTCGATCGGATGATCACTCATGGAATGTCCTCCTTTGCCAATTTTCTGATTTTCCCGCTATTAACTGTTAAAAAACCCATGATAATCATAATATGGCCCAGAGCGAACTCGAATATGCAAGAGGTATCCATGAGCAAGTAATTCTGCCGCTCGTAATTGGGGACAATCTCCAGGCGGTATTCGCCATCAGCCAGATGATAACGGGAAACAAACAGGCTATGCATCATCCCGGCCAGCCACCAACTGGCGCCCACTGCCAGCGCGGTTTTGGCCGGATTTTCGCTGCCAAATTCAAGATAGACTGCCAGTTTTCGAAGCTTTAACCACCGGGTCAGTTTGAGCAGCTGATAGATAATTTGGTGCCGCCGGTAAAAAAAGGGCAACACTCGTTGTTGTTGCCGGAGAAAGGAAGCGGACGAGATGGCCTCGTGGGCTTTAGCTTCATTTTTGGCATAGACCGGAAGCGCCCAGATTTTGACCAGGATGCTCATTTTGCGAAAGTCCGGGGCGCTGTAAAAATCGTAATACACCTTAATTGGCAAAAAGGCGGCGCCAATAAGCGCAAGTAAAGCCCCCACCAGAAGCGCTTTCAGCATAAACAACCTCTCTTCCTTCTAATTCCCATCTCTTAGTATTTCCCACTTCGCCATACACTTACCACCTTCCGCAAACATATACATATAGCTAGAAAGTAATTTATTTGAAACAGGAGGTTAGAAAATGGGAAACGTGGGATGTCCTCTAAACGAATTGCTATTAAACGAACTCCGGTTCTGGCTGCGCATCATGAAAGAACATGCGCTGTTTATCCGTTTAGGCTTACCCTGTAACGAAACGAGACTAATCCAAATGGCGCAAGACTTCGAGTCACGTTTTGCCGAGTTGGAGGAAAAGAGCAAGGCCGTATCCCCAGGACGCGGGCTCGACCAATTAGCCAACGACAGCTTAAAAGCGGTTTTAGACTTCATTCAGTACAAAACCCTGGTGCTGGACCGGATTATTGAATGCAGAATGGGCGGGGCCAATTATCCCTTACTGATCGACCACATCAGAAGAGAAGCGATTCGCTTTGCCATTAATATTATCCGTTTCAGACGCGGCGAACTGATGACGCCAACGGAAGAGCTGATCCAGGATGAAGTCTTCTGGTTAAGAATTATGGCCGACCATGCCAAATTTATCGCTCATCTTTTGGATCCGTCCGAACGGAAGTTTGTCTGCCAGGCCGAAATGTTCAGCGATACCTTTGACAATCTCCGCTGCCAGTCGGAAGACTTTGAATCCATGCTGGAAATCACCCCGCGGCCGATTCCTTCCCTGTTGCGCTTTACCGCGGAAGTAAAAGAAGCCGGGACGGAAATCCGGAATTTCAAAGCGGCAGCCACCCAACTCCTCACTAACTGCAAGATTTTAAGTCTCATCCCGCCGCTTTTGGCCGATCACGTTAGGAGAGAAGCTGAAAAATTCCTTATGGATCTGGACCGGGATTTAAGAATGCTTAAACAAATGCCTGCGCCTTCCGCCCCGCCCTGCGCCACCAGCCCACCGGTGCTGGAAAACACAGGCGATGTCAGCCAGGAGGAAAGCTTAAAGAAAAGCGATAACACCGGGCTTCATGAGAAAGAACAAGGAACCGAAACCCTATCCCCAACAGATGCGGAGCAAACAACCGAATCCTTTGCCGAAACAGGGGGCTCAAAAACCTTTGCCGAATCAAGCGCGGAAATATCCGAAACCGTGGCGGAAAAACTAAAGGAAGATTTCGCCGCTCCCTTGCAGCCAATTTACCGCCCGAAAAAAACCTTTTTTACCGGCAATACCACCCAGGTCAAAATCAACTTTAAGTAATGCGAGCCTTTATACAACAAAAAAGTCACTCCATAGTGAAGCGGCCAAAACAACGACAGTCGCCCCAAACGGACGACTGTCTTTTTAGATTTTACCAGCACTAAGCTCTATTCAAACATCACGAAAACGATGCTTCTTTTAAGGGATCAGACCTTGTTTTCCTTCTCTTTAATCAGCATAAAACGCCCTTTGGCCTCTGCCGCCAATTTCCCATCCTCCAGCAAGGCACGGGCTTCCAAATCCACCAGCAAGCCCTTGCGCCTCACAATCCAGGCTTCAAAGCGCACCGGCTTTTCCACCGGGATATTGTGCCGGAAACGCACCTCCAAACGGGCCGTAAAGGCCGGCTGGTTCAAAACAAAGAGACATTGGGACATGACCTCGTCAAAAAGGGTGCTGACAATGCCGCCGTGTAAAACGCCGGGATAGCCCTGGTAAGTTGCGGGCGGACAAAAGGTGGTACTAACGACCTCCCCCTCCTGCGCAAACTTCAGTTTCATTCCAACCGGATTCTTTTCCCCACAGCCGAAACAATGATGATCGTAGTCAAATGGCATTCCTGACCCCACTCCTTACAAAACTATTGGCCCACCCTTCGTTTTTCCACACTCCCACGCTCATCCGCGCTTGCCGTCAGGAGACCCTCGTATCCTCCTGTTTCTCCGTCTCCGCCGCCAGTTGCGGATTTAACTTCGCCATGACCTGTAAATCGACTTTCGGCAAATCATCCAGGCTTTTCAGCCCAAAATACTTCAGAAAATCCTTGGTAGTACCGTAAACAATGGGGCGACCCGGCCCGTCCTTCCGTCCCCGTTCCTGGATTAAAGTACGTTCAATCAAGGTGTTCAACGCTTTATCGCACTTCACCCCGCGGATTTCCTCAATCTCGCTGCGGGTAATGGGTTGCTTGTAGGCGACAATGGCCAAAGTTTCCAAAGCCGCCTGGGTCAAGGTGCTCAAACGGGGTTTGACCAGTTTTTCAATATAGGGGGCATATTCGGGCCTGGTAACAAAGGAATAGCCGCCGGCCACTTCCATCAGGCAAAAGCCCCTCGCTTCCTTTTCACAATCAGCTTTAATCTCTTTCAAGAGCACTTCCACATCATAAGGTGAACGATCCAGAATCTCGGCAATCGTTTGCGCGGACAGCGGTTCATTAGAAACAAACAATAAGGCCTCAATGGCGTTTTTCGCTTCATCAGGAAACAACGGCATCTTCGAAAACTCCTTTCCTTTCGGTCATTACCGTCTGCATGCTGAAAATATAGATATCGTCGAACATTCCTTTTTGCTGGACGTAAATCTTGCCCAATTTGATTAACTCCAACAGGGCTAAAAAGGTGACGATCACTTCTTCTTTCGTAATGTGCGGAACATCAAGCAACTGATAAAAGGAAAGCCCTTTACCAAGGGAGGGCTCATCCAGTAAAGCAAGAATACCAGTAATTTTATCCTGAATTGTAATCTCCTCACGACTAATGGAGACAAACTCGAGCCTTTCCTCTACCTTCTTGAGCACCTTGCATAAAACCACCATCAAGTCATTCATGGACAAGGAGCCCACCGGATTGGCCGGACGGAATTCCTTCAGCAGCTTGCCTTCGTCAATTTCCCGCCAGAAATAACGGGACTGACACTCTTCCCGTTCACGGAAAAAGTTGGCCTTTTCCTTATATGCTTTGTATTCCAGCAATTTTTCCACCAATTCGGCCCGGGGATCCGGCCCCTCTTCTTCCTCCACGGTTTCGACGACCGGTTTCGGTAACAACATCCGCGCTTTAATTGCCAGCAAGGTACTGGCCATCACCAGAAAATCACTGGTTAGTTCCAGATCCAGTTCCTCCGCCCGGGCTAAATAATCCAGATACTGCTGGGTAATCAGGGCAATCGGAATATTATAAATATCCAGTTCATTCTTCTCAATTAAATGCAAGAGCAAATCCATCGGCCCTTCAAAAACCGGCAGCTTTACTTGATACGACATTTTCCGCTCACCACTTTATTTCCATAATCCATTAAGGCATACATCCCCCGTTAAATGTGCATCGCGCTCCGCACTAACTCCATGGTTTCCCCAGCGGCGGCCCGTGCTTTTTCACTGCTTGTCTCTAAAATTTCCTGCAATAACTCAGGTTTTTCCGCATAATATGCCCGTTTTTCCCGCAAGGGGGCGAGTTTCTTATCAAGAATGGCCGCCAGGCGTTTTTTACATTCCACACAGCCGATTTTCCCCTGGCAGCAATTTTCCCGTAGTTCCTCGACCTCGTCGGTGTTGTAAATGTTTTGATAGGTATGCACAATACAAACATCCGGATGCCCCGGGTCGCTTTTTTTAATCCGCGCCGGGTCGGTCACCATCATCTGCACCTTTTGCCAGATTTCCTCAGGAGTGGCCGAGAGCGGAATATCATTGTTATAGCTTTTGCTCATTTTCCGCCCGTCCACGCCGGGAAGCATCGCCACTTTCGCCAAAATAGCCTGAGGCTCCGGGAGGATTTCCTGCCCAAAAAGATGATGGAACCGCCTCGCAATCTCCCGAGTGAATTCCAAATGAGGCAGTTGGTCTTCCCCGACCGGCACCGCATTAGCCCGGTATACCAGGATATCAGCGGCCATTAAAAGGGGATAGCCTAAAAAGCCATAGGTAGAAATGTCCTTCCCCTGACTGCCCAACTGTTGCAGTTGGTCCTTATAGGTGGGGATCCGTTCCAGCCAGGATAAAGGCGTAATCATCGATAGGAGCAAGTGTAATTCACCGTGCTCCTTCACGCTGGATTGCACAAAGATGGGGCTTTTTTCCGGGTCCAACCCGGCGCTCAGCCAATCCAGCAGCATCTGCCGGATGTTTCCTTGAATCTCCTCGGTAGCATCAAAAGACGTGGTCAAGGCATGCCAATCCACAATCCCAAAGTAGCATTTATATTCATCCTGGAGCTTTACCCAGTTTTCCAGCACACTCAAATGTCCGATGTGCAACCGGCCGGTGGGGCGCATTCCGCTAAAAATCGTACCCTTGTCCATCTTGGTTATACCTCCGTTTTTCCAGATTTTTTCCTCCCACTTGACTTTACATCCTCATTCGCAAGTTTCAGGAATTAGAGCAAACTAAAAATACTGGTGATCATGATAATAAAGTTATACACCCCGATAATCAATGGCGTTAAAATTGTACCGATTGCCCCGGTAACAATCAACATAATCAAAATAATGGGGCCGTACATTTCTAAATTATATATCACATTTCGCATGTGATAAGGCAGTAATCCGGCTAATATTTTAGACCCATCCAAAGGCGGCACCGGAACGAGGTTAAAAAAAGCCAAACCAATGTTAATAATCACTAACGACTGGAAAAAGGTGGGCCAGAAAACATTCGTGTCAAAACTAACCACTAAATGAAGCAAAACAGCTGCAATAACGGCAATAATAAGATTGCTCAGGGGACCGGCCAAGGATACCAGCATCGATCCTTTTCTTTTGCTTCCCCTAAAGTTTAAGGGATTGATCATGACCGGTTTGGCCCAGCCAAAGGGCCCAAAAATAATCATCAGGGTTCCAACGGGGTCTAAATGAGCCAGGGGATTAAGCGTCAAACGTCCTTGATATTTCGGTGTATTATCACCTAATCTATAGGCGGTATAGGCATGCGCAAACTCATGAAAGCTTAAGGCGATTAAAATAACCGGGAGCCTGATCATTAGTTCCCGCCAAAAATTCGCATCGAACATCAATTCTCCTCCTTCAAATAACCTAACGATAACCAGCTTACTTGTTGCCCGGTCTAAATGAAACAGTGATTTCCAGCGCCAAATAAATCGCCAGAAGCACCAGCATCGTCCTGAGCAAAAGGTTTAAACCGACACTTTCCACGAAGGCAGTAATTAATTGGGGGCCAACGAAAACAATCAGTAGTTCTGCCAATACTAACAAAAATAGTTTTTTTCCTGGCTTCATTCTATTCTTCCCACTCTCTCACCGCTTTTGATCGACTCTACAGTAAATATTGTATTCGATTTTGCCGGAATAATCCAGTAGAAAAGCAAGCTTCCCCGCGGGAAAGCTAAGCTAACGCGCAAAAAAATACCCCGTGTGCTCCCACGGGGTTCATCTTACAAAAAATCCTTATTTATTGTCAAGTATTACTTTATCAAAGACGGTGTCAACTTTTTGTAGGTTTTTTGAAACATCCTTCTTTGGCAATTGCTAAATTATGCTCGTACCATCCACGATTACCTTCAATGGCTTGAAG
>Ga0208564_1001031_pt1 | contig 23930 bp, 19 predicted proteins | sample AD_UKC073_MetaG_FD_184439 | JGI IMG/M metagenome (GOLD analysis project Ga0208564, IMG submission 184439) | Active sludge microbial communities of municipal wastewater-treating anaerobic digesters from USA - AD_UKC073_MetaG (SPAdes) (version 2) | ecosystem: Engineered > Bioreactor > Anaerobic >... | reverse complement strand
CGTGGTGCTGGGGCTGCTGCTGGCCGGCAGCGGCACCGGCACCGTGCTGGCCATGCGCCCTCCAGAACTGGTGCGCGGTGCCATCGAGCACGAATATTTCGAACGCACGCTGCGCGGCACCTTCATGGACAGCGCGCCGCTGCTGCAGCACCTGGGGCTGGGCGGCAAACAGGCGGTGCCCGGTTTCCCACAGCTGATGCGCCCTTGCGACATCGACGGCCACCTCGTCTACCACCTCACCACCTTCTTCGAGAAGGGCGGCATGGTCACCGTGTTTGCCTTCGACCAAGCGGTTGCGCTGAAGCAGGGCAGCGGCTGGTGGGGCAGTGTCCACTGGCAGGTCATCACATCGCGCGACGGCAAGCCGCTGGTGCTGGTGGCGCAGAAAAAACAGGCGCTGGCCGTGGCACAAAAACAGTTTGGCAAGGCCGACGGCTGAGCCGCACCGGCCCCGATGCAAGCAAACCACCCGCACCCCCCCCAAGGAGCAACGATGAACGAAACCCCGACTTCCCTGCCGCGCCGCCACCTGTTGGCAGGCAGCGCCAGTGCACTGGCGGCCGTGGGCCTGGCCAGCTTCACACGCGGCGCCAGCGCTGCGGCGCACGCGCCCATGGCGGCAGCAGCGCCCAAGCCCTTGCCGGCCTACGTGGCCTGGAAAGACCCGGCCAGCCTCATCGTGCACAGCGCCACCACCATTGAAACCAAGCGCGCGGCCTTCGGCAGCGGCGTCATCACGCCGGCCGAGCAGCTCTACATCCGCAACAACCTGCCGGCGCCGGACGCTTCGATCATTGCCGACCGCGACGCCTGGGAAGTGTCGATCGAAGGCGTGAAGGCGCCGCGCAAGCTCACGCTGCGCGAACTGAAGACCATGGGCGTGGAAACCACCGCCATGGTGCTGCAGTGCTCGGGCAACGGCCGCGGCTACTTTCCCAGCAAGCCCAGTGGCACGCCGTGGCAAGTGGGCGCAGCCGGCTGCGTGATGTGGACCGGTGTGCCGGTTCGGGTGGTGGCCGAGGCGCTGGGCGGTGTCACGCCCGGCGCCGCTTTCCTGACCGGCACTGGCGGCGAGAAATTGCCTGATGGCCTGGACCCGCTGAGCATCATCGTCGAGCGCTCGGTGCCCGCTGCGGCCATGGCCGACGCGCTGCTGGCCTGGGAAATGAACGGCGTGCCGATCTCGCTGGCCCACGGCGGCCCGCTGCGCTTGATCGTCCCCGGCTACACCGGCGTGAACAACATCAAGTACGTCAAGCGCCTGGCCTTCACGGCCAAGGAGACCGAGGCGCGCATCATGTCGCACGGCTACCGCATCTCGCCGCCGGGTGGCAAGGGCGACCCGAGCCAGCCCTCGGTGCAGGAGATGACGGTCAAGTCGTGGATCAACTCGCCCGCACCCGAAGCCATCGGCGTCAAGGCGGGCCTGGTGCAGGTGCAGGGCGTGGCCTTCGGCGGCCTGAACGGCGTCAAGCGCGTCGAAGTCTCGCTGGACGGCGGCAAGACCTGGAGCGACGCGCGTCTCACCGGCCCCGATCTCGGTCGCTTTGCCTGGCGCCAGTTCGTGCTGGCCGCGAATTTGCCGGCCGGCAGCTACACGCTGGCCAGCCGCGCCACCGACACCGCGGGCAATGTGCAACCCGAGCAGCGCCTGGAGAACGCCGGCGGCTACAACAACACGAGCTGGTCCGACCACGCCGTGAAAGTGATGGTGGCCTGACCATGCGCATCAGCACTTCACAGCGGCGCGGGCTGCGGGTTTGGACCTTTGCATCGGTACTGACGCTGGGCGGGCTGGCTTGGCCAGTGCTGCCAGTGCTGGCAGCCGACGACAGCGCGCAACTTGCCCTGGGCAAGAAGTTGTTCTTGCACGGAGTTGCGCCGTCTTGCGCCGTCTGCCACACCTTGCAGGCGGCGGGCGCTGAAGGCGCCGTCGGTCCGGTTCTCGATGAGTTGAAGCCCGACGCTGCCAGGGTGGCCAAAGCCTTGCGCAACGGGCTTGGCCAGATGCCTTCCTACAAGGACAAACTCAACGACGCAGAGATCGCCGCTTTGGCGCTTTACGTCTCGAAGGCCAGCGGCGGCGGGAAGTAAGCCGGTTCAGCCGGAGGCCGGCAATGCAAGTTCTTCGCCGGCGCCCGTTTTGGGCGTGCCTGCGCATGCAGGCGACTGCTTCGAGGCGTTGAACCTCACGCGGTCAATGTCGCGACCGGGTCGATTTCGGCCAGCCAACTCGGCGAACAGGCTGCCGGAGACCGGTCATTGAGCTCCGGCCCTGTGCCCGCCGCGGCGTGAGTACCGTCAGTTCGAAACGAACTCATCGCCCAAGATCGCGGCGACGTCCTGGCGCTCGCCCAGAAGCCGGACCACATCAAGGTGGTCCCCGCGTTCGAAGTAGCACCACAGCAGCGGGAACTTTGCGACCCGCCAGGTCCGAAGCCCTGGAATGCCAAGAAGCCTTCCGAGCGTCGGTGAGCCGATGCCAGGGTAGAGTTCGATCTGGTCAAGCGCGGCGTTTGTGGCCTTGGCCACCTTCACCGCAACGCGGGTGCCACCCTCGTTGCGGTAGTAGCGGACTTCGCCCTGCTGGTCGCGCAGCGCCTGCGGGCGCAGAACCGCCGCCTTCAATCGATCTCGCCGCGAGCGATCGCCAGCAGTTCCTTCTCGTCCGCCTTGGTGCGACGATGGCCGGGCCCGGACGCCAGCCCTTCCTCGATGAGGTCGCGAAGCCGCTTCTTGGCCTGCTCTTCCTGGTCACGCCTGACCAAGTCGCGGATGTACTCGCTGGTGTTGCCGTAGTTGCCGGCGGCGACCCGGTTGTCGATGTACTCGCGCATCGACTCGGGCAAAGCGAAACTCATAGTCTGGCGGCTCATGGAGGGATCTTGGTCGGTTTAACAACGGTTGTCAACTCGCCGGCTGGCATCTTGCCAGTTCAAGGAATGCTTGCCTCGTCACGAAACCAAGCGCGCTGCCTGGCCCGGCACGCGTTGGATCAGCGCCGCCGCGAACTTCTCGACGCCGAATCTCATCGTGCCGCGGAAGTTGACATGCGAGAAGTGCGCCGGGCCGATACGGCGCAGCCATTCGTCTTCGACTGGGATCCCGTCTCGCTTGAGCCTCTCGACAACCTCGTGCATCCTTGCGGTGTTCCAGGCCAGCACGATGTTCGTCAGCAGGGCGTGCGAGCCGGAAATCGCCTTCATCTCGTCGCGGCGCCGGCCGCGCTCCGGCGCCACCTTGCCCGAGTACACGGCGCGCTGAAGCTGATGCACCGACTCGCCACGGTTCAGCAGAGTGTGGATCTCGCGGCGGAAGTCATCGATGGCGATGTAGTCGCACAGGAACACGGTTCGCAGCAGTCGGCCCAGATGTTCCGCAGCCCGGTGCAGTGGATCCCCCTGAGCGGCCGATCCGAATCGTTGCAACGCCAGCGTGGCGGATACACGTCCCGAGCGGATCGACGCCGCCAGGCGCAGTAACTCGTCCCAGCCGCGTTCGATGGCGGCCAAAGACACGCGCCGGACGGTGACCGCTTCCAAGCCATCCGGAACGATGAAACCACGCGGCAGGTAGAGCTTTCGTTCGGCCAGATCCCGCAGCCGCGGGCACAGGTCAAAGCCCAGCAGCTTGGCGATGGCCATCGCCGGATTCGTGTAGCCGTGGGTGTCGACCGCCAGTAGCGAGATCCGAACCCTGTCTGCGGCGCTGTTGTGCTGCTCGATGCCCTCGATGGCGACGCCGGCCTGTCGTTCATTGAGCACGATGGGCTGGTCGTAGACGATGCCCCAACGGTCGCGCACGTGGGTGTACAGGCCAGCGGCGTATGTGCGACGGCGCGGATCAACGCGGGCGTTCCAGAGGTGGCGCGACGCGTCCAGCGACATCATGTCGGCCGATGCCTTGTCGCCGTCGCCCCAGAGTGACGCGATTGGGATCCGGCACTGGAACTCGGCCACGCGCTCGTTGGCGCGGCGCAGTCGGCCGCTGCCTTCCAGGGCGCGCATGGCCACAGTGACTTGAGTGGGTTCCAGGCCGGGGATCATTGACGCCACGCCCTTGGCATCTGCATCGGTGCCGTGTGCCAGCAACGCGCCGTAGAGGGCAACGAGCTCGTCGGTGGACTGCGCGCGGTGGCCGAGCAGCGCTTCGCTGAACCCGGTGGCGGCATCCACCTCCAGAAGCATGTCCGGGAACTGCACGCTGCCGATGAGGTTGTAGATGGTTTCACGCGTGCGGACCGGCTCGGCTTGATCCGGCAGTGCCGTGATCGCCGGCAGGTGGAGCATGCCGTCGGCGCCGATCTCGACCTTGCCGCGCCGCTGGGCCTCTGCCACCGCAGACATACCGGCCATCAAGTTGGCCAGCAAGGGCTCCAGGAAGTCGGCTGCGGACTTCGGCATGCCCAGCAACGCAACCTGCTCGTCCCGTTGCAAGGCCCAATCCGCCGGCGGGATGAGCATCTGGTCTCGCTCCCGAAAACTCAGCGAGTGGGCCAACCAGACACTGCCTCGGCGCAGGCTCTTGCGCAGCGACATCATCGTGCAGGCCTCGAACGCCCGAAATCCTGAGCGAGGGTCCAGATCGCGGACCAGGCCGTGCCAGGCTGCGCCGACATCTGGCAGCGGGACGCCCTCCTTCAGCTCGGTCACACCTTGGCGCTGCAGATCCGTCCAAGACTTCCACTGTTCGAAGCCCGGATCGCCAGAGCGGCCACCGAAGTCCAGGTCCGTCAATGCCGCCAGGCAGGCGTGCACGCGCTGGCTGTCTTCCGCCAGAGCCTTGCGAACCAGGGACACAAAGCTGCCGCTGGCAGCTTCGCCGAGCTCGGCGAGCAGATCTCTTGCTTCCAGGACTCGCGCCTGCCAGGTCTTGGATTCGTCGTGCAGGACGGAACGTGCCTTGGCTGCCTGCTGGATCAGGCCTGTCGTGCCCCGGATACGGTTTGACTGGGCCTTGTCCGCCGCCTCGCGGAACAGTTGCTGGCTGCGCCGGCTGGTCTGCAAGAGGGCGACATCGGTGAGTTCGAGCAGGGTCACCCGCAGAAAGCAGACCAACTCGATCAGTTGGCGCGTTGGCTTGATCTCCCGCGTCTTCACGGGGCGCCTGGCCTGGACCTGACGGGCGTAGGCCTGCTGCTTGGCCAACGATACGGCGCTCAGGTTCCAGTCCTGGGCACCGAGCTCCTTCAGGTAGCGGACCTTGTCGATGGTTTCGGTAAGAGTGCCGGGGCCGTGACGCTTCGACGGGTTCTTCAGCCACTCCAGGTGCGTCGTGTCGGTGCCTGGCCGAGCGCTGTATGCGGCGGCGACAACTTTCTGGGCCGCTGCCGGCGGCACGGCGGCATTGACCGCGCCGAGGATCTGCGACTCTACCGCTGCAAATGCGACACGAGCCCAGTCCTGCAGGCGGCGCGCTCCTGGGATCAGGATGCGCCGCGTGAACAGCCAGTGGCTGGCCGACTGGACCAGGTCATCGGCGTGGGACACGTCGGCAGCTTGGGCCAGCAGGGCCGCTGTGAGCGCCGCTTCGTCGTCGACTTCAAGCTCGCGCAGGCCCAAGTAAGTCTTGGCCCATAGCTGGTGCTTGGAGAGCGTCTGCCGGCGCTTGTAGATCGACCGCAGGCTGGCGATGGACGGCGGCGACACGGCCAGGACCTGGGCGGTGTGTCGCAGGAGGTTTCGGGGGAGCACGTTGAAACCGTCAAGCGGTCGGCCGGCCACGCGCATGAACATAAGCATCAGCGCCGCGGGCAGGCGGTGGTCGCTGCGGAACTGCTCCCGGACGGCCGCCACCTCCGCTGACGTGAGCGTGAAGAACTGCTCCCGGTCGAACTCACTAAGGCGAGGCGGCAAGGCCTCCTGGCCGACGAAGCGCAGGGCGAAGGCGGGCATGGCGGTGGTCAGCGGCAGGGGGGCGGTCAATGTACCGCCACGGCCGCCGCCAAGGCAGTCGGGCGCTCATCTTGCGAGGGTGGCGCCCGCCGGGAACCCGCATGGATACTGGGTTTCAGGCGAAAGCGCACCAATCTGCACGAAAAGTACGACTACCCCATCGTCGGCGGCGCCGAGTGGTCCACGCTCGCGCACGACGCCTTCCCCGGCCAGGAATTCGACTTCATGGTCGCCAACCCGCCCTACGGCAAGAGTTGGAAGAAGGACCTGGACGCGATGGGCGGCAAGGACGGCATGCGCGACCCCCGCTTCAAGGTCATGCACGAAGGCGAGGAGCTGTCGCTCGTCACCCGCTCTAGCGACGGCCAGATGCTCTTCTTGGTCAACATGGCCTCGAAGATGAACCACAGTTCGGCGCTGGGCAGCCGCATCGCCGAGGTGCACAACGGCTCGTCGCTGTTCACTGGCGACGCCGGCCAGGGCGAGAGCAACATCCGCCGCTGGTTGATCGAGAACGACTGGGTCGAAGCGCTTGTCGCGCTACCGCTCAATCTCTTCTACAACACCGGCATTGCCACCTACGTGTGGGTGCTGAGCAACCGCAAGCCCGCGCACCGAAAGGGCCAAGTGCAGCTCATCGACGCCAGCCAGTGGTTCAAGCCGCTGCGCAAGAACCTGGGCAAGAAGAACTGCGAGCTGGGTCCCGACGACATCCAGCGCATCTGTCGCACCTTCCTCGAGTTCAAGGTAACGCCGGAGTCGAAGATCTTCCCCAACGCGGCCTTCGGCTACTGGAAGGTCACCGTCGAGCGCCCGCTGCGGCTGCACAGCCAACTGACCACCAAGGCCATCGAGTCCCTGCGCTTTGCCTCGGGCGACGAAGACTTGCGTGCGGCGCTCTACGACGAGTTCGGCGACGACCTCTTCACCCGCTTCGAGCAGATCGCCGACGCGCTGGACAAGCGCCTGGCCGACTGGGGCAATGATGACGACGAGCCCGAAGACGAGGAGGGCGCCGGCGCCAGGAAAGGCTTGCCCGAAAAGAAGCGCAAGAAGCTGCTCGACGCGAAGACGTGGGAGCGCGACGCCCGACTCGTCGAAGTGGCCACCGCCTTGCGCGCAGCACTTGGCGATGGGCTCTTCGAAGACCACAACGTTTTCCGCGATCTCGTCGACGGCATGCTGAAGACGTCCGGCACCAAGCTGCCTGCCGCCGAGCTGAAGCTGATCCTCAAGGCCGTGAGCTGGCGCGTCGAGACCGCGCCGCCGGTCATCGCCAAGGTGCACAAGCCCGGCAAGCTCGCCGCCGACCCGATGCTCGGCCTGTATGACGCGATGGTCGCCGGCAAGCCCTGCGTCGTCGAATACGAACCCGACACCGACCTGCGTGACACCGAGCAGGTGCCGTTGCTAGAAGAGGGCGGCATCGAAGCCTTCATCCGCCGCGAGGTGCTGCCCTACACGCCCGACGCGTGGGTCAACGACGACGCCACCAAGATCGGCTACGAGATCAGCTTCACGCGCCACTTCTACAAGCCGCAACCGCTGCGTACGTTGGCCGAGATCAGCGCCGACATCCTGGCCATCGAGAAAGAGGCCGAAGGCCTGCTGGACGGCTTGTTGGTGGCGAAGGCCGAAGCATGAAGAAGGCGACGGTGCCCGCCAGCCGTCGCGTGGCCAAGGTTCTGACGCCGGCGTCGAAGGTGGCAAAGGTTGCGGCGGGCAAGGCCGTGGTCACCAAGGCCGCTGCCAGGGCCAAGACCGAAGCCGACCCTTCGGCGCTGCTCTCGGACTTGCGCAGCCTGGTGCAGTCGGCGCGCCAGCGGCTGGCCACCGCGGCCAACGCCACCTACACGCTGCTGTGCTGGCAGATCGGCCGCCGCCTGCTGCGCGACAACCTGCAGGCCGGGCGCGCGGCCTATGGCAAGCAGATTCTTGCGACGGTGTCGCAAGAATTGACCACCGAGTTCGGCGCCGGCTTCAACTACACCGCGCTGACCCGGATGGCGCGCTTTGCCGAGTGGATGACCGACGAGCGGATTCTTGCGACGCTGTCGCAAACATTGAGCTGGAGCCACTTCGTCGAACTGCTGCCCATCAAGGACCCGCTCGCCCGCGACTTCTACGCCGAGATGTGCCGCATCGAGCGCTGGGACGTTCGCACCCTGCGGCAGAAGATCAGCGGCATGCTGTACCAGCGCACGGCGCTGTCGAAGCGGCCGAAGGCCGTGATCTCGGCCGAGATCGGCAAGCTGCGTGACGGGCAGATGAGCCCGGACATCGTCTTCCGCGACCCCTACCTGCTGGACCTGTTGGGGCTGAAGGGCGCCTACAGCGAGCGCGACCTGGAAAGCGCCATCCTGCGCGAGATCGAAGGCGTGCTGCTGGAGCTGGGCAACGGCTTCACCTTCGTCGCCCGTCAGAAGCGCATGAGCGTGGGCAAGGACGAATTCCACCTGGATTGTTCCGATCTGCGCGTTATTCCGATCCCGCTCATGTTGGCCGCCTGATCTGCTGGAAGGCGCCCGGAAGGCTGCCGTGGATCTCGGGATATTGGGGTCATCTGGTCAGTCCGCAAAGTCGTTGAATGATGTCTTGCCGGTCGTGCCAGATCGGTAGCGGTGCGGGGCTGGTCGTGCGGCCTTGGGTGGCTTTCTCCAACGCCGCGCGTTTCATCTCGGTGTCGGCATGGGCGTAGACGAGCGTCGTCTCGGGGTCGGCGTGTCCGAGCCACTCCGTGAGGATCGACAGAGGCATGCCCGCCTGGTAGAGATGCATCGCGCGGGAGTGCCGCAGCATGTGAGGGTGAACCTTCCTGGGCATGTCTGGGCAGACCTGTCGAGCCATCTCTGCGTACTGGCGCAGGAACCTGGCCACATTGTCGTCGGACATGGGCGTCTTGCGGTGGTCGTGGGTGGTGTAGAACAAGGGCTGACCCAGCTCCATGTCGGGATGGAACGCCTTCGCATAACGCTTGAAGTGAACGGCTGTGTCTGCGGTGATTGGCAGCCTGCGGGGTTTGGAGCCCTTTCCGATCAGTTCAGCGCTGCACCTCTGGGTGTTGATGTCGCCGACGGTCAGGGCGAGCATCTCGGCATCACGAGCGGCAAGGTCGTACATGAGCACCATGAAGAACTGGTCACGCAGTCCAGTCCTGGTCGCCGGGTCGGGGGCGGCGAGCAGGGCCGTGATGGCAGTGGTGGTCAGGTGGCGCACAGGCGGGTTGCTCGGACTCTTCTTCTGCGGCACGCCGGTGATGTCGGCTAAATGCATAGCGAGGGTGGGCTCGGCGTTGGCCGCGTAGTGGAAGAACGAGCGGATACACGCCAAGCGCTGGTTGTAGGTGGTGGCCTTCCAACGACGCGTGGCGGACATGTGGTCGAGGAACCCGGCGATGAGTGCCCTGTCGAGGACCGCGAAGGTCACCTTTTCCAGCCGGATTCCCCGGGTGTCGTCAACGTAGCCCAAGAGCAGGTTCCAGGCCTGGCGGCAGGCGGTGATCGTATGGGGGCTGACGGCGCGCTGGCGGGGAAGGAAGACGGTGAACCATTCCCGCAGGTGCCGGTAGAAGCTGTCGGTGCGCGTGTTCACGGTGTGACCTCCGGGATGATCCCGGCCGCGCTGGTCAAGCCAGTCGCAGCGAGGCGCTCGGGCAGCAGGTGGACGTAGTAAGCGGTCGAGGCGTAGGTGTCGTGGCCCATGTATGCCGACAGATACGGCAGCCAGACATTCAGGTCGCGCCCCTCCTCGACCCACCGTGTCAGGGTGCGGCTCGCGTAGTTGTGGCGCAGTGTGTAGGGCGTCGAATCCGGTGCGATGCCGCCGGCCATTGCACAACACCGGTGGTAGGCCGCCGTGATCCAGCGCGCTGGGTAGGGCTGGGTGGCGTGATCCTCGAAGAAGAACTCTCGTCCAGGGCGGCGCAGCTCGGCGAGATCGTTGAATCTGACGAGCAGACCGGCCAGGGCTTCGTCCACGGGGACGCGGCGATCCTTGTTCCGTTTTGATCGCTCGATGGTCAAGACCGACGATCTTGTGTCAACGTCGCGGCGCCGCAGCAGCCGGGCCTCCTGGGGTCGCAGCCCGCACCCGAGCATGAGACGGAAGAACACCGGTATCGTGTACTCGCGGAACGGGCTGGCCGCGCACGGCGTCATCCGATCAGCCGCGGCGAAGAACGCCGTCAGTTCGGTATCGGCGAACACATGCGGCAAGCTCCGAACGCGCGGGCTGATCCACGTGGCGGGCAGCTCGAACGCGTCCTCCCCAAGCAGGCGCAAGTACTTGCCGAACGCTCGGACCGCACGCGCCTTGTGCGCAGGCCAATCGACCCGCGTGCCCTCCTGACACCAGGCCGTGGCCAACTCGCGGTTCAGGGTCGTCTCGCCGGGACGGCACCTGACGCAGAACCGGTCGAAGCTCTGCATCTCATAGGCCAGAGTCCTGCGGGAGTATCCGAGCGCTTCGCGCCATTCGAGCATCGCTTCGATGCGGGAAGCAAATGCGCTGGTGAAGGTGATCATTGCAAGCCCTCCCTCGTGCAGGCGAGACCGGCCAGCGGCAGGCAGCAGTCCCGCAGCGACTCGTCGGCCAGCGCGATGTAGCGGCGGGAGGACTCGACGCTGGCATGGCCAAGAACCTGTGCGGTCAGCGCCAGCTCGGCACCAGACTCGACCAGGCGGGTTCCCGCTGTGCGGCGCAGCGCGTGGAAGGTCTTGCCATCTCCTGCGTGATGCACCACGCCGGCCTTGTCGAGCCAGCGGCCCATCAGCAGCGCGCCCGTCGGGCCAGTCAGCTTCACGAACGGGGCCTTGAGGCGCACGAACACCTCGGGCGCTTCGCACGCCGGTCGGCCATTGAGCAGCCAGTCCACGATCGCGTTGCCCGCCTGCGCCAACAACGGCAGCGTCACAGGTGCGGATGTCTTGTGCTGGACCATGCGGATCTCGTCGCGCCGCCAGTCGATCTCGTCCAGTCGGAGTGCAGTGATGTCACCCCCGCGCAGCCCCGTCGACAGCGCCAGGACGACCATCGCATGGTCCCGCTTCCCATGCGCGCAACCAGTCTCGATTGCTGCCACGATGCTCGCGCTCTCCTGCGCAGTGAAGCAAGGCAGCACTCGCACCCGTCGCGGTCCGACCCGGGCGAGCAGGCCATCGACACGCAGCGTGGTCAGCCGGTTTTGGTTGGCGAACGCGAAGAATCGCTTGATCGCCCAGACCGTGTTCCCCATGCCCGCGTTGTGTCTGGGCCGGGCATCGACCAGATACGCCCTGACATCCTCGATGTTCACCGCGGCGAGGTCGCGGCCCAGCGCGTCCAAGTGGCGCAGGAACTGGCGGACTTCGACCATGAGTAGCCGCACCGAACCGGCCGACAGCTCGCCGCACGCTGACTCCGAGAACGCACCCAGCACCATCGCAGACGCACCACGTAGACCCGATTCCGGCCTACGTCGCTGCCAGTTCACGGCACCGGTGCGCTCGAATTCCATCAGCATCCTGGCCGACTTCTCCAGATTTGAACGCATCACCGCGCCGATCTCCTTGCGGCGCAGACGTTCGTCCATCGCTGCCAGGAACTCCGCGAGAATCGTGTCTGTCAACCGGGCACTCGCGCGCGTCTGACAGAACCGGACCACGACGCGGCAGCACGCGCGGTAGTACTTCAAGGTGGGGTTGGCCAAGCCGAGCCGAGCACCCGCTGACATCACCCCTTCGACAAGGACAGGCAGTTCCATGGCGCAAACCTTCCATCGGATAGGCGTGACCACTCAAGATTGGGTCGCGCCCCTATCACGATGCGCCGGTCAACCACGTCGCACCACTGCACCGTCCTGCGCCCCACGGTGCCGCCCGGTTATCCCGATCCGTCGGAGAGGAACTCCCTGCCGCAGCCGCCCTCACGCAGTCATCGGAATAACGCGCAGATCGGAACAATCGAGGGCGAAGTCCTGGCCGCCGACCTGCACCGGATACTGCGATCCGATGTAGCAGAAGTCGCGCCCCAGCTCGGTCAGGAAGCGTCCCAGGTTCTGCAGCAGGCCGCGGTGCAGGTCGGCTTCGGAGTGGTCGTCGGGCAGCGCCAGGAAGTCCAGCTGGTAGACGTCGCGGAAGTGCTGCTCGGCCTGCGGCTGCAGTTGTCTCAACGCTGTTGAGAGTTTTGGTGGGTCGAGCACGGCACGCTCGAACAGGCCGCTGTCGATCTGGCGCGCCACCTCACGCACCTGCCAGCGCTGCTGCGCTGCCATGCGCAGGTAGAACTCGCGCTCTTCTGGCCGCTTGGTGCGGCTGAGGATGTGCAGGTGCGACGACCAGGGCAAAGCTCTCAACGGCGTTGAGAGTGCTGCCGGCGCCGGATAGGCCACGAAGAACTGCCGCATGCGCCAGAGGTTCTGGGCCGAGAAGCCGCGCTGGCCAGGCTCACGCCGGGCGATGTAGGCGGCCAGCTGGACCACCGTGCCCTTGGCCCAGCCATCGGCCTCGATCCTGAGGTGTAGAAACTGCCCGATGCGCCAGTAGAGGTCGATGAGTTCGGTGTTCACCGCTTGTGCGGTGCGCTGGCGCGCGGCGTGGATCAGGCCAACCACTTCGACGAAGGCTGCCTCGACGCCGGCGCCGGCAGCCGCCCCATCGCCAGAGAGCGCTTCACGGACGGCACGGCGGCGCGCGCCAGGTGGGGCCTGACCGGCGGAAGTCTTGCGCGTGCCCACGCTGATGACCTTCAGGACGTCGGGGGCAGTTGAACTGCCATGGCCTGTTCGGCGGCAATCGCCAAGATGTCGTCTGGCGAAGGCTTGTCCCAGTCTTCGCCCAAAACACGGATGCCGTAGAACTTGGTGAACCCCGCCAGCACCATGCGGTGCTGCCACCCCGAGATATCCAGGCGTTTGAGCAGCTGCAGTTGTCCAGTCGTCTTGAGCTCTTGTCGAAACGCGTCCATGTGCTCTTGTTGATCGGCTTGCGCAAGCTCTTGAAAGCCCTTGCGCAACCGATCCTTCCGCCGACGCAACCATTCGTCGGTCCAGGCTGCGCGGTGCTTCTGCAGGCTCTCGTTGCTGACGATGGGCTCGGCGACTGCCTGCGGCTCTGGCGTCAACTTGGCCGCCCGTGCGACATTCGCCCGCAACCAACTGCCTGGCTTAAGGACCGCCCCCACCTTCTCGCTCGGCATCTTCAGCCGCTTCTCCAGTTCATCCAGGCCCGCGGCCAGCTGTGCCGGCCCGTGCCGCTGGATCAGTTCTTCGGCCTCGCCCTGCTTGACGCCGGCTTGCAAGGCCCGCCCGATGAGAGGCAGGTCATCGACCACCAGATTGGCCAGAGGAATGGGCTGCCTGCGGATGGGCATGTCGCCCTTGGCATGCACCTCAAACTGGATCTCGGCGATGGTGCGGTTGTCCTTCTCCTTGTATTCGATGGGCCCGCGCACTTCGATGTTGGTGCAAGCGTTGATCTCGGCAATGGCTTTGTGCAGCACGTCCCGCTTGAAGAAACGGTATTCGGCCTTGGCGTTGTCGCTGTGGACACCGGTGAGCACTGGCCGCCACCAGCGCCAATGCTGGCGCGCCGTCAAGTGCCCAGGGTTGTCGACATACCGGGCACAGATTTCATACAGCGCCATCGCTGCGTGCGTCGACAGCTGGGTGATGGCCTCCAGCGAGAGGCGTGCATAGCGGTCGGGGCTCAGCAACTGCGCACGCACCTTCGAGTCGTATCGCCAGCGGACGGTGACGGCGCCGGTCCGCTTGTCCTTGGTGGTACCTGCCCCGCTCAACAGGTTGCAGGCGTCCCAGGTTTCAATCTCGCCGTTCGTCGGGCTCTGCCATTCGACGGTGGTCGACATCAGCTCGCGCAGGATCTTCCGGATGGGCGCTGTGTCGTTGCTGTTGTAGCCCGCGTCGTCGACGATTTCGTACAGACGCGCTTGGTACTCATCCTGTTCGCCAGTCTCCTGTGCCCTGTGCAGCAGCACATTGAACAGGCGCCGGCCCAGCTGTGAGATTCGCCGTCCACCAGGGACGGGCATCAACGCAATGGCATTGACGTGCTTGAGCAGGTGCTCGTCGTCAACTTCAATCGGAAAGAGGCGACCTTGATCCGGCATGCGAAATCATAGCAGCGTGTGTGAGCTTCGCACCACAACGGTTCTCACGTTCGAAAGCTGGGTTATGAGTCCTGTAGCGCCTCACGTGAAAGAGGGGCCTCTGGCGGCACGCTTTGCTCGCCGAACGCGCCGCTGAATTGAAGTAGGAAATTCATGCCCGCTTTGAGCCGCTGGCATGCCAGGCGACAGACTCCGTGGTGCCTGGGAGAGGTCACCATGGCGCGAGGGGCCTCACTGGGAGCCTTGTGTGAGTGGACACAGGGGTGAGCGCGGATAGCCCCATCATCCCCGTGTCCACTCACTCATGCCCCTGTCACGACTCACGTTCAGCCCTGTGGGAGCTCACGTTGAGCCCTGTAGCGCCTCACAGGTACCCCCGTAGCTCCTCACGTATCCTGCTTCAACTGCTTGTCAGCATTGAAGATTTCCATTCCCAAAGGGTTTGAATGGGTTTTGAGGTTTTGAAGAATTTCAAACACCGCAAAGGCTTTTGTAGACGTCAACGAACCCATAGGTGGCTGCTAAGCCACCGTTCGAGGTGTGTGGGTGCCGCAAGCACAAAGAAAGTCGCCAGTGAACGGCTCAATCTTTCGCTTTACTGGAGAAAGCTAGCACAATCGAAGCATCTCAGCACTACGCCGCTTTAACGGCTACGACGATGAATCAAGAGCTGATGCTTGAGCCACAGTCCTTGTCGGACATCATGGAGCAGGCAGATCGCGCGGGCTACCTGATGTCGGAGGTCCGCGGAGCCATCTTGGCACCTGCCAGGCGCAAAACCACGCCGACCTTCAACGCGACTCAGTTGGCAGCACTGTGCGACGTTGATCGGAGCCAAGTCGTCTACAGACTCAGCAAGAATGACCTGCCGGCGGGCAAGATCAACCAAAGCGGCAATCGACGCGAGTTCACGCTGGAAGAGACCCAGGCGTGGGTCCGAGAGTATCGGGCGAAGCGCTTGCGACCAAAGGGGGCGGAAGCAATCTGCATCTCGGTCGCCAACTTCAAGGGTGGGGTTGGCAAGACGACCACCGCCATGAGCTTGGCACAGGGTCTATCGCTCAAGGGCCATCGAGTCTTGTTGATCGACTGTGATCCTCAGGGGTCGCTGACAACCCTCTTCGGCATCATGCCGGACACAGAAGTGGATGAATCGCAGACGATTCTTCCAGTGTGCCTGGGGCAAGAGGCGAGCATTGAGCCAGCAATCCAGAAAACATACTGGAACAATCTGGACTTGGTCTGTGCGGCTCCCCTGCTCTTTGCAGCAGAGTTCGGGCTGCCCGCCCGACAGATGCGCGAGGAAGGATTCGAGTTCTGGAACGCGTTGAACATCGCGCTGGACGATGTGCGGGAGCGGTACGACGTGATCATCCTTGACACCCCCCCTGCCCTGTCTTACGTCACGATCAATGCATTGATGGCGAGCGATGGCATCCTGATGCCGCTGCCGCCGAATGCACTCGATGCGGCGTCCGCCGCGCAGTTCTGGCGCTTGTTTTCCGATCTCACAGGTGATTTGGTCATGCACCGTGGCGTCAGCAAGGAATTCGACTTTGTCCGGGTGCTGCTCACTCGGGTTGACAGTCAGGACTCGACCGCTGCAGTGGTGCGCGAGTGGATCGGCAAGACCTACGAAGGCAAGGTTCTTCCAGCAGAGATCCCGAAAACCACGGTGGCCTCCTCCAGTGCTGCTGAGTTCGGAACTGTTTACGACATCAGCCGATACGAGGGGAACCAGCGTACGTACAAGCGCGCACTTGATGCTTACGACAAGGTCACCGAGTTGCTCGAAGAGATCATTCGAGCATCCTGGCGCAGGCATCTGGCCGCTTGAGGAGAAGAGAATTGGTCAAGAAGGCAGCATTGAAGACGGCTGGCATCAGCATGGCCGGCTTCCAACCCAGGGCCAAGGTGTTTGACGGTCAAACACCGGAACCGACCGCTGCGACACCCGATGCCACCAGAGAGCATGGGCGGCCGTTCACCGGCGTAGGCAGTGTGATGGCAGCAATCACACGCGAGGCCGAAATCTCACAGGAACTGATCGGTGCCCAAGCCAAGCTCCAGCAGGCGACCGTGAAGTTGGCGGAGTACGAGGGTGCCGACTTGGTCAGGGCATTGGATCCGAAGGCTGTGCGGAGGAGCCAATGGGCAAATCGCGCAGAGGCGGAGTTCAGCACGCCAGAGTTTCTTTTGCTGAAAGATGAAATTGCCAACGCAGGCGGCAATGTTCAGCCCATCAAGGTGAGGGCGCTGGAGGGAGCCCCGACGGTGTTTGACGGTCAAACACCCACCCATGAGATCGTCTTCGGTCACCGTCGCCACCAGGCCTGCCTGGAGTTGGGCCTGGCAGTCAACGCGATCGTGGTCGAGCGCATGGATGACAAGTCCATGTTCGAGGCCATGGACAGGGAAAACCGAGGCCGGAAGAACCTGAGTGCTTGGGAGCAGGGCCGTATGTACGACCAGGCGATCAAGCAAGGGCTCTACCCAAGCTTGCGCCGCCTGTCGGAAAGCCTAGGCGTGAATTTGTCTGACGCGTCCCGTGCTGTTCACTTAGCCAAGCTGCCCAAGGAGGTCATTGCCGCCTTCAACTCGCCGCTTGATCTTCAAGTGCGATGGGCCAAGCCACTGGTCGATGCTTTGCAACGGGATCCAGACGGCGTGCTGAAGCGTGCACGCAAGTGCGCGTTGCAGGCCGCGCCTAGGGGCCCAGCCGAGGTTTTCGCTCAGTTGGTCGGCTTGGAGTCCAAACCCGCTCTGCAAGACGTAGTCATCGCCAATGGAAAGCAGCGACTCGCAATCCTGCGCTTGGCGTCGAACGGCAAGGCAACCATTGAGTTCGAAGCGGGTGTGCTGACGGATGACCGCCGAGGTCTGTTGGCCCAGGTGCTGAAGGACTTCTTGTTGGGGTCAAAGCCAAACTGAAGACATTGCCATAGGTGTCCTGCGGGGCGGGGGCGGATGGTTGGTCACTCAACCCGCATGGATAGGGCGCCAGGGCGGCCTATGGGGCATTGAATGTCGCCTGAAGCTCGTGATGACTGCGCGCCTTCTCGCTGCGCACGTAGATCGAAGAGGTGGCCAGTTCGGCCAGGCGCATGCCCGCCATCGAGCCGAACTCCAGCAAGAAGTGCAGTAGGTTCAGGGCAGGGGAGGGCGCTGGGCAGGCCCGCCGTGCGCAACGACTGCACGACCTCATTTGTCGCAGCTTCCTCGGTGACGACGAATTGGCACGCCGTGTCGGCGCGGGCTTCGACGAGGTGTTCACAGGGTCGGAGGCGCCCAAGGCGCTAGGTGTTTCCTGGGCCTTCGGTCGCAGTACGGTCTTCGTGAAGGCCCAGGACGACGACCGGCTACAGCCCTGGAGCCCCGGGTGCTAAGCCGTCTTGTTTACCGCCAAACGCTCGGTCCATGGCAGCCTGCAGTCGCTCCAGCTGCGCCCGGCTGTAGCGGCTCGTCGTGCGCGGATCGGCGTGGCCAAGCTGGCGTTGCACGACCTCCAGCGGCACGTCACGCTCGACCGCGCGGGTACCGAAGGTGTGCCGCAGCCAGTGCGGCGAGGCCCGCAAAGCCAGCTCCCTGTCGCGGCCCTGCAGCGGGCTGGCGTCGATGGCACGCTGCAGCCAGACCTTCACCGTCTTGTACAGCGCCGAGTAGGTGACGATCTCCATGGGATCGGCGGTGCTGGCCAGCAGCGGCGCTTCCTCCGGGGCGCGTTCGATGGAAGGCAGTTGCCGTGCGGCCAGATAGGCTTCCAGCGCCTGGCGAGCCTGCTCCGGCACAGCCACCACCCGCGTCTTGTCACCCTTGCCGTGCACCGCCATGACCCAGCCGCCCCTGTGACGACGCAGCTGCGCCAGCCGGGCGCTCACCAGCTCGGCCGAACGCAGGCCGGTTGCCTCGACAAAGCGCAGGATGAACTGCATGCGAGCCCGGCCAGGGGAGGGCGGTTCAGCGTCGATCATGCCCAGGATGGCGGCCCACGCCTCCGGGGTGAAGGCCCGGGTGTCGAGTTGCTCAGCCACGTGCTCCTGGGCGTCGCCGATCTTCCGGTTGATCAGCGCCCAAGGGTTGCGAGGCAAGTAGTCCGCCGCCACCAACCAGTCGAAGAAGCTCGCCAGCACAGTCAGCGACAGGCGCCGGCTGCCCACCGACAGCGGCCCGCGGAAGGGCGCCCAGCCATCGGCCAGCGGTTGTGCCTTGGCGCGCGAGATCCACGCCGGCGGCACGTGCTCCAGGAACGCGGCGTAGGCACGGCAGTCGTCGACGGTCATCGTGCGCAGGCCGCGGCCGCGCTCCAGGTGCAACCAAAGGAGCAACCGCCTGGCCTCACGCCGGTAGCTGCGCGCGGTGGCCCCAGAGCCCGCGCGGGCGTCGATCCAGCTTTCCATGGCATCCGCGTCGGTGCGTGCGGCCAGCAGCGCGCCTTCAGGGGCTTGCGCAGGCGCCTGAATGGCATGCGGGCTGCTCGTGGCGCGAGGCAAGGCAGGGGAGGGCGCCAGGGCAGCGCTCGGCGGGCTGGAAGAGGGGGCAGCGGTGGATGACGCCTCGCTCAGCGCAACTGCTGCGCCGGCCAGCGCGAAACTCGATCTCGCGCCGCGCCCGCCGCCTGGCGCCGGTGGCGACCAGGCGGGCAACAACACCTTCAGGAACGCGGCGATGCGGGCCGCCTTGCCGGCGCCGACGGCGGGGATGGCCTGCCACCAGCGCCCGCGCAGCGCGATGCGCTCGGCCAGGTCGCTCAGCAGCAGCAGCCCGACGCTGCCCAGGCGCTGGCTGGTCACAGGATCGAACCAGGTGTCGATGCGGTCGTGCGGCGCGGCTGCGACAGCGCTCGAGGTCTCCAGCGCGCGCAGCAGCTGCATCTGGCGCTCGCGCAGGCGGTAACGGCGCTGCGCCCGCTGGTCGACCGGGAAGGCCTCCTCGTAGAACTCGCGGGCTTCCGCTTCGCTCCAGTCGTGCAGCCCGCGCTCGTCGATGAACGCCTCCAGCGACGGCCGGGCATCGGACTGTGCAGCGCCCGCACCGGTGGTGGAGGGCGCGCCGATGACCAGGCCGATCAGGCGCCAGTCGCGGTGGCCGGCGCGTCGGGCGAGGGCGCGTACCGCGTCGATGGCTGCGGCATGCGCCGAACGCGCCTGCAGACCGTGGTCGATGCCCAGGTACCGCGCCGCGGCTTCCGGAACGCTCAGACCCTCGGAAACCGCCCGCAGGTGCGCGAAGTGATGCCGCCCGACTTGGAGAACTCGATCAGCGCCACGCCTGCCCAGCTGGCGCCCGCCTGGGCTGTTCTCAGGTCGCGCGTCTTGCGCCGAAGCGGTGGCAGGGGCGTCCGGAAGGGCGGTCGAGGGTGCGTAAGTCTTTGTCGGCACTGGAAATCGGGAGATGGGAGGGTGCGCCCCATTTTTCTCCCTGAATTTATAAGCTACAGATTATGCGCGTAATCTGTAGCTTACTGAAGCTCAAGATCGGCCTTTGGGCCGTGGCCCCGGCGCTTCGCCGGGCGGACCTGAAGGCAACTGGGCGTCCCGATCTGCGTGACTTCAGGGCAACGGATCCGGCAGCAGGCCACCAATCGCTGCGGTGCACCTGCATGGCCTCAGCATAACGGGCGCAGCGGGCGGCGCCGTCGTCCGTCTGGGCGATTGGCGCCAGGAAGTTGGCCCGCCTGCGAGTCGCATCGCCCGGCACCAAGCCGAAGTTCAAGGTGACGGCGTAGTGCAGCAGGCGGTCGAGGATGGCGGTGGAGATGACGCGGTCGCCGAAGACCTTGCCCCAGGCGCTGAAGCTCTGGTTGCTGGTCAGGATCAACGGGCCGCGCACGTAGCGGCGGCTGACGAGCCGGAAGAACAGGCTGGCGCCATGGCGCTCGATGGGCAGGTACGTAGGCCGCCCCGGTTTCAACGTCCATAGGTAGCGGCCGTGCGGCCTCGTGCGTCACGACGCTGTAGCGACCAGCGTCAATCGTCTATGCTGCAAGCAGGTGACAGTCAGGAGGCGGGCGGCGTTGTCCCGGGGGACCGGTTCGGCGTTGTTGTCGGGGACAATACGTTCACCATGGCAAAGAGCGAGCAACTGAAGGCGCTGTTGCGCTCGTACGCGGAAGGCGACGAGCCGCAGTTCTACGCCGTTGCGATGCAGATGGCTGCCCATGAAGCCCGCCAGGGCCACGGGAAGCTTGCGGAAGAGCTCAAGGCGCTCATCGATGCCTCCAAGATGCGCCGGCATGGGGGGCTTCCGTCCGCGGTGGTGCCGTTGGCCAGGCCAAAGGGGGAACTGGCTGGCCTCCTTAGCGTCTCCTACCCATCCAGGCACCTATCGGATCTGGTCCTGGCCGAACCAGTCGAGCAGGCCTTGCGCCGCGTCCTCAAGGAACAGCGCCACTTGGTCAAGCTGCGCGGCCATGGGCTGCGTCCGCGACGCAAGCTGCTGCTGGTGGGTCCGTCAGGTACCGGCAAGACCTTGACCGCGGCGGCGCTCGCCGGCGAACTGCACGTTCCCTTGTTCGTCGTGCGCCTGGACGCGCTCATCACGAAGTTCATGGGAGAGACCGCAGCGAAGCTGCGGCAGGTCTTCGATGCGGTGTCTGCGACGCGCGGCGTGTATTTGTTCGACGAGTTCGACGCGATCGGCAGCCAGCGTGGCCTGACGAACGATGTGGGCGAGATCCGTCGCATCCTCAACAGCTTCCTGCTGATGATCGAGCAGGATGAGTCAGACAGCGTGGTCGTGGCTGCCACCAACCACCCGGAGATCCTCGACGAGGCGCTGTTCCGGCGCTTCGACGATGTGATCGAGTACCACGTGCCCTCCGGCAACGAGATCGAGGCGCTGCTCAAGCTGCGCCTCGCCGGCTTCCTGGCGACCGAGTCGCTGGACGAGTTGGTCGTTGCGGCAGAGGGGCTCAGCCACGCACAGATCACGAATGCGATCGACGATGCGGTCAAGGAGGCGGTCATGCATGACCGAGAGACCGTTGAAGCGGACGCCTTGCAACTGCTGCTGGAGCACCGGCAGGCGGTCCGCAGGCGCGCGTCGGTGAAGAAAAGCTAGAACCGCCACCCCGTCACTCTCTGCATGGCCACACAGGTTCCAGACCGCCGTCGGCATCTCTTCCCCACAGGCACCAAGGCAGAGCACAACTACGTCGCCCGCAGTGGGGGCGATGGCGACGGCAAGAAGATCCCTGAGCAGCCGCGCGTGCAGCATGCAATGTTGCTGCGGGCCCAGCTCGCCGCAATCGCGTTGGCCCAGCAGGCACAGGTTGTCCAGCAGCGATCGGCCGGCATGCAGGCGTCCATCGGGCTGCAGGTCGAGTTCGCGAGCCGCGTCGATGTCGCACTCGCCGCCGAGAGCCTCGCCCGTGACAACCAGGGCATCGAACTGCTCAACGTCAGGCAGCAGGGCCAGCAGACGCTGGCCACGGTTTTCGTGCCGGAGGGCAAGCTCGCGCACTTTGAAGGGCTCCTTGCGGACTACGCCTCGTATCGCACCGACAAGAACGGCAAGGCCCTTGGCAACCAGCCACTGATCGACGCGATCGCGCGCGTGAGCGTTGCCACCTTCGATTCGTTGTGGACGGACACCGACGAGGCGTTGCCGTCCCGCGATGAGGAGGCGATCTGGTGGGAAGCCTGGTTGCCAGCCCGCGAGCCGAGGTCGCGGCGGCTGCAGGAGTTCCGGCAGGCAGCCGAACGCGCTGGCTTTACCGTGAGCCAGAGGACGCTGGACTTTCCGGAACGCGTTGTGGCTCAACTGCACGGCACCAAGCTGCAGTGGCTGGCCGCGCCCCTGCTGACTGCCTTGCTAGCCGAAATCCGCCGAGCCAAGACCACTGCCGCCTTCTTCACGTCGCAGACGCGTGAGTCACAGGCTGAGTGGACTCGGGATCTGTTGCAACGTCTCCGGACCCAGGCGGACACCAACAACTTCGTCACCCTGCTAGACACCGGCGTCAACCACGGCCATCCCCTTCTCGAACCGCTCATCCAGCAGGCAGACCTGCACACGGTGCAGCCGGGGTGGGGCGTCCATGACGCCAACGGACACGGTACGGAACTGGCCGGCCTGGCACTGCTGGGGGACCTCACGGCGCCGCTTGAGGGGCAGTCCGAACTCGTCGTTGGCCATCGACTGGAGTCCGTCAAGGTTCTGCGAGATGAGGGTGACAACCAGGGCGAGTCCTTTGGTGCGATCACCATGGAGGCCGTCGGGCGCGTCGAAGTCGCCGCGCCTGATCGACAGCGCGTGTTCTCGATGGCCGTCACGTCGACCGATGGGCGGGACCGCGGGCGGCCCTCGTCCTGGTCCGCGCAGATCGACCGCCTGGCCAGCGAGTTGACCGGAGGCGGTGACCAACAGCGGCTCTTCGTCCTGAGCGCCGGCAACACGATGGATGCGCAGGATTGGAAAGAACATCCAGGCCATCTGCTGGTGAGCGGCATCCATGACCCCGGGCAGGCCTGGAACGCGCTTACGGTGGGCGCATTCACTGAACTGACGACGCTCGCGCCTGCGGATCTCCCGCACTGCTCGGCGATAGCCGGGGCGGGGGCACTCAGTCCCTACACGACCACCTCGGTCACGTGGCAGGACGAATGGCCCTTCAAGCCCGACATCGTCATGGAGGGCGGCAACGTCGGCCTCGACAGCCGCATGGGGCTGGCGACCAGGTTGCCGAGTCTCTCGCTCCTGACCACCAGTCACAAACCGCACGAAGAACTGTTTGCCTGCAGTTGGGCGACGAGCGCAGCGTCTGCGCTCGCGGCGGGCATGACGGCCAAAATCAGCAGTGCGTATCCGGAGTTCTGGCCCGAGACCACGCGGGCGCTGATGGTGCACTCGGCCCGTTGGACGCCGGCGATGCTGCAGGCCTACCTCCCGGGCGGCAGGGGCAAGGGCGAGGCGCTCAAACAGATCCTCCGGCACTGCGGGTATGGCGTTCCCAGCCTCGAGCGCGCGCTGTACAGCGCGTCGAACTCGTTGACGCTGATCGTCCAGGACGAACTGCAGCCGTTCAAGAAACCGCAAGGCAAGAGCATCGAGACCAACCACATGCACCTGCACGACCTGCCATGGCCGCGCGAGTTGCTGAGGAGCCTCGGGGCGGTCGACGTCATCTTGCGGGTGACGTTGTCGTACTTCATCGAGCCCAATCCGGGCGACCGTGCTGGCGTCGACAAGTACGCGTACCAATCTCATGGCTTGCGCTTCGCTGTCCGCCGTACGCTGGAGAACAGCACCGCTTTCGCCGAGCGCATCAACGCGGCGGTCAACGCTGATGTGAAGCGGGCCAAGCCGCCTGCAGACAGCAACTGGCTGATCGGTGAGCGGCTGCGCACACGGGGCTCTCTCGTCAGCGACAGCTGGAAGGGGTCGGCGGCGGATCTGGCCGAGCGCGGGCTGTTGGCTGTGTTTCCGGTGAACGGGTGGTGGCGCACTCGGCCCGGCCTTAACGCTCACGCACGCAAGGCACGCTACAGCCTGGTGGTGTCGATCGAGGCGCCCGAGGTGGAGACCGACATCTACGCGGATGTGGCGCAAAGGATTGCGCAGGCGGCCACGGTCATGACCTGATCGTCCCGAGGGGCAAGACACTCGGTCATCGCATGCATCCTCTAATTTACGGTGAAGGTCGTGGTCATCGGCCTCGAGTCAGTAGTGACGGCTCTCGCGCATCCAATCAAGGGCGGAAGATGCAAGTGAACTGACCGCGGACCTCGCGATGTCCGGCGCGGACGACCGCTCGCTGCATATCGAGCACCCGCAGCAAATGTGGTTCACACGGACGACGTCCTATGAAGTGTTCTTATCAGCGCCCCAGGCGCGCACGCGCGGCAGGCGTCCGCAAAGAAACACCCGATGCGCTACAACGGGAGCGGCAGCGACGGCATGACCGACACGTCACTGGTGCGAGCTTGAGCGAGC
>Ga0208564_1001024_pt1 | contig 24109 bp, 34 predicted proteins | sample AD_UKC073_MetaG_FD_184439 | JGI IMG/M metagenome (GOLD analysis project Ga0208564, IMG submission 184439) | Active sludge microbial communities of municipal wastewater-treating anaerobic digesters from USA - AD_UKC073_MetaG (SPAdes) (version 2) | ecosystem: Engineered > Bioreactor > Anaerobic >... | reverse complement strand
CTACTATAAGACCTTCGCTATTTCGATGCAAGCGCCGATCAGCCCAACAAAGGAAATGACAATTAAAATCGACCAATTCTTTATTGCTTGCTTCAATTTTATATCGTCGGCCGATAAGTTACCAGAGTAAAACGGGCTAAACAAATGAATAGATAAAATCGCAAGAAAACCATAAAAAAGAAAGGCGAGAACAAGAAAACAAATAATTGAGGATACATATAGCCCATGCAACATTATTTATTTTCCTTCTTTTTGTCTGATGATTTTATCAAAACCGTTAGTATGAAATTCAGGATTACTAAAACTAAAAACGTCAAACTTAATATCGTTGCTGTTATTTCCGAGTGCATCGGGCTACGCTATACACGCGATCCGCGCTGTCAATCTCCGCGCGTCCGCTTAGCAATGTGGATCGTGCGTGTACGCTCACGCGCGCGAAGTGTTTAAAACAGCATTCGTTTTTGCGCAACGATATAGGCGCCTGCCGTTGACGCTGTAATTCGCGCGCCGCACAATGCGTATACTGCGGAATCCCCGACACCGAACGCTGCGAGAAAAACCCAACAAATGCAGACAATCAAAAAAATTCTGGTAGAAACATTAAAACAGGTTATCGTATTTTATTTTTTTCATGGAGTTGGTGTAGTCGTTGGTCTTTTTATGTTTGGGACTTTATTTTGGTTATTTTTTCAGTATCTCGCCCTAATCGCGGCCCATTAAGACCTAACCCCTCTGCGGAAGGAATCAAGCATGGACACAGAAAATATAAACTTTGAAGCGTTTAAAAAATGGCTACGATATTTCGGGATTGGAATTTGGGTATTGATTTTTTTTGGATTGTTGGGATTCGCAATTTTAGTTTACGAATTAAAAAGTAATTTAAATAGAATGTCTCATATGGAGACAACACAAAAAGTTACTGTCGTGAAGTAGGACAACAAACACAAATGGGTGGTAAAGTAAAGGGAAAAATGGAAAAAGCAAATAACGAAAATAAAACAATAGATTTATCTGATAAGAACGATCTTGGCAAAGCAAAACCTAGAGTTACAAAAGTAGATTTATTTTCCGATATTGACATTGTAGAGGATGGAATCAAAAGAGGTTTGGTATTAAGAGTAGATCTTAAATTTGGAGGCTTTATAATGCATCTCATTAAAGCTGACGTAAAAGAGGAGTTTGTTTTTGAGAAATTGTTAAAGTTATCTACTGGTTTGAAACCAACTATTATTATTGATTATGTTTTTGGGGACAAAGAAATTGGATTCGTTCCCCTTCAAGTTCCATATAATATGTTATTAGCTAAGTTTGGGACAGAAAAAAAGGTTTTCAGTTATATTAACGATAGAATAGCAGAGGCGCAGAAAGTTAAAAACTGATGAAGTATATGCACATTACAGACACTCATTTAGATCACTTAGTTCCAAATCCAAGACCAGGAACAAAAGATTCAATGATGAAGGGTCATCTTGACCTTGTGAAAAATTTTGCAAAAAAAATAACATCAGAAAACGGTATTGATGATGTTTTTTTAACTGGAGACATTTCTTCTGGGGAACTTATTTCAAGTCATTTGGCAATTTTGGCTGAAGAATTTGTAAAGAAAAACAAAAGACTACATTTTGTTTTAGGTAATCATGATTTTTATAATTCATCATTTGAAACCGTTTTTAACGAAGTCGCTAATTTAGTTCAAAACCATAAATTTAAAAAGAATATATTTTATTCACAAAATAAATCTTATTTTGATAAAAATTCAAACACTTTAGTTGTGGGTTCGAATGGGTGGTATGATGGTGGTTATGCCCCGTTTGTTTCGACAACACTCGAAACTATAAACCATTCAGTTGAAATGAATGATTATTATCTTATTAAAGAACTTAATAAATTTCGGCAGCAGTCTAGAGAAATTTTATATAATGAGTGTAAAAAACTTGCGCAGAATTATTCTGCTGGACTTAAAGCTGACATAGAATTTGGAGTGCTGGGAAATAATCCAAAACATATAGTTGTTCTTACTCACATTCCTGTTTTTAGAGAACTGTCAACATATAATGGAAAAATTTCCGATGATATTTGGATGCCATGCTTTAGCTCAAAAACAATGGGAGATGTTTTATTAGAGCTGGCGAAAAAGTACGACCAAACCTGTTTTCATGTATTTTGCGGACACAGCCACGGAAAAGCAGCATACAATCCGCTACCAAACCTCAAATGCTCCACAGGTTTTGCGAAATATGAAAGCCCAGAACTATCAATTAGTTGTGGTGAAATTTGCTAACAGCGTTTATTGGTTTAAACATTTTTATATTTGTTTTCGTCTTAATATATCAATTTTTTAATGATTAACCGTTTCGGGTAGACACGGCTAGCGTGCGTGGTTATTCTAGGAATTGCTCGCAGCCGTTCCGCATAATGCGGCGTTCCAAAATGAAAAACTCCAAAAGAAAAGAAAAAAAGATGAATAACGAAACTAATCAAGAAGTGACTACGGCTGCAACAGACGTTATTGGAATGAGTGTTGAGGAGAAAAAGGAATTGATCTCTTTTTACGTTAAAGAAGTTTACGGGAATTATGGGGCGAAAGTAAAGGTCATCAAAGATGATGAATCAGATGGTATGTGGATTGCATTTCTTCCTGATAAAAAAGTGACTCTATATGCTCATCCAGATTTGGATGAAGTTTATCAGCTTGCTTTCGATGAGTATGAAGGATTCATTCTTTATGGATCGAAAGTTTCTTCAAATCAATTTGATCCAATGGAAATGAATTAAATTTGAATTCTTGTTTGTTGTAGACAATGTACATATGGGAACGGAATATACACATAGCGTCAGTTATGACGGATCTACAATTTACCGTACAAGAAGCGGCAAATATCATCGAGAAAATGGACCAGCATATATTAACTCAAGTGGATACAAAGAATGGTGGCTAGAAGGAGTAATTGTTTTTGCAAGTTGGGAAGGTAAACTTATATTAAGAAATAAGATAATTCTTTCAAAAGAGCAACATCCTAAATACTCAACAGTTCAGATTTGGAGATGTATCGATGAGAATGGCATTCAAGAGCAAATTATAATTCCTGGAATGGAAGCATGGATACTCGAATGAAAACAATAAAACTTAAAATTGGATATGATAACGTTCCATCTAACTACACAGGAATTGTTGAATGGGAAGAAAGAAAAATTTTTTGGTATAAAAATGGCAACTTACATCGAGAAGATGGACCAGCATATATTGATTCAAGCGGTTACGAAGAATGGTGGCTGAATGGAAAAAATTATTTTTCTGAATCAGAATGGAAAAAAGAACTTGAAAAATTAAAGAAAAAATCACCAATAAAAAAGAAAATAGAAAAGAAAATTGATTCAAAAGTTTTGAAGTTAAATTCAAAGAAAGATTCAATACCAGAAAATTACACAGGTGTTGTTGAGTGGGAAGAACAAGAAAAAGAATATAAAGTATGGCTTAAAGATGGAGAATGGCATCGAGAAGATGGGCCAGCATATATTGGTTATAATGGATACAAAGAATGGTGGCTAGATGGTAAATGTATTTGGGAATCTTTTTGGGATAAACTTGATTTGACAAATTGTATAATTCTTTCAAAACACCAACATTATTTGTATCCAACAGTTCAAGTTTGGAAATATGTCAACAAACATGGAATTAAAGAACAAATTGTGATTCCTGGAATGGAGGAATATATAATCGAATGAAAACAATAAAAGTAGAAACTCGATTTGATATTCCAAAAGAAGATGGTGATTTATTTTGGCTCAAAAATGGTGAATACCATCGAGAAGATGGGCCAGCATATATTTCAATTTCTGGTTGTGAAGAATGGTATTTAAACGGTCAAATATTCTGGAATTCTAATTGGGATGCGTTGGACTTGACAAATTGTATAATTCTTTCAAAAAACCTACATCCTGAATATCCAACGATTCAAATTTGGAAGTATATCAATGGAAATGGGATTCAAAACCAAATAATAATTCCTGGAATGGAAGCATGGATACTCGAATGAAAACAATAAAACTTAAAATTGGATATGATAACGTTCCATCTGACTACACAGGAATTATTGTGTGGGAAAAAGATGGTTCTAGATGGTGGTATAAAAATGGCAACTTACATCGAGAAGATGGACCAGCATATATTGATTCAAGCGGTTACGAAGAATGGTGGCTGAATGGAAAAAATTATTTTTCTGAATCAGAATGGAAAAAAGAACTTGAAAAATTAAAGAAAAAATCACCAATAAAAAAGAAAATAGAAAAGAAAATTGATTCAAAAGTTTTGAAGTTAAATTCAAAGAAAGATTCAATACCAGAAAACTACACAGGAATTATCAAATGGGATTATGGAAACATAGAGCATTATGAAAATGGAAATCTTCATCGAGAAGATGGACCAGCATATATTGATTCAAGCGGTTACAAAGAATGGTGGTTACATGGAAGAGCTTTTGATTCTGAATCAGAATGGAAAAAGAGACTTCCCAAACTAAACAAAGAAAAGTCTGACGAGAAAAAATTAACATTTGAGAATTGCATTCATCAGGCGATTGGAATTCCACAAACAGTTCAACAAAAGGATTTAGCAGATTATGGGTCTGCGACTGGTTTTTTTAAAGTTATGAAAAAAGGCTCGAAAGATGCTTATTTCATGGTTAACCTAGTAAAAGGTGAGCCAAAACCGTTTTCTAAAACAAAATTAGCAAAACTATATAGTTTAGTTTTATCAAAAGGCCCAGGATTTTTACCTGGCGCTTTTATGACTGTAGAGGAAGCTGATGAAATTGAATCTTTTAGTCAAAAATATTTGACCGATGAGGGTTTGTTAGAAACAGATGTTGGATATTATGTTGATAATACAAATAGTGGTACTCCTGTTTTTGGTGCTATAACAGAAGAGTACGAAGTATTTGCTAAAGCAATTAAAACTTATGGGATTATGAATTCAAATGTTACTTTAACAGATGAATTTAAGCGCATTGTTAAAACTATTGGAAAGAAACCTTCTGCAAAAAAAGTAGCAGTCAAAACACCAAAGCAAAAAGCTGTTGCTGTTAAGGCAAGTGAAGTTGAACCCAAAAAGGCTAAAAAAACAAATTACACCATAACAGAAAATGAAAAAGGAGAAAAGCATATTGCTGTAGACAATGATCTCTGGTTTATTGAAACCGATTCCAAACCAGAATGGTGGCAAGATTTTGCTTTAAGAGAAAATTTTACTGGTTCAATATCTTTAAAAACTGGGGCAATAATTTATGTTAAGAATGGTCTTCTTCACAGAGATGACGGACCTGCATATATTAATGAGAAATTAAAAATTAAGGAATGGTACAAAGATGATAAATTTGTTTCTGCGGTTGAACCAAAGTTAACTGTTGATCCTCTTCGAAAAACTGAAACCATAAAAGACGTAGCGCTTGAAGTAAATTTAAAGAATAAAAAAGAAAACCCAACAGTTGAGTCGCCTGCTAATCTTAAAAAGATTATAACTTCAGACGCGAGAGAAACAGCTAAAAGGCTTGCTGTTAGAAAAATATCAAACATGACAAATGACGTTTTGATTTCGTTGTTGTCAAAAACAAAGAAAACTTCCTCAATAAAAGATTTTTTAAATTCTCCCATCGGAAGGACTCTTCATGGGATTGGTTCATCTTTTATTATTGAAAACCTTAAATCAAGGATTGATAGTAAATATCAAGACTTATTAGGAGAAATTGCTAGAGAGTTTAGAATACAAGCAGAGACAGAATTGGCACTAGAGGCAGTTTCTACTTTGGAAAAAGTAATTAAACAATTATTTTCAAATGAGTCAGAGGCGTTTCAAACAAGAGTGGTTGTTGACAATTTATTATTAAATAATAAAATGGAATTTAATTTTGCCGAATTAGCAGAAGTCGCCGCGGGCAAAACATTATCAAATTGACGGTTGACGCCGCGCCACGCTCGCCTTACAATTGCGTCCATGCTCGAAAAACTTAAATCAATACTAACAAAAGTAGTTGCCTTCATTAAGGCAAATATGTTGCTTATTGCTTGTTTATTGTCGGCGGCTGTAATATTGTTGGTTATGGCGTTCGCGGCAACAATGTTGCATTAACCGACGCAACCGCGGAAAACTAATAAAAATAAAGGAAAATGAAAATGACTTCTACGATTTCAACATCAGACTTAGTGTTAAGAACACACAGAATTCCAACTGGAATTTTTCATTATGATGGGGCGAATGACCAATCACCATTAGTGGTTAATAACCTACGTTTCATGTTGGCAAACGTAGGATGGACTCTCTCCCCAGATTTAGGGTTTTATCTTGAAACTTTATCCAAAAAGAATGTTGTTAACTATGCAAATTTAATTTATAGTTTTGCAAATGAAATGTCTAAAGGACATGTTAGATACATGCCTTTGTTCGTTAATTTCCCAAATGTTAATTATACCAATAATCATTGGTATGATCTTTATAAAAATCTTTTGAAGGCAAAAAACACTGGGGTTGCACCTATGGCTGTTGAAGAATTTGAAAAGAATATTGAATCTAATATTGCAGTGTTTACAGCTAACTTCAAAACATTGAATCTTGGTGATTCTCTTGAATCTGAGATTAAAAGATATTCCCAAATTCTTTTGGAATCTTCGATTCCTCTATCTGAGACAGATATGTCATTTTTGGAATTGATGATGACCAATATAAGTTTAGATTTTGAGCCAAACATTAAAGTAAAAGAAATTTTGGCTATATGGAATTATCATAAAGTTTCAAAAGGTTTGTCTGGCAAGTTTCCAACTTTAACTGATATTCTAAGATTTGCAGTGAAAGTTTCTGGCGGGGATGTGACGCTGGCAACAAAAACAAAGTTTAAAAACTTTAAGCGTAAATATCGTCGAGAGGTATTTGAAGCTATAAATAGACTTTCAGTTGATAACCCTGGTTTTATTGTAGATTGTCATATGCATGGAGAAGTTTGGAAAAGACTTGGTGAAAAATTACACCCACACGAATCAAAATATGAATCAGTAAAAAAATTATTTATGGAAATTAGAGGAGAAACACAAGATTTTCCTTCACTAAATTCAAGACAAGAAAAAGCATTTACTGGCAGTAAAAAAGACATTATAGAATTTTATTCGAAATATCCTTCACTTTTAGGAAGAAATTTAGATAGGGTTCTTAGAACCTATGAGGATATTGAAGTAAAAGACTTGAAGAAAATTTTTGAATCATTCTCTTCAAAAGTCATCATTTCAGCAATTCAAAGACTTGAAAATAGAGATGCTGATCTTGATTTGTATGTGACAAAAGGCGGAAAAATTTGGCTAGACAAAAATAGAGAAGTTAAATCTATTAGTGCTTCAAAAATTAAAGCAACAGTCCAAGCCTTGAAACAAGAACTTTCAAATCGCTCAGAAGGATACTCTAATGTAATTCTTTCTCAGGAATTGGAAGAAGTCGCTGTTCCGCTTACCGATAAATTAAAACCAAAAGGAATTGGTGTTTATCCTATTGGTTCAATAACCAAAATTGACAATGCAAACACAGACCTTATAAGATTTTTTATCTATTGGCATCAGTCTTCAGTTAGAACAGACTATGACTTGTCATGCCTGTTTTTGGATAAAGACTATAAAGAAATTGGACAGGTTTCATACACAAACCTTTCTGCTCTTGGGGCAAAACATAGCGGAGATTTTACAAGCGCACCAGATGGTGCCTCTGAATTCATTGACTTGCCGCTAAAAAATGTTCCAAAAAACGTGAAGTATGTACTTCCACAAGTTAATAAATTTGCTGGGGAAAGTTTCGACGAAGTTAAAGAAGTGTTTTTTGGCTATATGGAACGTAACGTAAACGATAATGGAAATCTATTTGAGCCAAAATCAGTAAAAATTAAATCAGAAATAACTGGAACATCGCAAGTAGTTTACCCTGTTGTTTTCGTGAGAGACGGAGATTCCTTTTATTCGAAATGGATTCATTTAAATCTTAACAGTCGTTCCTTTGTTGGAACGGTAGAAAGAAATTCGGCAACATCATCAGATTTAGTAAAATCAATTGTTGAGAAAAAATACTTTACAGTTAAAGATTTGGTTGAATGCCACAAATCGGCAAAAACAAAAACTGTAGACAATATTAAACAGCTATTGGTAATTGGTACGGGCGTTGACATTCCCAAAGACACGACCGATAAATACGTCACCCCTCTTTTCCTACAAGACTTAATTCCCGAATAATATTTTCTTTAATACCTATGTTCCTTGCACTTTGAGATAAAAAATGAATATAAAGAAAGTAATAAAAACATTCGAAGTTTTCGAATCTGTTCTATCAGATGGCGAAATAATTACAGCCTCTACAGAGGAGGAACTAACTAAACAAATAAAAATTAAAGAATCTATAATTAAAAAGAATTTAGTTGAAAAAGAACGAAAAGACACTATAAATTTTGTTAAATCTTCAATTGAAGATTTAATCCAAAAACTTTATCCGCATGTAAATACAGCTAAAGATGACCTCTGTTTAGGAGCTGATGATGATGGATACCTCCCAGCTTTTTTTAATGGAATTTTTCGAGATATCTCAGAAATAAATGTTTATTCAACAACTTCTATTAAAAGAAGAGAGCAGTATCTTTTTACTTTATATGTTTCTGATTTGAAAAATAGAACTAAGCAAACTCACTTGCAGCAAATCTTGGAAAAGATAGACAAACATATAATGGAAGAATTTACTTCTCGTTCTTTGGAAAAAGACCTGCGACCTGAATATATTGAAATGCTTACAATTTCAGTTAATGGTTTTACAAGTGCTGAAACATTAAAAATTGAGAATCTTTTTAAGACAAATGAGTCAAGATATATTGATCAATTCAAAAATTTGATTCAGGCAAAACGTAAAAGTTAAACTTTTGTTTAAAACAAGTCTTAGATTTCCAAAGAAGGAAAATAGATGAATATCGTTAAAAATATAAAGACAATTGAAATGTTTGAAGTTGTTGCTTCAAGCGGTAAGTTGATACAATCAACGAGTGAAAAAAAGTTAAAGGCTCTTCTAAAAAAAGAAGAAGACCGTTGGGCAGCCGCAAGAGATACTCTGCTTGAAAAAGAGAAGCAAGAGATGATAAAAAAAGCGGTTTCTAATATTTTGGATGACGTATATCCTAAGACTTTAATTCTTATTGATGAAGAGTTTCAAACGGATGACAACCTAAGAATAGAAAAATTCGTTTCATATAACGGAAGTTTACTTATAAAGAATGCTGATAATGATGAACTTAAATCGACTTGGTTTAGCAATATTATTGGAAACGAACATTATGTTGGAATTTCTACAACCTTAGAAGAAAAAAACGGTGAAACAGCAGTAGTTGAAATGTCATTTCATTTTTGTGAATTGAAAAATAAAGAAGGAAAAGATTTTAGTAGTCTTGAAAGAGAAATCCTTAAAGATTTAAGATCTGATTGTCATAAACCTTCAATAAATTGTTTTATTTATCATTTAATAAATAATTTAGAATTTGATGTTGATTTGCTTAAAATCAAAAAAATTGAAGTGATTGATGGAGATACTCTAGGTCAAGTTTATAAAAATTGGTTTCAAACGTTTATCACACGACCTCAATTTATTGAGGCGTTAAATGTATATTTTGGTATCGGGGCAAAAAAAACTCCCGAGAAAAAAGTTAAAGCAAAAAAATAAGTTTAAGTTTGTGAATCAAGGTATCTGAGAAAATGAAAATAGAATCAAATAAAGATAATAAAATAGAAACATTCGGAACAAAATCAGAAGAATCTTTCTCAATTGGAGATACAGGATTTATCTTAAATCTTTTAAGAAGCCAATTGTATTCTAATATCATTAGAACAATTACACAAGAATATATGTGTAATGCAAGAGATGCACACAGAGAAGTAGGAACGCCGAATAAAAAGATTGTCGTTTCTTTACCTTCTTCTTTTGATCCTTACTGGAAAGTAAGAGATTTTGGTCCTGGCATTGATCCTGATCGTATGTCAAATGTTTTTATTCAATACGGTAAATCCACAAAACGTGGGTCTAACGTAGAAACTGGTGGTTTCGGACTAGGAGCGAAATCTGGGTTTGGTTATAAAGATTCATTTCTTATTAATACCTTTATCAATGGAACAAAGAGAATTTACTCTGCCATTATAGATGAAACGCAACAAGGCGTTCTTCAGTTAATGTCTGAATCAAAAACAAATGAGGAAAACGGCACAGAGATTTGTATACCTGTTGATCCCAAAGACATGACTAAATTTGCAACAGAAACATTTTCTGTTCTGAGACATTGGAAAAACAGACCTGAAATATTGAATAATTCATTTTCCCATTTGGAAGAAACTTCCAAAGTCGATAAAATGCTTTCTGGAAATCGATGGTTTCTTGAAAACTCAAATCGTAAAATGATTTATGCTGTGCTTGATGAAGTGGAATACGCCATTCCTGATACGATGATTGACTACAACAAAGTTCGAGTTGGAAACTCTAAACTTTATCTTGAATTTAAAACTGGTGAATTAGAAGTAGCGCCAAACAGAGAGCAGTTAAAACAATCTGATTCAAACAAGAAAAAAGTATATGCAATTCTTGATAAATTTGAAGAAGATGCAAAAAAAGAATTAAATACACAGTTGCAAGCTGCAACATCTTATGTTGAAGCAGTTCTTCTGTTTGATTCAATCAAAGGTAAAGTTGCTGTTCCATTCGAAAGAGAACAGTTTGAGTGGGGCAAAATATCTCTAGTATCCCCTTTTGTTAGCTTAGGTGCGGGGAATATGTGTATGACATACAATATTCATACTCTCGCAAAAATTGACAAAAAACCAGTTTCATCATTCAGACTTGCCAAGGACACTTTATTTGTTTTGTCAAGCGCAGACTTCAACAAAACAACAGAAAAGGCATTAGAAATTCTTCTTAAAGAAGCTAAAATTAACAAAGTTACATATTCAAAAATATGTGTTATAAGCACAAAACATTTAACACCAAAAGAACAAATAGAATTAAAACTTGATAAAATATCGAGTTATAAACTTGATGACTTTTATAAGTTTATGGACGCAAAAGAAAGACGCAAGGCACTAACAAAAACCTTGTTCTTTAAAATTACAAAAGCACCACTTTGCGGCGGAGGAGACTCGTTATCATACGCCAAATCAGAATTTTATAGATCTTCTATCGCTGAATTTGAAGAAGACAAAGGTAAAAAAGCCTATGTCTTCCTTTACGACGACAAATCCCCAGTGTATGAAAAATCAGAAAAAGGTGAAATAACGTATACTACAAACTCACTTGGGTTTCTAGCTTCATACACAGGCTATTCTATATATGGATTTAAACTTTCACAAGTATCTGTAGAAAAAGTGAAAGAAATTCTAGAAGAAGAAGGTGCTATCCAAGTAAATGACTTAATCATTAAAGAAGTTGAAAAATTTGATCAAAATACAATTGATAATGTTTATTCGTATAACATGATGAAATCGAACTATTATTCAGAAATAAAAATTGCAAATTTATATTCCAAGAAATTTAATCAATCATTTTCGGATTTAGTTTCTCATGAAAATGAAGCAAAATCAACTGAAAGTAAAGATAAGTTTAACAGTGCTTTAAACTTATACTTGGAAAATTCTCCGAAAGAAATAAGAGAATATTTTGATCTATTGTTTCGCTATAATACCGAAATAGAAAATACACAAAAAATTTGGTTTTTACTTAAAATGTTTGGGGCAAAAGGTAAAGTGTATGGAAAAGATTTCGTTTCTAAAGATCATCTTGAATTGACTGAAAAACTTAAAAAATACAAGACTATCTTCGATGAAAGATATACTGATATGGCATATTTAATAACAACTTATTCGTATAAACCCATGTTGAAAGCGATTCACATGCTTGACGCGCTGGTTAAACATGGTTATACTGTGCCGAAGGTAGAATGATGAAAATCGGCGTTTGTAACTGGCATCGCGCTTAATAAAGGAAAAAAAGGATGAATATCGCAGCAACAAAAACAAAAAACTCGATCACTGTGTCGATAGATGGTAAAAGCTATATCATATTAAAAGATGATGGAATGTTCCCCATCTTAGAACAAGCCCTTCGGGATAAAAATGAGGAACAAATTAAAAGAGCTGTTTCTGTAGCAAACTACATGAAAGAGAAGTCGCAAGGACTGCTTGATATTATTGACGGAGTTGTTTATCTTGATAACAAGCCAATTCACGGCGCTTTAGGACAAAGATTTGTTGAGTTTATTAACAACAAGATTGACCTTGATCCTTTGTTGAATTTTTGCCGCAAACTTAGAAAAAATCCATCAAAAGCTTCAATTGATCAATTGTTTGGATTTTTGGATGCAAACAAACACCCAATAACAAAAACAGGAAACTTTATTGCTTATAAGAAAATAAGAAGCGATTTTAAAGACTTTCACTCGGGCACATTCGATAACAGTCCTGGGGCTGTTTTAGAAATGCCCCGCGCGCAAGTAAACGAAAACCCAACACAAACCTGCGCCGCAGGTCTGCACGTTGCAAATTGGGATTATGCTTATAATTCTTTCCACGGTGGCAATGGTCTTATGGTCGAGGTAGAAGTAGACCCAGCAGATGTTGTTGCTGTACCAATTGATTACAACCAAGGGAAAATGAGAACATGTAGCTATACGGTTATTAAAGTAATAACTGCTAAAAGACAAGAAACTCTTTTGGCTGATGGAGAGAGAGTTATGGCCTCTGGTCTAGAACTTGAACCAGAATCAAAAGAAAAATATTGTGAATCTTGTGATGCATTCTTTGAAGTTCAAAACGACGGAACGATTCTTTGTGATTGCGACGAAGAAGGCGATGATGAAGAAGACTGGGATGATGAAGAGGAAGACGATGAAGAGGATGACGAAGAGGATTGGGACGATGAAGAATGGGATGAATAAATAAACTTAAACAATAAAATTTATTTCATCTAATGAAAAGCCACTTAATTGTGGCTTTTTGCGTTTGCGCCCGATAAATCGCGTGCTTACTCTCGGATCGCAGGACGGCACGCAGTGCCAGTCAATCTAAAAATAAAGGCGAACACCGCTGGAAGGCACAGCGCCCGCTAGGCGGGCTCTCGCAGCGAGCAATGCGCAAAAAAAGGAAAATGTGGCATACAGAGAAATTCATAAACCAGAAGTTGCTCAACAGAAACCAAACTGGGAATGTTCAATCTTTGGACATGAAAAGCAATTGTTTGCTGACAACTTAGTTAAAATTTACACAATTGATAGGTTGAATGATGTTGAATTATATTTTTCTATTTCTTATATTTGCGATACGTGTAAAAATATTTTAACGATTCCTGTGTTGGAAATTGAATTCTCTGATTTTTATCAAATAAATAATACTTTTGGTAAAGATGAAAAATATAAAGAAACATTAAAATCGTATTCTGAAATTCAATATTTTTTGCAAAAATGTAAATTTACAAGAAAAAAGAAATGGTATGAAAGTTATGATTATGAGTTTTTTATACAAAAAACGGTGAAAAACTTTCTCTTTGCATGAAGACTTTTTCTTTGTTTAAAGAATAAAACAGGCAAAAAGGAAGCAAAGGAATGTACAGAGAAAGCTCAAAAGAAATTGCTGTTGTTGACAAGCCTGTTTATTCTAATAAAAGTTGGCAATGTAAAATTTTTGGACATAAAGAGTTTTCTATTAATTCATCCGTTGATTATTATATGATTTTGACTTCATCGGGAAATTACTTGTATATTGGCGCTTCATACCGTTGTTCTAGGTGTCTTTCAATACAAAATATTTCATTTCCACTTTATAGTGAACATCATTTAACAAAAAATTATGGTGCAGGTTGGATGGGCTATTCAATGAAAATTTTCGAATCTTATTCTGAAATTCAATGTTTTTTACAAAAATGTAAATTTACAAGAAAAAAGAAATGGTATGAAAGTTATGATTATGAGTTTTTTATAACGAAATCCAAAGAAAAATTAGCCTTGTGTCTGAACACATATAATGTATTATACATCCAAAACCTCAAGGAGTAAAATGTATAGAAACATACCATCTAAAGATATTGTTCTTGTTGAAAAAGTAAAAATGCCGTTTTTATGTTCTTTGTTTGGTCATAAACCTACTATCTCTAGCACTGTAGATGCATTTGGAATCCTTTATCTTGAAGAAAAAACTCCGTATACAAAAATAATTGGGTTCAAGACGGTTTGCAAAAGATGTGGAAATTTATTTATTCAAGCAACACGTTTGGAATCATTTTATAAATATAAAACAGAAAATTTGTATTTGTTTTATTTTTTTAATAATGGAAATGCAAAAATTGTTGTTGAAAATATTGAAAGATTTTCATCATATGATGAAATTGAAAGTTTTATTGTAAATAACAAACTCACAAAGAAAAGAAAATGGTGGCAAAATTATGATTGGCAATTCTTGATTTTGTCAAAATCAAGAGAAAAAATTGCTGTATGTTCCAAAACTCTCGAATTGCGGAGGAGATAAAATGAGTAATCCATATAGAACAAAAGGAGAAATTGTGCTTTCATCTACTTTTGCGACTCGGGACGAAAGACCTTGGATATGTAGATGGTTTGGATGCAGTCCTTCTTTTTCTATTCCTGGAACATTGATTAGGATGAAAGTATTGGAGCCGTTGGATCGTTATATTCATCAAAATATTCGTACTTTGAGTGTTTCTCGTAATCAATGTAATTTGTATTTGTTTCCTGGAATATATTTGTCTTGTGAAAGATGTGGGATTGAAAGTTTTTTCTCGTTTAATACTTTATGGAAAAAGACACACAAAACAATAGAAACTGTGGATACGTATTCTTCAATACAGTTTTTCACAAGAGGTTATTCGCGTTATGAGGTTTCTGCTGGTGCTGAATTTGGGGCAAATCCAAACACTATAGGGACAAGAGAATTAACTGTTGATTTCAGTAGTCTAAGGTTGTCAGCAGATGAAGTTTTTCTGTTAAAAACAAAAGAAGTAAATTATGCAGAAATTGCAAAAGAGTTAGAACAAGAGAGAACAATCAAATGGATTCCCTCTAAGCCAGTATATGTTTTGATAGAAGATTCAGAATTGACAGGAAAAGTTTATTTGGATACAATGTCTCTAAAAACGCTCAGAAAGAAATAAAAAATGAATATGATGCCAAAACCAAGAATAACTTATTACAGAGGATCGTTTGCTACAAACAGTTCGAGTTCTCATAGCGTTCTTTTGTTTGAAGAAGATATAAAATCTATTATAGAGGATCGAACAGAATATCTCTCTTCTGAAAATACAATGAATTTCAACTGGGAAGATTTTATCCTTGTTTCGAAAGAAAAAAAGATTAATTATCTTAATGCCCAAATTATTCAAGCATGGAGTAATCTGTATGAGACGGAATTAAAGAGCGCTTTTTTCCGCGAGCAAGAATATGCTGGAATTGACCATCAATCAGTTTGGGAAATAATTCCAATCCCAAACAATAAGGGAACTGATATTGATGAGACTTGGTATAAAATGATGGTAGATTGGATTTGCAACGAAAAAATTGTAATTTACGGAGGCAACGATAATGAGAATAGTTCTTTTGAGCCTCCCGCACTAACGACTTATACCGAAGCTCAACCCCCAAGTTGTTTTCATGAAAAAACTATTGGAAAAATGTTTAATCATGATTATAGATCTAAAATAAAAAACAATCGTATTGTTGGAAAATATGTAAAAGATGGAAATTATTATATTCTTTTTAACAGATTGAATGGGGCAAAATCAAGAATTTCTTTTAACAAAGAAAATCTTCAAGAAGAGGGATTAAAAAATTCTCCGTTTCCCGAATTGATAGATTTGAAAATAACGGACTATTGTCCGTTTAATTGCAGTTACTGCTATCAAGATAGCACACTAAAAGGCAAACACGCTTCGTTGGAATCTATTAAAAAAACAATTGATGTTCTTGCGGAGGCAAATGTTTTTGAAGTTGCAATTGGCGGCGGCGAACCAACTCTACATCCTGACTTTGCAGAAATTTTAAAATATACTGAAGAAAAAGAAATCTCTGCAAACTTCACAACAAAAAATTATTGTTTGATAAAAAACAAAGATATGGTTAAATTAATAGAAAAGTATTGTGGAGCATTTGCTTTCTCTGTAGATTGTCTAAAAGACGTAGAGGAAATTGCCGCTCTAATAAAAGAACATCCCCCAGGCGATGTTTTCTTGTCAAAAATTGTTTTACAACACCCTGTTGGAACTTGCTCAAAACAGGAATTGAGACTTTTAATTGAAAAAGCACAAGAAATAACAACAATAATGACCTTTCTAGGTCACAAAGAAACTGGTAGAGGAAATCTTTCTCTGCTTAAAGCAACAAATAGGGATCTATTAGAGATAGTTGCTCTCAAGAGAGTTAAAAATACATTGAATTTGTTAATTAATGTTGATACGTCCTTTGCGAAAGACATGGAAAAAGAAATTAAAAATGTAATTGGAGAATCTGCATTCAAAAAAACAATGTCAACAAAAGACGGAGTGACTAGTGGATATATAGACGCGGTAACAGAAACTTTTACCGCAAGTTCGTATGAACCCGAAAGAGAAAGTTTTTCAATGCTTCCTCTGTACGGAAATATCAAGGAGTTCAAAACAACATGGGAAAAAATACAGAAGAGTTAATTGAAAGACTTTTAAACAAAGGATCGATTATAGTAAAAGATTTGTTTTGTTTCAACAATGATATTGTTTCCCAATATCGACTCATAGGAAAAAATAATAAATCTATCATTTATACTTGTTATGATCATTCAATATTGGATTTTGCATCTTGCAAATCATGTAATTTTTCTAAAACTTCAATTATTCTTTCTAGTATCTATTTTGAAGAAGAAGCTCTTTTAGAATTAAAACTTTTAGGAGCTGAAAAGGTTTTCTTTTTAACGATAAACTCCGAGGAACTTGAATCATTTCTTGCTGCATTAGAATAATTTCATTTTCTTTTTCTTTTGTTTTTTAAGGATAACGAATCCGCGTTGACAGATCCGCCGCGGTGGTTAGAATGTGGAAATGGCCGAGGGAGAAAAAGCAGACTTCATCGATATTGGCGAAAAAAAATCTTTAAAAGTAAAACTCTCCCTTGGAGAGAAAAAATGGCTTTGTGTTCGCGAGAAAACTTCTTCTGGTTATGTTTGGGAATTTAAACATCCCTCTAAAGACGAACAAGAAAAAAACGGCACCCAAATTAAAATAGAAAAAATAGTTTATAAAGGTGTTAAAATTTCTAATGAAGAAATTGGAAAAGATCCAAATCTTTGGTTTCTTGTTGAAGCTATTTCTCTTGGTTCGTATAAATTAGAAATGGATCATTTAAGACCTTGGGATAAATCAAAGATATTAAATAATATAAAACTCACATTTGAAGTGAAGGACAATCAAGAAAAATGAAAATACAAGACGGAAGAACCCAAAAAACACTCATATATTTGAATGAAATGTTTAATTTTACAGATGAACTGTTCGAAAACACTTCTTTTGCTCAAGAGTTTTTTAAACGTAAAATCACCTCGGAACAATCTCTTCCGATGGAAAATTTTCTAACTTGGATAGCTAAAGCTACTATTATGGGCGATAATGGTTTAATTAACCAAACCCAAAGAGAAAAATTGGCTGATTATTTAGCGAGTGATTTTCGCAGGTTTTTAATTCAGTATTTTACTGATATTTTTGAACACCACAAAAAAAATATGATTAACACTTATTTTAACAAGCAAGTTGTGCTTTGATTATATAGTTACAATTCCACCCTGTTTCAAGCGGCAACAAAAAAAACGACAAGCGGGGTTGACGACGAAAAAAACGGTGTTAAGATAGACACCCTGATAACGCAAAAAGCGAAACTCAAAACAAAAATCGGATCATTGAAAACTTAATAGTTACTAGGCTCTAGGGTGTGAAAAGTTTGCACGAAAGACTGAAAATCTTTAGGTACCAGCGCGATACTGGATGGAGCCATAATAATTCTGGAATAGACTAACGGCAGGTCATGGGGCTTTGAACCCTAGCGTCTAGGTTCAAATCCTAGTTCCAGAACTAAAACCTAACGAAGAGATAGCTTAACGGCAGAGCACGCCCCTATAAGGTAGGTATGGACGGTTCAATTCCTCCTCTCTTCACTATTCAAGGCCATAGTCAAACTTCCTTCTAAACAATTCAATGGGTGAAAAAAATAGTTTGGCTGCTTTCCTTGGGTACAATAAACTGCCACTTTGGCTTAGTTGGTAAAGCATCTGTTTTGTAAACAGAGGATCACAGGTTCAAGTCCTGTAAGTGGCTTTTAAAAAATCTCCCTTGACACCCCTGTTAAGGGTGGTTAAACTGAATCGGACGACGAAGAAAGAGTGTGAGAGATGTCAAAATCAAAGAAAGCTGCGTTACCTGAATATCTAAAAGAACACTGGACTGATGAAGAAGGCTGTTCGCTGTCTTATTCAGAAAGACAGCAAGGAATCGAGAAGTTTCGTACAGAAGAGAAACAAGCACAAAGTCCACCTTCTTATTTGAAAAAAGGATACGTTGACGCCGAGGGTGCGCCAATTGACGAAGATTCAAGGCGTAGAGAAATTGAAAAACTCAAATCGCACCCTGGGTCTAACCATTTTAAGTTTGAAGATTTACTCTAAACAAAACCTGTTGTGCGTCAAAATAGACGGACAGGTTTGTCAAAACATAAAAAATAATCAGGCCATGACTAAACTTCCTTCTAAATAGATTTTCTCAACCTAATAGTTTAGTCGCTTTCCTGATTGATATAAATAAATGGCATGTGGGCTAATGGAAAGTCACTCGATTGTTACTCAAGACGATGAAGGTTCGAATCCTTCCGTGCCAGCCAGGACCAAATGATAGGTCATCCTGCCGCTTGTTTTTATAGGCAGGTTAGGTGCAATCCCTAATTCGTCCACCATTCAAGGCTATAGTTAGACTTCCTTCTATAAAAAATCGAAAAATAATAGTCTAACTGCTTTCCTTGGATACAATTAAAGTTGTTGTCACGCAAGGTTTCCCTCGACGGAGGGCGGCAGGGTGCAAATCCCAGTCTTAAATCCTTATAACAGGGAAGGGTTTAAGAAATAACAGTTCCGTAAGTGGTGCGAATCCAATAACAACAACTCCTCTGTTAATCTATCGCGGGATGGAGAAGTGGTTTTCTTGCAAGGCTCATACCCTTGAGACGTAGGTTCAAATCCTACTCCCGCTCCCAAATTCAAGGCCATAATCAAACTTCCTTCTATAAAAATCAGAAAAAATAGTTTGATTGCTTTCCTCGATGAAACTTTTTTATGTTGCTACGTTTAAGTTCGTAAGAGTGGGAAATGAGTTTTCACTCAGAGTTCTTTGTCTAAACAACAGGATACGAAACAAATACTCGAAAGAGATTTGAGTTCACCTCTGATTCTGAGGCAAGAAAACTGATGCGGGAGTCGAGCCCCGCGCAACATAGAAATCCGAAGATAGCTTAACGGCAGAGCACATTCTTATAGGGAGAACCCTTATATAATAGTATGGATGGTTCAATTCCTCCTTTTCGGGCCGAAAGAAAGAAATAAAATGGCAAAAAGTCTTTTAGACTCACATCCAGAAGAACACCAAGTTAGGCTTGGTGTTGATGACAAATGCTTAATTGCAGTTAAAGTAACAAAAGAATCCCAAGAGTTTACAGAAGATACTTTGGAGATTTCTGTTCGATCTTTTGGTAGAGATGACTTTGTTCAAAAAGTTGAAATCTCTTGCGTTACAAAAGAACATTTGGAAGATTTAGCGAAGATGTTTCAATCTTTAGCTGATTCTTTTGATTCAGAATAATAAAAAGTTCCTCTCTCTTCGAGAAGAGAAACAAATATGGTTCGCTAGCTCAACGGTTAGAGCGCTTGCCTGTTAAGTAAGGGGTTCTCGGTTCAAATCCGAGGCGAATCGCTATGGAAAAGATAGATATATATAAGCTAAAATGGGATTTGAAATATTCTGAAATACAAGAAGTAGTTGCAGAGTTGTCAAAAACACTTCATATACAAAGACAGGTTAGAAATTCTGATCATTATTCAGTATTTAAAATTAATCCAAAAGAAAAAAATCTCTATACCGATAGAGAACTAGATAAAATAGGAAACTGGCTTGCAAATAAAAACTTACAGAAGCTTTTAGTATCCGATTTATATAATATGAGTAAACAAGAAAAAGATGGTTTTGGATATAAGCTTATTAGTTATGGCATAAGTTGGTGGAAAATATACGATAGAATTGGATACGGCTCTAGAATAGTTGATATGTATTCCAACGAAGAACTTGATCAAATATTTAAGTATCTTATCGATAATAAGATACTTTAACTTAAGTTAGTTGTAACTAGCAAAAAATAAAAAGTCAATGACTTATCACAACATTCATTCAATATCGACCTGGGGATATACCTGTCGATATTGTGGAGGTTCAGGTCTAAGCGGTGTTTTTGATTCTGATACGCTTGAAGAGCTTTCTTGCGGGAAGTGTAATGGTAATGGTCATGGTCAAACCGAAGACTTACAAGACATGTGTGAACCATGCAACGGTTCTGGATATGTTCTTATTGAACAAGAAGATTCAAAGTTTCGGAACACCCAGTGTCGGAATTGTAGGGGATCAGGGATAAAACAATGAAGATAACAAAAACAGAAGATCAAAAGTTTTTGATTGAGTTTGATGACGGTGACATTTCGTTCCCTGAAACGGAAGAATTAGAAAAGGCTATTAGGAATCAGATTTTCCGTCCTAAAGAAAAATATCTGGAAATGGTGATTAAATTTACCAAAGAAAAGAATCCTTCCTTCCCTGAAGGTTCTTTAACAACTAAATTCAAAAGAGATTTCCTTCGGAAAAAACTTGTTTGATTTTAGTTGCCGCAACATTATTAATATGAAAAGTAGATCATCAACATGATAATAAATTTATCCCCAACAGAATTCCTTGAAAGGCTTGAAGAGGCAGCAAAAGGATTTACCAAAGAAAATCCACTAGAAGTTCCCGCACTAAGGCTTATAGTCCCAGTATTTGTAACAGAAGAAAATAGGACTAAAGTATGCCAAGCGGTTGTTGTACATTTAACTTTTAATTTAGGCGAAGATGAATATAGAACTCGCGAAGAAGTTGTTTTCAACAAGTATGGTGAAGCTGACTTGAAAGAATTAAAAGCTTGGGAAGTGATTGTAATTAATCGATCTATTCCAAATGTTCAACCATTGCGTTCCACAAGAACTGGAACGCTCTGAGGTTTTGTGTTATAGTTTTTTACTGTTATGGTTACAGGAGAAAAATATGAACATAGACAAAGAAACAAATGAAAAATTAGTACAAAAAGCTACAGAGTTTACAAAAGAACTACTTTTACTTGTTGAGAAATATAATATTGAAGGTATGTATGCGTGCGGCTGTTGTGATGGTTTAACTATCGATTTTAAAGATTTAGGTTGGACGAGTATGCTTCGCGTTGAAACTGAAGGTGGCAAAGTCCAAGGAGAATTTGAAACACGAATTTACGGAGAATTGAAACCAGAAAAAACAGTTGTTAAGATAAGGTAAAATATGAATAAAAACAAAAAACAACAATCTATGCTTTAGATTATTATCACACCTCTAAAGAAATTGAGATAAAAACAGTGTGTGTCTCTTTAGCGGAGGCTGAAAAAATTGCAAAGACTGATAAGAAATATAAAATAAGAATGATTACTGTTTAATTTATGTAAAATAAGTGTTAAGTTGAATTAACATTATGGGATATTAGTTTAGTGGTAAAACGCCAGCTTGTCACGCTGGTATCACGAGTTCAATTCTCGTATATCCCGCAAATAGAAAGAGAAAAAATGAAAAAACCAACATTCATGCTGATTGTGGCAATAACGATTGCAGGCTGTAAAGAAGCAGATTCTACTGTAGAATACTCTTCTAGAGTAGAAATTAATTCTTCTAGAATTGAAACTAAAACACAAGAGTTTTGCCGAGAAGATCCACAAGCAATTCAAGTTAATTTATTAAACTCTTTATTGAATCAGGGTTGGGTTTATCGTGGTCCCATTAATAATAATGGAATAAATTGCTTAAATATTTTATTTGAACGCACAGTCGATCAATAAAGTGAGTAATTTAATGCAAAAAATAAATAAAGATACTGACTTGTCATTCTTGACAAATATTAAGATATATTATCATTCATTTGAAAAAGAATACGGAATTATAATATTTGGTTTTCCAAGTCTTTTTTCAAAAGAAAATGAGTTGAAACTTAAAATTCATGTTTTATTTTCAGATGATTATTCTTATCCTGAAATTGATGAGGTGATGGAAAAAATAGTTCCAATTCTTTCGGAAAATGGCAAGCATGAAGTTGAGTTAATGAATCGATTAATTCGACATGAAAAAAATAAAAAGAATGTTTGGGGCAGAACCAACGAAGAATTGTTTGAAAAATTAAATAATGGATTAAAAATAAAACTCGAAAGTAAAAATCTTGAAGAATCTCGAAAGGAAGAAATTAAAAAAGCTTTAAATTGTTGTCATGAATTTTATTCTTTGCCACAAGAATTTACTGCTGAGAATGGCGATAGACGAAAATTATATGTTTGTTCAAAATGTAAAGCTAAAATGCTTCCTTAAGATAAAATCGAAGTAAATCACTAGAAAAAAAGATTATAAACAATGACATTGTTAAAAGATTTGCCAGACGGAAAAAATGTTTGGCAAAGAACTAATAAAGATTTGAATGAAAGATCTGAAAAATTTTTTTCAGATGAAAAGTTTAAAAACTCTTCCAATAAAATAGTAAAAGAAGTTATGAGTTGCCAACATGATTTTCATAATGAAGATTATGTTATACATCAAGAACGTAGAAAAGTTATGGCATACTATTGTGATAAATGCCCTCTGAGTATAAGTATTAATGGAAATGGTACCGAGTTCTTCCCAAGAATTTGTTAGATTCAACGATGGTCATAAGATATAATATTCACTGTCTTATGAACTCTGATTAACTTCGTCAAGGTTAATACGTCGCGGGAACCGTATACCGCTCCAGGGTCGATCTTCTAGAAGTTAGGAAACGGTTTCGAGGACCATAACGTAGGTGCAAATCCTGCTCGACCCACAAAAAAAAGAAAACCACTCAGAGTATAAAAAATGTTAACAAACAAAGAGATAAATGATCTTCGTTCTTCTAGAACAGAAAAAGAGTGGAATGCGGTTTGTACAAAGTTAAAAGCAAAACACAATGGAAAATATCCATCTGACTGGCATGAAAAAATTATATTATCTGGGGTATTGAATAGTTCTATTGAACGATGGAAAAAGAATAAGAAAAATCCTTTGAATGAAAAATTCAAGTTTATTTTTGGTTGTTTGGTTTGTTTAACACTTTTATTGATTGTTTTACTAGCTATAATTTTAAAGCCGCAACCAAAAACAATATGTGTACAAATGAATAACGGTCTGTTAGTTTGTAGGCCCCAATAAGGAAAAATAAATGAAGAATCTAGTGCTTTTACTATTCGTATCTCTGTCCGCTTGCGGACCAGTAAGGTTTCCAACTGGAACTGGATGCACTCAACCAAGAGAAATTGAATATCGAGTTTGTTGTGATGGAACCTCAACGAATGGATGTGAGGGAAGAGGATGTTGTTCCCATCACCGTGGAGTTTGCATGAGAAGAAGAATAGAGGATGTAGAAGTAGAATGCCCAGTTCATGACGGAGGTGTTGAGTAATATGGATTTCACACTAATTTTCGTTGTTGTAGGATTAATAGGATTTGCCACAATAGTTTGGTTAGTCGTTAACTCTATCTTTACACCTTCGCCGCCAAAAAATAATATTGAGTATACAAATAGTATTGAATTCTTTAATATTCAAAGAGAATTGTATGAAAAAACACAAAAAGAACTCGAAGAAAAAACTAAGGAAGCAATAGAAAAATTAAAACTAAGACAATCGGAATTGCAGACTGTATTAGAACAGAATTTAGATATAAAACCAATTCCATTTG
>Ga0208564_1001020_pt1 | contig 24149 bp, 14 predicted proteins | sample AD_UKC073_MetaG_FD_184439 | JGI IMG/M metagenome (GOLD analysis project Ga0208564, IMG submission 184439) | Active sludge microbial communities of municipal wastewater-treating anaerobic digesters from USA - AD_UKC073_MetaG (SPAdes) (version 2) | ecosystem: Engineered > Bioreactor > Anaerobic >... | reverse complement strand
ATGTGACTTCGGGTCGCTTGATGTTACGACAGCTTTGCAAAAAAACCGCCTCTGTAGCAGAAATAGCAAGAGGAAATTTAGAATTAAATTTGGAATTTATTTAGTCATTGATTTTTATACAGCCTCTGAAATCTTGCCCCAAACTTTTCGCCGTTATCCACCCTAAAGCACCGATGCTTGGGTTTGCATAAGTACGCATCGTGCCGGTTTTGTACGCAGGCTTCCAGGTGCGGAGGTATTCCAGAAGCTGCTCCCGAGTTTGGACTTCATCAGGCACCTGCAGAGGAATGCCGCCAACGGTGTGCGTTCCAAGATGGAAAAGCTGCAAGTTACCGAAGTCCGTACCAGACAACTCAGGCAAATACTTTGCTGCTGTATCGGTCAGTTTCAGCTTCCCAGTGGCTTCTGCGTGCGTCGCCAGTGTGGCTGTGAAGGTCTTACTGATAGAGCCAATCTCAAAAATCGTCTCGTCAGTTACCGGTGTTTGTTTCTCAACATCTGACACGCCATAGTTTAAGACATAAGTCTTGTCCCCCAATACCAATGCCACAGCCATACCAGGAATCTGGTTCTTTTCCATGGCAGGCAGCACGGCTGCAGAGATGGCTTTCATTGCTTCAGCACTGGAAATTTCAGCAGCATTGACAGCCGAGCCAAGACCAAAGACAGCGGCTGTCAGAAGGACAGTAAACAGACGGTTTTTCAATTTTTACCTTACGGGTGAAGGAGGAAAGCCAACGCTGGCACTTGCGATGCAATTGAGTGCTGTAGCGCTACGAGCTGGGGATTCTAAAAAATTTGATAGCAAATTGGCTCGGCATCGCGGAGCGATGAGTGACTGCTTCTGGCCGCCTGCCGCCGACCGCGGTCTGGCTCGAAAGCAGTCTGTCAACGCGCCGTTTCATTGTTGCCATGATCATCTCTTAATCGCGCACAGGCGGCCACAGGCGGGCCGTATGAACCAGCGTCAGTATCCACACCGTTTCGCCGTCGATCTGGTACACCAGGCGATAGCTTTCGTGCGGGATCAACTCGCGGGTCCCGGGAATCTTTCCCGGCTTGCCCAGCATGGGGTGCTGGATCAACCGGGCGGCCGCGTCGCTGAAAATCTCATCCATCCGGGCCGCCGCGCGCGGATTGTCGGCTGCGATGTAGTCCCACACATCGGCACGGTCTTGCTGCGCTTCGGGCGTCCAAACAACTCTCACGACTGGCTCGCCACACTGGCACGCCGTGCGGAGAATTCGGCCTCAACTTCATCGTTCGATCGCCCCAATCCAGCGCGCATTGAAGCCCGGCCGGCCTCGACCTTGCGGCGCAGGAACTCGTCGTACTCGCGCGACTTGCGCTGGCTCTGAATGAACTCGCGCATCAACTCGCGCAGCACTTGCGACGCCGGGCGATGGGCCGCCTCGGCTTCGGCCATGAACTCGGCGCGCAACTCGGGATCCAGCTTCATCGTGAAAACAGCTTGTTTTGACATGATCGGGGCCTCCTGCCACTTGATACTAACAAAGTATATACGCCGTCATTACTAAGCGCTATTCATAGAACGCTGCAAGGCGGGCGTGCGCTATGCCAAGGCCTGTCGGAAAACATTTGTTTGTCGACAGATCTTCAACAGCCCTCTGCACCAAGCTCCGAGTGGCCGCAAAATTGTGCGGAAAACTCTGTCGCCAGACGCTACCATGCGGAAACCTCTTCTTGATGGTTTTCCGCTTATGCTGGTAGGTTACATGCGTGTGTCGTCGGATTCCGACCGGCAGAGCACGGATTTGCAGCGCGATGCGCTGCTCGCCGCGGGCGTCGATGCGCGGCATCTGTTCGAGGATCATGCTTCCGGCGCGAAGGATGACCGTGCGGGCCTGGCGCGGGCGCTCGAATTCGTTCGCCCCGGCGACGTGTTGGTCGTGTGGAAGCTCGACCGGCTCGGCCGTTCACTGTCGCATCTGCTCGCCCTGGTGACCTCACTCAAGGACAAGCGGGTGGCGTTCCGCTCACTGACGGAGAACCTGGACACCACCACGCCATCGGGCGAGTTTCTGTTCCAGGTGTTCGGCGCGCTCGCTCAGTACGAGCGCGCCTTGATCCAGGAGCGTGTCGTTGCCGGCCTGGCTGCTGCCCGCAAACGTGGCCGGATCGGCGGCCGGCCGCAGGCAATCACCGGCGAGAAGCTGGATGCCATTATCGCCGCGCTCGAAGGTGGCATGTCCAAGGCGGCCGTGTGCCGCAACTTCGGCGTGAAGCGGACCACCTTGATCGAAACTCTGACGCGGGCCGGCTGGCCCGCGTCAGTGCCCCCAGGAGCGTAGCGGTATGGCGGACGGCGGCGGCAGTACGGAAGATCAGTGGGTATTGGCGCCAGCCGAACGCGAACTGGTGATGACCAAAAACCGGGCGAACCGGTTGGGCTTTGCCATCCTGCTGACCTTCTTCCGCGATCGCGGCCGTTTCCCGCGCGACGAAACCGAAGTCGAGGTACAGGGCATAGCCGCGCTCGCCAAACAACTTGACGCACCCGCGCCCCTCGACGGCGAAGCCTTCCTCACGGGCCGCACTGCCGAGCGGCTGCGCGGCGAAATCCGTGTGCGTTTCGGCTTCCGCGAAGCGACGGTGGCCGATGCCGAGATGCTGACGGAGTGGCTGCGTGATCATGTTGCCGGAGAAGTTGGCGGTGACATTGAGCCGATGATCGAGCGGCTGGAAGCGCGCTGCCGCGAACTCGCCATCGAGCCGCCAACGCCCGAGCGGATGGAGCGGCTTGCGCGCAGCGCGTTGCGTGCCCACGAAGACCGTTTCCACAAAAGCGTCTTTGAACGCTTGCCGCCCCCGACCCGCGAGCGTCTGGATGCCTTGCTGCGCCCAGAGAAGACCGACAGCGAGGAAAGCGCTACTGATGCTCAAGGGGAAGCCGCCGGCAGCGCCCCGGCCGTTCTGCTGAAGCTGCGCGGCAGTCCTGGCCGTCCCGGCCTTGCCAGCATGCGGGACGAACTGGAGAAGCTGGAACTGATCCGTGGCATCGAGCTGCCCGCCGATCTCTTCGATCAAGCGTCATCGCGCGACCTGGAACGCTGCCGGCAGCGCGTATCGGTCGAGGTTCCCCGCGACCTGCGCCGACATCCCGATGGAGCGCGCCTCACCTGGCTGGCCGCATTCGTCTACCTGCGCGCCCGCAGCCTGACCGACGACCTGGTGGACTTGCTGATCGAGACCATCCACCAGATCGGCGCGCGTGCCGAACGCAAGGTCGAACGCGAACTGCTGGAGGACCTCAAGCGCGTGTCCGGAAAGCAGAACCTGCTGTTCAATCTGGCCGACGCCACCTTGGCCCAGCCGGACGGCGTGGTGCGCGACGTGGTGTTTCCAGTGGTCGGCGAGCAGACGCTGCGCGATCTGGTCAAGGAGTGGAAGGCCACCGGCCCAACCTACCGCATCACCCTGCGCACTGTGATCCGCAATTCCTACCAGGGCCACTACCGGCGCATGGTACCGACCTTGCTGGCCGCGCTGGAATTCCGCTCCAACAACGACCGCCACCGCCCGGTGATGGACGCGCTCGACCTGGTGAAGCGCTTTGCCGACACCAAGGTGCATACCTTCCCGGCCGACATGGAGGTGCCGCTCGATGGCGTGGTACGTGGCCTGTGGCGAGAAGCCGTCATGGAGAGGGACGCCGCCGGCCGGGATCGGGTCAACCGCGTCACCTATGAAATCGCCGTGCTGGAAGCCCTGCGCGAGCGGCTGCGCTGCAAGGAAATCTGGGTGGTCGGCGCGAACCGCTACCGCAACCCCGACGACGATCTGCCGGCTGACTTCGAGCAAAACCGCGAGGACTACTACCGGGCGCTGAACCTGCCTCTCGATGTGGAGCGCTTCATCGCCGACTTGCAGGCCGAAATGCGCGCGGCGCTGTCCACCTTCGACGCTGGCTTGAAGAAGAACCCATCCGTCCGGCTGAGCAGCAAGGGCGGTGGCTGGATCACGCTGACGCCGCTCGATGCGCAACCCGATCCCCCCAATCTGACCGCGCTAAAGGCCGAACTCAATGTCCTCTGGCCGATGACCAGCCTGCTCGATATGGTCAAGGAAGCCGATCTGCGGTTGAGCTTTACCGATGCCCTGAAAAGCCCGACCTCCTACGAGTCGATGGATCGCTCGGTGTTGCAGCCGCGCCTGCTCCTGTGTCTGCACGGCCTGGGCACCAATGCTGGCTTGCAGCGCATGGCCGGGCTGGATTCCGGCACCACGGCCCGCGACCTGGCCTATGTGCGCCGCCGTTACATCAGCGTGGACGCGATGCGCCGCGCGATTGCCATCGTCGCAGACGGCACGCTGCAAGCCCGCAACCCGGCGATCTGGGGTAGCGGCACCACCGCTTGCGCGTCGGACTCGAAACACTTCGGCGCGTGGGATCAGAACCTCACCACGCAATGGCACGTCCGCTACGGCGGGCGCGGCGTGATGATCTACTGGCATGTCGAGCGCAGCTCGCTGTGCATCCATTCGCAGCTCAAGTCGCCGTCGTCGTCGGAGGTGGCGTCGATGATCGAGGGCGTGATCCACCATTGCACCGAGATGGAGGTGGATCGGCAGTATGTCGATTCGCACGGCCAGAGCACGGTGGCGTTCGCCTTCTGCCGCCTGCTGGGCTTCCAGTTGCTGCCACGGCTGAAGGCCATCCACTCACAGAAGCTGTACCGGCCAGAGACCGGCAAGGCCGACGCCTACGCGAACCTGCAACAGATTCTGACCAAGCCCATCGACTGGGACTCGGTGCGGCAACAGTACGACCAGATGGTCAAGTACGCCACCGCGCTGCGCCTGGGGATAGGGGAAACCGAAGCCATCCTGCGCCGCTTCACCAAGAAGAACGTGCAGCACCCGACCTACAAGGCATTCGCTGAGCTGGGCAAGGCGATCAAGACTATCTTCCTGTGCCGCTACCTGCACGACGAGGCGTTGCGCCGGGAAATCAACGAAGGGCTGAACGTAGTCGAGCAGTGGAACGGCGCGACCGACTTCGTGTTCTTCGCCCGCCGGGGCGAGATGGCGAGCAACCGCCGCGAGGATCACGAGGTCAGCATGCTCGCGCTGCACCTGATCCAGAACTGTATGGTCTACATCAACACGCTGATGATCCAGAAGGTGCTGGCACAGCCGCATTGGCAGGGCAGGTTCACACCACGCGACTATGCCGCCCTGACGCCGCTGATCTGGGAACACGTCAACCCGTATGGTCGGTTCGATCTCGATATGAACACCCGGCTCGACCTGCCGTGATCGAGATGGCGGCTGGTGACACGACTGCTTGGTCTACCCCAACACCAGAGCAATGGCAACAGTGCGCAGACCGATTGGAGCAGCGGTTAGGGCTGGATGGACATCACCGCGCTATGGTGCTGCACACCTACAAGGGCGAGAAGCATTTGCATGTGGTGTGGGATCGGGTGGACGCGCACACCTTGAAGGCGGTCAATCTGCCTTTTGAACATTTGCGCTGCAAGGAGACGGCCCGCGCTCTTGAGAAAGGGTTGGGCTTGCAGCGGGTGCGCGACGAGAAACGGGAACCCGAAAGAGAACTAGCCGCGCCGACGATGGCGGAAGAACAGCAGGCCCGCCGCAAGGGGCAAGACCTGCCAGAAATCCGCACCGCCATTCGGGAGGCATGGGCGCAGAGCGCCAACGGCCCGCAGTTTTCCGACGCCTTGAGCGAGCGCGGTTTGGTGCTGGCGCAGGGTGAGCGCCGCGACTATGTGGCGCTGGATGCCCAAGGCGGGGTGTACAGCATCGGCAAGCGGACGACCGGAGCCACGGCCCGCGAGGTGCGGGCGAAGCTGGCCGACCTTGACCGCGAGCACGTCCCGACCGTGGCGCAGGCCCGCGCTGATTTACTCACCCGCGAGCCGGAGCAGAAGCCAGAACACGCCGAGGAGAGGGCGCAGGAAGCCGTATCCTTGAGGGAGGAGCCACCACAGGCCGCCCCTGCACCGGAACACGCGCCAGAACGCCCCGCAGGCGGTTCTAGGCCCACGGACGAGCGCGAGGCATGGCGCACAGCGGCCCCACAGGCGACCGCGCCAGAAACCGCCCACGAGCGCCACGGCTTGCGGGTGGTGGAACCCGACACCGGACTGGATAGCAGCGTCAGTGCGTTTGCGGGTAAGGCGCTGGACTACATCGCCACCCAAGCGGAAGGCGTCATCGAAGGTATCGCCAGCCTGTTCGACGGTGGCAGCGCCGCACCGCACAGACCCACACCGGAACCGCCCCGCCCCCAGAAGACCGCCTTGCAGAGGCTCCAAGAGCGAGCGGCGAAGGAGCGGGCCTTGAGGAACATCAGCCGGAGCGTGCAGCGCGGCGACGACCTCAACGCCGCCGACTTGCGAGCCTTGCCACGTAGCGAGCTGGAACGCTTGCGCGAGGGCGGCGATGCGTACCTCAAGCGGATGGTGCAGCGCTACGAGCGGGAGCGGGACGACCGAGGCCGAGAGCGGGAACGATAGCCGCCCCCGTCAGCGGCGACACGGGCGGCGAGCAGAAAGCCGGAAGCAGCGCGGAAGATGAAAACCGGTCATTCCCCCAACGACCGGCCCAGAACCGCCGCCCCTTTTGGTCTTACCCAGTCGGTTTCTTACCGGTAGCCCCTTGACGGGCGAGCGGGAACGAGCGAACAAGGGAAAACCATCACGGAAACCAGTAGCAACCCCCTAGGCTGACCATGGCAACCCTCACGCTCAATCAAGCGGCTAAAGCCGCCAAGAAATCCAAGGCGACCCTGCTTGACGCTATCAGGAGTGGGCGCATGAGCGCACCCAAGGATGACCTTGGGCGTTACCAGATCGACCCCGCCGAGCTATTCAGGGTATATCCGCCAGACCGGTCGGAATCTGGTCACGAAAACCACGACAGACCACCGGAAGAAACTGGCGAAACCAGTGCCTTGCGGGTAACGGTTGACCATCTACGTGAACTGATCCGGCAGATTGAAAGCGAGCGCGACGACTTGCGGACGCGGTTAAGCCAGTCCGAAGAAGAACGGCGCACCACGCAAGCCAAATTGACGGCGATCTTGACCGACCAGAGCGCCAAGCCCGCTGTAGAGCCAGCGACGGGCTTCTGGAAAAAACTGTTTCGCGGACGATAAAAGCGGCTAAAGTCGGAGACAACAGCTAGAAACAACAAAGGCGCTCACCCTACGACGAGTCGCGCCTTTGTCTTTCATCACTTCGGGCGGTCATCGGCTTCCCAGCCTGTACCGCCCTTGCAGCCTAGCAAACCGCAGGCAGAGAGGAAAGCCCCAATGAGCGACGACGACCAGAACGACACCCCCCAGCTTCCAGCGATCCAAAACCGCATTCTTGACGCCAGCGTGGCGATCGAGGAGGAAGACCCGCTAGAGGTCGTCTATCAGCACAGCCTGTTTTGCCAAGTCGCGCTACCCCGTAGCCGACCGGAAGAGCGGATTTTTGAACGATCCTACCGGGATGGGATCGTCCGGTTAGAAGCCGGTGTGCTGTATGACGGCCACCGCATGGTTGAACAGCCCTTGCCCGCAGGCGCGAAGCCCCGCCTTGCGCTGATGCACATTCACAGCGCTGCCGTTAAAACCCGCTGTCCGGTCGTTGAAGTCGATCAAAGCGCCCGCCAGTTCATGAAACGCTTAGGACTAAATGTTGATGGCGGTCGGGATTACGGGTTGTTCAAGCGGGAGATGAAAGCGTTAGCTGCTTGTAGGATGACGTTGGGTTTTGGCGGCCCCGCTCGCCCTGTAACCGTTGATGCCAAGCCGATCAAGCGTTTTGAAGCATGGACAACAGGCGACGAAATCCAAACCGTGATGTGGCCGGGTGTCATCGAGCTTTCAAGGGAATATTTCGAGAGCCTTTTGGAACATGCCGTCCCGCTCGATCCTCGCGCCGTCGCTTCTCTCTCACATTCTGCGATGGCGCTGGACGTTTACAGCTTTTTCGCTCGCCGTCTGCACTCGCTGCAAAATCCTGCCAAGGTCACATGGCACCAGTTTCATGCCCAATTTGGGCAGGAGTACAAGGATTGGCGCAATTTCAAACGGGAATTTTTGCCCGCCGTTCGTGCCGCGCTCGCGCTCTACTTGGATGCGAAAGTTGAGCCGGTTACGGGCGGTTTGCTGCTCAAACCCTCCTTGCCGCCTGTTCACGCTTGTTCCGTGGCGGTTTCCCACGGCTTGGCCGCGCAGGTTCGCCAGAGCTTACCCGCGCCTGTCGTTAAGAGCTTGCGGCCTACGACCGTGGAACGGTTCCGCAAGCTCTATCCGCGCCTTGATCCGTACACCTGCAAGGACGCTTTCGACGCTTGGCTAGAAGCGAAGGAAGCCCCACAGCGCTATGACGCCGCCTTTTTGGGCTTCGCCAAGAAGTGGGTGAAGGGCAAGTTTTGACAGGCTCCAAATGTCCCCAGCTCACCCGTCGAGTATGGGGACATAAAAGTTATCCACGGGACATCACCACCACCCTTGTATGGGACATCACCACCACTTTTTGCCAAAAAATATGGGACATCACCACCACCCATATCCAAATATCTCTTCAAATATTAAAAATCCAAATAGCGCGAAACCGCTTCGCGGTGGATAAGTGCAAAACCCCGCAGACGGGGGCGCAGCACCCCGTATCTGTCAACGGTTGCCCTCGCAAGCGTCGATAGGTCGAAGGGGTTGAAGGCATCAAAGGAGTTCGCGCCAAGAGGCGCTCACAAGCATTTCTGAAAGGGGGACGCTGTCCCCCTTAAACCCCCTGGGATATTTGAACCGAAATGATGGGCAGGGCGGGAGGAACCCCAAGGAAAGCAACAACCGAACCAAACCCCAAAAGACGGTTTAGCAAAGGGGTGGAAGGTCAACGGCCAGCCACCAAGAACAGAATGCCTCTAGGAAGCCACAGGAAGGCCGTAGGGAGGCGCAAACAATGTGCTGGCTATACGCCTACCGAAAAACGCTAAAACGCGCCTACGGCGAAATACGCTCTGTTTTTTTAACCAAGACTCTTGGGCTGTTTTGTGCTATGTTGTAGCTCAATGTAAATGAGCGATGAGGTTTTCCATGATGGGCACCAATGCCGTAGTACGAGCGCGGATTGATGAGCAGGTCAAAGAGGAAGCTGCGGCGGTGCTGGCTGCCATGGGGCTGACGGTGTCCGATGCGTTCCGTTTACTGATGGTCAAGATTGCCGCTGACAAGGCGTTGCCGTTCGAACCATGGACGCCCAATGCCGAAACCATCAAGGCGATGAAGGCAGCACGGCGTGGGGAATTGGTCACTGTTGGTTCCCCTGAAAACTTGCTTGCGAGCCTGAATGCGGACGGTTAGGTATACCAGCCGCTTCAAGCGGGATTATCGGCGCGAAAAGTCAGGACGACATAGCAAGACACTGGATGCGGCCCTGATGGTAGTGGTGCGTTTGTTGGCTGGCGATACGCCCTTACCGCGCCTGAACCACGATCACCCCCTATCTGGCACTTGGGAAGATCACCGAGATTGCCATATCAAGCCTGATCTTGTGTTGATCTACCGCAAGCCGGACGATAATAGCCTTGAACTGGTGCGGCTTGGCTCTCACAGCGAATTGGGATTGTAGTCCACCCATGAATCAACATGTTGTAGGTTGGGCGTAGCTTGGCTGGGAGAGGCCGGGAAGTATTGGCGGCGCTAGGGGGCAGGGGTTTGACTAGGGGTTGAGCAGTCAAACCGCTTTGGATGCGGTCCGGCGAGCGGTTTGACTTTGCGAGGACTTCAAAACGCTTGACATAATGGAGCTTATGCGGCTGGTGGCTTGGAAGATGGGCGCTAGATGTTGATTATGCGGTTTGTGCAGTTTTTATTCTTCGGCGCATTTTGCAGCCCAATTTTTCACAGCTAACAAATACTCTCTATCACTAAGATTGGCGGGATATTCTTGTATGATTTCGTCGACTTTGTTTATTAAACTTGCATAGAAAAGATCTTTTCTCATGTGTTCTCTTTTATTAAATTCATTCGTTATGGTGGTGACGCCTTTTGAACATGGATTCGTGTCGAGTATGCATGAATGCATGGGAGGCCCTTCTCCATCACAGCCATTTCCTAGCGGTGGACAATTATGACACATTGGAGTGGTTCCCCATCCTAATGTTGGCCATATGCTGCACAATAACAGCGATGCAACGGTAATTTTTCTAAGATTAGTCATGTGAAAAAGCCCCAGTGTCTGACAGACAATAAAAAGTAAAAAGGCTAATATTTTATTGATTTTGCCCCCATCATTTCGGCCCAAATATCCCAAGGGGTTTAAGGGGGACAGCGTCCCCCTTTCAGAAATGCTTGTGAGCGCCTCTTGGCGCGAACGCCTTTTTAGCCATTCTCTCAGTCTCGCCCATTCCTTGCCGTAGCTCCCAGCCCCCTCAAGTCTGCTTGCCCTGCCGCCCCGAATCGTCTGATACTCCGCCGTTAAAACAGATTGCAAGTTGTGTGCGGCTTCGCCGCACCCCGCCGCCCGCCTGATGGCGGACGGCTCCACTTGGCAAGGGGGTTCCCCCCGTTGCATCCCCTCACGGCGCATTCGCGCCGCTCAAAACCTCCCCCGCCTTTCGCGGGAGACCCCACCGGAGGCGTTGCCATGACAGAAAGCGAAGCGGGCAATAGGAAAAAGAAAACGCACGGCAGCAACCAGCGACAGCGGACCAAAACGGCCATGGTGCGGATGACGCCGGAGGAGAGCGCGGCGATTACGGAACGCGCCCAGAATGCCGGATTGAGCACCGCCGCCTATTTGCGGGCGTGTGCCTTGGGTGACAGCGGCCCCCGCGCCAAGCGCGCGCCGCCCGTCAATCGGGCCTTATTGAGCGAAGCCTTGGCGGATTTGAATCGCGTTGGCAACAACCTGAATCAAATCGCCAAGCAGTTGAACAGCGGCGGACATCCCGACCCTGCGGCTATGGCGGAGGCCCGCGCCGAACTCATGGGATTGATCGAGGCGATTTTAGGGGCGCTGGGGCGGGGGTCATGATTATCAAAAGCACGGTACGCGGGAATGGCGCGAAGCTGGCAGAGTATCTGTTGCAGGACAAGAAGAACGACCGCTCCGACTTGCTGGACCTGCGCGGCTGGGCCGTGGACACGCTGAAAAACGCGCTCGTTCTCTCCGAAGAAATCGCTCTTGGAAAAACGCAGTGCGCAAAGCCTTTTTATCATGTCTCGTTTCGGTTGCCGTCTGGCGAGACCTTAACACGGGGTAGATCAAGCAGTCGTGTCACCAGCCGCCATTTCGATCACGGCAATGGCACCCTGGCGTTCACGTCCAAATTGTTCCGGTTTGGATGAGGCCGCCTGACGTCTAGGATGGCGCGTGACATACGAGCGCTGTGACTCCTGCAGGGGAGACTCAACAGCCGGACCGGACGGCGAGCATCGGCCCATCTCACGTATTTGTCATGTCAGCTTTGACACTGCACACGCGACGGCAGCCGACCCAAAGCTGTCATTGTTTCCCGGTTAGATTGCTATAAATTTTGTGGGCAATTTCTACCCGTTCAGCATTGGGGTAGTTTTTATTGGCCAGCAACACAACCCCGAAGCGCTTTTCAGGCACAAACGCAACATAAGCACCGAAGCCGTTGGTAGCACCAGTCTTGTTAACCCACACATTGCTGTTAGGTGTGGCTGCAGGAACCTTAGCGCTTACTGGGGTTGGATTCAGGATAAGTTTGGGAGCATTGCCTTCTTGCAGCATAGGCAAGTCAACAGGCATTGCATACTCCTCCCAGATGAGGTCTTGAGTCATCTGGCCTACGCTGAAATAGCTCTTGCGGGTATTGTTTAAAGCCGATTGCAGCATGCTATCCAAGGGCAACATGCCCATGTTGGCCTTCACAAAGGTGATCAGGTCAGTAGCCGTGGTTTTGATGCCGTAGGCTTCACTGTCCAACATGCCTGGATTGACACGCACAGGCTTCTTATCGTTGTTGTAGCCCCAAGCGTAGCTGGACATCTTCTGTGCAGGGATGCTCAGATAAGTGCTAGTCAAACCGAGGGGCTGGAAAATGGTTTGAGTCATGGCGGTGCTGAAATCTTGCCCCAAACTTTTCGCCGTTATCCACCCTAAAGCACCGATGCTTGGGTTTGCATAAGTACGCATCGTGCCGGTTTTGTACGCAGGCTTCCAGGTGCGGAGGTATTCCAGAAGCTGCTCCCGAGTTTGGACTTCATCAGGCACCTGCAGAGGAATGCCGCCAACGGTGTGCGTTCCAAGATGGAAAAGCTGCAAGTTACCGAAGTCCGTACCAGACAACTCAGGCAAATACTTTGCTGCTGTATCGGTCAGTTTCAGCTTCCCAGTGGCTTCTGCGTGCGTCGCCAGTGTGGCTGTGAAGGTCTTACTGATAGAGCCAATCTCAAAAATCGTCTCGTCAGTTACCGGTGTTTGTTTCTCAACATCTGACACGCCATAGTTTAAGACATAAGTCTTGTCCCCCAATACCAATGCCACAGCCATACCAGGAATCTGGTTCTTTTCCATGGCAGGCAGCACGGCTGCAGAGATGGCTTTCATTGCTTCAGCACTGGAAATTTCAGCAGCATTGACAGCCGAGCCAAGACCAAAGACAGCGGCTGTCAGAAGGACAGTAAACAGACGGTTTTTCAATTTTTACCTTACGGGTGAAGGAGGAAAGCCAACGCTGGCACTTGCGATGCAATTGAGTGCTGTAGCGCTACGAGCTGGGGATTCTAAAAAATTTGATAGCAAATTGGCTCGGCATCGCGGAGCGATGAGTGACTGCTTCTGGCCGCCTGCCGCCGACCGCGGTCTGGCTCGAAAGCAGTCTGTCAACGCGCCGTTTCATTGTTGCCATGATCATCTCTTAATCGCGCACAGGCGGCCACAGGCGGGCCGTATGAACCAGCGTCAGTATCCACACCGTTTCGCCGTCGATCTGGTACACCAGGCGATAGCTTTCGTGCGGGATCAACTCGCGGGTCCCGGGAATCTTTCCCGGCTTGCCCAGCATGGGGTGCTGGATCAACCGGGCGGCCGCGTCGCTGAAAATCTCATCCATCCGGGCCGCCGCGCGCGGATTGTCGGCTGCGATGTAGTCCCACACATCGGCACGGTCTTGCTGCGCTTCGGGCGTCCAAACAACTCTCACGACTGGCTCGCCACACTGGCACGCCGTGCGGAGAATTCGGCCTCAACTTCATCGTTCGATCGCCCCAATCCAGCGCGCATTGAAGCCCGGCCGGCCTCGACCTTGCGGCGCAGGAACTCGTCGTACTCGCGCGACTTGCGCTGGCTCTGAATGAACTCGCGCATCAACTCGCGCAGCACTTGCGACGCCGGGCGATGGGCCGCCTCGGCTTCGGCCATGAACTCGGCGCGCAACTCGGGATCCAGCTTCATCGTGAAAACAGCTTGTTTTGACATGATCGGGGCCTCCTGCCACTTGATACTAACAAAGTATATACGCCGTCATTACTAAGCGCTATTCATAGAACGCTGCAAGGCGGGCGTGCGCTATGCCAAGGCCTGTCGGAAAACATTTGTTTGTCGACAGATCTTCAACAGCCCTCTGCACCAAGCTCCGAGTGGCCGCAAAATTGTGCGGAAAACTCTGTCGCCAGACGCTACCATGCGGAAACCTCTTCTTGATGGTTTTCCGCTTATGCTGGTAGGTTACATGCGTGTGTCGTCGGATTCCGACCGGCAGAGCACGGATTTGCAGCGCGATGCGCTGCTCGCCGCGGGCGTCGATGCGCGGCATCTGTTCGAGGATCATGCTTCCGGCGCGAAGGATGACCGTGCGGGCCTGGCGCGGGCGCTCGAATTCGTTCGCCCCGGCGACGTGTTGGTCGTGTGGAAGCTCGACCGGCTCGGCCGTTCACTGTCGCATCTGCTCGCCCTGGTGACCTCACTCAAGGACAAGCGGGTGGCGTTCCGCTCACTGACGGAGAACCTGGACACCACCACGCCATCGGGCGAGTTTCTGTTCCAGGTGTTCGGCGCGCTCGCTCAGTACGAGCGCGCCTTGATCCAGGAGCGTGTCGTTGCCGGCCTGGCTGCTGCCCGCAAACGTGGCCGGATCGGCGGCCGGCCGCAGGCAATCACCGGCGAGAAGCTGGATGCCATTATCGCCGCGCTCGAAGGTGGCATGTCCAAGGCGGCCGTGTGCCGCAACTTCGGCGTGAAGCGGACCACCTTGATCGAAACTCTGACGCGGGCCGGCTGGCCCGCGTCAGTGCCCCCAGGAGCGTAGCGGTATGGCGGACGGCGGCGGCAGTACGGAAGATCAGTGGGTATTGGCGCCAGCCGAACGCGAACTGGTGATGACCAAAAACCGGGCGAACCGGTTGGGCTTTGCCATCCTGCTGACCTTCTTCCGCGATCGCGGCCGTTTCCCGCGCGACGAAACCGAAGTCGAGGTACAGGGCATAGCCGCGCTCGCCAAACAACTTGACGCACCCGCGCCCCTCGACGGCGAAGCCTTCCTCACGGGCCGCACTGCCGAGCGGCTGCGCGGCGAAATCCGTGTGCGTTTCGGCTTCCGCGAAGCGACGGTGGCCGATGCCGAGATGCTGACGGAGTGGCTGCGTGATCATGTTGCCGGAGAAGTTGGCGGTGACATTGAGCCGATGATCGAGCGGCTGGAAGCGCGCTGCCGCGAACTCGCCATCGAGCCGCCAACGCCCGAGCGGATGGAGCGGCTTGCGCGCAGCGCGTTGCGTGCCCACGAAGACCGTTTCCACAAAAGCGTCTTTGAACGCTTGCCGCCCCCGACCCGCGAGCGTCTGGATGCCTTGCTGCGCCCAGAGAAGACCGACAGCGAGGAAAGCGCTACTGATGCTCAAGGGGAAGCCGCCGGCAGCGCCCCGGCCGTTCTGCTGAAGCTGCGCGGCAGTCCTGGCCGTCCCGGCCTTGCCAGCATGCGGGACGAACTGGAGAAGCTGGAACTGATCCGTGGCATCGAGCTGCCCGCCGATCTCTTCGATCAAGCGTCATCGCGCGACCTGGAACGCTGCCGGCAGCGCGTATCGGTCGAGGTTCCCCGCGACCTGCGCCGACATCCCGATGGAGCGCGCCTCACCTGGCTGGCCGCATTCGTCTACCTGCGCGCCCGCAGCCTGACCGACGACCTGGTGGACTTGCTGATCGAGACCATCCACCAGATCGGCGCGCGTGCCGAACGCAAGGTCGAACGCGAACTGCTGGAGGACCTCAAGCGCGTGTCCGGAAAGCAGAACCTGCTGTTCAATCTGGCCGACGCCACCTTGGCCCAGCCGGACGGCGTGGTGCGCGACGTGGTGTTTCCAGTGGTCGGCGAGCAGACGCTGCGCGATCTGGTCAAGGAGTGGAAGGCCACCGGCCCAACCTACCGCATCACCCTGCGCACTGTGATCCGCAATTCCTACCAGGGCCACTACCGGCGCATGGTACCGACCTTGCTGGCCGCGCTGGAATTCCGCTCCAACAACGACCGCCACCGCCCGGTGATGGACGCGCTCGACCTGGTGAAGCGCTTTGCCGACACCAAGGTGCATACCTTCCCGGCCGACATGGAGGTGCCGCTCGATGGCGTGGTACGTGGCCTGTGGCGAGAAGCCGTCATGGAGAGGGACGCCGCCGGCCGGGATCGGGTCAACCGCGTCACCTATGAAATCGCCGTGCTGGAAGCCCTGCGCGAGCGGCTGCGCTGCAAGGAAATCTGGGTGGTCGGCGCGAACCGCTACCGCAACCCCGACGACGATCTGCCGGCTGACTTCGAGCAAAACCGCGAGGACTACTACCGGGCGCTGAACCTGCCTCTCGATGTGGAGCGCTTCATCGCCGACTTGCAGGCCGAAATGCGCGCGGCGCTGTCCACCTTCGACGCTGGCTTGAAGAAGAACCCATCCGTCCGGCTGAGCAGCAAGGGCGGTGGCTGGATCACGCTGACGCCGCTCGATGCGCAACCCGATCCCCCCAATCTGACCGCGCTAAAGGCCGAACTCAATGTCCTCTGGCCGATGACCAGCCTGCTCGATATGGTCAAGGAAGCCGATCTGCGGTTGAGCTTTACCGATGCCCTGAAAAGCCCGACCTCCTACGAGTCGATGGATCGCTCGGTGTTGCAGCCGCGCCTGCTCCTGTGTCTGCACGGCCTGGGCACCAATGCTGGCTTGCAGCGCATGGCCGGGCTGGATTCCGGCACCACGGCCCGCGACCTGGCCTATGTGCGCCGCCGTTACATCAGCGTGGACGCGATGCGCCGCGCGATTGCCATCGTCGCAGACGGCACGCTGCAAGCCCGCAACCCGGCGATCTGGGGTAGCGGCACCACCGCTTGCGCGTCGGACTCGAAACACTTCGGCGCGTGGGATCAGAACCTCACCACGCAATGGCACGTCCGCTACGGCGGGCGCGGCGTGATGATCTACTGGCATGTCGAGCGCAGCTCGCTGTGCATCCATTCGCAGCTCAAGTCGCCGTCGTCGTCGGAGGTGGCGTCGATGATCGAGGGCGTGATCCACCATTGCACCGAGATGGAGGTGGATCGGCAGTATGTCGATTCGCACGGCCAGAGCACGGTGGCGTTCGCCTTCTGCCGCCTGCTGGGCTTCCAGTTGCTGCCACGGCTGAAGGCCATCCACTCACAGAAGCTGTACCGGCCAGAGACCGGCAAGGCCGACGCCTACGCGAACCTGCAACAGATTCTGACCAAGCCCATCGACTGGGACTCGGTGCGGCAACAGTACGACCAGATGGTCAAGTACGCCACCGCGCTGCGCCTGGGGATAGGGGAAACCGAAGCCATCCTGCGCCGCTTCACCAAGAAGAACGTGCAGCACCCGACCTACAAGGCATTCGCTGAGCTGGGCAAGGCGATCAAGACTATCTTCCTGTGCCGCTACCTGCACGACGAGGCGTTGCGCCGGGAAATCAACGAAGGGCTGAACGTAGTCGAGCAGTGGAACGGCGCGACCGACTTCGTGTTCTTCGCCCGCCGGGGCGAGATGGCGAGCAACCGCCGCGAGGATCACGAGGTCAGCATGCTCGCGCTGCACCTGATCCAGAACTGTATGGTCTACATCAACACGCTGATGATCCAGAAGGTGCTGGCACAGCCGCATTGGCAGGGCAGGTTCACACCACGCGACTATGCCGCCCTGACGCCGCTGATCTGGGAACACGTCAACCCGTATGGTCGGTTCGATCTCGATATGAACACCCGGCTCGACCTGCCGTGATCGAGATGGCGGCTGGTGACACGACTGCTTGGTCTACCCCAACACCAGAGCAATGGCAACAGTGCGCAGACCGATTGGAGCAGCGGTTAGGGCTGGATGGACATCACCGCGCTATGGTGCTGCACACCTACAAGGGCGAGAAGCATTTGCATGTGGTGTGGGATCGGGTGGACGCGCACACCTTGAAGGCGGTCAATCTGCCTTTTGAACATTTGCGCTGCAAGGAGACGGCCCGCGCTCTTGAGAAAGGGTTGGGCTTGCAGCGGGTGCGCGACGAGAAACGGGAACCCGAAAGAGAACTAGCCGCGCCGACGATGGCGGAAGAACAGCAGGCCCGCCGCAAGGGGCAAGACCTGCCAGAAATCCGCACCGCCATTCGGGAGGCATGGGCGCAGAGCGCCAACGGCCCGCAGTTTTCCGACGCCTTGAGCGAGCGCGGTTTGGTGCTGGCGCAGGGTGAGCGCCGCGACTATGTGGCGCTGGATGCCCAAGGCGGGGTGTACAGCATCGGCAAGCGGACGACCGGAGCCACGGCCCGCGAGGTGCGGGCGAAGCTGGCCGACCTTGACCGCGAGCACGTCCCGACCGTGGCGCAGGCCCGCGCTGATTTACTCACCCGCGAGCCGGAGCAGAAGCCAGAACACGCCGAGGAGAGGGCGCAGGAAGCCGTATCCTTGAGGGAGGAGCCACCACAGGCCGCCCCTGCACCGGAACACGCGCCAGAACGCCCCGCAGGCGGTTCTAGGCCCACGGACGAGCGCGAGGCATGGCGCACAGCGGCCCCACAGGCGACCGCGCCAGAAACCGCCCACGAGCGCCACGGCTTGCGGGTGGTGGAACCCGACACCGGACTGGATAGCAGCGTCAGTGCGTTTGCGGGTAAGGCGCTGGACTACATCGCCACCCAAGCGGAAGGCGTCATCGAAGGTATCGCCAGCCTGTTCGACGGTGGCAGCGCCGCACCGCACAGACCCACACCGGAACCGCCCCGCCCCCAGAAGACCGCCTTGCAGAGGCTCCAAGAGCGAGCGGCGAAGGAGCGGGCCTTGAGGAACATCAGCCGGAGCGTGCAGCGCGGCGACGACCTCAACGCCGCCGACTTGCGAGCCTTGCCACGTAGCGAGCTGGAACGCTTGCGCGAGGGCGGCGATGCGTACCTCAAGCGGATGGTGCAGCGCTACGAGCGGGAGCGGGACGACCGAGGCCGAGAGCGGGAACGATAGCCGCCCCCGTCAGCGGCGACACGGGCGGCGAGCAGAAAGCCGGAAGCAGCGCGGAAGATGAAAACCGGTCATTCCCCCAACGACCGGCCCAGAACCGCCGCCCCTTTTGGTCTTACCCAGTCGGTTTCTTACCGGTAGCCCCTTGACGGGCGAGCGGGAACGAGCGAACAAGGGAAAACCATCACGGAAACCAGTAGCAACCCCCTAGGCTGACCATGGCAACCCTCACGCTCAATCAAGCGGCTAAAGCCGCCAAGAAATCCAAGGCGACCCTGCTTGACGCTATCAGGAGTGGGCGCATGAGCGCACCCAAGGATGACCTTGGGCGTTACCAGATCGACCCCGCCGAGCTATTCAGGGTATATCCGCCAGACCGGTCGGAATCTGGTCACGAAAACCACGACAGACCACCGGAAGAAACTGGCGAAACCAGTGCCTTGCGGGTAACGGTTGACCATCTACGTGAACTGATCCGGCAGATTGAAAGCGAGCGCGACGACTTGCGGACGCGGTTAAGCCAGTCCGAAGAAGAACGGCGCACCACGCAAGCCAAATTGACGGCGATCTTGACCGACCAGAGCGCCAAGCCCGCTGTAGAGCCAGCGACGGGCTTCTGGAAAAAACTGTTTCGCGGACGATAAAAGCGGCTAAAGTCGGAGACAACAGCTAGAAACAACAAAGGCGCTCACCCTACGACGAGTCGCGCCTTTGTCTTTCATCACTTCGGGCGGTCATCGGCTTCCCAGCCTGTACCGCCCTTGCAGCCTAGCAAACCGCAGGCAGAGAGGAAAGCCCCAATGAGCGACGACGACCAGAACGACACCCCCCAGCTTCCAGCGATCCAAAACCGCATTCTTGACGCCAGCGTGGCGATCGAGGAGGAAGACCCGCTAGAGGTCGTCTATCAGCACAGCCTGTTTTGCCAAGTCGCGCTACCCCGTAGCCGACCGGAAGAGCGGATTTTTGAACGATCCTACCGGGATGGGATCGTCCGGTTAGAAGCCGGTGTGCTGTATGACGGCCACCGCATGGTTGAACAGCCCTTGCCCGCAGGCGCGAAGCCCCGCCTTGCGCTGATGCACATTCACAGCGCTGCCGTTAAAACCCGCTGTCCGGTCGTTGAAGTCGATCAAAGCGCCCGCCAGTTCATGAAACGCTTAGGACTAAATGTTGATGGCGGTCGGGATTACGGGTTGTTCAAGCGGGAGATGAAAGCGTTAGCTGCTTGTAGGATGACGTTGGGTTTTGGCGGCCCCGCTCGCCCTGTAACCGTTGATGCCAAGCCGATCAAGCGTTTTGAAGCATGGACAACAGGCGACGAAATCCAAACCGTGATGTGGCCGGGTGTCATCGAGCTTTCAAGGGAATATTTCGAGAGCCTTTTGGAACATGCCGTCCCGCTCGATCCTCGCGCCGTCGCTTCTCTCTCACATTCTGCGATGGCGCTGGACGTTTACAGCTTTTTCGCTCGCCGTCTGCACTCGCTGCAAAATCCTGCCAAGGTCACATGGCACCAGTTTCATGCCCAATTTGGGCAGGAGTACAAGGATTGGCGCAATTTCAAACGGGAATTTTTGCCCGCCGTTCGTGCCGCGCTCGCGCTCTACTTGGATGCGAAAGTTGAGCCGGTTACGGGCGGTTTGCTGCTCAAACCCTCCTTGCCGCCTGTTCACGCTTGTTCCGTGGCGGTTTCCCACGGCTTGGCCGCGCAGGTTCGCCAGAGCTTACCCGCGCCTGTCGTTAAGAGCTTGCGGCCTACGACCGTGGAACGGTTCCGCAAGCTCTATCCGCGCCTTGATCCGTACACCTGCAAGGACGCTTTCGACGCTTGGCTAGAAGCGAAGGAAGCCCCACAGCGCTATGACGCCGCCTTTTTGGGCTTCGCCAAGAAGTGGGTGAAGGGCAAGTTTTGACAGGCTCCAAATGTCCCCAGCTCACCCGTCGAGTATGGGGACATAAAAGTTATCCACGGGACATCACCACCACCCTTGTATGGGACATCACCACCACTTTTTGCCAAAAAATATGGGACATCACCACCACCCATATCCAAATATCTCTTCAAATATTAAAAATCCAAATAGCGCGAAACCGCTTCGCGGTGGATAAGTGCAAAACCCCGCAGACGGGGGCGCAGCACCCCGTATCTGTCAACGGTTGCCCTCGCAAGCGTCGATAGGTCGAAGGGGTTGAAGGCATCAAAGGAGTTCGCGCCAAGAGGCGCTCACAAGCATTTCTGAAAGGGGGACGCTGTCCCCCTTAAACCCCCTGGGATATTTGAACCGAAATGATGGGCAGGGCGGGAGGAACCCCAAGGAAAGCAACAACCGAACCAAACCCCAAAAGACGGTTTAGCAAAGGGGTGGAAGGTCAACGGCCAGCCACCAAGAACAGAATGCCTCTAGGAAGCCACAGGAAGGCCGTAGGGAGGCGCAAACAATGTGCTGGCTATACGCCTACCGAAAAACGCTAAAACGCGCCTACGGCGAAATACGCTCTGTTTTTTTAACCAAGACTCTTGGGCTGTTTTGTGCTATGTTGTAGCTCAATGTAAATGAGCGATGAGGTTTTCCATGATGGGCACCAATGCCGTAGTACGAGCGCGGATTGATGAGCAGGTCAAAGAGGAAGCTGCGGCGGTGCTGGCTGCCATGGGGCTGACGGTGTCCGATGCGTTCCGTTTACTGATGGTCAAGATTGCCGCTGACAAGGCGTTGCCGTTCGAACCATGGACGCCCAATGCCGAAACCATCAAGGCGATGAAGGCAGCACGGCGTGGGGAATTGGTCACTGTTGGTTCCCCTGAAAACTTGCTTGCGAGCCTGAATGCGGACGGTTAGGTATACCAGCCGCTTCAAGCGGGATTATCGGCGCGAAAAGTCAGGACGACATAGCAAGACACTGGATGCGGCCCTGATGGTAGTGGTGCGTTTGTTGGCTGGCGATACGCCCTTACCGCGCCTGAACCACGATCACCCCCTATCTGGCACTTGGGAAGATCACCGAGATTGCCATATCAAGCCTGATCTTGTGTTGATCTACCGCAAGCCGGACGATAATAGCCTTGAACTGGTGCGGCTTGGCTCTCACAGCGAATTGGGATTGTAGTCCACCCATGAATCAACATGTTGTAGGTTGGGCGTAGCTTGGCTGGGAGAGGCCGGGAAGTATTGGCGGCGCTAGGGGGCAGGGGTTTGACTAGGGGTTGAGCAGTCAAACCGCTTTGGATGCGGTCCGGCGAGCGGTTTGACTTTGCGAGGACTTCAAAACGCTTGACATAATGGAGCTTATGCGGCTGGTGGCTTGGAAGATGGGCGCTAGATGTTGATTATGCGGTTTGTGCAGTTTTTATTCTTCGGCGCATTTTGCAGCCCAATTTTTCACAGCTAACAAATACTCTCTATCACTAAGATTGGCGGGATATTCTTGTATGATTTCGTCGACTTTGTTTATTAAACTTGCATAGAAAAGATCTTTTCTCATGTGTTCTCTTTTATTAAATTCATTCGTTATGGTGGTGACGCCTTTTGAACATGGATTCGTGTCGAGTATGCATGAATGCATGGGAGGCCCTTCTCCATCACAGCCATTTCCTAGCGGTGGACAATTATGACACATTGGAGTGGTTCCCCATCCTAATGTTGGCCATATGCTGCACAATAACAGCGATGCAACGGTAATTTTTCTAAGATTAGTCATGTGAAAAAGCCCCAGTGTCTGACAGACAATAAAAAGTAAAAAGGCTAATATTTTATTGATTTTGCCCCCATCATTTCGGCCCAAATATCCCAAGGGGTTTAAGGGGGACAGCGTCCCCCTTTCAGAAATGCTTGTGAGCGCCTCTTGGCGCGAACGCCTTTTTAGCCATTCTCTCAGTCTCGCCCATTCCTTGCCGTAGCTCCCAGCCCCCTCAAGTCTGCTTGCCCTGCCGCCCCGAATCGTCTGATACTCCGCCGTTAAAACAGATTGCAAGTTGTGTGCGGCTTCGCCGCACCCCGCCGCCCGCCTGATGGCGGACGGCTCCACTTGGCAAGGGGGTTCCCCCCGTTGCATCCCCTCACGGCGCATTCGCGCCGCTCAAAACCTCCCCCGCCTTTCGCGGGAGACCCCACCGGAGGCGTTGCCATGACAGAAAGCGAAGCGGGCAATAGGAAAAAGAAAACGCACGGCAGCAACCAGCGACAGCGGACCAAAACGGCCATGGTGCGGATGACGCCGGAGGAGAGCGCGGCGATTACGGAACGCGCCCAGAATGCCGGATTGAGCACCGCCGCCTATTTGCGGGCGTGTGCCTTGGGTGACAGCGGCCCCCGCGCCAAGCGCGCGCCGCCCGTCAATCGGGCCTTATTGAGCGAAGCCTTGGCGGATTTGAATCGCGTTGGCAACAACCTGAATCAAATCGCCAAGCAGTTGAACAGCGGCGGACATCCCGACCCTGCGGCTATGGCGGAGGCCCGCGCCGAACTCATGGGATTGATCGAGGCGATTTTAGGGGCGCTGGGGCGGGGGTCATGATTATCAAAAGCACGGTACGCGGGAATGGCGCGAAGCTGGCAGAGTATCTGTTGCAGGACAAGAAGAACGACCGCTCCGACTTGCTGGACCTGCGCGGCTGGGCCGTGGACACGCTGAAAAACGCGCTCGTTCTCTCCGAAGAAATCGCTCTTGGAAAAACGCAGTGCGCAAAGCCTTTTTATCATGTCTCGTTTCGGTTGCCGTCTGGCGAGACCTTAACACGGGGTAGATCAAGCAGTCGTGTCACCAGCCGCCATTTCGATCACGGCAATGGCACCCTGGCGTTCACGTCCAAATTGTTCCGGTTTGGATGAGGCCGCCTGACGTCTAGGATGGCGCGTGACATACGAGCGCTGTGACTCCTGCAGGGGAGACTCAACAGCCGGACCGGACGGCGAGCATCGGCCCATCTCACGTATTTGTCATGTCAGCTTTGACACTGCACACGCGACGGCAGCCGACCCAAAGCTGTCATTGTTTCCCGGTTAGATTGCTATAAATTTTGTGGGCAATTTCTACCCGTTCAGCATTGGGGTAGTTTTTATTGGCCAGCAACACAACCCCGAAGCGCTTTTCAGGCACAAACGCAACATAAGCACCGAAGCCGTTGGTAGCACCAGTCTTGTTAACCCACACATTGCTGTTAGGTGTGGCTGCAGGAACCTTAGCGCTTACTGGGGTTGGATTCAGGATAAGTTTGGGAGCATTGCCTTCTTGCAGCATAGGCAAGTCAACAGGCATTGCATACTCCTCCCAGATGAGGTCTTGAGTCATCTGGCCTACGCTGAAATAGCTCTTGCGGGTATTGTTTAAAGCCGATTGCAGCATGCTATCCAAGGGCAACATGCCCATGTTGGCCTTCACAAAGGTGATCAGGTCAGTAGCCGTGGTTTTGATGCCGTAGGCTTCACTGTCCAACATGCCTGGATTGACACGCACAGGCTTCTTATCGTTGTTGTAGCCCCAAGCGTAGCTGGACATCTTCTGTGCAGGGATGCTCAGATAAGTGCTAGTCAAACCGAGGGGCTGGAAAATGGTTTGAGTCATGGCGGTGCTGAGAAGCTGTATAAAAATTAAGCCATTGATTTTCATGGTGTGATTTTGGTAGAATTTAAAGATTATTCTGATTTTAATAATTCTATTCGAGGTAATGGATGGCATGGCCTAAAGAAGTTTCAGTAAAA
>Ga0208564_1001014_pt1 | contig 24229 bp, 19 predicted proteins | sample AD_UKC073_MetaG_FD_184439 | JGI IMG/M metagenome (GOLD analysis project Ga0208564, IMG submission 184439) | Active sludge microbial communities of municipal wastewater-treating anaerobic digesters from USA - AD_UKC073_MetaG (SPAdes) (version 2) | ecosystem: Engineered > Bioreactor > Anaerobic >... | reverse complement strand
CAGATATCAAAGGTTACAAGTCAGATGAGCATCAAGCCTATCCGGATCTGTTTTATTACCTGAAGGCTTCTATAGGTAAAGGAGGCACTCCCTTGCCACTTAATGAATTCTTTAATCAGGACACTTTAGAAATAGTATTTGGTAGCTTCGAACCTAATGCTTCGGTAAAAGTACCGCCGATACATTTAAGTCTTAGTAAAGATGCCCCCAGCAGTCTACAGGGTAAAGCTTTGGAGTTTTCCGTAGAGTTTATCTTTGAAGTGGATATTCCAGATGCCAATTAAAATCAATTTTATTTACGGCCTGCCCCGTTTGGGGCGGGCTTTTTTACAAAGTCGAAAAAAATCACATTTTGTTTTAAATAAACGCTTGCAATTTGTCTAAAGATACTATATGATATGGGAAAAAGAAGTAAAATCTAAATGCTATAGTTTTGTATATAATTGTTAGGACAATATTGAAAAGGGAAGGCGGTAATAGGCAATGTCGTTCCTGTTTAAAAAGCCACGGAAAAAAAGATTAGGGGGGCTAAGCCGTTATTCATTATTAGCGATTGCTACTATTTTCTTTCTGGGTTTTATGGGGATCGGTTATGCCTACTGGAATGACAGCCTTACGCTGAGAAGCAAGTTGATTACCGGTTATATTGAGCCTATATTCACCGAAGCCTCTCTTTCCTCTGACGAAGGGGATGAGATTAAAAAAGCGGTGGAGATCTTAGAGGATGGCCGGGCACTTTCGGTAGATTTTGATGAAGCCGAACCTGATGGAGTCTATTATTTAGATTTTACGATAAAAAACGAAGGGACTTTGCCCGTTGAACTTAATAATAAGAACTTCTGCATCCAATCCAAAAATAAATATCTGAAGCTTGAGATGCAGGAAAAGCCTGAGAAAATACTGGATAGTAGAGAGGAAACTCACGGACAGATCGAGATTCAAGTTGATGCTCCTGATATAGAAGATGATTGCAAGGAAGGATTTACGATAGAGCTTGACTATCATCTAGCAAATTAGCCACAAATATTTCTTTTGGCGAATAAGGTGCAAATTTCAGCAAGAAGGAGGGCGAAGTTCTTAGATAATTTGGGGGGCGCACCTTAATATTAATATAGACAGCTAGGTAAAGACAGAAAAGTTGACAATAATTTAATATTTTCGAATACCGAAAGGAGAGTTTGGTTTAATGAGAAAGGTAAAACTTTTAATTGCCGTATTGGTTTGTTCTGTAATGATGATGGGTGTAGGCTATGCATGGTGGCAAGATTCAATTACAGTAGCAACTACTGTAAACACCGGGGATTTAAACATGGAATTCATGGATGGAAGTAGGATTATTGAGCAAAGTGGGTATATTACCGGCAGCTTTGAATTTGGAGAAGAAGAGATTACTGAGACTGTTACTGAACCACAGTTGAATTGTTCTTGTTGGTGTTGGTGGCCTTGGTGGCCTTGTTCTGATTGTTGCTATAGGTGGGTTGAAAGAGATGTAACAGAAGAGATAACAAATAATAAGGACCTCAGATGCACACTCAACAACTTATATCCCGGTGCTTCGGTTGTATTAAGAATTCCTGTTAAAAATGCAGGGTCTATTGGTGCTTATTTTGACAAGGTAACAATTACTGATGTCGATGGAGCTGATATTGGTAATTTGAAATGTGAACTGATTCCGGAAAGCGAGTATACTTCAGAAATTAAACCTAATGGCACAAAAGCTTTCAAAGTGCGCGTTACAGTTACAGATAGAGAAAGGTATAACAATGATTCCCAAGACAGTACAGCTACCTTCAAGCTCAATTTCTTCTGGAAACAATTTAATGACAGATAATCAATTTGCATAATAACAACACAAATTCCCTATACCCCCTCCCCCAATGCGACATAGTTCGCATGGGGGATGGTGTATAATACAGTCAGTTTATACCAATGCGGAATTGGTAATAATTTAGCAGGGTGGACATAGTGATGATAAGCCTGTGTCCATCCTGCTTAAATTAAACTTAGCTATATTAATGTTACTCGGTGAAATATTATACAATGGAGGCTTGTTGGGATGAAGAAATATATTACAGTTATATTGGTATGTGCAGTTTTTAGTTTAATAGCGATTCCCGGGGTGTTTTCCGCCTGGAATCAGGAATTGAAAATTGAGGGTGAGTTTACGATTAAAGCACCCAACGGCCAAGATGAAGCAGACAAAGGTCCGGTTAAACGGGAAGCAGTTACCGCTCCGTCCGAAAATATGCCGGCGGCCCCAGGAACAGGAGACGAATCGGCTGTGGGTGGCTTCACGGAAAATCCCATTGAGTCCGGAGATACGGAAGGAGATACAGTTGAGCCCGGAGAAACCGGAACCACAACAGATGATAACAAGACGGAAGAACCAAAGAGTGATATAGACAAGCCTGATAGTGAAGATAAAACCGAATCTACAGGCGGGTCAACTGAAGGAAGCGGTGAGGGTTCTGAGCCTTCATCCGGGGGTTCTGATTCCGGTGGACAATCTGATGAATAAAGGCGGCAGAAGGCATGAGCAATTTGGCTAGTTTTTTCGGGGGTAAGGTGTTCAGACGGATTCTTTTGGTAGGGATGGTCCTGATGATGATCATCCTGACCGGTACTGAACTGGTTCCTTTCGCTAATGAGTCTTATTTTATCTATTTTGTAAGGCCGTTGTTGTGGCTGGGGATTGCCTTGACCGTGTTTTTGTTCCCGCGTACCAAACCGGTCGCTCGTCCGAGCTTAAGGCGATTTGTCATCAATATGGCGGTGGGGGCGGCAGTTGTATATATCCTCTTTATGATGGTGGGCGGGATGATTACCGGGCTGGGTAAAAGCCCATATTCTTTTGGGCTTGTTGCTTCCACGATCAATTTGTTCTATATTGCCGGTTTTACCCTGGGAGTGGAGGCAGCAAGGTCGTACCTGGTTAATAGTTACCAGGGCAAATACACAGTGCCGGTTGTTGCATTAATCAGTCTTTTTTTTGTTTTTACGAGGCTTTCCCTGCGGGAAATGCAGGGGCTTGAGGCAGGTATGGCCTTGATGCAGTATTTCGGCGGCACTTTTTTGCCGGCTTTTGCCGAAAGCTTGCTTACTTCATATTTTGCCTATCTGGGCGGTTTTGTGCCAGCGGCCGCATTTCATGGAATTTTGCTGGCTTTTGAACGGTTTTCACCTATTTTGCCGGATATGACCTGGCCGATGAAAACCTTCCTGGGTTGTTTTATCCCGGTCTTTACCTTGCTTTTTGTCCGGCATATGTATTTTTTACAGGCGCGTCTTTTAAAAAGAACTGCGGAGGAAAGTAATGAATTATTCGGCTGGCTGTTGACCAGCGTCTTTTCCGTAGCCATGATCTGGTTTGCCGTAGGGATTTTTCCGGTCTATCCTTCGGTTATCGTGACGGGGAGTATGGAGCCCATGATTAAACCGGGGGATGTGGTGCTGGTGCAAAAGCTCGAAGGCGACGAGGTCCGGCTGGGTGATGTGATTCAGTATTATCACCCTGAGATTAAGATAAATATTACCCACCGGGTAATTGATATAAATCGGGAAGGGCAAATGGCTCTAATCACGAAAGGCGATAATAATTCCAGCGTGGATGCGGATCCGGTGATGCCGGAACAGGTCAAAGGAAAAGTGATCAAGGTACTGCCCAAGGTCGGCTGGTTTACGCTTATTTTAAAGAGCGAGCAACCGGTTCCCGAAGGGGTAACCTATTAAAAGGGGTGCAGGAGATATGAAAACGAAGGAAGAGAATAAAGACCGAAAAATGGCGCTGCCGAAGAATGTACGGCTTTTTCTGAGCATTACTCTAACGGTTGTGCTGGTGGTTTTTTTGGTGACCCTGGTCTTAAAAGTGTCAGTGCCAGGTAAAGTGCAGGAAGAAGTACCCAGGTATGAGTATCTCCATAAAGGGGACCTTCAGTACCAGGTCAGTCTGCGCAACAATCTGCTTTACAGCGAAAACATCCTGGGGATGGGGATGGTATACCCCACCGCTTATGTGGAACAGATCCTGGCCAAGGCTGTTTACCAGTATAGCGGGGACAAGCCCGGCGAGTTGACCGGGCAGTACCGGATAACGGCCCGGGTTGAAGGGGTGCAGCAGGAAGAAAAGACGGAAAAGGTCCTGTGGAGTAAGGAGTATACCCTGGTGCCCGATAGCTCCTTCCAAAGTGCCGATGGGCAGATTCAACTGGAGAAGGATGTTACGATTCCTTTTGCCGCATATAATAGTTTTGCTTCTCAGGTGCAGGAAGACTCGGGGATTATGTCCAGTGTGAAACTCACGGTGGCCTGGCAAATTAATACCCAGGTGCAGACCGAGGAGGGGCTGGTTCAGGAGGAATTAACCCCCAGCTTTACGGTGCCCTTAAACAGCAGGTATTTTGAGATTGACGGGCCTTTATCCCAGGAAAAAGAAGGGGCCTTGACCGAGACGGTCACGAAAACCGTTCCCGTTGAGGGTGCGGTGGTGGCTGGTTTGTTAGGCGGTGCGCTCCTGAGTCTCCTTTTGTTATTAGGAGTGCGGTTCTTTACCAAGGCGGCCCAGTCTGATGAATATACCAGCCTGGTTAATCGCATCTTTAAAAAGTATGAGGAAAGGCTGGTCGCTTTACAGGAGGGACTTTCGGCAGAAGAGACCGGGAATGCGGAGCAGTGGATCCGGGTGAAAACCATGGATGATCTGGTTCGGGTAGCCGATGAAATCAGCCAGCCGGTCTACTATTCGGAACTGGGGCTTGACGGAGAGGAAGGCTATGCCTTTTACGTGATAAGTGACAAGGAAATTGTGACTTATGAACTAAAGCCGGATTTAGCGGCAGAAGCTTCTATAAAGGAAAAACAGGATGCGCCTGTAAAACAGGACACGAAAGAACTTGGGGTATAATTGGATAAGCTCAACCGCCACTTCATCCCATTATTTGAAAACTAAAGAAAGAAGTTCTATAATGTAATTATTGTGACAAATTAAAGCAATTTGATGGGTAGGTGGCGGGCCTTGCAGACGATTGCTTTTTTAGACGTCGAAGTGGATACGCTAAGCGGTAGGATTGGCGATATCGGCAGCGTGAAGGAAGATGGCAGTTCCTTTCATGCGGATTCCGTTTTTGATTTAATAAAGTTCCTGGAAGGAACCCCATATCTTTGTGGGCATAACATTATTCATCATGACCTGAAGTATTTGCAGAAGTATCTTGATGATGCTGGTTTGCAGAACGTAGGGGTCATCGATACCTTGTTTTTGTCTCCCCTTCTTTTCCCGGCCAAGCCTTATCATGCCCTGCTCAAGGACGATAAACTACAAACTGATGACGTTAATAATCCGTTGAATGATTCCCTCAAAGCGAAGGATCTTTTCTTCGATGAGGTTACAGCTTTTCAAAAGCTGGATGAAGCATTAAAACGGATTTTTTATTTACTTCTAAAAGATCAAAAAGAATTCAGCGCTTTTTTTCAGTTTATTGGCTTTCCGGAAGATGGAACAAAGATAAATTCTGAAGATAGTAATAATCTTGAAAAGGAAATTCGTGAAAAGTTTCATGCTCAAATATGCGAACAAGCCAATCTTGCCAAGATAATTGCCGAACAGCCGATTGAATTGGCTTATTGTTTAGCTTTAATTAATACCCAAAGCCGCTATTCCATAACGCCGCCTTGGGTTTTAAAGAACTACCCGGCGGTGGAACAGGTAATGTTTGTCCTGAGGCAGCAACCATGCTCAATGGGTTGTGCGTATTGTAATGAAGCGATGGACATTCACAAAGGGCTGAAAAGGTTCTTTGGCTATGACTCCTTTCGGACATTTGGGGGGGAACATCTACAGGAAAAAGCTGTTAATGCGGCAATCATGAATAAATCTATTTTGGTTATCTTTCCGACAGGGGGCGGGAAGTCCATTACTTTTCAGTTACCTGCCCTAATGAGCGGGGAAAGCGTCAAGGGTTTGACTGTTGTAATATCTCCGTTGCAATCATTGATGAAAGACCAGGTTGATAATCTGGAAAAGATCGGCATCACAGAGGCAGTAACGATTAATGGATTGCTGGATCCGATTGAAAGGGCGAAATCCTTTGAAAGAGTGGAAAACGGCTCGGCCTCGCTCCTTTATATCTCGCCGGAGTCGTTGCGTTCAAGAACTATTGAAAAGTTGCTCTTAGGAAGAAATATTGTCCGTTTCGTCATTGACGAAGCACACTGCTTTTCGTCCTGGGGCCAGGATTTTCGGGTGGACTACTTATTTATTGGTGATTTTATTAAAGCTCTGCAGGAAAAGAAGAATCTGAAGGAGGCAATTCCTGTTTCGTGTTTTACTGCTACGGCCAAGCAAAAGGTCATTGAAGATATTCGGGCCTATTTTAAAGAAAAACTCGGTCTTGAATTACAAGTTTTCAGCACAAATGTCTCCAGAACCAATCTTCACTACAAAGTATTCCAAAGGGGTAGCGAAGAAGAAAAGTATAACTTAGTGCGAGATTTGCTGGAAGAAAAGAATTGTCCAACGATTATCTATGTGCAGCGAACCCAAAAAGCATATGATTTAGCCCAAAGATTATCTGAGGACGGGTATCAGGCAAAACCGTATCATGGCAAGATGGATAAGCAGGAAAGGGCCGAAAATCAGGATGCCTTTATGCGGGGTGAGGTTCAGATTATAGTAGCCACATCTGCCTTCGGTATGGGGGTAGACAAAAAAGATGTGGGGCTAGTTATTCACTATGAAATTTCCGACTCCTTGGAAAACTACGTTCAGGAAGCGGGGCGGGCAGGACGGGATGAAAGTATTTCGGCGGATTGCTATGTCTTGTATGACGAAGAAGACCTAAACAAGCATTTTATCCTTCTAAACCAGACAAAACTGAGCATTCGCGAAATCCAGCAGGTTTGGAAAGCGATAAAGCATATCACCAAATTTCGTTCCCAGGTATCACAATCTGCTTTAGAGATTGCACGCAAGGCTGGTTGGGAAGATACAGTTTACGATTTGGAAACAAGGGTGAAAACCGCGATTCTGGCTTTAGAGCAATCCGGGTATGTGAAGCGCGGCTATAATATGCCAAGGTTATATGCAGACAGCATTCTAACGAGAAATGCCATGGAAGCCATCGATAGAATTAATGCTTCAGATCAATTTGATGATGAGAAGCAGAAAACCAATGCGATTCGGATTATAAAAAAGCTTATCTCCAGCAGAAGCCGGAAAGCTTTATATGATGAAGAAGCTGAATCAAGGATTGATTACATTTCCGATCATTTAGCAATCCCCAAAAATGAAGTAATAAGAATTGTGAATCTTCTCCGCGAAGAAAGGATTCTAGGTGATGCCAAGGATTTAAGCGCGTATACTCCAAAAGGGCAAAACTTTCTGTATGCTCTAAACATCCTTAAGGAATATGTGCTGATCGAAAAATTTTTGCTTTCGGTGTTAGAGGACGAGGAAAAAACATTTCATCTCAAGGAATTGAATGAGCAGGCAGGGGAATATGGGTGCGAAGGGGTAACCATCCATAAGCTCAACACTATTTTTAACTTCTGGGCAATCAAAAAATGGGTCAAACGCCGCAGATTAGATTATTTGAAAGACCATATTGTAGTTCTTTGTCTGCAGAAAAAGGATGCTCTCAAAGCAAAGCTCGAACAGCGTTATGAGATAGCAAAGTTTATTTTAGAGTATTTTTCTGAGACTAGTGTTGCAAATACTGAGTATAATATTGCCCCTATAGTTAAAGACGTTGTTGAGTTTTCAGTTTTAGAATTAAAACGGCAGTTTGAAAATAGGATGGAGCTTTTTAAGAAAAAAGTGACTATTGAAGATATTGAGGATGCACTGTTTTATCTGACGCGGATTGGAGCGGTAAATATTGAGGGCGGTTTTTTGGTTATATATAATCCGATGAGTATTGAACGAATTGAGCTTGACAACAAAAAACGGTATAAGGTGGAGGATTATCAGATACTCGAAGAGTTTTACGAAAACAAGATCCAGCAAATCCATATTGTGGGCGAATACGCCACAAAGATGCTTAGCGATTATAAAGACGCTTTGCAATTTGTTGATGATTATTTTCATTTAAACTATAATTCTTTTCTTAATAAATATTTTCCGGGCAGTCGGCAAAATGAGATCAGGCGAAATATTACCCCTGCCAAGTTCAGACAGCTTTTCGGCGAATTATCACCGTCTCAATTAAAAATAATCAATGATAAGGAGGCAAAAAATATCGTGGTGACCGCCGGACCCGGAAGCGGGAAGACCCGCATTCTGGTCCATAAGCTGGCTTCCTTGATCTTGCTCGAGGATGTTAAGTATGAGCAATTGTTGATGGTGACCTTCTCCAGAGCGGCCGCTACTGAATTTAAGGAACGGTTAATGAAGCTAATCGGGAATGCCGCGCATTTCCTCGAGATAAAAACATTCCATTCTTATTGTTTTGATCTATTAGGCAAAGTAGGAACAATCGAAAAATCGGATGAGATAATTCGGGAAGCTGTTCAGAAAATAATTGTTGGAGAAGTCGAAGCGAGTAAGATTACGAAAACGGTTTTAGTAATTGATGAAGCACAGGATATGGATGCTGATGAGTATGCTTTCATTAAGGCGTTGATGGAACAGAATGAGGAGATGCGTGTCATTGCGGTCGGGGATGATGACCAGAATATTTATGCCTTCAGAGGATCCAGCTCAGAATACTTGGAGAAGCTAATCACTGAAGAGCATGCCGTAAAGTATGAATTGGTGGAAAACTGGCGCAGTAAAAGAAACATTGTGGATTTTGCCAATCAGTTTGTGACAAGAATTACCCATCGACTGAAAGATACTCCTAATGTGGCGATGCAGAATGACAATGGAAAAATCAAAGTAGTGTGCTATAAGAGTGCTAATTTGATTACGCCTTTAGTAGATGATCTTCTGGCCGAAGGACTTACAGGAAGCACGTGTGTTATGACCAAGACCAATGAAGAGGCCTTACAGATCACTAGCCTGCTTAGGGAAAAGGGCGTGCCGGCGAAACTGATTCAATCCAATGAAGGCTTTAATTTATACAACCTATTAGAAGTTCGGTTTTTACTAAGTCAGCTTAATTTGGGTGAGAAAAGCTATACGATTAGCGATGAAGACTGGGCTAATGTGAAGCGGAGATTAACCGAGAGGTTTGGGACAGGCTTCAATGTTGAGCTTTGCCTAAACATGATAAAAGCTTTTGTGGTAACGAATCCCAAAACAAAGTACAAATCCGATTTGGAGATCTTTATTCGTGAATCACGGCTGGAGGATTTTTGCGGTAACAGTAATGAGATTATCTATGTTTCTACTATTCATAAGGCGAAAGGCAGGGAGTATGATAATGTCTTTCTGATGCTTGATGGCTTTTATCCTGAAACGGATGATGAAAAAAGGCAGTTATATGTTGCTCTGACCAGGGCAAAAAGCAACCTGACGATTCATTATAATGGGAACTATTTTGATACTATCAAAACGGAAGATATGTGCATTGTTCATGATTCTGCAGAGTATTTACCTCCTAACCAATTAGTCATGCAACTCACTTTTAGGGATGTTTGGCTCGATTATTTCTTCTCCTGTCAGCATTTGATTGCGCGGCTAAAAAGTGGAGATAAGCTTACAATTAATGAAGAGGGGGATGGGTGTCTTAATTCGGCAGGGCAAACAGTAATCAAATTTTCCAAGCAATTCGTAAATAGAATTGGAGCCATGAAAATCAATCACTATGAGCCACAAACAGCCCGGGTCAGGTTTATTGTTTATTGGCAGAAAGAAGAATGCGAACATGAAATTATGATTGTCTTGCCTGAGTTGTATTTTACAAGAGTGCAAAATGAATAGGGTGGACATTACTCATGTTGAGGAGGTAAGCTTGATGAGGTCAAAAGTATTAATAGTTGCCTTGTTCTTGGCCATGCTTTTTTCTCTGACCAGTTGTCGAAGGGAAGCGGGGAAATTACCGGATCAACCGGAGCCGGAGCAATCCCAGCTTGATCAGAATCTTGAACAGAATCCTGTCCGGACGGTGGGCGAAATCACCGATCCTGTTATATTGCAGGAGCTTTGGGAGGAGTATTTTTATCCGACTATTGCGAATGTGGGCAATACCCGGGAATTTAATTCCGCGGCGGAAATAGATCCCCTGCAGATTGCCCGGTTTGCCTGGTACAAATATGATACGGAATATGGTCGGGACAGTCTCGAGCAGGAGGAAGGCCGGTTCTCACGGGTTTTTCCCTTGGAGACCGTGCTAAAGTATGCCAAACGCTATTTTGCTCTCGACAGCCTGGATCTTTCCCGTATTGACGAGCACACCGGAGAGTACGACCCCCAAAGACAAGCTTTTCTCTTTAGCCTGGGCAGTGAAAATGAAACCATTCCTCCTTATGATTCCGGCCAGGCCTGGTCGCTGAAACTAACCAAAGTCACCAGAAATAATGATGGTACCCTTACGGCGGTATTGACCCATTATGATTATCAGCAGAGAGACCGGGTGGAATATACCAAGACATATACTTTAAAGGAACGAGAAGACGGCAGTCTTTACTTCCTTAGTGGAAAATGGGAGTACGTCAATAATCATCTGGTCAGCTTGACCGGGGATTATCAGCGCTTTGAAAAAATTACCGGTCTTGAGATTGACCCGCAGGAAATGTGGCTGCTGCAAGAGCTGAGAATGCTGGGAGAATTCAACGGGAATGTTCTTCTTGCTCAGACGCCTTATTATGGAGGGACAAAAGGCGCGCTGCTCTTAGTCAATCCGGATAAGATGGAAGTAGTCAAGAAATTGACTTTGCCGGAAAAAATCTCTCTTTCCGATGTACGGTTGTTGACCGATAAGGTTTATGTCTACTTTAAAGATCGTTTCCTGATCGTGGACCCGGATTTATCCATTAGCGGGGAAATCGCTCTTCCTCCGGCGTTGGCCGGTACAATAGCGCGCGAGGAGAAAGTTGATGCTAACGGTATTCCGGATATCTTTTTCGGAGGTTATGATGTCTCGGCGGATGGGCAGCAAATCGTCTATTCCGATGAAACGGGCTTGAAGCTTTTGCATCTTCCTGATGGCAACGAAACGCTGCTGGCGGAGTCAGTACCGCTTGAAGACAAGTTGATCAAGGCTTCTTACCATCGTTCTCCCAGATTTGTCGCCGATGGGCAAAAGGTTATTACCACAATGACAGCGTATGAAGGGACAATGGGCTATACCCTGTGTGATTTACAGACGGGTGAGGTTAAAAAATATGAGATCAGTTCGGAAGCGTCCGACACTGGCACAATCTGTTATGATAACGGCATTCTGGAGGTAAATTTATATCAGCGGGATGGAAGCGTTAAAACATTTTACCTGGATTTCAGGACGGGGGAGCTGACGGAAATACCTATTACCGAAACCGGGGATACGGGGTATATCATGGATTGGGCCTTTGTGGGGAAGAATTATGCGGCATATATTACGACACGGCAGGATAAAAACAGCAGCGATAACAATATGGCATATATAAACCGGATCAAGCTGGATAATTTCCGGCTGGAGGAACAATTAGTCTCGGTTAAAGCGGCGGATACCACTCTTTTGGGTGTTTTGGCTGACGGACGGATCCTCTTCTGGTATAGTCTGAATCCTTCCGAAAGCGGGATCTGCATCACCCGCTAGGAAGAGCTTATTTTTCAAAAAGCTTTCTTCAAAAACAGTCAGGTGTTAGCCGGCAGGGGCAGGTGGGATTCGGGGATAAAGCCAGGGAGAATTCCGGGTACAGGGGGGATAGATTATTTTTAATGAACAGGAAATAAGAAGATTGAAAATATTGATTTGCATCTTGGTTTTGCTTGTGTTGATGCGGTTTTCGGTAGGTTTTCTTGAAACCAAGGTGTACGAAGTTGCCGATGAAAATCGCTTCTTGATCTTAGCGTTATTCGCCGATGGGGACACCATCAAACTGATGAATGATCTTGAGGTCAAGAACAGGACAGTAAATATTGAGGATGCCGATATTACCATTGATCTTAATGGGCATACCCTGCATCTTGTCAATAGTGAGGATACTGCCTTAATGGTTAACAATGGTTCTGTGAAACTGACCGGGACCGGTGAATTAAATGTCAGCGGTGTGGGTCCTGCCGTAGTTGTAAAGAAAAAAGGCAGGGCGGAAGTGACAAATGTGACGGCAACTACTCAGGGTGTTTTTGGTGTAGGTGTCTTTGGTACGGGTAGTTCCCTTGAAGTAAACGGCAGTGTTCAGGTGGATGTGACCGGTGAAAGTGGGGCCGGCGTGACGGTAGATTTTGGAGGGAACGCGCTTGTTAAAGGCGATCTCATAGTTACCGGTAAATGCTGTGCTGCAATTGCCTCTGGTTCCGCCAGTTCGGTGGAAGTGCTCGGGAAAATTGAAGTAACCGGTGATTACGGTATAGGTATGCTCGCGAATAATGGCGCCCGCTGTGTAGTCAGAGGTGAGGCGAGGATTAATGGCTGGTCTGGTACTGCTGTATTTGCCGATGGAGAAGGCAGTACCGTCGAAGCATGGCGTGATGTCATCGTTAGTGGGGGCGGTGTTGGGGCAAGTGCATCTGAAGGGGGACAAGTATTCGTTCATGGCAATGCGCTGGCTTTTGGCGACTTCAGTGCCGGTGTTCTTATTGAGGCAGAAGAGGATGCGCAGAATCCCGGTTCAGTAATTATTGGCGGTAATGCTCAGTCAAGCGGCAGGAAGTGCAAAGGCGTGCTGGTGGAGAATTGCGGAAAGGTTATCATTAAGGGTGATGTGCTGACTGATGGCCGTTTTGTTGAGCCATGGGAAACGCCGGAAGGGATTGAGCGCGGAGGATGGTACGTTGGTACCGGAAACTGCCTGACTGCTTACCGACTGGAAGGCAGAAATGAAGAATGCTCAATTACCGTTTTGGGGAATGTGGTGGGCAAAGAAAGCAGTGGCGCAAGGGCCGATGGGGGAAATATTACGGTGTACGGCGATGTCACCACTTCGGAAGGTTATTCTGCGGGCAGTGCCTCTTTTGGCGGGACGTTAGAAATATACGGCAATGTTACAACAACCGGGGATGATGCTGAAGCAGTAAGCGTCGGACTCGATGGGACTGTTAAGGTGACAGGTGAGGTCAAGGTAGTGGGAAGCAATTCTTATGCGGTGCATTGTTCGCAAGGAACCGCGACGATTCTCGGCGCTGTCACCGCAATAGGAGAAAATAGTGTTGGGGCATATGCCAGCATGGGCGGAACGCTTACCATAGACGGGAAGATCACCGCACCAAAGAAGCTCCAGATAAACAATTCGATAATGAGGGCGGAGGATGGGATTGCCGGAGGGGGCGCTTCTCAAGATTATTTGATGTACATTAGGTTTGATACAATTGTCGATAAAAACACGACTATCCGGGTGAAAAATAGATAATCGTTCTACTACATATTTGTCAAAAAATTGCGGCGGATTTGTAGAAAATTCTCCTGAATTCCCCTTGACAGTTTCCGGAAAAGCGGCTATACTTAATATTGCTAAGCTTTGTAAGTTAATATTTAACAGTTATGCGGAAGAAAAGTAGGCCGGTGGAATTTTTCAGGGAGTGGGCGTCGCGACTGGAAGCGCCCATAAAAGGAAGCTGGTTGAAGTTCGCTTCCAAACAACTGCCAGGGTGAATGAGAGTAGTCCTGGCCGGAGACTTCCCCGTTACAAGGAAGAGGGTATCGGAGCAATCCCGTACCTTGCGCTTAAGTGGGCAGTATTGCTGCCAATTAGGGTGGTACCGCGAAACAAAGTTTTTCGTCCCTAGCCGGATGAAAAACTTTTTTTATTCGGTAAAAAGCCCTATTATGCGCAAAAGGTGGGCGCTCCCGTACCTGTAGAGTGGGCAGCGCCGGCTGTCAAGTAGGGTGGTACCGCGGAAAGCCACAGTTTTCGTCCCTAAGGATGGAAGCTGTGGCTTTTTCTATTAAAAAAAACAAATAAAGGGAGGAGATCAAAATGAAAACAGTTGTAAAGGAAAGACAAAGAACGGACGGAAGGAGCTACGAGAGAAAAGTTTCGGACGGCAGGTTAGGGGGGAGCGTGGGAAAGCGTTGGCGGGGAGGTGCTTTTTGCCGCAAGGTCTGGGCCGTTGTGGCCATGGCGGCGCTGGCGTTTGGTTTGGCCGGGTGCTCCCGGGGTGAAGAGGCCGCGGATGCCAGCGGTGAAGCGGCTAGTGAACAAGCCGTGCGGTTGGGGATTATCCAATACGTGGAACATCCTTCGCTGGATATTGCCCGGCAAGGTTTTCTGGATGTCCTGGCGGAAAACGGCTATCTGGAAGGCGACCGGCTCAAAGTCACTTACCGGAATGCGCAGGCCGATATGTCCATCGCCCAGTCCATCGCCCAGCAGTTCGCGGAGGATAAGCCCGATCTGATTCTCGCTATTGCCACGCCCACGGCGATGGCCATGGCCAATGCCACCAGGGAAACCCCTATTCTGATTACGGCGGTTACGGACCCGGTGGATGCCAAACTTATTCAGAGCATGGAGAAACCGGGGACCAATGTTACCGGGACCTCCGACTATATTTCCATTGAGGAACAGATCCGGCTGGTTCAAAGAATCGTGCCGGGGGTGCAAAAACTAGGGCTGATTTACAATAACGGTGAACAAAACTCGGTTGTGCAGGCCCAGGAAGTGAAAAACATTGCCGAAAAGCTGAAAATGCAGGTAGTTGAGGCCACTCCCAATAATTCCAGCGAAGTTTTGCAGGCGGCTCAGTCTTTGGTGGGCAAGGTTGATGCCATTTTCGTTCCGACCGATAACACGGTGGTCTCGGGTTTGGAGGCCGTGATCAAAGTGGCCAATGAAAACAACATCCCGCTGTTTGTGGGCGAAAGCGATTCCGTAAAAAGAGGAGCCCTGGCCACGATTGGGGTGGACTATTATGAGCTTGGCCGTAAAACGGGTGAGAAGGCCCTGCAGGTCTTGGAGGGGGTAAATCCGGCGGCGATTCCGGTGGAAACCCAGTCCGATTATGCCATCAGTATAAACTTGAAGGCGGCGCAGGAAATGGCAGTTCAGGTACCCGACGAGATTATCCGGGCGGCCAAGGAAGTATATAACGAATAGAAAGACGAAAAAGACAGACTTCTTGATTGGGGGTATCAGCAATGTTCATCAATCTCAATTTGCTTCTAGGAGCCACCGAGCTGGGGCTGATTTATGCCATTATGGCGCTTGGGGTCTATCTTACTTTCCGTACCCTCGATTTCCCTGATTTAACCGTTGACGGAAGCTTCACGCTGGGGGCTGCTGTATCGGCGGTGCTGATTGCCGGCGGTCACAGCCCCTGGCTGGGCTTGCTTCTTGCGCCGGTGGCGGGGATATTGGCCGGCCTTGCCACGGGGGTTCTGCATACCAGGTTTAAGATTACCCCGCTACTTGCGGGGATCCTGACCATGACGGCCCTTTATTCCGTAAACTTAAGGGTGATGGGCAAGGCCAATGTGCCTCTTTTGGGCTTGCCCAGCATCTATGACACCCTTGCCAGGAGCGGGATTCCGGAAAAATACGCGGTCTTAGCTTTCGGTGTCGGTTGCGTTGTGCTACTGGTCTTCTTACTTTACTGGCTTTTTCAGACCGAATTGGGTTTGGCCTTGAGGGCGACCGGGGATAACGAAACGATGATCAAAAGCCTGGGGATCAACGGCAACAGCATGAAGCTGCTGGGGCTGGGGCTGGGCAATGGTTTAGTCGCTTTATCCGGCGCGGCCATTGCCCAGTTTCAGGGTTTTGCCGATATGAGCATGGGGATCGGGATGATTATCGCGGGGCTGGCCTCGGTAATTATCGGCGAGGTTTTACTGGGCTCCCGCTCCCTGCTAAGGGTGCTCATCGCCGTGGTCGGCGGTTCCGTTGTTTACAGGGTAATTATCGCTATTGTCTTAAGGCTGGGTTTTCAGGCTACCGACATGAAACTGTTTACCGCGGCGCTCGTGGTGCTGGCCTTAACCGTGCCGCAATTCAGGGGCAAACAGGAATATGATTCTTTGCGGAGGTGATGGAGATGGCGGAACTGGTGATCAAGGAAGTGACGAAAGCGTTTAATAAAGGCACGATTAATGAAAAAACGGCCCTGGATGATTTGAGCCTCACTTTGGAAAAAGGGGATTTTGTAACGGTGATTGGCAGTAACGGCGCCGGTAAGTCCAGCCTGCTGAATGCCATCGCCGGTCTGTGGCCGGTGGACAAGGGGAGGATCTGGCTTGCCGGGCAGGACCTGACCGGTCTTCCCGACTATCAAAGAGCCGCCTTGATCGGCCGGGTCTTCCAGGATCCGATGTTGGGGACAGCCGCCTCGATGACGATTGAAGAAAACCTGGCCCTAGCCGCTAAAAGAGGGATGCGGCGCGGCTTGAAAAAAGCCCTGACTTATCAGCGCAGGAAGCAAATGAAGGAGGAATTAGCCAAGCTCGGGCTCGGGCTGGAAAACCGCCTGATTACGCCGGTGGGGCTATTGTCGGGGGGACAGCGGCAGGCTTTGACCTTGTTGATGGCGATTTATCAAGAGCCGCAGCTCCTGCTTTTGGATGAGCATACGGCGGCGCTTGACCCCAAAACCGGGGAGGTAGTGCTCAAGCTGACCAAAAATATCGTGGAAAGCCTTAAACTTACCACGATTATGGTGACGCACAATATTAAGGATGCACTGAAAATAGGCAACCGCACGATTATGATGCACGAAGGGCGGATTGTCCTGGACATTTCCGGCCCCCAAAGGGAGCAGATGACTACAGAGGATATCTTAAGACTATTTGCCGAAACCAGCGGCAGTCAATTCAGCAATGACCGGATGCTGCTGGTGCAATAAATAATATGATGCAGCCCCCAAAATTTGGTGTATAGCAAGTGTTAATGTTGACATTTCCTGCAAAAAGGAATAAACTGGTTTTATCTTAATTCTTTATGAAGAAACAGCAACGAGCATAATTTAATAATACAGTACAAATGCCATGCAAGAATATTTACTTTACAAAACTGCATGGCTTTTTACATTAAAGAAAAACAAATTTATGAAAGGGAGAGTGGTATGGTCCATGAAAAAGCTAATCGGTAAAATAGGAATTATTACCCAACTCATCTTCCTTGTGCTGTTGGTTACTCCTGCTTTAGCCGCCGATCCACCAGCAGAACCAGGGATTCAGGTTTATGTTGATGATGCTTTACTTTCGTTGGATGTTGCCCCGGTGCTCCAGCAAAACAGGACATTGGTTCCCCTGCGCGGGATTTTCGAGGCGTTGGGAGCACAAGTCGAGTGGAATGGCCAGGAAAAGAGCGTTTCGGCCACCAAAGGGGACCTTGCGATATGGCTCCAGATTGGGAACACCCAGGCCAAAAAGAATGGGCAGAACGTACAGCTTGATGTGCCGGCCAGCCTGCTCAACAACCGGACGATGGTTCCCTTGCGCTTTGTAGGGGAGGCTCTGGGCGCGGAAGTAAACTGGGATGGAGCAACGCGGACCGTGAGGATCAATTCCCAGGGACAAGGCTCCACGGTTCCTGGTGCGGAGGGAAATGATCCCGCCGGCAATACTGAGGCCCCGCTAACTCCGCAGTTTGCCTCGCAGGTGAGCTTTAAAACGGAGAATTTCGTCACTTTGTCGAATGGAGCTCGGGCCATCCGACTGAAAAACGGCGAAACATACCCTCTCCTTAAGCTGGAGGAACAGAATCGCTTGAGAGAGATGGTCCCCCAGGAGAATTTAACGAGGGGAGATTCCCTGAAAGTACTGGATTTATACCGGGAAATAAAAAAGACTACTCCGAAACCCAATGTGGATCTGCGAAAGTGGCAGACGCCCATCAAGCGTCAGGCGGGACGGAATACATGCGTATCCTTTGCCTTAATCGCCGGGATGGAGGCTTTTTATCACCGCCTGGATCCGGCGAAATATGCCCAGCTTGACTTATCGGAGCAGTATCTCCACCATGTTCAAAAAATGGCGACTCTGGAAAGGAAAGCGCCGATAAATACGGCTTTACGGGAGAATTGTCATGCGGCCTGGGGCTATAGCGATATCTACTATTCCGCCTCCTTGATGCTAAGGCATTACGGCATTCCCACCGAGGAGAAGCTGCCCTATATCCCGGGCTATAGCTATGAAGACACCAACGAGCCTGGCGATGTACCCAGGATTAACTGGGAGGATCCAAAAGTACTCCAATCCGACATTAATGACTTCAATCTTGATCCTGACCGCTTGCCTGTTAGCGCGATTAAAGATGCCGGTTACAGGATTACCGCCTATATGGGCTCTACCGATCCCAATATGTTGGCGGACGTGGATTATTACAAGGCGATCCTGAATGCGGGCCATGAAGTGGTTTTTGCCATGGAAGTGTGGTCGGATGACCCCAATCCCGACAACAACATTTGGGAGCCCGGCACCAGAAAGAAGGAGGGGGGCCACGCCATGCTGATGGTGGGCTATGATGACTTGCGCCGGGTCTTTATTGTCAAGAACTCCTGGGGCCCCGATATTCCGGAAGAAAACGGTTTTACTCTGGTCAGCTATGACTATATTACCGCAGGCCATGTCAAAGAGGCTCTCTATATCACGGGTGTTTCCAACCCACCCAATCCTCAGGAGACCTCGGAACAATTCTTCCTGGGTCGCTGGAGAGTAAATTACAACGACCGGCAGGGCGGGCTCCTTGAGATTTATAAGTTGCCGGGGCTCCATTCGGCCAGTTCGTTAGAGGGACAAAACGACTATCGCATCGGAACATTTTTCGAGGCGGGTACTTATTATCGGGTCAATGGTACGGTTAACGGCAATAAACTGGAGTTCTATATTGATTTTCAAAAACCGGGCGTGAACTATGGTGAATTGCGGGGCAATAAATTTACCGCGTATCTCTTTAAGGATGATCTTAATTTCATGGCCGGTGAAATGGAAGATACCAACCATGAGAAATTCGGTTTTTATGCCACCAGGGAAAACTACCTTGAATATAGTACTCCCGCCCTTGACGAATTAACTTATGCTACTTTTGTAGGCTCATGGAAGATCGATTATGGTGACGGTGAGGGTGATCTGCAGATTAAAGCTCCTGTTTCCGGTACGGGGAATTTCACCGGCACCTATACGGACAGCAGCGGTCATACCAGTGCCGTCACCGGCAAGGTGCAGGATAATCGCCGCGGCGTGAGTTTTTCCATTACCACGGCCGCCGGAGGAACACAAACATTCACCGGAAATTTGCATACGTGGAAAAAGGGGATAATCTCCGGTTATACTACGCTCAATAACCGCAAATATGGTTTTGTGGCAACCCGGTATACCCCTAAGGTGGATCTTGGGGACATTATCACGCCCGGCAAATTTCAGGCTGGGGGCAGTAAACTGTCCTTACACTGACCTGGCAGGACAATTCTTCGGATGGACCCCAAACATGAAAACACCTCGTTCCTCATTCTCTGAGGAGCGAGGTGTTTATTTTATGCATGGTATTCACCCGACAAATATTCACTCGCAAATGAATAGACGTTCATTATAGACCGCCAAGTGAATTTAGATAACTATTCATATATGGATGAATAGGGCGGAATTTAATTTTTCAATATAAGATAAGTTAACAATTGCGCGAAATAATTTGGTAATATTGACATCACTATGGAAAAGCAATAAACTGATATCGTCTCAGTTAATTACGAAATAACATCAACTGTAAAACCAAGGGCCGTCGCATTGCCCATCACTTCAACAGTACTGCCTTCCCCAAAAGCATAGGTAGCATATGCGTAGTAACCGGAAGCCCTGGCTTCACCCCGGACAACGCACTTTCCTCCGTTCATCGCAAGGACCGGTTTATGGATAAAGAATTAATCTCGCCTTATGCGGTGAATAGTGTTGCTGCTCTGGTTAAGGAAGGGTTAATTGTCGGCAGCGGCGATCAACTCAATCCGCTGGGCAACACTACCAGGGCAGAAGCAGCCGCCTTTTTGCACAAGATATATGATAAGTACGCAAAGTAGACTTCGCCGAATTAACCAGGGTGGTAGTTGCCTCCGGGCGTCATTACCGTTACAATGTAGTTGTTACCGTGATTATGAAAGGTAATGTGAAGTGTATCAAAAAGAGAGGCTACCGTTAATGAGTAAGGTTTATGCTTTGATTAAACCACGGACGGAGGCAGTGGCGTATCTTCGGGAACTGCTGACAGGTCATGGGATGGAATGGCTGGGCGAAGAAACAGTGAATCAGGGCTATGGGATGAAAATCAGCGGCGAGGATCAGGTTGCCGCTTTTTCCGGTGTGCTCTATTTTGACAAAAAGGGCTTCTCTTCCCGACTGGTGATGAATAAGGGGAGTGAAGGCCTTTTTCAACTGCTGGAGGAAAACCTTGCTCATCCCGGGGCGCAAAATGCGGCGGAGGCTGATCGGGCGGCCATTACACCGGCTACGGACAAGACCATGGCCGATGAACCGGTCATTCTAGAGCAGCTAGCTTCCAGGGCCCATATTGGCACGGATGAATCAGGGAAAGGTGACTATTTCGGGCCCCTGGTTGTGGCAGGTGTCTTTATCCAACCGCAGGATGTGGCGGTCTTGCGGGAAATGGGGGTTGCAGACAGCAAAACCCTTGCCGCAAAAAAAATAAAAAGCCTGGCCGAAAGCTTACGGGAGTTGTTGCAGGGCAGATTTAACGTGGTCTATATCGGACCGGAAAAATACAATGAGCTTTATGCGAAGATGGGTAATCTCAATAAAATGCTGGCCTGGGCCCATGCGCGGGTTATGGAGAATCTTCTGGAGAGGCTGGAGATGCTGGAAAAGTCGGGGAGGCTGGATTGCCAATATGCCCTGACTGATAAATTTGGGCATGAAAGTCTTATTCAACGGGCTTTAATGCAAAAAGGCCGTCAAATCCGCCTGGTGCAAATCCCGCGGGGAGAGCGGGATCCGGCGGTAGCGGCAGCGTCAGTCATCGCCCGTGATGTTTTCGTACATAAAATGGACGAGCTTGCCCAAAAATATGGAATCGTACTACCTAAAGGCTGCAATGAACAGGTGCGGAAAACGGCACAGCAATTTGTGGCGAAATACGGGCAGGATGAGTTGGGTAAAGTGGCGAAGCTTCATTTTAAAACCACGCAGGAGTTAAGGCAAAACTAAATGGTTCAACATTTCGCATAATTGTTGTATCTAAGACAGATGGCGATAATGTATAATTATGGTATAATGATTCCGTTAAAAAGGCGGGAGGATTCATGGATAAGGTTATTGAACAAATAAAACACATGGCGCAACAATATAAAATCAAGAAGATTGTCTTGTTTGGTTCCCGCGCAAGAGGAGATTATGGGATTGCCAGTGATTATGATCTCGCCGTTTTTGCGGATGGCTTGTCCCCGGGAAGCTTTTGCATAAAAGCTTATTTCTGATGAAGAGGTGTGGCTGTTCATGATAAAAGACCGGAATATGACGTCTCATCTTTATCAGGAACAAATGGCCCAGGAAATTGCTGAGAGAATAAAAGTAAAGTATGTACAGGAATTCGAAGTGTTATACCGGCAGTTGTCCAAAGGTAGGTAGGGCTGTAAATGTACATTTTGTCTGAAACGTTGGTGATAGATCATGGATTTGGAAGTAATTAAGAATTATCTTATCGAAAAAACTGCGGCCTTTATCATTATTCTGTTTGGCTCGGCCGCTGCGGCAAGGCTGCGGGATGACAGCGATATCGATGTAGCTTTTTTGTCCGAAAAAAGTCTGGATGAATATGAAGTATTTCTCCTTGCTCAGGAATTGGCTGCTAAAATAGGTAGAGATGTGGATTTGATCGACTTGAGCAAAGCTTCCACAGTTTTTAAAGCCAATATTTTAGGAACAGGGAAGATTATCTATTCCGCTGATGAGCAGCGCAAAAATGAATTCCAAATAAGAACCTTTAAGGAGTATGCCTTGCTCAACGAAGAACGAAAAGAAGTTCTAAATAAAGCCCAGGAAAGGGGCCATGTCTATGAGAAGTGACGTAATTTTGAACAAGATCGCAATAATAGAAAGATGTATCAAACGAATCCATGATGAATATGCAGGGAATCCGGAGAATCTTGCCAATTTCACAAAACAAGATTCCATTATATTAAACATCCAAAGGGCAGTGGAAGCAAGCATTGATCTGGCGATGCACATTGTGGCCGAAAAAGCGCTTGGGATTCCGCAAAACAGCAGAGATGCCTTTAACCTGCTGCATGAAAACGGCATTATTACAAGCGATCTAAACAGCCGCCTGAAAGCGATGGTGGGTTTCAGGAATATTGCTGTTCATGATTATCAGGCGATCAACCTGGCTATTGTCCAAAAAATCATTGAGCTTCATTTGGGTGATCTGAAGGAATTTGCCAATCAAATATTAAAAAGAGATTGAGTTAAGGCAAAACTATAAGGAAAAAACTAATAAGGCAAAGCTAAAGAACCCAGAGCATTTCGCCCTGGGTTCTTTAGTAACCTTACTATCGTTACTACCGCTACTATTGCTGTGTGTTGTTGAGTGTGTTGAGTGCGTTCAGTGTCGTCATTTAGTGTGTCATTAATTATTTGGTTGCGTTATATCTCCCTAAAATTTCATATGCGGTCAAAGCTCGTTCGTAAACGCATACTTCATCAATTACCCCTACGAAATGGACATTAGCGAGAGAATCTCCGCCAATCCACAAAGCGCCAAAATTATTATTGATTCTTCCGGTTAAGGGGAATGCGTTAACCAATTGCCCGTTTAAATAGAGGCACAGTTTTGTTCCGTCGTAAGTACCGACCACATGGGTCCATTGATTCAAGGGAATGGGCGTGGTTGAATAGGCGGTTTGCGCTACATCACCCATTTTAACCGAGAAACCGATTCGATTATCCTTTCGGGCAATAATACTATAATCAGTTTTCGTGCCTGAGTTCTTGCAGATGATTTTTTGCCAATCCTTCATGGGAGCGGTTGGTTTAATCCATGCTTCTACCGTGACTGATCTACCCGGATTTAAAGCACCTGCCCAATCACGAGCACTGGTTTGCACAAAGTCATTGCCGTCAAAGTAAAGCGCTGACCCTATTTTGCCGGTTGTCCAGGTGGCTCCAACAATTGAACCGTGAAACTCCAGACCGCCCGAGTCTTCTGTGCTCTCTCCTTCACCTTCGTCAAAGCTCCATTTGGCTACCAAAGACATTTCCCCCGGGTCTGGCAATTCTGCCTCGTACCGGTTTAATACTTCCGCTGCCGAAAGTGCCCGCGGATAAATATTTACTTCATCAATGGCACCATAGAAATTGGCATTAACCGTATCGCCGCCGATGCGCAACACCCCTTTATGGTCATTGATACAACCGGTTACGGCAAAGGAATTTTCCAGTTTTCCGTTGATATAGATGCATAATTTTTTTCCGTCATAAGTACCAACCACATGAGTTGCGTAATGCAAAGAAATGGGATATTTAGAATAAGCGGTTTGAGCTACATTGCCTATTTTGATGGAAAACCCGACGCGATTATCACTTCTGCCAATGATACTGTAATCAGTATCTTTCCCTGTGGATTTGCAGATTATTTTCTGCCAATCCTGCATGAGGGCTTCCGGTCTGATCCACGCCTCTACCGTGAGGGCGGTTCTGGGGTTCAACGCATTATGATGAGGAACCTCAACATAATCCTTGCCGTCAAAGAAGAGTTCATGCCCTTCTTCTGGTTCAAAACCTTCTCGTACCCAATTGGCTCCATGGATTATACCGTCGAAGCCGTTTCCGCTGGTATCTACGGCTATTGTGCCCTCTCCTTCGTCGAACTTCCATTGGGCAACCGGTTGTACCGAATTGCCGGCAGCACTTGCGATCAATGGCATACATTGCAAAAGAAGTCCCATGACTAACACAAGACTAATAACAGTGCGTTTTCTCATTCCCCTTAACAACATTAATTTACCTCCTCAAAATTAATTTTTTCTTTACAATTGTCTTTTTGTGAACATTATTAATGTCGCAAGACAATTATGTTCTTAATTACCTCCTTTCTCCCTTTTGTGGGGTGTCCACAAAAACCAAATTATTACATATAATTATATATGTTTTTTTTTGGGGCAAGAATTTAATACACCGGATGTGTTTATTCTATGATAATGTCACCTCGTAATTATTCCGATAAAATGTCACTATGAAGAACGAGGTGTATTATCTTATGTCTCAAAAACAACTAAATA